>BNJS01000383.1_pt1 | contig 106691 bp, 152 predicted proteins | sample 8540461 | NCBI WGS metagenome assembly BNJS01 (sample SAMD00202454, study PRJDB9452) | human saliva metagenome | isolation source: human saliva | place: Japan
TCAGTCACGTATTGCCAGTATCATTATCGCACCGCCGGCAGAACAGTTGCAGAATCGATCGACGCAACCGGCTGGTAATGCGCCCATCGCCTTTATCGAGCCGTGACCATCTGCAGGGCGCGCCAGCGGTCAGTGCCGGCATCCTCAGCCGTGAACGTGCCACCATGACGACCGCTGACAGCCCCTGAACTCAGCCGTGGTCGCAGCCCAGCGCACGTCACCGTAACCCCATTCCCGATCCAGACGACGCCGAGGTTTCTCCGCCCGGCAGAGATGTCGGCACGCACGAGCGACGAGGGCGATAACCCTGTCCAGAGTGTCCCCACCAGCCGAAAACACGAGACCGGCGAAGCGTCATCATGAATTGGCACGCACCCAACCATGACCACCATGTAACCGACGAACATCGCCACCTGATTATCTCGACAGACCATGATCCACACACAACGCCCGCATCTCCGGTTTAAGACTTATCCTTATTTCGTTCGCCGCACGCGGTTGTCGCCTTTATCACGATACGCGTGAACAGCTGGGCGACCTGTCAGATTTCGACAAGCGCATTTATCGAGGTACCAGAAACAGGGAAACGGATGCACGCACACCCCTCGTAAACAGCCGCTCAGCGCATGCCAGACCGCCATGACAGCACCGCATGCATTAGCCCATGCCAGATCGGGAGTGAGGAACCTGTCTGCTTCAGAGTGAGCAGCGCCACCCTGCTGCCCACCGCACTCATTCCCGAGGCGACAGAGAACCACCATGCAGTTCCCCTCCGGGATCAGCAGCCATTCACTCCGCTTCATCGGTCGCCAAGACGATTGCCGTCCCGCGGCCAGCGAAAGAAACCACGACGGACTTTGGCCGACGTACCTTGGGATGCAGCTGTCGGGTTCCGTCTCGTAGCAGTTCACCCTCACCAACGTGCAGCTGAAATCAGAGAAATATTGCGGTCGTTCTTTTGAACGTCCGGTGGTTGAGTATTTCGCTGGCGACTTCTTTGAAACGGGATGTACTCGAACGTCTTGATGTTGTTTCATTGAGATGGCGGACAGATGATGGCCTTGTAAGACTGTTCGTTATATTCAAGATAATGGTGTTGGCTGTTCAATCCCCTGGTTTCTGCCGAAACGCCGACCTTTAGAGCAGCGGGCAGCTGGCCGCGATTGCGTCTGTCACGACCACACCACCACACACCGCGGCCAAGCGACATTGCCTGAAGCGGGTGCCGAGTGAAACGCACGACCGCAGCATCCCCGCCTCATTCCCAGACATGGCCTGAGATGTCCTGACCAATCCCCCAACAGGAGGAGCCATATTTTGCCAAAAGGCACCGCCAGCAAGTACGTGCACTGTCGTGAGCACGCACACCTCTATTTTAGTGGGCGCGTGCACTTAAACTCTGTAAGCACGCAGTACCTTCTGGAGACTCTCAGTCAGTAGTTTGTACAGACTGTCAATGTAGTCCATTGCACCCGCTGGAGGTTTTGAGAATAGGAAACGAACAAACAATTTTTTGTAATGGCTGATTTGAATTTCTATTGCAAAGAGTATATAATATTGCTCAAGCCTTGGTGAAATTAGTCCTTAATCTTGAAGTTTAAACTTATAGAGTGGAGAGGTACATTGGCTAAAATGAAATCAATGAAGAATGTAGTATCTTGTAAAGAAAAAATAAGAAGTTAGAGTAATCAAGTATAAACACCGACAATGTGCCTTGTATAGGCTCTCACATGACTTTTGGCCTGCAGTAAGTAAGGATGATATTGAGTGGTGCGTTCACGCTTAGATAAAGCTGAATCTCGCTTGACCTCAGTGGAAAGTAGAGTGGACTCTATTAACGAAGGTTTAAAGTCTGAGGTCATCAGTGGTTGATGCTCCAGAAAGGAAAGAGGACAAACTATCCACTGAGGATGGTTATACAATCACATTCTCAGATAACACAACGGTAAATCAAGTATGGTACAGGGGATAAGGGGAGCAATACAAGGTCTTACTGGTCCTCAGGGTATTCATGAGAAGTAAAGCTGCGCTACACCCAGATTGTTATCCAGTTGATGGCGCTTTTATTATTGGCAAATAGACGGCAAGTCTTTAGATGCTCAAGGTTAAAGCTAGTGGAAGCTAAGGTACTGTTGGAGCTCAAGGAGCATCTGTGCTATGGTGCTGATGGTAATCTCAAAATTGGCATATATAATAATTCGTTGAGGTTTCTTTATGACAATAGCACATGTATCCTGTCTCTAATACAGCATCGCCTGTAGGACCCAAAGGATGATGGTTATACACCACAAGGCGCAAACTTGTTTAAGTCAATACAGGATAATGGCAATTATGTCAGCATCATTCTTCGAATGGTCAGGAACTAAAGTCTCTCATGGCAAGGCATTTACTGCAGAATTTAAGGAGGGTACTAATATCATTACGGCCTTGACCCTTTCTGCAAATGAGAAAAAAAGTATTGATTATATTCTAGTAGGAGGTTTTAAGGGGACATTGAAGATTACAGCTGAAGGGCACATGGCTATCAAGTTCGTGCATGTAATTATCAAGATAGAGGAAGTATTGAGATTACAGCTCCAGCCTCAGCTGTGGAGTATTATACGTATTTATTATGACGATGAACGGCACAATTGTTCCTCTAAAAATCAAATGCCTTGCGATTACCGCATTCTGCAAAGCTCCAATAAAAGGACAAGCTTTCACTTAGTTCTTTATGAGACCGTTGCACGGTCTCATAAAGCTAGAGTAGAAATAATTTGTATAGAATAAAATATCCTTATTTCATAGATACGCCGCACAGAATTAATTTTGTACTGCGATATTTCATTTCATACTACTATATTAGCCCTTGCGCAGAAACTCGGCACGAAGAACCATCATCGAACCATCAACTTTACCTTCAACTTCCTCTGGATTATCAGTTAAACGTATTGTTTTTAACCTTAGTGCCCTTGCTTGATGACCATTGATGAACCACGAACCTTAAGATCCTTGATAACAGTTACAGCATCGCCATCACTCAATGGAGTGCCATTGCTATCTCTACACACTAAGGCATTAGCGGCGGCTTCTGCACTTGCAAGGTCAAATTCATGCGAGCAATCAGGGCAGATATAAGTAGTTCCATCGAAAGTAAGTGTTCTCCCCATTACACTCGAGGGCAATTAGGATATTCATTCATTGTATTAACATATTTGATTGAGAACAAAAGATACTACTTATTAAAAATAAGGAGCTACATCAAAATCCAATTCATGTAGCCCCAAATATCTTAATTAGCAGCTTAGAATATCCCTCCTACATGTGAGATAACCTTGTCTGAGTTCAACGGAATTGATGGTGACTTTGTTTGCTTATTAAGTTTTATTGTATCTCCTGATTTTTAGAGTGATTATCACTTCAGTGGCTGTTTCCCTTATGTTCTTAAATACATCCCAACCTGTATCTGAAACGACCTCAACCTGTGTCCAATGATTATCTCCATAAGAAACTTCCCACTTACCTGCATTTATACGTAGTTTAGGCGTCTTACCATCTTGTCCCTGCAACACCCTGAGATCCAGTTTCCCCTTTATCTCCTCGTGGACCTTGTGGTCCTGCTTGTCCCGGAGTACCTTGAGTACTGGCTGCGCCATCTTGACCCTTAGGTCCCTGTGGACCAACTGCACCATCTTGCCCTTTAGGACCCTGTGGTCCTTGCGGTCCAACTGCACCATCTTTACCCGGAGCACCCTGTGGTCCTTGTGGACCAACTGGACCAGTCTCGCCACTCACACGCACTTTCTGTCTTTGTGTATCTAGAAGCCATTGTCCATCTAACTGCCAATAGTACACTCCATTCTCTTGAGCAACACTGATTTTGGGGCTATGACCATCTGCACCATTGCGTCCCATCTTAATGGAGATTACTTGTTTATCTGAGAAAATTAGGTCATACCCTTCATCGGTCTTCTTTACTTCCGTAATGGTCTTACCCTTGAGTAGATGCAGAAACAAGACTCTTGAGCGTCTTGATATCTTCATTGGCAACTTTAACTTTCTCTTCAATAGCTCCGACACGTTGCTCGAGCTTAGCGAGGCGGTCATTAAGAAACGCTATCATCGTACTTGCTACATGCCAAGCATGAGAGCGCAAGTCCTAATGACATTACGAGTTCTTTTTCATTTGTCTTTCAGTTAAATAATTGTATGTACATACAAAGATAGCTTGTTTATTAGAGACTATCGCATAATAGTGAAGGCTATGGCTACCAAAGTAGCCATAGCCTTCACTTATTAATGGACAATAACGTCTTAATTCCCTGTGCCGTTGTCTTAACTGTCCACCCTCCTATGCTGTTCACCGATAACTCTTTTAGAATTGTACCTGGACTAGCATTTTGGGAAACGAATTCCAGTACTAGAAAGTTTTTGGAGTATTTAACATATTGATGACAGTCGCACCAACCTGACGAGGTTCTCTAATAATCACACTTCTTAATGCTTTACTTCCATCTAATCGAAGATATGTAGGAATATGAGTACGACTAATATAAATACTACTTAAGAAATCATGGTCATGAAAATCTATATCAGGTCTTTTTGTCTATAAACACCTAACATCATCAAAGATCTGAGATTAGGATAATTTTTCTGTCGTAAATACTGGGAAATTATCATCCTGAACTCTGATAATATGAGATTTTTCAACCTAAGTGCAGCTGTACCTGAGAGCGTTGCCTTATGACCTCTCCGTTTAGTCCATGTAATCCTAACTCTTCTAAGTTTACTAGTCTATTTATATCAATAGTACGTCGAGCTGTACGATATATATACGGTCCTACAAACTTACGATCTGGAGAAATCCCCAAATACAATACTTTTTAGTGTAGTGATATTACCAAAGGTTATATCACTTGTTTTCAATGAGCCTGACGCCCCTGTTTCATAAAGATAGAAGTTTGCAAAAGTCGTTGGAGCATCACTCATATTAACATTGTCAATTTTACCTGCGGTAGTAGCCAATGTTACAATGTTCCCTTTTATGCGCACCTTACCTCCTGGTGTCGCTGCAGTAAACTCGACCTCTTTCAGATTATTTGGTACATGTAGATAAGCTGTTACTTTCCCTTGCGCATCCACTACACTATTAGGTTGAACCCCCTCAATGGTGATATTTTTCCATTAAGCCCCGCTAATTTAAAGGTAGTTTCTCCCGAACTTAACTGCAAATCGATATACTTTATTCTCATCTGGAGGTAGTGTCCGGATCAGTTGCTTCTGTGCCAGCTAGGGTTGTTTCTCGTTCCACACTGATTGTCTTCATCAGCATACGAGTGCCATCTCCAAGCATAACCGTAAGCAATACATTCTCTACTACTGCAGGTGAAGTCAGAGTAATCGTACCTTCTAAGCCCGTTGATGAAGGAGCAACCTTTACGGTATAAGCACCCTCCACAATAGCACGCACATGTAAATCAGCTCGGCTAAGCGTATACTTAATTTGATAGGTCTTATTAGGGTTCAACCTTAACAACATCCTTATCAAAGTTAATGCTCATACCATTTTGCTTTAGGTAAAGCTTTTAGCTTCTCGCCATCGGTGAGCGTAATAGTTACATCAGAACCTGTTTCTTCTATGCTCTGAAATAAACTAATACCCTGCAAACCAGCAAAAACTATCAGCGCCCTTAGTGCCCTTAGTACTTATATGTAGAGACTCAAATGTCTTATCCTCATCATAAGAAATCTCCCACTCTGACGTTGTTGGGTTAATTCTCAATTGAGGCACATAACCATCTTTTTCCCTTCAGACCAGTGAGCACCTGCTAGACCAGCCTCTCCCGTGATTACCATTTACAGCAATGTCTCTACCCGAAGCATCTTTTAATAATGCTCCATTGATAGTCCAGTAAAAGACACCAGAAACAGAGCGAACCCCGACAATGGGAGCTGAGCCATCTTGCCCTGCATGAGCCGGCTTTTCCCTGCCCCCTTGCACTCCAACCTCACCAGCATCACCTCGGTCTCCTTTGACCCCTTTACGGATTTCAATAGAAGTACCATCCGTAAATAAGATAACCGTACTACCATTAGCTCCATTGGTTGTCAGTTTATCTATAGTTTTACGTCCCTCTAGTGCTGTAGCCAGCCTCTTGATAGATTTATATCATTATTATATCCATTCAACTGACTATCAAGGGTATTCAAACGATTTTTCCACTGAACTCAGACGACTCTGAATATCAGCATCATTATACTTACTACAGGATACCCCCATTAATGCTAAGGCACAGAATAGGCTATACCTCAATCTATTTATATACTTCATAGTAACGCTGAATTATTAAGGGGCAAACCGCTGTTGCATTGATTTTTAGAGGAACATAATTGTGCGTTCATCGTCGCCAATAAATACGTATAGCGTACTCTCCACAGCTGAGGCTGGAGCTGTAATCTCAATACTTCCTCTATCTTGATAATTACAGCGTACACGAACTTGATAGCCATCATGCCCTTCAGCTGTAATCTTTAATGTCCCCTTAAAACCTCCTACTAGAATATAATCAATACTTTTTTCTCATTTGCAGAAAGGGTCAAGTACGTAATGATATTAGTACCCTCCTTAAATTCTGCAGTAAATGCCTTACCCTTTGGGGAGCTTTAGTTCCTGACCATTCGAAAGAATGATGCTGACATAATTGCCATTATCCTGTATTGACTTAAACAAGTTTGCGCCTTGTAGGTGTATAACCATCATCCCCTTTAGGTCCTACAGGCGATGCTGTATTAGGAACAGGATTCCATGTGCTATTGTCATAAGAAACCTCCCAACGATTATTATATATGCGCAATTTTGGGGTCACACCATCAGCACCCTTAGCACCAGATGCTCCTTGAGCTCCAACAGTACCTTTGGCTTCCACTAGCTTTAACCTTATTGCCTTGAGCATCTAAAAGGAGCTTGCCGTCTATTTGCCAATAATAAGCGCCATCAGCTTCCTGGATAACACTAATCTGAGGTGTATGCCCAGCTTTACCTACTTCTCCTTGAGATACCCTGAGGACCAGTAAGACCTTGTGTTCCTTTGCTCCCCTTATCCCCCTTAGCACCATGCTTGAGATTTACCGTTGTGTTATCTGAGAATGTGATTGTATAACCATCCTCAGTAGGACTAACAGTTGTTACATATTTTCCTTTCTGGAGAGCATCAACCACTGACCTCAAAGACTTTAAACCTTCGTTAATAGAGTCCACTCTACTTTCCACTGAGGTCAAGCGAGATTCAGCTTTATCTAAGCGTGAACGCACCACTCCATCATCATACTTACTGCAGGCTACAAAAGTCGTAGCAAGGCCTATACAAAGGCACATTGTCAATTGTTTATACATACTTGATTACTCTAACTTCTTATTTTTCTTTTACAAAGATACTACATTCTTCATTAGAAATTTCATTTAGCCAATAACACTCTCTCCACTCTATAGAGATTTAAACTTCAAGATTAAGGACTGTTCCCACCCAAGGCTTGAGCAATAATATGCTCCTTTCTTTGCAATAGAAATTCAAATCAACCGTACAAAAATTGTTTGTTCGTTTCCTATTCTCAAAACCTCAGCGAAGTCTGTGCAGACTACACGTGTAGTCTGTACAAACTACAGCTGAAGTCTCCAGAAAGTACTACGTACTTACAAATTTAAGTACACGCACTTACTAAAATAAGTGTGCGTACTCACGACAATGAGTACACGTACTTACTACAGCAGTACGCACACTTAAAATATAGCTCTCCTCCTATTGAGGATTAGTCAGGACATCTCCAAGCCATATCTAGAAAATAAGAAGCGAGGAATGCACTGCAATCTCAGTACATTCCTCGCTTCCTTATTCAAACTCTTAAGCTATGCTTCCTTAGTTGCTTTGAGTATTGTGATTGGATTATGGTCATCAACCACAAGACGCATCTCCTCACTAATCACCCAACCAACTTCTTTCACCCCTTCTCTAAAAAGGTCAAGCGTTTCAGCAGAAACAGAGTTAAAGACAATAACACCATTATCTTGAATATAACGAACAATCTTCTTTACAAAAGGTATCATCTGTCCGCCATGCCCTCCGATAAAGACAGCATCAGGACGTTCGAAAAGATTCTACATCCGTTTCCATGAAGTCGCCAATATGATACTCAATACCGGGCGTTCCAAAACGTTTACTATTGGCTGGCATTAGCTCCTCCCCTTCTTCTCTGATTTCGAAGCTACGCACATTGAGGTGAGGGAATTGGAGCTTTGCTTCTACAGAGACAGAACCCGTACAGAAACCTACATCCCAAAAGGTACGACGTCTGTGCAAGTCCATCATAGACAAACTCACTAGCCGTATAGGACGCTTAGTAATCATCTTAGCACGACCATTAAGCAAATGAAGTCGCTCTCTTTTAATCCCAGAGGGCTGCATATTCAAGTTCCTCTGTCGCCTCAGAATGATGCAATTAGGCTGCTCGAAAATCTCGCTCTTTAACTTCCTCTAAAGCTTAATGAATAGAGTTCCTCACGCTCCCCCGAGTCTAACGCCGATATGCATGCGGTACTTATCATAGCCATAGTCTAGCATACGCTGAGCAATAACACGAGGGGTATTGCGTCTATCCGTCAGAACACCTAGCTTACGGTACGCTCAATCATGCACTTATCAAAAGTCTAACCAAGGTCGCCCAACGAGCGATGTTACACGCATATCATGATAAGGCAGGGGTCAAGGCGTAGCAAAGCATCTGCAACGAATTGAAATAAGGATAAGTCTTCTTTACTAAGCCCGGAAATTCGCGCATGAGCGTTGTGGTATAGCCAAAGAAAAGTGGGTCGCCTGATGCAAATACGAAGATAGGTTCATTATAACGGCGATATTCATCGAAGACCGCACCCAGCGGAACGGTTATATCTATCCACGTATAGCCCTCTGGCAAAAGATTGCGTACCAATTCATGATGACGCTTCCCACCCGAGAATACTCGTATTTCAGCTATTGAGTGCAAGACCTCTGGGGCAAAGTTACCTTCACCCTCATCGCTCATGCCTGCGACAACAAAAAGATAATTGGCTCATACCCGACTAAACATCTCTACCGGGGCGAAGAGCCTCAGCATCATCTAAAGGTCAAAATAGAATTTACAAGCGTAGCAGCTAGATTACTTCCCCCCTTACGACCACGTACGACAAGTTTAGGAATATGCTTGAAGGTCATCGCCATGTGCTTAGACTCCTGCACATTCACGAAGCCTACGGGGGCAGCAATGATACCACTTGGATTTGCCTTACCCTTACGGATTAGGTCACACAGCTCAATAAGAGCAGTAGGCGCATTACCAAAAGCAAAGATTGCATCAGGATGGTCTTCTACAGCTATTCTAATACCAGCTTGAGTACGTGTGATACCTAGGGCGATTAGCCATCTCAGCTACTCTAGGGTCATGAAGATAGCACTTAGCCTCAACGCCTAAGCGGTCAAGGGCTCCCTTACGAATACCCGATGTTACCATAGTAACATCACTTATCACCGTTTTGATACGACCATCACGCACGCCTTCGTATAGACGCTCTACCGCCTTATCATCAGTATAGAAGATATTTTTCCATATCGAAGTCAGCCGTTGTATGGATAGTGTGAGATCAATGCCCACTTATGGTCTAGAGGTACATTCGGGTTCTTCATCTCACCAGCAATGGTACGGAGCTCTCAATCATGATACTCTGCCCAATCTTAACGTCCTCTTCACCTTCCTCACGATAGTAACCTCTTGGAGTAATGAAAATGACCATCCCAATTATAACTCTGAGAATTACCAATAAGGATAACCGTAAACATATCAATCTCCTCAGCATCAAACTCTCCTAGAGTCGTCAGTTTAACTTGCTGCTCTTCGACCAGCTTGACGCACGTAACCGATAGGTGTATCTAGACTACGATATTCCTTAAAAAATCTCTAGCAGGCGAGGTAACTGCCAATAACGCCCCTGACTTCTGGGATTATAAATAGCAGTTACAAAATCGGCATCAGCAGCTGCCTTAATACGCTTCTCAATACGTAACCAAGGAGTCATCAAGTCAGACAAGCTAATGATACACAAGTCATGACCAATAGGGCAACCTAGTAGACTTGCGAGCCTTCTGAAAAGCACTAATACCGGGCAATACTTCAATAGAAATCTCGTCTGCGCCCTTATCTCTCTTCATCTCATAAATAAGGGGAGCCATACCGTAAATACCAGCATCACCACTAGAAATAACGCAAACATCTTTCCCGTCAAGAGCGTAGTTAAACGCCTCTTCGGCTCTCTGTCTTTCTTTTTTCATGCCACTATCTATACAGATAGTCTCAGGGCGCAAATACTGTTCTATGAATTGGAAGTAGTATTTATAGCCTACAACGACATCTGCTGTTTGTACTGCCTGCAAAACAGCTGGCGTAATATCTTCAGGACTACGGGACCTAAGCCCACTACTACTATTCTATTCTTTATCATTATGTATACTTTATAATTAAATCAATAAGTGCAAAGATACTATTTTAATAGATGATAGCTGTAACACAGGTTACAAGAGACCATTGCATAATACGGCACTCGCTGCGTTATTCTCGACATTCAGGCTTGGTCATTTACATGAGTAAACTCCCTGCGCCTTCAGTCTCAATGCCTTGCGATTACCGCATTCTGCAAAGCCCCACAAAAGTACAAGTTTTGCTTGTTCTTTGGGAGACCTTCGAGTGATCTCTACAAGAACGAAGAGCATTCTTGCCTTGTATAGGGATTAAAAAAGGTAGCAGTTGGTTATACGTATAACCAACTGCTACCTTTTCATATCATTCTTAGAAAACAATTAAAACTATTACATCACGCAACCCGCGCTACGCTATTTTGAAGAGCTCTATCAAAAGCGAGGTGTAGACATATATGTCTGCAAGATAATGACAGCACTTACCTCATCAACGAGTCCTTTATCCTCTCGTCTGCGTTGTTTGCCGATACCTGCCTCAATAATCGTTCGCTGAGCAAGTGTTGAGGTAAAACGCTCATCTACCATTGTAACCGGGATATTCGGAATAGCCTTTTCCAGTCTGCTTCAAGAAAGGACGTAAATAAGTCATTGACTCACTCTCCTTACCATTAAGGTTCATAGGAAGCCCGATGATAAAACGCTCCACAGGCTCTTTGGCGATATAGTTCTTGAGATAGTCTATAAGTTCGTGCGTTCGTACAGTCGCAAGTCCTCCCGGAGTAATCTGCAGAATATCTGTTACAGCCAAGTGCAACGCTTGCGCCCATAATCGATAGCGAGTAATCGTGCCATACGCTCTTACTTTTCTAATTCTCTTAAGTTCTCCAACTTCTTGCGCTCCATAAATTCATAGATACCCTCAAGATGCTCTACGACTTTACCGCCACCAAACTCATAAACCTTATCTACAAGTCCATCTAAGAAATCACGGTCGTGAGATACTACAATCAGCGTACCATCAAAATTCTGCAAAAGCATGCTTGAGCACCTCCTTAGTCTTCATATCGAGGTGGTTCGTCGGTTCGTCTAAGATGAGCAAATTATAAGGTTCCAACAGTAAGCGAAGAAGAGCCAAACAGTACGCTCACCGCCACTAAGTACTTTGACCTTCTTATTTGAAAGCTTCACCGCCAAACATAAAGGCGCCAAAGCAAATCTTTTTATCTTAGTACGAATATCTCCCTCAGCAACATCATCAATAGTTTGGAATACCGTTAGATTTTTCATCAATCACAGAGGCTTCATTTTTGCGCAAAATAGCCAATCTTCACGTTGTGCCCAATCTGCAAATCACCCTCATGCTCTAGTTCTTTCATGATACAGCGCACCAGCGTAGACTTACCTTCACCATTCTTGCCTACAAAGGCAATCTTATCCCCTCGTTCAATAGTTAGGTTCACTCCTGAGATAATGCGCTTATCATCGTAGCTCTTAGCTACATCAGACATCATCACTGGGGTAATTACCCGAGCGAGGTGCAGGAGGGAATTTAAGTCTAATAGCCGAAGTATCTATCTCATCAACCTCCACAAGCTCTAACTTCTCTAGCATACGCACACGGCTCTGCACTTGATTAGTCTTAGAGTAAGTACCCTTAAAGCGTTCAATAAATTCAGTTGTTTCTGCGATGAACTTCTGCTGTTCCTCCCAAGCTCGTTGCTGTTGCTCACGACGTTCAGCACGCAGACGCTGATATTCGGTATAGTTTACCTTGTAGTCATATAGCTTACCGCCCATGATTTCCAAAGTACGCGTAGTAATCTTATCCACAAATGCGCGGTCGTGACTAATAACTACAACCGTTTTGATTATTATCTACAGAAATCCTCTAACCACTGAATAGACTCGATGTCAAGGTGGTTGGTAGGCTCATCAAGCAAGAGTACATCGGGTTTGCGCAGAAGTAACTGGCTAGCTCAATACGCATACGCCATCCACCACTAAACTCAGACGTTTGACGAGTAAAAGTCGCTACGCTTAAAGCCCAAGCCTAGCAAAGGTCTGCTCAATAGCTTTATCGTAATTAATCTCTTCAATAGCATAGAACTTCTCTCCCAGTGCAGACACTTCTTCGATAATCGCCATATACTCTTCACTCTCGTAGTCTGTACGTGTTTCGAGTTGATGATTAAGCTCTGCCATACGACGTTCCATATCGTGGAGATGACTAAAAGCCTGCTCTGTTTCCTCAAAGACAGTACGTCCATCTTCGACAAGTAAATGCTGTGGCAAAATAGGCAACACGACAATCCGTTGGGACATTCACGCGTCCGCGACTTGGCTCACGCACACCTGCGAGTATTTTTAAGCATGGTGCTCTTACCAGCACCATTCTTACCCATAAAGAGCAATACGGTCTTTGGGGTTAATTACGAAAGATATATCTGCAAAGAGGCACTGCCTCCCATCTCTACAGTTAGTCCGTCTACTGAAATCATATATTTTTGTTCTATCTAAATCGAGTTAAGTTTATAATTACGATATAATTCAATACTAGTTAAATCGGCTATCAATATCCATCTCATCAATGAGGCTAATGATACGACGCTGATGAGGGGTCATAATTAGGGATTTGACGAAGCAAACAAGTTTGCGATAAGGTCATCTATTTCGCATCGCTCTAACCTTGCGCCATAAGCATAAGCCTGAGCATTGGCAAAGATAAAGCGCTATCTGTTCACGCAAAAGCATTTTTCGTTATGTTCTTCATGCTCCAAGTAATCAGCTAGCAAACTCTGCACAACCTCTACGACATTATTGACGAGTGCAGACGGTGCTTCTACAATCCGATAATGAGCATCATCTTGAAGCTCAAAAACAAATCCATAACGACTAAGGTCTTCTATCAGCCCTAGTCGCATGCTCACGCTCTTCCACAGAGAAATCTATCTCTTCAGCAAACATAAGAGCTTGAGACTCTACCTGACCAGCTTCGAAATCACGCAGATACTGCTCGTACAGAACTCTTATATGAGCACGACGTAAATCAATCAAAGGCAAGACTACGGCGTAATGTAGAAACGATATAACGCCCCTTATAAATGAGTGAACCTATTGTTGGGAAATCATCGCCTTGGAAAACACCATGTTGCAAAGGTCTCAAAGCGTAACCACTAGTCGCTCCCTCCAAAGGCAAAGTTTGGTGCTCTGTATGCTGTGTTACATCCAAACCCTCTTTAGATTTCCCTGCCGTAAATTCAGATTCAAGATTATCCCAATCTATTGAATTACTTGATACGACCTTTGCTGTCTGTGGAAGCATGAGAAACCTCGTGGAACGCTATCAGCACCGCTCATAAAAACACGCTGAACGTAGCTTGACTCTCCACCTGAAGAAGGCTTAAAAGGTCGTCGAAGGAACTTCTACATCCTTATTATCTGAGCTATACGAAGGTATTTCTATCGTCGAAGGATTATCCCAATCAATCTCAGGCAAACTCAAAAGTCTCTCTATGAGTGAGCGTAAGAGCCTATATATGAAAGGTTCATCGATGAAGCGAACTTCTTTCTTGCTCGGATGTATATTAACATCCAAGTGGTCGCTCGGTACAGTGAAGTAAATAAAGAAATGAGGATGACAACCTTGTGGTATCAAGGGTTCAAAAACCTGCTCAATAGCCTTACGGAAGTATTCGTGACGAATGTAGCGATTATTAACAAAGAAGTACTGCTTCTTACCTGACTTTCACAGCTTGGTCCGGATGCGAACAAAAGCCCGTTATCGATATAAGCTGGCTCTTATAGTTAATGGATAGTAGCTTCTTCTCTAGAGAGCGTCCCGCAACAGCCAAGATGCGTTCTTTGAGTGATGATGGGCGCAACTCCTTAAATAATGTGCCACCCTTATAATACTGATACCCAATATTAGGGTGTGCTAATGCCGATTGGGTAAACTCTTCATCAATATATTTCTCCTCTTGCGCATCACGCTTAAGGCTACGTCTACGACCGGGCACATTATAGTAGATGTCGCTCATCTTGATGGATGTGCCCAGTGGCGCAGCTACGGGTGTTTGTTTTACGAACTCACCTCCAGCAATAGTAACCTCTGTTCCAATCTCATCTTCCTCTCTACGAGTTCGGAGCTCTACCCTAGATACCGTAGCGATGGAAGCAAGACCTTCTCCACGGAAACCCAAAGTCTGTATATTCTCTAAGTCTTCTTTCGTATGTATCTTGCTTGTAGCATGACGCTCAAAAGGCCATACGAGCATCTATGGGACTCATGCCACAACCATTGTCAACGACATGAACCGCAGATTTACCACTACCTAATATATCTAACTGAATAGATGTTGCACCTGCATCGATAGCATTATCTAGGAGCTCTTTCACAGCGGTGCAGGATTGCTTACAACCTCCTGCACGCACCAAATTACATAGAGATTCGGAGAGTAGCTGTATACGGTCTACCGACATAGCCTGCTATCTGAAGATGAAAATACCAAACGAGGAAGCAAAAAGCCCATCAACATAAGCATGAGGCGTATCATCTTGAGTCTACGCTCATGCCTATCTATACCAGCATCTATTTGCTTTTTGTAAATGTTGCGTACCTGCGACAAACTTACCTCGTATGCGCTTAGCACTGTCATAAGTCTCGCTACCATCGTAGCCCTCAAACTTATGAGTCTTTTTCTCCCTCAATCTCACCCTTATCGATGAGTTCATTGTGAATACGCTCTACTCTTCTTTCGAGGCGCTTCCACGTCGAGCATCCCAGTAAATGTATTTGTGGTCGAAGCTACAGGGACGCCTTGGGCAGAAAAAGGATTGTATTGCCATCTCTTAATATCTAGTAATTCATTTTGTCTTATATACATAAGTCGCAAGAGCATCATCTCTCAGCTTTCTAATATATGGATAATCGTAATCCTTGACAGACTCGTATATCTTAGCACATATGCTGTCTGCAACCATACGATTTTCTTTCTGTCTCTTATCGTAAGGCGTGTAAATATCTAATGCGACCTTAGCACCGCTGAACTTGCGCAAAATCAACCAGTGTATAGTGCTTGACAAGAGAATCATTCGGCATGACATCTTCCGGGAGATTGAGGTATACGCTCGACAGCCCAATTAAACTCTTCTAGCTTATCAGCCTTCTGTGTCTGCAGCCATCTCAATAGGGTACATCTTACCAGCAACCTCACCATGCCAATAAGATTTCTTTAGATGACCACTATCAAGGTCTAGAATCATGCCTCCACTTAGCATTCTATTCACTCCAGAATACTGCTTACGCTTATCTTCTTTCATGTAGAATATAGACTCGACTTTAGCCCCTTAGCCTCAATGCGTCGAATAGTAGAGTCCTGCATATAGGCTCGTATAGCATCAGCCTTAATCTGATTGAAGTAGGATTTATTATCGGGCATCTGCTCTATTCCGAGTGCTCTTCCTAGTATATCGCTATAATCAAGTTTCTTATTCCTAAAGTAGAAAATAACAGTATCGCCCGACATCTGTCTGGCATCACTCCACAGGAAAGGCTTACCATATAAAGGGAGAGGACAGAGTCCACACCGACATAACTCATTGAGTCTGCTATAGCCTGTGCATCCTCGCGATAAACCTTAACATGCTTATGCGCTCTAAGCTCTCTCATCAGAGAATCACCTTGCACGCGCGCAGGATATAAAGTTAGTAGTGTCTGCTAAGAAATCACGCTTAAACGATATGAGTTCCAAAGTATCTGCTCCCTACATAAAGCGTATCTTTCTGCGAATAATCAAGCCCATAGGCTCTACCGCTCAGCGAAACCATAATTACGCTGACCATCGAAATAGCCATAATCACCATACAAACTAGCTCGCTGCAAGGTATCGTGCAGTTCCATACGCCCAAAAAGCTTCGCCAAACTTAACGGTTCCATCGTAGTAAATAGAGTCTCCTACGAGCATACGATTACCCGAATAGACTTCCGAGCGGTCAAGCAATACCCCTACATTAGCATTCAGGTCATAAGTACCACGCTTAGACACAATCAGTCCCGAGTCACTCTTAATCTGAGTATCGCCATCGTATAGACCGACACGAGTTCTGGTATTGTAGAGCAAATGCGATGTTGTCATCTCCGTACTGTCATTGACAAGCTTCACGTTATAACGGAACTCTGCATTATTCGTCTTAGGCTCAAACTGACCATAGTCCGAGGTCAAAGTATTCTGCGCATCAGTTACCGTACCGCCCTCAAAGTAGTAGGCTATGTCTGCCACACGGTCATAGTCCAAACTATCAGTAAAGACCGTAGTCGTCTTATTCTCTAGCTTGACGTCCTTTCTCAATCGTGCTAATTTGGTCCTACCATCATAGTGCAGATATTGACCATACATCTTAATAGTATCGGCTTGCACCATATGTACATTACCGAAGGCTTCAAAGACTTGTTCAGACTCATTAAGATAGGCACTATCGCAAGTCATCGTAGCATTACCATGAGAGAAAGATACATTCCCAATAAGTCTTTGCACATCAGGACGCACTGCCACATCATAGGTTAAGAGGTCTGAATGATTGAGTTTAATCTTATCTCCCTGCTTCTTTCGCACTTACGTCTCTTGCTTCGGGAGGAAGAGTCAGCGCGAAAAGAGAGCGTAGGCATCTTGGACGCAAACCAAGGGGATGCACTCAAACCAAGATAACCACCGACCAAGAAAACTAGGACGGTGGCTATAGCGTATTTATTTTTATTTAATGTTATCTGCATTAGCGTCAACTATTCCTTCACCCCAACCCGGATAACGGAAATCACAGTTTTTCATAGCTATCTGAAATCCCTTATAGGTGTTTCTTTCTGTTTTGCGACGAATCCAGTTTTCAATCTCTCGCTCACGTTTATTCGCTAACGCAAGAGATTTGATTGTTCGATAGTCGCTATTCAAATTAGCTCAGTGTCCCTCATGCACTTCTTTTGAGTTTCACGATAACGACCTCTTCAGTACCATTAGGCAAACGAAGAATGAAGGGTTTAGATATCTCGCCAGTCTTAAGTGCATTTACCTCCTTACTTACATCTTGAGGTAAGTCTTCAAAAGACAAAAACTAGCAGAACCAGACAATTCGCTCTCCAGCATTATTGTTAATCATAATACCTCCGTTAGCTCTTGTATCCTTATCTTCAGAATAATATTCTCTTTGCCTGCTCAAAAGGTAAACTTACCCTCTGCGATGTAATTCTTAATAGAATCTAAACGAGAAATAGCATCGGTAACAGCCTTGTTTGCTGTTTTGTGGTCTAAGCAAGATATGACGGAAGTTAATCATATCACCTCTCTTCTCTATGAGCTGCTACGATATGATAACCTTCTTCAGTCTTCACAATCTGAGATGCTCGCTTAGGGTCGCTTAGATTAAAGACCACATTGGCAGAAGTCTTTTTCCAATGTAGCACGACCAACGAAACCATACTCACCACCATGAAGAGATGTCTTCTTGTCTTCACTATACAGACGAGCTAGCGTAGAAATCACGCTTGCCACTATTTACATCATCAACAAATTCACGAAGACGAGCCTTTACTCTATCAATCTCAGCAAGGTCCACCTTAGGCTTAACGCTTATCTTCTGAACCTCCATAGTACGAGGGATAAAGGTAGACTATCTTGTGGCAAAGCATTGAAGAACGCACGTATTTCCTTTGGTCCTACTTGCACCTTCTGCACAATACGCTGCTGCATAGACCTTACAATCTCTGATTACGACGCTCACGACGCTCATCTTCACGGGATTTGATTGATTTTCTTATTGAAATACTCTTCAAGCTTTTCCTTACCACCTAGCTGAGCTGAAGCGTTCTCTATCAAGCCTCTACGAAGCGATTTACCTGTTGGTCTGAGACAGTGATACTATCGATTTTTAGCCTGATTGAGGAATAGCTTCTGTACAGCTATCTGCTCAGGAATAAAAGCAATCAGGATTGCCATCTACCTTATGCCCTTCACTCAGAAGGCGCAACTTCTGGAACTCTATATCCGAACGTAGTATGGGCTCATCACCCACTAGCCAAAACAACCTCATCAACGACGCTCTTTTTGTGTTCTTTGGGGTGTTTGTACCTTTCTACGCACTTAGCGAAGCCCCTACTAGGAGTGTTGCTAAGGTTATCGATAATAATCTTCTATTAACCATATAATTAACTAACGTAAAGGCTGACAATTTAGTTTGCGAGTTCGCTTAAGAACTTAACACGTACTAAGCGAACCTCTTCTTCTGAATAGTCATTGCCTAGTTCTTCCATTGCTTCTGCGATAGAGTCCGTCTCACTCTCCTTGAAGTACTCGTAAATATCTAGCATATGGTCTTCATCCATAATCTCATCTATAAAGTATGAGATATTGATGCGTGTACCAGAATAAACGATAGCTTCAATCTCATTCAACAAGACATCAAAATCAAGACTAAGCCAATAGCAATATCGTCAAGGGCAATCTTGCGGTCAATCTGCTGAATAATCATGACCTTCATCTTGCTCTTGTTAGGGGACAGTCTTTACTCTCAAGTCTGCTGGACGAGCAATATCATTCTCTTCTACATACTGCTTTAATGACGTCCAAGAAAAACTCTGTCACATAACGTTGTGCTTTACCAGCACCTACCCCAGGAATGCCCTGCAACTCATCCATCGTAATTGGATGAGAACGTAGCCATGGCTTCCAATGAAGAATCTTGAAGATAACATAAGGAGGCACTTCGTTTTGGGCTCCTACTTTCTTGCGTAGGGTCCTTCATGATAGAGAACAGCAATGGGTCTGCGACCTCTCCACTCAGCACCAGTGTCGCCACCCATGTCAGCTTCTTCGTTCTCATCTTCGCCTGCAATCTTAAAGCTTGTATGGCGACTTTAATAAATTTCTTTCCCAGAGGCAGAGACCTTCAAAACAGTCTTCTCCTTGTCTTAGCTGATATAGCCCTCAGACATAGCTTGCTTGATGATAGCCATCAAGTAGACGTTTCTACTTCCTGACCCTACACCAAAGCTCTCTAAGTCTTCATGTCCATTCTCTTCTATCTCAGGAGTAGACTTCCCCTGCAAGATAGATATGATATATTCAGTGTTAAACTTCTGCTTGAGTGCGTAATCGTCTCGAGCAAATTCAATAATAATTCTTGAGCTTCCACTTCTTTTTGGTTGTCAAAGCAATTATCGCAGCAGGCACAATTTTTTCTTCTTTGCTGCTCACCAGTAGTTAAGGAGTAGTTTACGTCTACACTCTTACTCTCGGCATAATCAACAGTTTCTCTAATTAAAATCTTAGCTATCGTCTGTTCGTGAGCGGGCTTACTCTGCACTAACTTCTCTAGATAATCCATATCACTTCGGCAGTAGTAAGCTATACAAACACCCTCACCGCCATCACGACCTGCTCGTCCTGTTTCTTGATAATACCCTTCTATACTCTTGGGCATATCGTAGTGTATCACATAGCGAACATCAGGTTTATCTCATCCCCCATGCCAAAGGCTATTGTCGCCACAATCACATCTACGTCCTCACGGAGAAAAGCATCTTGATTTTCTGCTCGCTCTTTGGGCATCTAGACCAGCATGGTAAGGTCGAGCTTTGATTCCATTAGCCTGCAAAACTTGAGCAAAAGGTAGTAACCTTATTCCGACTCATACAATAGACGATACCACTTTTCCCCTTATTAGAGAATATACTTAACGATATCTTTCTCTGTATCATCGTTTTTGCTCGTATTTGATAGTACAAATTTTCTCTATTAAAACGAACCTTTGTACATAGTTGCATGCTCTATTCCTAGACTTCTTAGGATATCTTCCTGAACCTTAGAAGTAGCCGTCGCTGTAAGCGCAACCAAAGGACGACGACCAATCTCATCTACAGCAGAACGGATTTTTCGGTATTCGGGGCGAAAATCATGCCCCCACTCCGAGATACAATGCGCTTCATCTACTGCGTAAAAAGAAATCTCTATAGTCTTAAGAAAAGCTATCGTTTCTTCCTTATTAAAGGTCTCAGGAGCAACATAGAGCAATTTGGTGCGCTTCTCCGTCACATCACGATAAACCGCATCTAGGGCTTTGCGCGTCAAGGACGAATTAACAAAGTGTGCAACTTCATCTTTACCGCAAATACCTCGAATAGCATCAACTTGATTCTTCATCAAGGCTATAAGCGGAGAGATGATAACTGCTACCCCCTCCATTAAGAGTGCTGGTAGCTGATAACACAAACTCTTACCTGCACCAGTAGGCATTAAGACAAAAGTATCACATTCATCGAGAATACTCTCAATGATAGCCTCTTGTTGCCCCTTAAAGCAACTGAAGCCGAACTGCGTTTGCAGACACTCAGATATATGCGCTTTACTATATTTCTTCGCCATACGCTTTTATCTTGAATATTTTACCGTCCGATACTTTTATCTCCTAAATCTAAAAAGCCTTAGAGATTTGCTTCGCACTTACTCTGTGCATACGCTCTATCTATCGTAAGCGTAGTACCAGCATCCGATTGATTAACGCCAAACATGGCATCCATCATAATCGTCTCAACGATAGAGCGCAGACCTCTAGCACCTAATTTCTGCTCCAAAGTACGCTCTACGATATAATCCAAGCAATCATCAGTAAACTCAAGGTTTACGCCATCAAGAGCAAACATATACTTATATTGCTTAGTAATCGCATTCTTTGAGGCTCGGTGAGAATCATACGCAAAGGTTTCTTTGCGTAGAGGCTCCAAGGCTGTAATAATAGGCAAACGACCTATAATCTCTGGGATTAGACCGAAGCTCTTAATATCTCTAGCATCTACATACTTCAGGAGCTCTTCTGGTTCTAAATGACCATGCTTTTGAGCAGGACTATTATAACCAACCACACGTGTATTGAGTCTTTGTGCGATTTTACGCTCAATACCATCAAAATGCACCTGCACAGATAAATAATATCTGCTGTGTATCGACGGCTATCATGCGTTGCTCAGGTGCTTACGTCCCCCTTGAGGTGGTACATTAACGACAGTTCCTTCTAGCAGTTTGAGCAGACCCTGCTGCACACCCTCTCCACTTACGTCTCGAGTAATAGAAGGATTGTCTCCCTTACGTGCAATCTTATCTATTTCATCAATGAATACAATCCCACGCTGAGCGGCATCTACATCATAGTCCGCGGCCTGCAAAAGACTGAGATAGGATACTTTCAATATCTTCGCCCACATAACCAGCTTGCGTAAGTACCGTAGCATCAACAATAGCAAAAGGCACATTCAGTTGGCGAGCAATAGTCTTAGCAAGTAAGGTCTTCCCCGTACCGTGAGACCCAATAGAAGGACATTACTCTTATCTATCTCCACATCCTCGGCATTGCCGATAGACGATAGACGCTTATAGTGATTATATACAGCTACCGAGAGATATTTCTTAGCTTCCTCCTGCCCAACTACATATTGGTCTAAGTAGGCTTTTAATCTCAGTAGGACGAGGCAATGTATCTAAATTAACATCCAGTGCTTCAGGCTTATTCTCCTCTTCCCCACTAAACTTCATCAGCATATCGTGGGCAGCCTCTACACAATCTGGACAGATAGAGCCATCGACACCTTGCATAAGATAAGGCACTTCATTCTCTGCTCTACCGCAAAGAGACACTTTCTATTCTTAGCCATCAAATAATATCTTCTTATGCTTGCTTACGAAGGACCTTATCAATCATACCATACTCAAGAGCTTCGGGTGCTGTCATCCAATAGTCTCTATCGCTATCACGCTCTACATCCTCAAAAAGGCTTTGCCTGAGTGCTCAGATATAATTGTGTAAAGTTCTTTCTTAACCTTTCAAGATTTCACGAGCAGCGATTTCAATATCGCTAGCTTGTCATGAGTACCACCGAGAGGCTGGTGTATCATAACTCTTGAATGAGGGAGCGCAAATCAAGCTACCCTTAGTACCAGCTACAAGCAATACAGAAGCCATAGAGGCCGCTATACCAGTACAAATAGTGCTGACATCGCTACCGATGTACTGCATAGTATCGTAAATACCATAACCAGCATAAACAGAGCCACCAGGAGGTTAATATAAATAGAAATATCCTTCCCAGGGGTCATTGCTATCTAGGAACAAAAGCTGAGCCTGAATAACGTTAGCCGTATAATCATTGATGCCCTGTACCTAGAAAAGATAATACGGTCCATCATCAATCGAGAGAAAACGTCCATTTGCGCTACATTAGCTGGCGTTCCTCAATAATAGTAGGTGATATATAGCTACTCTGCAAATCCATGTAATTCTCTAGAGCAAGAGTATTCATCCCTAGATGACGAGTAGCAAACTTCTTAAATTCGTTCATTGTCTTATTTGTGATTGCTTAGTAACAAAGATAATAGTTTTCACTTAATCTTAATTGAATAAATAAAAGTAGAGACACAGAGCATTCAATAAAAATTTTCATACATGGCACGAACGGAAAGCAAGATGAGAAACAGCACGACACTACGAGGTTTGAGCTCTGCGCTCAGTGATTCTAGTCCTTTGGGGTCTATTTAATGGGATGAAAAGCTATTTTCATACTTCAGTTAAATCACGATTGTAAGTACGCGTACTTATTTCAGTAAGTGCGTGTACTTATTTTAGTGAGTGCGCGCACTCAAATTAGTAAGTACGTAGTACTTTCTGGAGACTTCAGCTGTAGTCTGTACAAACTACACGTGTAGTCTGCACAAACTTCAGCCGTAGTTTGTACAGACTTCGCTGAGTTTTAAGTTTAGGAAAGGCACTTATATCCCTTTCTGTATGTGGAAATTTTTAATCCACTGACTGCAAAACCTCTAACTGCACTACCTAATCAGACTAAAAGAAAACCCTTCCCAATCTGCACACATACGCTACAGATTAGGAAGGGGGAACTAATAACTTTAGAATATCTTACATACGTTCGGGCATCTCAATACCTAGAAGACCCATACCCTTTTGGATAGTATTTGCAACAATCAGACTCAAAGCGAGACGGAATACACGCTTCTCTTCATCTCTTCTTTAAGAATACTAAAGTCGTGATAGAACTGATTGTATTCCTTGACCAAGTCGTACACATAGTTAGCGATTAAGGCAGGACTATAAACACGGCCTGCTTCTGCAACGACATCGGCATATTCGCCAAGACGCGCAATAAGTTCTTCTTCCTTAGTACTAATTTCTAGGTTAGCACCTGCAAAAGTCTTAATATCTTGATTGATTAGGCCCTCATCATTTGCTCTACGCTCCAATGAACGGATACGCGCATAGGGTGTACTGAATGAATGAACCTGTATTTCCGTTAAAGTCGATAGACTCTGCTGGGTCAAAGACCATATTCTTGCGAGGTCAACCTTAAGAATAAAGTGCTTAAGCGAACCTAAACCTACACGACGAGCAACTTCTCTAGCCTCCTCCGCAGTCATATCCTTAGCCTTGCCTGCTTCATGAGCAATTTGTAGAGCTGTCTCTGTCATCTCGTCCATCAAATCATCAGCATCAACGACAGTACCTATCACGGCTCTTCATCTTACCATTAGGAAGCTCCACCATACCATAGCTAAAATTATCAGACCCTTACCAAAACTCGAAGCCCTGGGCGGTCTAGCAACACTCAATACTTGAGTGATAGTTTTGCTCATTACCAACGACATAAACCATCTTATTGATTGGATGAGTCATCGAAAACGGAGTTTAGCTGTACCAATATCCTGAGTCATGTACACAGAAGTACCATCAGAACGAAGAAGGAGCTTTCTGTCTAGACCTTCATTAGTTAAGTCAGCCCACACAGAGCCATCTTCATCTTGCTGGAGAGACACCCTGTTTGAAGCCACGAAGCACCTCTTCTTTACCCTCTAGATAAGTTTCGCTTTCGTAATAAATCTTATCAAAGCTAACGCCCATACGCTTGTATGTCTCGCCGAAGACGGCATATACCCATGAGTTCATGCGCTTCCATAGAGCTACAGTATCAGCATCACCTTCTTCCCACTTACGGAGCATAGCACGAGCTTCGACCATCAGATGTAGATTGAGCTTCGGCTTCTTCCTTGCTTAGACCTTTGAGCCGTTAGTTGATTAAGTTCCTCCTTTATAATGCTTATCAAACAACACGTAGAAGTCCCCAATAGGGTGGTCGCCCTTCTTGCCAGCACTCTCCGGTGTAGCACCTTCGCCCCACTAAGCCAAGCGAGCATGCTCTTACAGATATGAATACCACGGTCATTAACGATATTAGTTTTAACAACCTTAAGACCATTAGCTTTCAAAGATTTCCGAGAGGCTATAACCAAGGAGATTGTTACGCACATGACCGAGGTGTGAGAGGCATTAGTATTTGGAGACGAATACTCTACCATGACCAAAGGAGCATGCTCATCAGCCTCACGATGCCCATACTGAGGGTTAGCTACTATTTCATCGAAATACTCCAACCACGCCTCAGAAGAGATTGTCAGATTTAAGAAACCCTTAACGACTTGTATGTCTGAAACAAGCGCACTATTACTCTTCAACCACTCACCCTAATTCGGTTGCGGTCTGCTCTGGGTTCTTGCAGCTAAGCTTGAGAAGGGGAAAGCAACTGAGGGTTAGATGTCCCTCAAACTCACGCTTACACTTCTGAAGTTGTATTTGTTCTACTGGAGCCACAGAGCCATAAAGCGCCTCTGTAGCAGACTGTACTGCCTCAGTAAGTTGTTTGATTATCGACATATTTGATTCTATATTCTTTCTTTTTATCCTGCAAAGGTAACTAATCTCTAGCGTTTAGCTCAATAAACTCTTCATACGCTCCTAATGGCTGAACATCTATAGAATACCCATCATCATCCTTATAAATGATTACACTATCAACTCCCCAATAACTCTTGCCTTTCACGAGTCAACAATTCACCCTCTTTTAATTGGAATAAACCTCAAACAACCAATCAGAATAAGCTTTAGTTAGGATTAGTCATCAACGCTTTTGAGCCATCTTGGCTAATTTAGCAGAAAAGATTTCATGATTTGGAGTCTTCAAATTAAAAAGAAAACATCCCTAGAAAGGGAAGAAATTAGGAAAAATATAGATGTATCACACTCGGTATTGGAATATAAAATCTACCATAATCTCTTGCTCGACCACCTGCATTCCACTGATTTAGTACTTTTTCTCAGAACCTTTTTACATGGAGACGCTGTACCATACAATGGCAATACCACAAAAATCTTGTCCTGCGATATGTTCCTTTACTGAGCTCTGATTGACTTCAACAATATGTTTAGAAGTGACTGATACGGGTCATCTAATATCTTATTAGGAAAAGAATGTGCATTATCCAGGAGCATAACAAACTTTCGATACAATGTGCTTTTTGAATAATTGTAACTATACACATGATGTTCATCGGTAAAAGATACAGTTCTCTCTCTCTCTTTTAGAAAGATGGGTTCTCCAAATCAATCGGTTGACTAGTCTGTTCCAGTAATAGTTCTCGTTGCGTCTAACTACTATATGATAAACTCCCTTTGTCCAGTCCACATAGAGACTATTAGCTGAGTTGTATGCGTTCATTTACGAGGCGAGATAATTTTCTAATAAGAGATAAACCCTCACACTTAGAAAGGTCTAGAGGACAAGGCATTAAACTCGCAATCTCAACACACTATATCGCTTCATGGGACAAACAAAAGTTTTCGACTATCTAGGCTTCCTAAACGAGCATCAAAAAGCGGTGTCACTCCGAGATGAGATTATCGGCTCAGCTTCTGACAAAATAGCCATTTCTGCCTACCCTGTAATTCACTGGGGATATCACTCTCACTAAAGCCAATCCATTTTGCCCCAAATGCACATTTGTGAGTTTAAATGCCACGATAAAGACACGCTCTCTATTCTGCGGAACTGATGCATGAGTCGTGAGTTTAAAACAGCGCCAGTGCATTTCTGTAACCAAGAACCTCCTCAATATCTTTATAACCGCAAACTGTATTCCCTTTATCATGAGAAATTAGGATTCTCTAACATTCCTCTACGAATATACCTTCGGTCTATGTTTTCTCCAACAATTTCAAACACATCATCAACACGTCAATGTCCTCGTATCATCGAAACACTCTTTTGCTTGCCCGCACGGTGAAAAATGCTTGACATGAAAACCAGCACAAAGAATATCAAACTCATCCGGAATTAAATCCTTAACTTCTTTCCTTGTTATATCTCCATGAGGGGTAATCACCGTTAAACTAGTTGCATATGTTTGAAGCTGCGGCTGGGTTCCATTCACTAGTAAATACACATCGACCGCACCTAGGCTCTGCAAAGCTGAGACGAAAACCACCAACTCCAGCAACATAAGTCAATGAAACCTTCGACTTATGCTTTTTGTGGTGGAGGAAAAGTAGATGTACTGTTGAGTTAAATAAAATATTCATTATCAATTGAGACAAAACACACTATTCCTAGAGAATAGTAGAAAATACTTTACAAAGATAAAGTATTATACTACCACAATAAAATCCTGTACCAATATTATTTCTTGGTACAGGATTTTTTATCTTTTCAAATTATCAAAAGTTTGTTCTTGCTATAAAGGTCAATATCAAAACTTATGTGAACCCGACTATAATTAGGATATGTAGCTCTTAACCATTCTAAAGGCTTCCTTAAAAACTCTGCGTTCTTCCCTAGAAGGATACATTGTATGGTCTACGGCAAACGATATGGCGCACATAACGTCCCTCTATCTTTATTGCACTGAGGCTTGTCTCCACTCACCCACTCTTTGCCTAACTTCCCTGAAGAACCTGAGCGTAAACATGCGCCATCTTTCTCCGTATCGTTCTCGTCATAGCCTTTAACAACGACATAACTTACTCGTGTAAATGGAGGTCAATGATAACACTGACGCTCACCCAAGACCTCCTTAATATAGGCATCATAATCAAACCTCTTAAGAGCTTCTATGAATGGATGCTTAGGCTCTGATGTTTGGAGCACTATACGAAAATTCTGTTCACTAGCTCCATTAGCACGATAAAGAGCCATTTGATAAAAGAAGTTGATAAGCTCGTTCACCTGCTCGGAAGTCTGGATAACCTAGAATATCATCTAACTGGACTACAGCTATCAATCCTATATTATCCCATATCGGCTGAGTCTTGATAACTTGTGTCCCCACAATAATATCCACATCACCAGCCTCAATACGCTCTAAAGACTCTTGTCTTCGACCAGCCGTTTGCAATGTTTCACCATCAAGGCGCATCACCCGAGCATCGGGAAATAGCTCATTAACTTCTTCCTCGACTCGCTCTGTACCACCAACCCACAAGGCGTAACGCTGGAATAAGTTTATCCTTACGTTTTGAGACTCTGTTGCATGACAAGAGGGACATGCCTGAGGGAGTGCTCCGAATACCCACACTGCGAGCAGGAAAGTAAACGTCGAGACGCATAGTAGCTCATGCTGATATCGCACAGCGTGGACATTTCACAGCCGAAGAGCACACAGAGCATAACATATATGGAGCATAACCTCGCCTATTTTTGCAAAAAGCAAGACTCTCTGACCCTTTGCTAGTACCCGCTCAATATGTATGCGTAAACTCGGACTAATCACATGATATAGCCTTTCCCCTTGCTTCTCGCCTTCTCTTTCTTCAAGTCTATAATCTCAATAGACGGAATAGGACTATTAGCTAAAGTGCCTTTATCTAAATCTATTGAACCATACTTTCCTCTCAAGACATTGAAAAGCGTTTCTGCCGAAGGACTACAACTAAAGTAATACCGGTATGCGCTCCTTAGCCGCTAAATAAAGTGCTACATCTCTAGCGTGAAAAAGCGGTGCTGTGTATTGATGCTTGTACATGTACTCCTGCTCATCGTCAATGATGATTAACTGGAGACAACGACAGGGCAAAAATATCGCAGACCTATTACCCAAAATGAGGCAAGCCTCTTCGGTACTAGACAGATGCTTATAAAGTTCTATGCGCTTAGCCTCGCTGACATCAGGGTGATAGTGATACATTTTACCCTTGGAAGCCTGCTTCAGTGCTGATAGATAATGAGTTGCTCTAGGACACCCCGAAGCTGAAGGAGCTAAGCAGAAGCACCTGTCCACCAGCAGTAATAACATCTTTTTACCTGAGCGATGATGCTACTCTCTTTGCTTTCAATATCGCGTGAACGCAGTAGGTTACTGATTGTGTTAGAGTATGCTGAGTATTCATTGCCCTTATCGCATGCAATATTTAAGTCCTCTTCATCAGGGGTATTTTGAGGCGACTATCTGCCACTGAACTAACTCCAACACTCCTAACTCCACCAGCTTACGCAGGTGGATAGCAATACTCGCATCTCCCGATGTAAGTTGCCCTCGAGGAATAAGCGCAGCATAATCTCCTCAAGAGAGAGCAAAGCCGAGAAAAAGAGTTAAAACCTCCATGCGCTTAGTGGCACGTTTCATATCCCGAAAAGACTTGCTCAAGAGCTTCATCTGTACGATATGCCTCACTCAGTCGTAAAGCAAGCCTTTAGTTTGGGTTTATAATGTGACCGAATAACTTCATCTGTAGAGATTGCACCCAAAAGCAAGTAAACGATAATAGGCACGTGAAACCCTTTGCTCTATCATACTTTGCAGACGCTCTAAGGTCAATCCATCATCACCAGCGAGCTAAGACATCCAGCACTTGCACTTCTAGAGCACTCAGACTTGTCGTCGCTATAAAATCAGGGATTAAGATGAATAATCGTGCGACTCTCAGGAAGTAAAGCCATGAGGCACAGCAAGACGAAGGACAGAGCCTAGAGAAGCACAATAATAATCAGCCATCCAATGCCATAAATCAATCTGCGCAGTAGGCTACGAGAGGACCATCATCTACTAAACTAAGGACATACTTAAGTTTAGAAGAAGCGATACCTTCTGGGAGGTGTTAAGCTAACAGACACTATTATGCCTGTATAGAAAGCGCTTTGCCCCCAAAAGGCACTACAGCTCTACGCCCAACAAAGCGTATCAATATCTGAATTAAACTGATGGGGAGCTAGCTGATAGTGATAAGTGGTAGGAGTAGCTAGAAGTACTAACTCTAGGAAGTACATCGTATTACCATTCAATAGGTTTCAAGCCATGCGCCACTAAGAAGTCATTAGCTTGAGAGAAGTGTTTACACCCCAGAAAGCCTCGATGAGCTGAAAGTGGTGACGGATGCGGTGCTTCTAGGACGAGATGCTTACGAGTATCAATCATAGCTCCCTTTCGCCTCGCATAAGAGCCCCACAGCATAAAAGACAATAGGTTCTTCTCTACGATTTAATTCGCTTATTACTCTATCTGTAAAAGTCTCCCACCCAATACCCTTGATGAGAACCAGCCCGACCATCTTCGACCGTTAGTGTTGCATTTCAGAAGTAATACACCCTGCTCAACCCATGGCATCAGATGTCCCAGTCAGATATAATAGACTCTCGTCCTAAGTCATCAAGGATTTCTTTCTTGATATTGACTAGACTAGGAGAAGTACTTTAACGCCCTTAGGGAACAGAAAGCCAAAACCCTCAGCCTGCCCTTCACCATGATAAGGGTCCTGCCCAAGAATAAGTACCTTGACCTCTTTTGTAGGGGCAAGCATCTAAGGCTCTGAAAATGTATTTACCTTCCAGGATAAACACGACGAGAAGCATAGGCTTGTCGTACTACTGCCGTCAGATGCTCGAAATAAAGTTTCTCAAATTCATCAGACAAAACCTCTGCCCAAGAAGGCTCTATACGCACTTTCATAAGCTATTGCTTGCGCTTCTTATAGCTGAAAAGCTTGCCAAAACGTCCTCACTCCAGCCTTGCTGAGACATCTCCACTTAGCTGCAGCAAATAGATAGTCGCTAAGTCTATTGACCATAGCAATCATGCCCTCAGGAAGGGGGTCTATGCGCTCAAGTGTCCATAGCCTACGCTCTGCTCGACGGCAAACAGTGCGAGCAATCTGCATAGTGCGAAGAAAGGACTGTACCTCGGGTAAAATGAAACAGCTATTATTAGGTGTCGTCTCAAGAAATCTTTTTCGTTTCTTCTTCAACAGCCTCAAGCCAAGCCAGCTCAAACTTATTTTGGGTTTCTCACTCGACGACTGCTAGGCGTAGCTATCAAACTCATCATCTGCATAATCTGTCTCTGCAGATTATATAGGAAGATATTTCGTTCATCATCTTGAGGGAGCAAGGCTCTGATTAAACCTAGATGAGCATTAAGCTCATCCATTGCGCCATTAGCTTCTATACGGGGATTATCTTTAGCGACACGTTCACCCCCGAATATACCCGTAGTTCCCTTATCTCCTGTTTTCGTTACTATTCTAGCCATTATTTATCTGTATCAATCAAATTAAAAATGTATAATAGAAATGCCATACGGAGGTAATACAAACTCGTAAGGCGCATAGTTTGTTAGAGTCGATATTTGAGAGGCTTCGCTCAATAGATTTGTTTGCTTGAGTACTTCATTAGGCTTTAAGCCTATCTCAGAGAAGACAGCCTCACTAATTTGCAAAGATGTAGGCTTAGCTTCAGAGGAGAAGTTTACGGATATAAGCACCCATTCTTTCCCCTTTTTCATAGCGCAGATAGCTCAAGACTCTATGCCTATCATATGCTTGTGTTTGGAGATAGTTCAGCCCATAGTACTGTCCACTATCAAGCACACTATATTTCTCTGGGAGAGTAAGAATTTGTCTATGAAAATCTAATAGCAGACTTTCATCTTGATGCAAATGCTCTGATCCGAAATCTAGTCCCTAGACGCTTGAGAAAGCTATTGACCAATAATCGAAGATTGTCGTACGTCCATCTTGACCACTGAAACCCTCCTCATCCATACCAGGCTCACCAAGCTCGCCTGCGAAATAATGCAGATATGGATTAGAACCACTCAGATATAAGGCTGTCAAAGCAGGATACAAAAGACTTGGTATGACCTGCATAGAATGGCGAAGCAAAGCGTTGTTCATCGTGATTTTTCCAAGAAATAACACATCTTCTCTTGATACTCACGAGTAGCTAAGCGCGCCATATCAAAGGCATCGGCAGACTGCTCTCCGCGAACAATAGACTTCAACGTATCATACACTCCAACCTTATCATATAGATAGTCAAAGCCTGCAGACAAGTACTCTTGATAGCGATGAGCTTGATAAATCTCCGCCAAGAAGAAGATGGGATAATTCGCTTTCACCTGCGGCAGAGCCCAAGCCCAAAATTGAGGTGGCACCATCTCCGCCATATCACAGCGGAAACCATCGACACCCTACTCGCCCAGAAGCAAAGGATTTTCATACATACGGTGCCATGTATTTGGGATAGGGTTAAATGCTGTATGCCCACCCAAATAATCTACAACCATAGTTGAGTTTTACGGTCTCATACCAGTCATTCCTGCTAGGATAAGCACTAAAGCAGTCATTCCCCGTAGCTCTAGCTGGATACTCTTCATAGCTTTTTGACTTCTGTGGGAAGATGTAGGCTTTCATTGGGGAAATAATAGAAATTGTTTTTGAGCCGAGAAGGCTTCTTTTTGTGTCTGCCTGCCCAAGGTCTTGCACGCCTTTGGGTGCTGCATCGAGGCTATACGTTCGGGCTACGTGATTAGGCACGAAGTCAATGATTAACTAAGTCCAGCCTCATGAGACACGCTCTATCAGACGATGAAATTCGTCCATGCGCTCCCTCTCACGACATCAGCGAGTTCAGGACTAACGTCATAGTAATCTTTAATTGCATAGGGTGAGCCAGCTACACCTTTTACTATTTCACTAGGGTCAGCCTCTATACCCTTATAGGCTGTAGCGGTAGCATGCTCAATAACACCGATGAGCCATAGATGAGTACAGCCTAAAAGACTTAACGTAAGACAAAGCCTCCTCTGTCCACGAGAGAATTTGCCCGAACCATTTTTCTCTAGCGTTCCACTAGGGGTACAACCTCCCTCAGTATTCCCCCATAGACGAGGCAGAACAGAATAAATAACAATCCTTGCTCGCTCCGATAATCGACAGTAAATCCTTTATTTCCGTGCTAATACAGAGCTGCATCAGCTGCAAAGTAAGTCAAGATAAAGCTTAGCTCCCTGCTCGGCGGATAGCGAGTAGACTCTCCATCATGATACGCTCCTCGTCAATCCAGCCCCTGCAGGCTTGCGGCCTTAATCATAGCATACTCACCACTCACTTGGTAGGCTGCAAGGGGAATATCATAGCGTAAGCTAGCTTCTTTCAAAACATCTAGATAAGCAAGCGCAGGCTTAACCATAATAATATCTGCCCCTTCCTCTATATCGTCTCTATCTCCCTCAAAGCTTCTGCACCATTAGCAGAGGTCCATTTGGTAAGCCCTACGGTCGCCAAAGCTAGGTGCGCTATCGGCAGCATCTCTGAATGGGCCATAAAAAGCTGAACTAAACTTAGCCGCATAACTCATAATAGGTAGCTGTGTAAAACCAGCATCATCAAGAGCCTGACGCATAGCCGATATGCGACCATCCATCATATCGCTAGGGGCAACCATGTCTACTCCTGCACGAGCAAAAGACAAAGGCCTGCATAGAGAGATAGTGCAAGGTCTCATCATTCAAAACCTCATGATGATGAATGATACCACAATGACCATGGTCTGTATACTGCACATACAGATATCTGCAATAACAACAAAGTCAGGCAAAACCTGCTTAATAGCTCTGACAGCCTGCTGTACAATCCCGTCATCGCTATAGCCTTCACTGCCGGTAGCATCCTTATGCTCTGGAATACCAAAAGAATAACACCGCCTACGCCTAGAGACTCTAGCTCCTTACAATGCTCAACAAGGAGGTCCACACTATAGCGATATTGACCTGGCATTGAGCTAATCTCTTCCTTTATCCCCGAGACCATGGACGACGAAAGAGGAGCGATAAAATTAGAAGCTTGTAAATAAGTCTCACGTACGAGTTCGCGCAACTGTGGAGTACAGCGCATTCTGCGTAATCTATTTGTTGGATACATATTCTTTTTCTATTTTTGGTTTGTAGAGCAAAGATACTGGGAATTATACTGCAACCGTAGCTGTAAGGTACATCTATATGTAGCTCATACTGCTCAAAAAGACTAAGCACAGCACAGAGTGTGGCTCCCGTAGTCAGCACATCATCAACGACAAGAATATGTCGCTTTGATGAGTCTACATGCTTACGAGGATTGCAATAAAAATGCCCTCAAAGCATTCTGCTGTCTGCTCCCAACGCCCAGTAAGTTTGGCTCTTTGCTCGCTCATCACGCAGAATATATTGGTCTGATACCTCTACTTCTCCTAAGGCTTTAGCAATATACTGAGCAAAGACAAGAGCTTGATTATACCCCTCATCTAATATATGTTGATAAGTAGTTAGCACTCACAATAATCAAATCATAGCCCCTCCCCGACAAAAGGCAAAGTAAGCGTAGCACGTTGAGCCATCATTCGAGCGAAGGAGGCATAAAAGCGTGATACTGTAAGCGTGTATAGCCTCTTGGATTGTTTGCTCTTTGCTGCACATATAGATTATAGAGGTTGCGGAATGCAGGTACACTCACAACCTCTCTTTCGGCATGCCATCTTTTCAGGTCTATAAGGGACTAGTTTACTAGCGCAGAAGACACAGACTCCTTGCTCAGAGGAGGTCAAGCGTCTGTGACAGTTAGCTACATATAGGCGGATAGACTACATCTAGAATAGTTCTAAAAGCAGTATTCTACACACCTTAATAAGGATTTTAGTCCCCCATACATAGGTCTAAGAATGGACTATCTCACATTGGACTATGTATCAATTTGCAGAAAGCAAAAAGACTTATTGGCTCTCAATATCTCACACGCTAAGAAGCCCAATATCAAGTATTTATCAGCTCCTGCATATCCAGCACGAAGCGGTATCTTAACATCGCCTCTCTGAAGTCGCTCCATAGCCTCATTAGCTTTTGTGCAGGCAACACTTTCCACATCAGCGACAATCCCATGCTCATAACAGAACTGTAACATCTCTTCTGTCTCAGCTATCCCACCCTATGTTAGAGCCCGATAAGCTTTACGACCATGAACAACCGCCCTAGCATGAACTGTAGCGGTTCGGCAGGGAAGACCAACGAGGACCATACTTCCATCTTTGCTGCAGCAATCTCATAGCGATTGATATCATGCTCACCCGAAGCTGTGTCTATAATAATATCCAACTTAGGGCAGGCTTTTGAGTTGTGCCATATCTGAGGTTAGCACGGCATAATCAGCCCCCTAGCCTTTTGGCATCTTCTGCCTTAGAGGCTGTCGAGGTTAGCACAACGACCTCTGCGCCCATAGCCTTAGCGATGCGAATGGCGACATGACCAAGTCCACCGATGCCCAACACGCCTACACGCTTACCCGGTCCAGCTTGCCCAATGCTTAGAGGTGAATATACCCAGTAATCCCTGCGCAGCAGTGGTGCAGCAGCAGCTAAATGCTCAAACGAAGGCATGTGTACTACATACTCTGTCTTCCACGCTACATAGGTCTGAGAAAAACCTCCATAGGTCATCTGACCACCACCTGCAACGGGGTCGGAGAATTGAATGAAAAAGGTTACACCCTCCTCACAAAAATTGCTCTTCTCCTTCATGGCAGTGCTCACAATGCTGGCAACCACCTACGATGCAACCGACACCCACAGGTCACCTGCACCTGAAGCGTGTTACCCTCACTACCACATGAACGAACTCGACTGAGGTTTCATGCCCGGTACTAGTGGATAAGTAGCACTACCCCAGTCGTTTTTAATAGAATGCAAGTCGCTATGACAAATACCGCAATATAAAAACTTCAAACTCAACATCATTAGGTCGCACATCTCTACGCTGTACCTCAATAATTTCCATTGGTCTATCCTGCGCAACAGCAGCTATAGCCTTTAATAACCTTACTCATTATTACTTACTAAAACTTATTCAATAATATCTGAAAGGAGCAAATTGGAGCTATCCACAAAATGTAATATTGACTTCCATCCTTTGAATATAGGTAGAGGATACTTGACGAAGATTCATATATCCCTACCTCCTCACAAAAGGTAACTTATTCTCATCAACGTCTTACCCTTCCCCAATAGAGCAATCACATCAAAAATAATAAAGTATATTGATTGAGAAGACGTAGAGTAGCCCTGTAAGGGCGATACTCCGATAGCCCTGGGCGCAAGCCCTGGGTTAATTATTGGAACACATTTATTGAGCCCCTTTAGTGGCGGCACAGCCGAGCTGATAAATTCCGATGCGGGCGCAGTAGTGCCGCTCCTTCGGAGCTCAATCCGCTTTTGTCTCAGGTACCCTAGGGTCTATATCGGGCTTCGCCCTCATTTCCACCCTGGGCTAGTAGGAGATGTCGTGCCTAAAGGCACTCATAAGGCGTCTGAATTTTGATGCGCTTGCCCTGGCGTGTATTCACTTCAGTAAGTACGTGTACTCGTTTTCCAGTCAGTACGTCGTACTTATTTCAGCAAGTACGCGTACTTACTAAAAAGTGTTTACGTGTACTTACTTCAGTGAGTGCGCGTACTTAAGAGTTGTAAAGTACTTAGTACTTTTTGGAGACTTCAGCCGTAGTTTGTACGAGACTTCGCCGAGGTTTTTAAGAATAGGAAAGCGTACTCAGGATTTTTTCTGTTGGCATAGCAGTTTCTCCTGAGTCTCTCAATAGAAAATATTCAAATAGTCTAGATGGATAGAACTTTCTGTTAGAGACGAAATTAAAAGAGAAAGTATTCCATCGGGATGATCTCTTGTCTCATCCTTTCTGAAATATAGTGTTTGTATTTCATGAAAGAAGTAATTATAACACATACAATTATGGTATACGGATATATTCATGTCAGTAGTGACAAACAAAACCGTCGAAAAATCAAAGGTTTGAAAATCAATAAGTTCTGCATAAAACAGAATCTAACTATTAACGATTGGATAGAGGAAACTATCAAACGGGACAAAGAATTACACTAAAAACGACAACTGGGTATCTCTTCTAAAAGAAAGTGCATAAAGATGACATCATCATCTGCAGCGAACTGTCTCGTCTAGGAAGAAATCTCTTTATGATTATGGAAATACTGAATATATGCATGAACAAGGAATGTCGAGTTTGGACCATTAAAGATAACTACCGACTTGGAGATGATATTCAAAGTAAGGTCCTCGCCTTTGCTTTCGGCTTATCAGCAGAGATTGAGCGTAACCTGATTAGCCAGCGCACCAAAGAGGCGTTGGCTAGGAAAAAGGCTGAAGGCGTTGTTCTTGGTCGCCCAAAAGGAAGAAGAAGTGCTCCCCGATAAATATAAACTTTCAGGTAAAGAAGTACTCATATCTGAACTATTGAAGAATGGAACATCTCTTCGCAAAAATAGCTAAAAGTTTGTAAGGTTGATAGAAATACCCTCGCTCGCTTTATCAAATTAAGAGATTGATTTCTACTATTAAATGAGCATATAATTAACGCTAAATTTGATTGCTTGTAAGTAGTTGTAGTTATTACTTCTGTCGTACTTGTTATTAATTAGTTACAGGCACAAAATGTATAATGTACAAAGTAGATAATCCAAGAAAAATAGCCTAGTATGATATAATAAAAAATTTTAACTTAAATGTTAAGTGCTTGACTGAGGCCTGATTAAGCGGTTTGGGGACTATCTGTATTTGTTGCTCAAATTAGTCGATAATTCTAAAAATAAGGTCTTAAATTCATCTTTTTGCTTTTATTGTTGGGTGCAGAACTCTTTAGATTTAGGAGATATGTTCATGTAGTTTCTAGCTGTTTTTCTCCGGATTTTTGAGTATTGCATAGTGTCTTTGATGCTTGCATGGAGCGTGATTTAAGGTTGAGCAATGGCGAGAAATAAATGCTCTAATAAAAATTACACATTTATGAACACCCACTACATCATTGACAACCCCAAGCAAAGCTTGACGCGTCCTCTGCATGGTGGTTAGCTTATCGCTTCCAGCACTAATAGCCACCACCGAAGCTAAGGCTTCTGTGGCTAAGCCTGAGCGACACCAACAGCGAGTGAGCTACTAACAACCCTCAGAAAGGTCGTAAGGTTATCGGGGTCGTAACCGATTCAAAGACAGGCGAACCTATCATCGGAGCTGCCATCATGCTTAAAGGTACTAAGACTGGTACTGTAACTGACATTGATGGTAAGTTTGAGATTTATGCAAATCAAGGAGACTTCCTTGAAATCTCTTTCTTAGGGTTATGCTTCTAAATCGGTTAAGGTAGATAAGACAACTATCCTTACGATTACACTCGCTGAGAGTGCCAAGAAACTTGATGACGTTGTCATTACTGCTTTTCGGCACAGGGCAGAAGAAAGTTACAGTAACAGGTTCTATCCAAACTGTACGCCCTTCTGAACTCAAGATGCCAGGTTCGAACCTCTCTAGTGCCTTCGCTGGTCGTATCGCTGGTGTTACATCATTCCAGCGCAGTGGTGAGCCTGGTCACGATGCTTCAAACTTCTATATCCGTGGTATCGCCACAACTAGCGGTGTTACCTCGCCACCATCATTCTTGATGGTGTAGAAGCTAGCCAAGGTGACCTTAATGCCCTTGACCCCGAAGTTATCGGTGAGTTCTCTGTTCTTAAGGATGCTTCTTCTACAGCGATGTACGGTAGCCGTGGTGCAAACGGGGTTATCATCGTAACAACTAAGAGAGGTAGCGACCTTGAACGCCCCTGTCATCGGTGTACGTCTTGAAAACTGGGTTAACACACCCTGTACAAGTGCTTCAAGATTGCTAACGCAGAGACTTATATGCGCATGTACAATGAGGCTGTTACCAACCAAGGCACAGGTGCTCTCTTATACACAGAGGACTTCATCAATGGTGTACGTGAGGGAAAAAGACCCTTATATCTACCCTAATGTAGATTGGTATAAAAGAAATCTTCAAAAGAAGCTACTTGGAACCAGCGTGCTAACATGAACATTCGTGGGGGTACGTCCAAGATTACTTACTTCCTCAATATGAATGTTACACACGAAGAAGGTATGCTTCGTGGTCGCAGTAAGGACTTTACTCTTACGACAATAACATCAACTTGATGAAGTATGCATTCCAAAACAACGTAGACTTCCATCTATCTCCATCAGCCAAGATCGCCTTGCACCTCAATGCTTTCGATGGTAGATTCTCGTGGTCCCTATTACAGCAAGTAATGGTAATGGTGGCATCGGTAACATGTTCGATGCGATCATGGACACCAACCCAGTAGACTTCCCTATCATGTTCCCTAAGGGTAAAGACCAGTGGATACACTGGGAGGTAAGCAAGCAGGTTCATCCATCACAACCAACCCTCTAGCTCTAGCGACAACTGGTTACAAAGACATCTTCAAAGTACAGTAATCGCTAACCTGAGCTGATGACCAGAAGTTAGACTTCATCACAAAGGGCTTGAAGTTCAACGCCATGGTTTCATTCAAGAACTGGACAAGTAGTATGAAATTCCGTTTTTCAGGGTATCAACAAGTACAGACTTGATACTAACCCTATGAATGAAGATGGCACATATAACCAGAAGCCTATTGGAGGAGACCCAACCAAGCACAATCTCGGAACAGGTGGTGGTTCTAATGGTGATAGAACATTCTACTTCCAAACTTCATTAGACTGGAATCGTAATTTTGGTCGTCACAGTGTTGGCGCTCTAGCTATCTATAATCAACGCGAATATAACATCAATATATACGGAACAGACCTCATAAGCTCACTACCTCAGCGTAGGCGAAAAACATAGCTGGTCGTCTAACTTATGACTATGACCACCGATATATGTTAGAGTTCAATGCAGCTCTTAACGGTACTGAAAAACTTTGCAGCAGGACACCGCTTCGGGTTCTTCCCTGCACTCTCTGCTGGATGGGCTGTTTCTGAAGAACCATTCTGGAAAAGCCTAAAGAAGAGCATCTCACCCCTTAAGCTACGTGCATCTTATGGTACTGTAGGTAATGACACCAAATTGGTGGTTCACGATTTATCTATCGTCCTATCGTTCGCCTCAATGGTTCAGGAACCTATAAAACTGGTTTTTGATGGCGGTTACGAGTCGCACAATGGTCCTACATTCAACCGTCTAGAGAACCTAGGCATCACATGGGAAGTAGCAACTAAGTTTAATGCTGGTATCGACATCAAGCTCTTCAAAGACTTCCAGCATCACTGCTGATATATTCCGCGAGGTTCGTAGCAATATCTTCCAAAGAAGAGAATCTATCCCTAGTTATCTTGGCGCAGATGGTGTGATATTCATGGTAACTTCTCTAAGATGGAGAACAAGGGTTTTGAAATGACTCTTTGAGTACAATAAGCAAGTCAGCAAAGACCTTTACGTTCCAGGCTCGTGGTACATTCAACTATGCACACAATACAATCCTAGAGAGAGATGAAGCTCCCGGCATACGCCCTGCACTTAGCTCTGTAGGTAAAAGTGCTAACACCTACTTTGGCTATGTATCTAATGGTCTCTATATAGACGAAGCTGATATCGCACATAACCCTAAGTCTACGATTAACAACATCGCAGTCGCACCCGGTGATATCAAGTATTTAGACCAACCTGATAAAAGATGGTAAGTACGATGGAGTAATCAACTCTGATGACCGTATAGCTATGGGCTGGCCTACAGTGCCAGAGATACAGTATGGTCTACTGCTTACGGCGAAGTACAAGAAGTTCGACTTCTCTATGCAGTGGTTTGGACAAACTCATGCATCACTTATGATGAGTGGCTTGGAACCATTCGGTACTCAGCTTAACCGTAACGTACTACAGTGGGTAGCAGACAACTACTGGACAAAAACAGACAGAACCCTGATGCTCTCTATCCTCGTCTAACCCAGTACAACAACAACCACAACCAGGCTGCATCTTCACACTGGCTACGTGATGCTTCATTCCTCAAGCTTCGTAGCGTAGAGGTGAGGCTTCAACTATAAAGCTAGCTCGTTTCTATCTCAATGCAACTAACCTACTCACCATTGCGCCATTCAAACTTTGGGACCCAGAAATGGGAGGAGGTCGTGGTATGAGTTATCCTCTCCAGCGTTCATTTAATCTAGGAGTACAGCTCACATTCAAATAATTAAAGGCAATTTACAATGAAACTAATACCTATCCTTAGTGCAGCTGCATTTCTTTTCATTGAGCGCACTAACATCTTGCTCAAAATTATCTTGATATTGTACCAGATGAAGCAGAGCAATTAGAAGATACTTATGCTGATAAGGGCAAGGCTAGAGACTTCCCTTTACTCTTGCTATGCCTACCTTCCTAACCCAGCCAACACTCCTGGCGGTTTGGACTTGCTTACTGGTGATGAAGTGATTACAGCTTTTTGAGCATGAGACATTCTCAGCGTTTCCTAAAGGTCGTTACACGGCATCAAACCCTGTAACTCTTATTGGAATACATTCTTCAAAGGTATCCGTCAGTGCTATATGTTCAGAAACACTCTCGATAAGAACCCTGAACTAAATGACGAACAAAAAGAAGGACTATAATGCGCAAATAGATTTTCTCCCTTGCCTATTATCACTTCCTTCTCTATCGCTGCTATGGTCCTATTTCTCTAATCAAGGACGAACCCAACATCCAAGCTACACAAGACCAGTTTGTATCTCGCACACCTCTTGATGAGTGTACAACTTGGATTGCTGATAAGTTTGATGAGGCAGCTAAGAATCTACCAGAGCATAGAGCTAGTAAGTCTGAGTTTGGTCTAGCTACAAGCGTAGCTGCTAAGGCTCTCAAAGCTAAGCTTCTTATCTATGCGCATCACCTCTATTCAACGGCAACCCTATGTATGCCGACTTCAAGGATAAAGAAGGTGTGCAGCTCATGCCAACAACCTACGACCCTAATAAGTGGGTTAAGGCTAAAGAAGTCTTAAAGAAGCTATTGATTTAGCTCATAAGGCAGGCTACAAGCTCTATGATAAGAATGATTACGTTTCAGACAATAAATATCCTGCCCCAGGTATTGAACGCAGATTACGTATGAATATCCTAGACTGGAAGGGCGAAGCTAATCCTGAAGTCATGTTTTGCGGATACTAGAGGTACTGGATATTACGATATCCAACTTAAGAGCACCCCTAAGTGTGATGCCGACAATGGAGCTAATGGTATATCTCTCACTTGGGCTATGCTCAACAGATTCTATACTAAGAATGGTCTTCCTTGGGACGAAGACCCTGAGTTCAAAGACAAGGAAAAGCTCAGCATTTTACACCATTGATGAGGAGCATAAAGAACAAGGAGCTGTCGGCAAGAAGACTATTCTTTTCAATATGGATAGAGAGCCTCGCTTCTATGCGTGGGTAGGCTTCAAGGAGGATACTATGAAGTCCTCAACAAAGACCTAATAATAAGGCATACCCAGAAAGCTATATGCCGGGGAATAATGAGTCGTGTTATCCTAGACTTCTTGCGCAATGGTAACCAAGGTCGTAAAGAAAGAGTTAACAACTACTCTCCTGGTGGTTATCTCAACAAAAGGCAACATTCCCCCGACCACTTAGTGTCTAAGAATAGTGTTAGTCCCATTGAAACTCCTTGGACTATCATCCGTCTTGCAGACCTCTATCTACTCTATGCTGAAGCTTGTGTAGAAACAGGTGATTTAGAGTAGCTAGGAATACCTCAACAAGGTACGTACTCGTGCTGGCATCCCTACTGTAGAGGATTCTTGGGCTCAGGTTCCTGGCACAAATCTTAACCAAGCTAAGCTCAGAGAGTTGTACGCCAAGAACGTATGATTGAGCTATATCTTGAGAACCAAAACTTCTGGGATATGCGTCGCTGGTTGTTAGCAGAGAAGTATTTCAAATGTTAAGGCTCAAGGACTAAACATTGAGGCTAATACCATTGATGAGTTTGCTCAACTTAGAACCATTGAGTTCGAACGTAGCTTCTCTAAAACAAACTACCTATTGCCTATTCCTATCCAAGATATCAATAAGGTTAATAAGCTAGTTAATAACCCTGGTTACTAATCATTACAGACAAAAACAATGAAAAAGGTAATTATATCTATGATGTTAGCTTCCCTAAGCTTTCATTTCTTGCCAAAAGAATGAGCCTAGCGTGAAGCCTCACCAATATCGACCAAAGTAGCCTAACGGCTAAGTCTGACCCAGGTTCAGTCCTACTCAAATGGGCAGTTCCTCAGGACTCTAACTATCGTCTTGTACGCATTACTTATCAGACTCCAGACATGGACAAGCCTAGCATCCGCAATGCTAGTGTATACTCTGATAGTATCCGCATAGACGGTTTGCTTGCTCGCCATGGAGCTATTGAGTTTAAGCTAACGCCAATCTCTTCAACGGGTACAGAAGGCAATACTATTTCAGTTTCGGCTCAAGCTGAACCCTAAACCACAAGAAGTGAAGGTTACGTCTGATGCTCCAGAAAAAAGGTTACTCTTGCTAGCGGTGCTGCTGACATTAGAGTAAGTGCACCTGACCCTAGTGAAGGGAAAGACCTCAATGCTCATTGACGGTAATAATAATACTTATTATCACGAAGACTGGCATAGTGCTAAGGCTTATCCACACTACATCGTGTACAAGCTACCTAAGGCTCTCAAGGCTATTCACTTCATATGAAGAACCGAAATCACGGAAACTCGCTCTAATCCAAACAAAATGGAAAACCTTATGAGCGATGATTTCAACGGTAACTTCAACCCAGAAGAAAAACAAGGCTGTTCTAATCAAAGCTTTGACTGGTCTTCCTGATGCTCAAGGAGCTGAATATACATCTCCAACAATGCTTGCACTCTAAGGCTTACCAATATGTTTGGTTCAAGATTACAGAGGTGTATAATAGGCAAAATTATGCTGCCATCGCAGAGCTACATGTGTACGCCCACAAGACAAGTATCTTTGACCCAGAAACGGGCAAGACTACTGTAGAATAACTATTCTCCTAGAAGAATATGTTATAAAACATAAGTTATATCTGATAGCGACCAAGATGCCATCTTTTATCAACAAGAAGTCTGTCTCTTGGTCGCTATCATCACCTAAATAATATCATGAATAAAGTAAGGATACTCGCTTGTCTCTTTATTTCATCTTTTCTGCTAACAGGATACTCCTGCCAGAAGGCATCTAATGCTCAGAATGGCACAGAGGTTGTCGTTAATAAGCAAATCAAACTTCCAGAGAAGGTAGACTTTGAGAGCAAGGTACAGAGCAAAAACATTAGCTTAGGTACACCTGCAAAATGTTAAGTACACGATTACATCAAACAAAGATTGGTGTCACGCAGTACAGCAAGGCAACACCCTAAAAATATCTGTTGATATCAACGACGACACAGATGTACGTCAAGCTACTCTAACCGTAAAAGGAGGCGAAACGGAGACAAAAAAATAAATGTAAGACAGCTCGGTACAGACCCTGCTATACTTGTCGATAGAGATATATTCTCCATGCAAGCAGTAGGAGGCAATCTGATTTTGAGATTACCACTAACGTACAGTTTGAGGTGAAACTTCCCGATTGGATTACACCACCTAGTGAAGCTCGTGCTATGCGCAAGGAGCAACGACACTATGTAGTACAAGCCAATAAGAATGAGGCTAAAGCGCTCTGGACAAATTGAGATTATCCAAACAAATCCACAACAAGGAGTAGCTCCTCTGCGCAAATTTATCACGATTAACCAAGATGGCTTTATCTGAGTATGCCTCTGGCTCTACGGCTAATATTCCTCAAGACGAAAAATCAAAAGTCGTTAGCGGAACTGCATCTTCATACCAAAAGCCCAGATGGCATTGAAAAGAGTTTTTGACGGAGATTACTCTACTCTCTATCACTCTGCATGGGCTAATGGAAGTCCCAACTATTATCCCTATAACGCTAACTTATAATCTCGCAGAGGCTACCAATGTAGACTATGTAGTCTATTACCCTCGCACATCTGGCTATAATGGTCAGCTTTCCATAAGTTTGAATTACAGTACTCTCTTGATGGCAATACCTACACAAAGATAGACGAGTATGAAATTCCAGATAAGACATCCCCAACACGCTTAGCTTTTAATAACCCAATAAGAGCTAAGAGTTTCCGCTTCATAGTGCGCAAGGGTATGGTGATGGAGTTGGTTTTGCGTCTTGTGCAGAAATGGAGTTCTTCAAGAAATCAGATAAGGGCTTTGACTATAAAAGTATCTTCGCCAATGACCTCTGCACAGTAGTTCGCCCTAACATCACAGATGCTCAGATAGCCGCTATCAGTGACCCATTCTTCCGTAATTTAGCCTTTTACGTCAAGGATGGTAAGTACAAAAAAGAATTTCCGCGTAGCTAGCTATAAGCCTTACCAAGACCCTGCTATCATTGCGAACAAAAAAATAAGACTTTTGCTTGCTCAATCTTGGATAATCCCCACCGGTATCTATGTCAAGGAGGGCGAAGACCTCATCGCATTTGTAGGCGATACTCATGGCTTCAGAAACCTGAGCATCCGAGTACAAAAATCTAGACAAACCAGGTGGAGATGGCTTTTAACGACCCTGTTTATTACAATCTTTATCAAGGATTTAATAAGATTCGCATGACTAAGCCTGGTCTTGTATATGTTATATACCTTTGTAGGTGAAGGTCAAGCCGACAAGATGCAGCCAATAGACATTCACTTCGCTACAGGTACAGTTAATGGTTATTACAATTCACAAGACTCAAAGCTTAAGGACAGGTGGAAAGAATTGCTTGGCAAGGCTAGCTATAAGTACTTGATGTCCTTGGTAAGTATGCATCACCTAACTTTTTGAAACGCAAGCATTTAGGAGTTATACGCCAGAAGGCATTGAGCTAACCAAGACATACGATAGTATTGTCCATAATGAATGGATTCTACACGGTTACTACAAGTACCCTCAGAGAAAGCCATTAACTAGAATGTATCTACACGTGATGTATCACGCTTTTATGTATGCGACATGGTACCATACTGCCTATGTAAATGGCACTCAAAAAGGACATCCTAAATCCTGATAAGATGCGCGACCCCAAGAGCCAAGGTGCTGCATGGGGACCAGCCCACGAGCTTGGACACGTTAACCAAGTAAGCCCAGGTATTAAATGGAGAGGGATGACTGAGGTCACGTGAATATTCCATCTGAGTATATCACTACCTATGTCTTCAAACAGCCTTCTCGCTTGCAAGTAGAAGAACCAGATTTCAATAGAGAACAACCGCTATACCAAAGGCATTCTACCGAGATTATAGCCCAGAAGCTCCTTTCTGCAAATCTGGTGACGTATTCTGTAATCTTGTTCCATTCTGGCAACTAGAGCTATACTTCGGTAAAACTCTGGGTCTTACTCCTCGCCTATCGGCTGATGGTCATTCTGGATTTCTATCCTGACTTTGTACGAGTTCGTCAGAAAAGAACCCAAACCAGCCTAATCCAGGTACACAACAGACAGAGTTCCCTTACTCCAGCATCTCATGTTGGAAAGAAAGACTCACTCATTTCTTCGAACAATGGGGTTTCTTCCGTGAAGTAAATACCACTGTTGATGACTACGGAAAAGGAACAAATGATTGTTACACAGCAACGTGCTGACGAGGTTAAGGGTCGTATTAGAAATTTAACACCTTCACAGACATGAAGGATATTGCCTTAGAGTATATATACAGACAATAACTCTCACCTCTATAAGAATCCAGACAAGACTCTGACAAAGGGACAAAATGCAAGTATCAGTGGCAATACAATCCGAATCAGCGGATGGAAGAATACTGTAGCCTTTGAAGTTTATGATGAAAAAGAATAATCTGTTCTTCATCGCTGATGCTTCTTACCCTGAATTAGGTAGAGCTGTATTTACTATTAACAAGAAATTGGAATAGTAAATACGTGATTAAAGGCTGTCTCGGCTGGCAATGCTAGAGAGATAGTACCTCACAACCAAACCCTCAAAACGCATAGGTTTCAGAGATTATCCCAATCTCTAGTTTATGATACGAGAGGTGATAAGGTGTTAGAACCAGTCTAACACCTTATCTATTAAAAAACTTTGCATAATGCGGTAATCACAAGATGTTGAAACAAGTGAACTAAATAAGAACGCACCATGCATTGCCTAAAGTCAAAACCTCGTCGAAGTCTGTGCAGACTACACGTGTAGTCTGTACAAACCGCTGATTTGTACAGACTTTCAGCTGAAGTCTCCAGAAAGTACTACGTACTTACAAATTTGCTACGCACACTCAGTGAGTACATGCACTCACTAAAATGAGTACGCGCACTAATTTGTCGGAGCTCATCTTCTTTTCATGTGTGTGTCCCAGGGTTCATTTCGCATATATTCTTTATCACCCTAGGCTATAATATATCATCGTACGTAGGATTTTATCGGCTAGCTGTCGTTCATTCCAACAACCAACTCTCGCCTCTAACCCGCCAGCATAGCCCGTAAGCGACTGATTACTTCCAATAATGCGATGGCAAGGTAAAAATATCTGAATCTTATTGGCTTTATTAGCCGAACCAATCAATAGTCACAGCTTTGGGATTTCCTATCCGATGAGCCAAGTCACATAAGTTGCAACCTTACCTAAAGGAATATCTCCACAATGCCTCCCGAGACAGAAAACTCTGAAAGTTTGTTCCATGCAACAATAAGGGTATATTAAACTCTGTGCACATCCTGAAAAAGAACTCATTGAGCTCTAGCACTGCCTGCTCAAGAACTCATTTGAGCCCATTACCATCTTAGCTTAGGAAGACCGCTCTAGCGAGCTATCAAATCCCTTTGTGAATTATCCAGCGCAACAGAGACACAGTTTATCCTCAAAAGATCCTAGTAAAAGTTTTCCACAAGGAGAACTATAAATTTGGGGTATATCATCGTTCCATTTAAAATATATTGAGACCATTGCATAATACGGCACTCGCTGCGTTATTTTCGACATTCAGGCTTGGTCACTTTACATGATAAACGCCCTGCGCCTTCAGTCTCACCTTGCGATTACCGCATTCTGCAAAAGCCCTCCAAAAGAACAAGTCTTACTTTGTTCCTTTTAGAGACCGTACAACGGTCTCATATTTTCTAGTATGTGTCTGAACACTCCAACACCAATAGGGCTGTGCAAAACAAATTTTGATACAGCCCTATTTATTGTTTTACGACAAGACTAAAGTTCGCAATAAAGGTCACTTGTCGTTAGATTCTTACATGGATTTGTCCAAGTATGATTATCAGCAAAAAGCTCATCACTTTGCTTAGGTCCCCATGTACCTGCAGGATAGCCATAAAGAGGAAATCTTCAGCATTCCACAAATTAAGTACTGGAATCAAAGAATCTCCAACTTGCTTTCCACAGCATCACTACGAGTGAAGAGCGTAGAGTCGCTAATCATACTATCCTCAAGGAGTCGAGAATAAGCATCGCCTGAAGTAAGACCTCTAGCTGGTCATAAAGTTCATTTGCACTCGCTTTCACCTCAAAGCCCGAACCCGGAACCTTAGCTCCAAACTTCAAGACCATACCTTCGTCAGGTTGAATACGGATGACCAATCTGATTAGGATTGTGCGTCCATCAGCATCAGCAAACATCTTATGAGGAGTTTGGTGAAATGAATAACAATCTCTGTTACCTTAGTAGGCACCATCTTACCTGAACGCACATAGAAAGGTACACCTGCCAACGCCAGTTATCCACAAAAAGCTTCATCGCAAAGAATGTCTCAGTGCGGCTATCTGGATTTACCTTATCCTCTTCACGATAGCCTCACGTGATGCTCTCCTCCATTCGTCTCTCTGTATTGACCACGGATTACATTACTCTTAATATCCGGCATCCGTCATAGGGCGGAAAAGACTGATACACCTTGACAACCTCATTGCGGAAGTGGTCTGCATTGAATTGTACAGGGAGGTCTCCATAGCCACAAGAGCGAGAAGCTGAGAGAGGCGATTCTGCACCATATCACGCATAGCCTCTGTTTGATCGTATCTGCCACGGCTCTCTACGCCCATATTCTCAACCGCAGAAATTTCTACACGGTCAATATAATTACGATTCCATAGAGGTTCAAATATACCATTAGCAAAGCGAAGAGCCATAATATCTTGTACTGTTTCGCTTACACAAGAAGTGGTCAATACGATAGAGTTGATGCTCTTGGAAATGGTCGATAAATCTCATTGAGTTCACGAGCTGTCTTCAAGTCTGTACCAAAAGGCTTCTCAATGATAATGCGTCGAATAGGACGAGGAATACCATCTTCACCACGATGTGCATCAGTGCGGCAACGACCATTCTCACACTCTTCCTTGTTTAGTCCTACCGAAGCCAAATTGAGGTATCAATCCGTATAGCGAAGGAGGTGAGAGATAATAAATATAGTTTGATGGATTATCAATAAGGTCATCTAATTCAAGAAGACGGGCCTTAAGCTTAGTATACTCTTCAGCCTTAGCTGGGCTCAATAGCTAGATAGTAAACAGAACTCAAGAACTGCTCTGCTAGAGAAGCATCATATTCGCCATCAGCGAGGTAACGCTTAAGATTTTCATCAAGATGAGGACGAAAAACAGCATCTTCATAAGAAGTACGTCCAACCCCAAGTACAGCAAATCGCTTAGGTAATTTACCTTGCTTGAATAGCTGATATAGTGATGGTATAAGCTTTGCGCTTAGTCAAGTCGCCACTAGCCCCAAAGATTACCAAGACGAGACTATCTGGCTTAGACAGTGTATTATTCATATCCTAAATAAGTCTTATTTATCGTATAGAGAAACAGGTGCCCTGATTTCTTACCCTAGCACTCTGCCCCCTTATTTCCTCTTAGACGTTGTAAGTTGTAGAAGAAGTATTACCTCCTTGACCAGTCCAGTTTTTCGTGGAAGAATTCTCCACGGGGACGGTCTACGCGCTCAAATGTAGGAGCTCCAAAGTAGTCGCGCTGAGCTTGTAGCATGTTGCAGGGCAAGCGGTCAGTCGTCAATGAATAGAAATAGTTTAGAGCTGTAGCGAAGGCGCGTACTGGAATACCTGCAAGAGCAGCTGTAGCTACGACACTGCGCCAAAGCAGGAAGAGCTTCTTAATTTCATTCTTAGTATTCGTCAGAAGCAGAGTTGCTAAGTTCGCCGCTACGCTCCATAAGCCGCGGCGATTTGACCAAGAAACCTGAACGAATGATGCAACCACCACGCCACAAACAGGCGATGAGAAGCTGGTGTTAAGACCCCCAAGCACGCTCTTTTGAAGCCTGCGTGACAAGTGCAAAGCCCTGTGCATAGCTAACGAGCTTACTAGCATACAAACAGTCGTGCAAGTTATTCACAAGTTCTTCTGCCTTAGCGCCGAGGTTCGATACGGCGAGAGAATGCAGCAGCAGCTTCTACGCAAATTCTTATTAGCAGACAAACTACGTTCATAAACAGCAGCCGAAATAAGATTTAGAGGTGAACCATATTCAAGAGGTTAATCACACTCCACTTACCTGTACCCTTCTGACCAGCTGTATCTAGGATGTAGTCATAAAAGGTACTGACCATTCTGTTCCTTGTGAGCCAGGATAGCCGAGACTAATCTCAATGAGGTAACTATTAAAGCTTACCCTGCATCAAATCAGCAAGAATAGCACTCATCTTGTCGTTGCAAAGTTCGCCCTGCTCCTTCATCATGCCATAAGCCTCTGCGATAAGCTGCATATCACCATACTCGATGCCATTATGAACCATCTTAACAAAGTGACCTGAGCCACCACCACCGACCCAGCTACGGCAAGGAGCTCCATCTTCGCCTTAGCTGCAATCTTAGTGAAGATAGGGACGATGTGTTTCTCACGCTCTACTGCTCCACCGGGCATAATGAGCTGGACCATTAAAGCGCACCTTCTTCACCGCCTAGAGATACCTGCACTACAGAGATAGCTTTCTCACGGAGGAAAGCTTCGCGACGCTCCACTATCTTCCAGTTGCTGTTACACAGCCATGATAACGATGTCACCTGCTTCAAGTAAGGGGTAGACCTTTCAGTAACGTAGTCACAGGCTCACCAGCACGCATCATCATCATGCGGTTTTGCGAGGACGCTCGATAGACTCAACAAAAGCCTTTAGGTCAGTGAAGCCCTCAAAACGCTTACAGCGCCACGACGCTCGATGAAGTTCTTTACTACGTTAGCTTCTGCTCCTTCAGCACGATTATGAGACTGAAACATGAAAACCATTACGCTCCATATTAGGGCAAGGTTCTCACCCATCGCAGCTCATAGGCCGATAAGGCCGATATTGAGTCTTTGACATTGATATACTTTTTATTTGTTTTATTGGTATAACTCACCAAATGTAGTGTATGTTTTACTAAAAGCTCTCAATAATAGTATAAGCTATTACATCATAAAAAGGCATGTATTTTGTGCATCAGTTAGAGCTCGCTTATTTAAGCAAGCTAATGCTTTCTTGAGCCGCATATAATTCCACCTACATAAACGAACGAATGAGCACAGCGAACAGTTGGACACATCTTCAGTCGCTCTAAAGGGGTAGTCCATATTATACAGTTCGCTCAACTTCTGACTTACATGGGACATATACTCCTCTCGGACATCTCTTGATAACAGGTGGACTGACTCCTTATCTCTCTTAAGGTGAGGGTCGTAATTCTTTATATCTTCTGCAATTTCTTTAGTCAAATACAGAGCGAGGAGTCAATTTTCAGCATCTCTGTATGGATTCTTATACAGCTCGTCGCTCTTCAAGAGTCTTATCCCGATTATAAGGATTGCCGGACTATACATCTCGCAGTAAAGCGAATTTGAATAATCGCTTTGTATTTCTTGGGATTCCTCATCAATTTAAGAAGATCAAATGCGCCAAGTTCATCACTTCAGTCTTGTAATCATCAAGCCTTAAGCCAAGACCATCTATTTGGTCTACTCTATCTATGATACCTTTGAAAAGACCTCAGTATCATCATTTATCGGATGAGCTAATTCTCTATTTTCTTCTGAGCTATGATAATAAAAAGTGGACTAATCTGGCTATCTAACTCCAAAAACGTTGCAGTACGTGACTGACTTATGATTTTGATGTTGTAGGCATCATAAGAAGATATATCAGCCCGCACCTCACCTTTAGCCTTGAGCAGGAGCTCATATTGAGCTCTAACTTGATTTTGAATTGGAGAGGGACTATTAATCCAATAGTTTAAAAGCGCCTCAGTAACATCAAAAATCTCCCTTCTACTAGATTCTGAGGACCGCATTTCCTTATAGATTTGCTCTAAGGTACCGTGCAGGATAGTTCCAAAATCATTATTCTGTAATAGGTACCTCCAGACTCCTCTTCTTTCAACCGTCTCTACATATTTATAATAGAAAGTGAAGCGGACACTGCAGATACAGATTAAATGAAGAGGGAGACAGATGAGCTTCGCCTCGGCTCCAAGCAGATAATCTCTCTTCAACCAAGCTATTACCATTTTTAGCTACTTCAGGCATAGGCAAAGTAAAATCTCTATACCCCAAAGACGCATTAACAGAATACTTATGTATGTTACTTGTTTGAGGAGTTTCTCTCCTACATACAACTTCTATTTGGTCAAAAATAGCGCGTCAGTTCTCCCTTACCCCAAAGCATCGTTCAGGCTATAAATCAAATGCAAGGACTTGCTTCTTGCTATATTCTGATAGAAACGATAGGCATCGTAAGTGTCAATATCATTAGGATTAGCAAACCAAATTCCTCTCTAGCTTAAAATGGAATTAAGGTCTGCACACCTTTACTCTTGGGTAATTTACCCTCTTGAGCTGATATATATATAATATGTTCAAAAGCTTGAGAGCGACTTTCCAAAACACCAATAATTTGAAGTCCCTCAATGGGTCTCCCTTAAATGGGATAGTGTGTCCTTGCGTCAAACCATCTAAAAGACGCATAGCGGACTCTCTATTCATATCATAAGACTGATAACGCTCATCTTTAACTAAGCTCAAGTAGGTGCTCTACGTACTCTTTGATAGTGTTCAGAAGTTCAAATCAAAACTCAGATGAACCTTATTCTGGTACTATCAGTATCTGCAAATAAGTCCATAGATTGCTCTTCTTGAGGCATCAAAAGCCTCAATCATGCAAACAGAAGCTATCTAAAATCTTAATTAAATGTTGCTCTAGAAACTCTAGTGCTGAAGTTGGCTTCCCCTAAGGATGCAGAAGCAACTTTGCTCCTCTGGCAACAATAATAGGGCTAAAAACTCTTTGGCTTCTAATAACTCCTGATTGGATTTATCTTCCTCTCCTTGTGAGTGCCAAAACTTCCTCAGCTTCTTCAACGAGTTTGTTCAAAATCCACGTAGCATCAAGCATAAAAAGCCTTCTTAGTTCTCAATGCTTTTGACGATGTAGTTTTAGTCCCGGAAATAGCCTAATATAGTTTGTATCGTAAGCAGGTTTAATAGTCCGGAAACAGAATATGCACCCTATATAAGAAGACATCAGAAGGCTCATCCATCTATTAAGAAGTATCGCAATACTCAGTCTTATTTAGAGGATAACCAAGGGTTATATTCAGACTTAAAGGCTTATCTACATCAGCATCAGAGCTCAATTTTCCTCAATACGTGGAGGATAGAACTAACAACAGGCAATGATAGTTGCTCATCAGCAAAGTACAATAGCCGTATTTAATCCTAAAGCATCTTCATACCTAGCACCTAGCTCTTGCAGCAATGTAGGCAGAGCTTAATCTACGTCATCGTAGAAACACACTTATAAACGTGGATATCCTGAGGTAAAAAGTCTTGAGGAGGTCCATCTGGATTTTTCTGACAAGGATATAGTTTTCAAGTATTCCTTACTCGAAGCTAAGACCCTTACTTGCAGGATGATATGGGTCTCTTACTACACTAAACATCTTCATCAAAGACAAACTCAGCAATATGCCTTTTGACTCATTTGCTAGAGAGTTTCTTCTCACTAGGACTAAGTTCAAAAAGCCCCACGAAGACATAAGAAGCTACCCCTCCTTGCCCAGGGATTTAGCTTTCACTAAATCATCTACAATATCGACACAAGACTCGGCAACCTTACGATAAATACGTCCTTCATAGGTTTTGCACTGCTCATCACATTCGTCAGAGAAGCGTCTGCACATCTCTACTAACAATCTCCAGAAGCGTATAAAAGCGAAGACGAGGCTTGGCTATTCTTCAGTTTGTACGCAAACTCTTCCCAGTACAGAGCAAGCAAGGACTTTAGTTCATCAGAGATGGTCATAATCAACATTTCTCTAATTCCTTGAGGCTTCACATTACCATATAATTGATTAGCATCAACCAAATAACGGTCTATTTGGTCGAAATCCTTAAGCATAGTATCCCCCAAAAAGGAACTCATCAAAAGTAGTCTTCTTCTAGAGGTCTACATTATCATCTAGATTGATTTCCTTATAGATCCGATAGAGTTCAAAAAGTAAGGCTGTGCGGTCTTGAACCTCTGAGTAGAGCAAAGCCCCAAAAATGAACTCATTAACCGTAGTACATCTTGGGGCTAAAACAGGGACTTCAGAAAGTTCAGAAAGACTTCGCAAGAAGAAGGTCTTGGCTCTCTTCGATGGGAAAATAAATATCCTCTCCCATATTGGAACACTTGTATCCCTCAAGTAATGCTTCCTACTATCTTTCAGAAACTTTCTTGTGCCACATAAATAGATTTAATGATTAAAGACGGAAATGTCGCACCTAGCTTAAATACAGAGAATCGTACCAAACTCACTAAATACACCTACTTTCTCTCCTAGAATAGCGTGCGCCTATAACTCTGGCCAATCAAAGAAAGAGGCTTAGTAGGACCTAAACCAGCCTTGTATCACCTACGGTGCTCTAACTCTATCTGACTCGTGGTGGACATGCACTGAGTCCCATAAAGATAGACACTCTCTTAGCTGCACGCCATGAACTCAGCCTGGGCACCTAGAGCCTACAGACCCCTTGTCTCCGATATTATCAGCAATAGACTGCTCCATAAGTAGCTGATAGAGGAGGAAAATCCACATAATTCTCAGCAGGTACACCAATACCGACATTAAGTACCTTGTCACCACGACGGAACGTGTCTTGAGCAGAAGCACTTAGCGAGAGCCTAAGGCACAAAGTGCCACCATCATTAGTTTTTCATTTTCTTTATTATATATTTTCTCAATGCAAATATACAAAAGAGACGGAGCTAGATAACAGGCAGGCGCATCAAAATCTAGAATGTCTAAACATCAAACATTAAGCGGAAGAATAGGCTATACCCATGTAGTCAACATGCAGAAAGCGTAAGGGCTATCACAGATATTCTGCGATAGCCGCACGCTTTCTGTCATTAACTCTAATCTCGTAGTTTTATAGCTACTTTGACTCTCGTCTGTCATCATCTGAGTTAGACCTGATACTCGACCTGCACCCACTAACGTTTAGCAAAATAGGGAGTGTATTGCTATGGTTTCAATCACCACCCCTTTACTACTACTGCTGTGAATCATCGTGATATTGTCACCTTCGACATCTAACACGAGAGCCACGTGTCCCTCCTGCTACTACCGGCATTGCGCCCTTTAAAGAAAAGTAGGTCACGGACGGACATCACTCTTTGCAATCGACTGCGTGCTGCTCGATATTGAACCACTACTACGAGGTAGCTTAATATCAAGCTTGGAAAATGCGTAATTCACGAGCCCTGAGCAATCAAGAGTAGAAACCTCCTGCGTGTGAACGGTACCTGCGCCCCAGCAATTCCTTGCCATAATCAATGAGCTTCTAGACTTCCAGGATGAAGAAACTGTCTCACTCAATGTTGGGAGCTTTTCTTGCGTTTATGCTGTCTAGCTTCTGCTACTAAGACCCAAAAGCAAATAATGCAACAAGCAGGAGTACACTAAGTTTTCAAACGTATTACCATCTAATTATTATTCCTTAATTAGGTTATAATAAGTGAACAAACTCCTTGCACACATCACAAAGATAAGCTTTTATTTCGGATTACGCAATCCTCAATCACACCCTTTCATCATCAGACACAACTCTAGAGAACAAAGTAGGACGCACACTGGAAACAAATGTACGCGTACTTACCGAAATAGAGCGCGTGCTCACAGAAAGTGTTTACGTGTACTTACAGAAACAAGTGCGTACTCACTAAAACAGAGTACCACGCACTTGCGAAACAGTACACGTACTTACAAAAAGTAATGGGTTACAGCAAACTCAGTTTACCGCTGGCCCATTACTTATTATAGTTCTTTGAAAGGATAAAGATTACAGCTACCTTTCATGAATATCTTACTACTCTGCTCTCTGAAGCTTAGGGTCTTATGAAAGCTGTTCTAGACCAGCAGACGAACCTAAGGTTATCTGCTTAGCATTCGAACGAGCAAATGCGTAAGAAGCCCATGTTTGCCCTGGAGCAATCAGCTGCGCCTGGTAAAGACTAAAGAGCCATCATCAGCTATATTGAGATGAGACCGGTTCTCGACTGCCCGACAAGCGTATTTCTTATGCTCAGGAGGGAGTCATCAGCTGCCAAAACTGTAGCAATGTAGACCTTTATTACCAAGTTCATTCGTATCTTCGGCTACGACCTGTCCCATTCAGCATCGTAAAGCCTCTACACTGGATGAAAATCAATATTCCAAGTAAAGATACCATCGACAATAGAACTTGGCTTTTGTATCAGAAACTCGCTCAGTAGAAACTTCATTAACGGTTTTCGCCCCATCGTTACACTATCCACAAGAGTCTGCGCTGTCTGTACATACAACCCAGCGACATCGGCAAGCGAAGCCTGAACAATTCGGATTTTATCTTCTAGTGAACCTAGTACGAGCAACGACAGTAACCTACACGAGGTTTACCTGTTTCATTTCGTGGAGCTGAAATCTGCAATTTATTGCCGTCCAGCTTCACCGTAATCAATCAACAGTACTCGGTAATCTGTTTTTCACATTTGTATAAGGATAAGCGTTTTTATTGATAGCTTCGTCACCGCAGCAAATGTTTCTGTCTAGGAAGACCGAAGATAATCCCAGCCTGCTGATGTTAATCAGGTAGAATCTCCTTTAGCATCCTTAAGGATAAGAGATGTATTCCGAGACTGAGACACCTTCATTTTAGCACCGCTGATAACGTCACCTTATTACCCTCAAGAGTTACCTTTAGCCAACTATCCTCAGCATAGTATGAGGCTGGTGGAAGGTCTGTCGTTACATGTGTTGCCCTCAGAAACAGGAGTACATTCTCAGCTGACACAATATTAAAATCAGTCTTCGGCATCTGCCTCATTATCACTCTTGGAGCACCCACAGTACTAATCCCTACAGAAAGGATTGCACTCGAGTATGAGATATATTCTTCCATTTTATCTTAAAGTGCTTTAATGTAATTAATAAGGATCCTCCACTACTTAATCTTCATGCTTGAATATTAGTCATATAGATAGGAGATATGAGGCTTATTCTGACTATCCATTGAGGACCGTTCTGACTAAAAGCAATTCCCACAAAACCATATACTGTTCCATCAGACAACTGTGTACCCATGCGACAGCACGATTTTTCTTCTTCATTCCATGTAAATGTCAGACGATGGCTATCTGCTTGTTTGTCTAGAAGGTAGGACTTTCCCTGTCCTTCTCCAACAGGGATAAAGGCAATACCATTAGGATAACGAGCATCGATTGTTGGCTGACCGATAAGAGAAATCGTTCCCGTAGATGGATCGTATGGTGACCGCGCCTATCTTATATTTCTTATCTGAGAATGTAAGTTCTCCTTCAAGCATATTCGAGCCAGGTTTAGCCGTTAGATACAGGGTAGTCACCCGAAACGTTTACGCACGCCTGGAGGATTATCCATTTGGAGTATCCAGGTCTTATTAGTCAGAAATCAATTGATTTATGGCTCTTAGGGATATATAAGCGTATAGACAGTTCGCCGTTATTGAAAGCTCTTATCAGCTTCATTCCCGTAAAAGCTACTATGCTCCTTAGCTCCAATCTTTAATAGGTGAGCTTAGATTTAGACCTGTATCCGTGAGGTTGTAGGCTCAAGTCATAACTCACATTGTTAATCTTAGCTGTTGTCGTCAGTATCCACATTCGCTTCCACCAGCAGAAAAGGGTATCCTTTCCTAGAATGAAATAGTAGTTATTCGTGGTCATACCCCTCACGAATAGTTAGGACTTTCTGAATAAACTCTTCTTGGGTTTGGTCTCTTAATAGAGTGTAGAATCATTTCATTCTTCCACTTCTTACCACGCAAACGAATGAGAATTGGCATTAGCTTCTAAAATAGCGAATTCATAATCTCCTTGTAATCCTTCAGGATAGACTTTGAGAGCTCCTGCTAAGTCGTGGATAACACTATTATGTGTTGGAAAAGGTCAAAACAGGACCCTGGTCCTTTCACAACATCGTACTCAGAGACACCTACAGTCGCAGCATCTTTGTTTGTCTCCCATGATATAAAGCCTTACCCATCCTTGAACTTTAAGCGTAAGTGTAAACCCAGAGTCAGTAATTTACGACCTGCATAATACCCCAAAAGACCAACCATTAGGAGCTGACTCTAGAATTTGCTTATTCACCTTTACAGCTTCATCTAGGCAGAGCCGCAGGCGAACCGCTAAAGTTGCTATCATCCTTGAGGCATGACGGTAGTGAGGCTACCATTAAGCCCTAAAGGCTACAGTAAACATCAATATTTTTTCATGTCCCTGGGTCTTAATTAAAATGTTCTAAATCAGTGTCGCAATCTGTCCTCCACGACGAGTACAGTCTCACGAGGCTTATCTAAATCAAGTCCCCACTGAGAGAGCGCATATTCTCTTTCACAAGATTAGCCTTACTTGTAATATGTGCTGCCCCTGAGTTACCCTGCACGCTGTAGAATATCATTCCACTGCTTAGGAGTAGAGATTACGTAGTATGCGAATGTTTTGCAAGAGTCTTCCCGTATTCATCATCGCATAAGGAGGACGAAAGCCAGCTCTATTCGCTGCTGGTAGATTGACATTAATCCAGTCATTATTGACATAGGCATCTCGTGTCACTTGGTCCAAAAGCTGTGTTATAAGGCTTCTTTTGGTTGAGATATGCGTAAACTCATGGTGCATGGTACGAAGTAATACTCCGTCATAGTATCGTAGTTCTTAAAGTGTAGCATCATCTAGGCTATTAACCTTGTACAATGTTACCTTCAAACCACCCTCAGCACTACCGACAGTTTCGCCCGACCACTATAACCATCAATACCGATAGTAGTAATTACGAGGACTTGAGTCCTTAAGAACTCATCTCCCACTACTTCTTGATAGGCATCAAACCAAAGATATTTGGTGATAATAGCGAGCTTAGCTGTTTTCACTGAGTCTGCAGGCACCACATTATAAGTATAGCTATCTCTATATCCTTGAGTCTATACTGGAAAGTCAATATTGTAAGGATAGGTGTAGTTCTTGAGCAACCATTTATCAAACTCATTACGAGCGATAGGAGCTGTCTGAGAAGTTAGTTCCCGAATCTAACTTATCCTCCGAACATGACCACCCGCCAAAAAGATGGTCAATAGAGACTACAAGCCAAATGATATTTTGTTTCTTCATAAAAACGCAAAGATTAACTATTTAACACGAGGGTTAGCTTCTAGGTTAGCAATGATCACATCTTGAGGAATTTGAATTGCTAATCTAGGGTCTCTAGCTAGGAAGACTATCTGTTACAGCTGTCACAACCTGATTAACATCTACTTGACGACGATAGATCGTTATGCCATAACGCTTCACATCCTGCAGGCGAAGACCATCATGCAGCGTTATGAGACGACGCAACTGAAGTATCGCTTGCATAAGAGGCTCTTGTGTTTCTGCTTCCAATGCTGGAGTAGTATGAATGGCCTTCTTAACAGTAGGACGCTTAGGCGTATAGTAGTTAACGCCCTTATAGAAATCTTGGATTTGCTTAAGTGTAAGCTGAACTTTAGTCTTAGAGAATACGCTCAGTTCTAAAGTTCAAATCAGCAAGAGCTTCTCCATAACGACCAAGCATAGCCTTTGCCTCGGCACGTACTAAGAGCGTTTCATCTGTTGTAAACACAGCATACTCAGAGTAAAGGAACACCCGTGCCAGCTTGACGGTCTGTAATCAAACTCTTGAATAGGGAATTTGCGAATAGCATACTTAGAAACACCGCTATTATTTGATGGTACATAATTGAATACCATGTTGCTCGTTCCCATGGACCATCAGCATGTAGAGTTTCTGTAGTTGACAAGAACTCGCCGTGTGCATACTTGGCTCCTCTCAGTGTAGGAATGCTGATATCACCTCACTCAGTTACAACGACTTGAAGGAATAGGTTTGCAGGCTGAGACGCTTGAACGAAATAGTCTGGTTGCACATTCGCTGATAAAGGCTGACGGCTCCAAGCATTCCAGTTACGCAAAAAGTCCCGCAGGAGGAGTTCCTAGCACACGGTCTGCATGCTCAATAGCCTTTTCATACTGCTTAGCGTATAGATAGAAGCGTACAGCAAAAAGCATGAGCTGCCTGCGTATTAAAGTGGAACTTAGGCTGTCGGTAGTTATTAGGCAAATCTACGATACCTTCAGTAAGGTCCTTCTCTATATTCTTATAGAGTTCCTCAAGCGTTCCTCTCTTATGAATAATCTTACCGGGACGGTCTTCTGGCATCGTTGGATAAAGGCAAACCCTAGGTCCGTCTTTGCCGTTCCGGGGCTGTAAGCCTGACAGAATACATTAGCAGCTGGAACATCGCATAAGCACGACACAACTTAGCCTCTGCTATTTGTCCTCTGTAAGCACTCTTGTCTGCAACAGAAGCAATGTAGCTTTGAGAACTTCATTCGCTGTAGTAACTACGATATAGTGCTTATTCCAGAGCGTCTGTGGCGTTTCTGGACCATGAGTCTCTGTAATATCTTCCCTTATAAGCCTGCTCTTGGAAACGGTCTGCAGCACTCCATAGAAGAGTATTCTAGTTCATCAGTATTATCTGAATACATCTCTAAGAGATAAGCTGGGATGAGCTTCTGGGTATGCAGACACGAGCAGTTTAGTAGCATCATCAGGAGTCCTGATTTCCAAGCGATTGTCAGGGTCCTTATCAAGGAAGTTTGTTACAGCTGACAAAAGATAAGCCTGCTACAAAGAGAACTTATGAGGACAATATTTTTTGATATAAGTCTTTTCATTAGATTCCTAGCTTTAGTGTTAGTGTAAACTGACGTGGCACAGGTGATGCTACACCACCCATATTAGAAAACTCAGGGTCCTGACCATTTAGCTTTTTATCAGCATAAAAAGTAGGAATAGGTTCGTTGCTTGCAGTTTAACAGAAGCTGTACGAATAGGGTATGCTTAAACAAACTATTTGGTAATTCATACGCCAATGAGATTTCTTTCAAACGGATGAAATCACCCTTGGCAATACGTTCTGTCGAATAGTTATAACCATTATAAAGCATAGCGTAGATTATTATTCTTAGTGTATTCACGCTTGCTTAGGATACCGGGCACTGAAGTATGCGCTTCGTCATCAGCCTGTACCCATCTATTAGTGAAATGCGTGCGTCATCGAAGCCATGTCATTGTAATAAGCACGGAACTTAGGGTCCAAACGCACTACATTACCGAAAGCATAAGTCAAGAATACATTTCAGACTAAAAACGCTTATAAGTAAAGATGTTACCAAGCGAACCCGTATGCTTAGGGATCTGTGGGACCTTCATATTTGAGGTAGCTTGTTTAGATTACGTTCTTGGAAGTTAATGTTATCCGACGTAATCTGTCCCTTTTCATTGCGAAGAGGAAGACCTTGATCACTAATACCTTCAAATGGGAATGAGAGAACAAAAGAGCGAGCAGGATATCCTTGCTAGCAAAACCACTACCAGTTACAAGCTGAATAACAGGGGTTTGCGGTATGGAGCTTAGTAATCTTAGAGTCTGTGTAACTATATACAAAGCTTGTATTCCAGCTGAAGTTCTTAGTCTTTATATTCGATGTCGAAGGCTAAGCTCTAGACCATGAGAATTCATCTCAGCTACATTCGCAGGACGTAGAACATCACCACCCGTACCTGTGTGTTGCGAGAGCCTAATTCATCGAAGTGTACGTGTATAGACGTCAAATGAGAGTTAATTCTATCCTTCCAAAGACCTAGGTCAAATCCGAGGTTTAACTCGTTTTTCTTTTTCGTAAGTTAGGTTAGCATTTCCCTAGCTCTTCAATCGCAATAGCTGGCTCTTGTGTTTCTGCAAATGGGCGGGAAAGGGTAAGAGCCTTTGAAAGATAGTGCTATGAGCTACTATAACTTGGGTCTGGTGGTGTACCTGTTAAGCTATATGATACACGAGCAGTAAGGTGAGAAAGAGGTCTCAAATGACTTGAAGAAATCTTCCTCATGAACGTTCCAAGAAGCAGATGTATTCCAAGTAGACATCCAACAGAGCATCACTATGAAGACCTAACTGAGTTTGAACCTTCATAACGATAAGTACCATTGAATACGTAACGTCCCTTATAAGAGTAGGTCAAGTTTGAATACATCGCTACTGTACGATAGTTCGTATTGTTTAGCGAATAGTAAGGAGTTACCCTCCTCTACCTGCTTCTTAAATAGCTGATAAGGGTGAAAGGCGTTTCACCTCCTTGATACTGCAAGCCCCATGCTTGGAAAGCTGTACGATTGCGCTGTATATCCGTTGTTTCTAAACCACCAAATAGATTGAGCGTATGAGCACCAAAGTACGATTATAATTAGCAGCCTTTGGAAATCATAATTGCTCATTCTGTTCTCTGACTTGTGCATGATACCTCCATTAGAGTAGGACAGATATTGGCAAGTCGTATGGTTTATCTGGGTCACGATAGAGATACTTGTTCGCATCACGGATAATACCCATTAGCCATAGCACGATAAGCCATTGCTTGGTTAGAAGCATCTTTGATATTATGCTGCTGAGAAGCTGCAGTATGCTGAATGCACCAGTACACTTAGTTCAAGTCCACGAATGAGCTTAAACTTGATTTCGGCTTGGAACTTAGCATCCAAGACATTCAAGTCGATATAGTTATTATCTAGTTCGTTAAAGATATTGAATGGAGCATAATTAGCTACATAATACGCACGAGGTCTAGCTACGCGATGTATTCGTTGCGTATGAATAAGGGTTAATATCGAAATCACGCTTAACCTCACCACCTACGACATCAACATCTTGCCCCTAGAGTCCCAGGTGCACGCTGCTTACGGTATGAAGCACCTGCTATTACATTTCAGGCTTAAGTTATCTAGCAAGTGATGTGTCATATTGAGATTCGCAGTATAACGGTTACATCACTTTGCTTTATACCATCCTGGGTCAAGGAGGCTGATGCCGAAGCATAGTAATTAGACTTAGATGTACCTCCACTCATACTTACAGAGTGACTCTGCATAATCGCTGGCGAGAATAGTTCCAGGGAACCAATTCGTATTACGACGTTCAGCTGATTGCAAATAAGCATTGCGCGCTTCTTCCGTATTTAATAGTCCGTAAGTCTTAGTAATCGGATTGTAAGTATTGATTAACTCATACATCTTACCATACACTCCATAATCACTACCATTGAGGATATCTGAGAGGTTAAGCCAGCCTTTCTCTTGTAGCTCACGATAGATATCCATCTGCTGACGAGAGTTTAGGATATCATAGTTGGCATACGATGGGACTAAACGAAGTAAACTCTCCAGTATAATTAAGGTGAGCTTGTCCCTGCTTACCCTTCTTCGTCGTAACGACGATTACACCGGCCATAGCTCTTGCTCCATAAATAGAGGTAGCAGAACCGTCCTTTAAGACTTGGAAGCTCTCAATATCGTCTGCATTAAGTCCAGCAATAGCCGAACTAATCAAAGTCTCAGGGTTACCCTGAAGACAAATCGTCTGCACCAACATTGAGAGACATCTTCCATAATAACACCATCAACAACCGCAGAGGCTTTGAGCTACCATAGATAGATGTAGCACCACGAACACGAATCTTAGGAGCCGTACCGAAAGTACCTGATACATTCTGTACCGATACCCCAGCCACCTTACCTTCTAATGCTCGAGACACATCAGGCACACCATCGAGTTTAGCTGTTTCTGCTGAAATCTTAGATGATGCCCCTGTAAAGAGACGTCTATCAATCTTAGTAATCCCGGTTACCACAACCCTGATTAAGAGTTTGCTCGTCTGGTTGTAGTAAAATCTTTCATATTCTCCTTAATAGGCAGCTCTAATGTCTTAAACCCTACATAAGTAATACGCAAAGTCTTAGACCCAGCAGGTACAGTCAGACGGAACTTACCATCAAGACCAACTCCTAAACCTACCGTCGGATGCTCCTTTCACAAGAACTCGAAGCCCCCACTGCAGGCTCATTCTCTGGAGCAATTAGCACCTCACCTGTTACAATTCGTTGCTGGGCTATAGCCATAGACAACGAAACGAACAAGGTTAAAAAGTAGTAGACTTAACTTCCTCATTCAATAATCTTTTTATAAGTGAATAATTAACTTCTATTTCTTGGATAGTAGAAACATCTAAATTACAGCAAACACGTTTTTAGATTACATGACACCACATAATTGAATATATTACAAGCGATAATTTAGTCAAAATCGTACACAAAGTTATGATATTTTCCACACACAACAATTTTATTCAGCATAATACATACCTATTTGACATATAAATTTGAAATTCTTTTTACCTTAAATCATCTATCAAGTAATTTTCTCCAACAAATAGTATGGTTGTGATTTCAGTTAATAAGTGCACTATTGCAATGGTTCGTCAATATTTCAAAGAGCTATAGCTTGAACAAGTCTCAAACAATCATTCTCTTACTCCTTGATACACTTAACCTAGGTCCATAATGATTATACCTCGAGGATAAAACTTCGAGGTATTACCTATAGACACCAAATTTTTGGATTATTTTATTTACTCAGGATTAACAAACTTAGGGTTAGCTCCCCCACTTATTCTCTCTCAGGGTTGACTATCCGACAATACCAATAAATCAGCATAATCAGCACCAACAATAGGTAGAAGTATCCATAGGAGATTCCAACCCGACTTACCTATATCATGTAAACGGACGTGCAGCTGCAGCTAGTCCGGGAAGAAGCCAAATTAGGCTATAAATATAGATTGGAGTATCAGGTAGCAAAAAGAATAAAGGAGAGAAGTAGCCTCCCATTTATTTCTATGCTAGAAAACAAGATAGTATCATACAAAAGACAAAAATAATAGTTAAAACTGCCTGTATAAGCACATTAAAAGTACTGTTCCCCAATACTCACTACGGCGAGCTCTACCTGAGAAATCAGCATAATAGTCAGTGAAACTTTCACCCCAATAGGTAAGTAGTGATTTCTGTTGCATAATAGTTGTTGTTTTTAGATTAGTATGTATTGCTGTGTTTATATTTCTTTGAGTAAAAGATATACAACTATTTTTCAACCTTGAATCATATAATAAATAGAGCTATAAAAGAAAAGCACCCGATACTTGCTGAGTATCGAGTGCCTTATGGGAGAGAGATATTTAAGCGATATCGACACAGAGTGTAGTCCGTTTAGGACTCTAACCTCATTATTCTAGTAACCTACTCTTAACGAAGGATACCTAAACAAGTCTCCAAAAAGGAGGTGTTCCAGCCGCACCTTCCGGTACGGCTACCTTGATTACGACTTAGCTGCAGTCACCTGTAGTTACCCTAGGCCGACCCTTGCGGTTACGGACTTTAGGTACTCAGACTCCCATGGCTTGACGGGCGGTGTGTACAAGGTCCGGAACGTATTCACCGCGCCATGGCTGATGCGCGATTACTAGCGAATCCAGCTTCGCTGGAGTCGAGTTGCGAGACTCAATCGAACTGTGATACGGTTTGGGATTTGCTCCTTGTCGCCAAGTGGCTGCCCTCTGTCCATACCATTGTAACACGTGTCGCCCCGGATGTAGGGTCGTGCTGATTTGACGTCATCCCCACCTTCCTCACGCCTTACGACGGCAGTCTCTACGGAGTTCAGCATTACCTGATGGCAACCGTAGACAGGGGTTGCGCTCGTTATGGCACTTAAGCCGACACCTCACGGCACGAGCTGACGACAACCATGCAGCACCTACATAGATGCCCCGAAGAGGCAGCTTTCACCGCCTGTCATCTACATTTTCAATCCCGGGTAGGGTTCCTCGCGTATCATCGAATTAAACCCATGTTCCTCCGCTTGTGCGAGCCCCCGTCAATTCCTTTGAGTTTCACCGTTGCCCGGCGTACTCCCCAGGTGGATAACTAACGCTTTCGCTTAGGGAGCATACTGTACTATCGCATACGCCCAGTTATCATCGTTTACTGCGTGGACTACCGGGGTATCTAATCCTGTTTGATACCCACGCTTTCGTGCTTCAGCGTCAGTTGTACCTTAGTAAGCTGCCTTCGCAATTGGAGTTCCTCGTGATATCTATGCATTTCACCGCTACACCACGAATTCCGCCTACCTCATCTACACTCAAGTTTCGCCAGTTTTCAACGGCAGTTTCGAGGTTGAGCCTCTAGATTTCACCGCTGACTTAACAAACCGCCTACGCACCCTTTCAAACCCAATAAATCCGGATAACGCTCGCATCCTCCGTATTACCGCGGCTGCTGGCACGGGTTAGCCGATGCTTATTCACTACGGTACATGCAGGGGTCACACGTGACCCTTGTTATTCCCGTATAAAAGAAGTTTACAATCCATAAGACAGTCATCCTTCACGCGACTTGGCTGGTTCAGGCTCTCGCCCATTGACCAATATTCCTCATGCTGCCTCCCGTAGGAGTCTGGTCCGTGTCTCAGTACCAGTGTGGGGGATAAACCTCTCAGTTCCCCTACCCATCGTCGCCTTGGTGAGCCGTTACCTCACCAACAAGCTAATGGGACGCATGCCTATCCTATACCGAATTTCTTTCCTCACTACTTGATGCCAAGTTGTGAGCATACATGTATTAGTCCGTCTTTTCGACGGGTTATCCTCCTGTATAGGGCAAGTTGCATACGCGTTACGCACCCGTGCGCCGGTCGCCACCCAGATAGCAAGCTACCCTAGCTGCCCCTCGACTTGCATGTGTTAAGCCTATCGCTCAGCGTTCATCCCTGAGCCAGGATCAAACTCTTCACTGTTATATTTTGATTTGTTTGTTTCTTTTGTCTAGGCTTATTTAGGGATGTCTTTCCTTTCGTTATTTATCAGAGTTTTTGTTACCCTAGTTTAATTGACGGTTAGATTTCTCTAAACGTTTCTTGTACTACACTTCTGTATAAATTGTCAATATCAAATATCTCAAAGATCTCTCTAATGTCAATTAGTCGCAATCACTTGCCTGACTAATCTTATCGGCTTTCGTTTTCTTAAGCCCTTTCGCTCCCCGACCGCCCCTGCTCGCTTGCGTCGGCTTCCCTGTCGTTTGCAGTGCAAAGGTAATAAAACTTTTCTTTCCCTCCAAATATTTCTACAAATTATTTTTCTAGGCACTATCCCGTTTTTAATTAAAGCTCATTAAATGTCAGAGGTTTAACTACGGAAAATTATTTTTCAGAATGTTTGATAATGATGAGAGAAGCCTTAGCACATGGGCAACCATGATACAAGCGAGGGCAAGCTGCGATCAGCGACCCAAGTAATCGAGTTTGGTGGTGGGGGCGTCAGATGAGCCCTGCAAAGGCGACATCCCTGCATAGCCCAGGGCACAAGCCCTGGGAATAATAGTCAATATATTTGATTGAGCGCCTTTAGGGGCGGCACTACTCAGACAAAGAGCAAATGCCCTGGCGCCAGTGCCGCTCCTGCGGAGCTCTTGTCTTTAGTGTCCATGCTTTACCCAGGGTTTCATTTCGGCTTTGCCTCATTTACACCCTGGGCTTTGCAGGAGGTCGTGCTAAAGGCACTCGTAATGTAGCCTAAATGTTTGATGCGCTTGCCCTGCGGACAACAAACAGAATACAACGATCAAGACCACCCTTCAATCAGTAGTGCCCCTGTGGGGTTCCTATCTATAATACTTCATCTTACCAAAGTTTCATTTTCAAGCATTGAAATTGCTTGATAAACCAAGAAAAAGCAACGACTAAAGCTTTCCTATTTCTCAAAAACCTCGGCGAGGACTGTACAGACTTAGCCGTAGTTTGAAGAGACTACACGTGTAGTTTGTACAGACTTCAGCTGAAGTCTCCAGAAAGCACTACGTACTTATAATTTTAAGTACGCGTAGTTACCAAAATGAGTACCTCGTACTCACGACAACAAATAGTGTACTTACTGAAATGTTTACACGTACTTATCATTGTAAGTGCGTGTACTCACTGACAACGAGTACGTCGTACTGACTTGAGTCATTTACCCGTATGCCCCTCCTAAATCAATCACCTTACTTTTTAGCTTGATTTGCTTTACTTAGGGCGAAGACGTCTAAGTGGACTACTATAAAACTAAAAATTTATGCAAGCCTTAATTTGGTATATACGTAAGTAATGTGTACTTTTAGAAAAAGAAACTCAATCAGTCAAACCTAATAGGTCCAACAGAAGTATGAGCTACCTCAAATACGACAGACGGTTGATGTCCAATTTGGACGAATCTCTCCAGCGAGTACATCCGCACCAATAGAATGGGAGCGTATTGTTGCTCTAGTATCGTGGATTGCAACACACGCAAAATATCATGGAGCATTAGTTGTTCCCATTCCTAGCCTAAGCAAAAATAATCATGTATTACTCTCCTCATTAGATGTCAGCATCATTCAGCATGATGTACCTTTTAATATAGGAGTACACCAATATAGAGGAGATGTATTCTCCCTAAAGGTCACAAATACATTCGTGAATATAATGTAGACATTGCCCTCGGCAACGACTTATCGCGTCGGAGGTGTTGTCCTCAAAGAGAAATGTTCCTCTGCCATTATGAACATCGCATCCTATACAGATTTACTCTACTTGAAGCACACAGCCCAACAAAGTTGCGCTTTAGCCCTCTATTGGCCTTCCGTGACGTCAAAATACTCACGCACCAGAACAACAATCTAAATAGAGGTACCGACAAGAAGATGGGGAGGCTTTAAGCTGGTGCCTATATCCCGAGTTATCCTCGACTCTATCTACAGATGAGTAGCCATGCCGACTTTATAGATACATCTTCTTGGAACGAACAAATACTCTACTTCAAGGAAAGAGACCGTGGCTACGAACATACAGAAGACCCTATATAATCCGGGCTACTTTGAATGCCCCTATTGAGGGTAGGAACTCCCGTATATTTCTCGGCTGGTATTGAGCCTACCAACTCAAAAATCTCGCAGAGCTATTTGAGCAAGAGTACCGCATACGTATTCCTCATGTGGACTTTCCGTTCTTGCTTACTTAGTTCAGCTCAGCAATTCTACTTCCGACCCCAATACGCAAGATGGTTACCTTCTTGCAGGTTATCCTTAGTTCGGAGTACGAGCAAGAGATTTGTTTGTAGCCCTCCCGGATGCTCTATATATGCAGATGCTCCCGAACGTTACTATCGTATTATGGAGACTGTCCTCCCGATATTGACAAAGTACATGAAGCAAGAGCCAGTGGATACGCTCATCACTAATATCGAGGACCCTGATGTACTTCTTTGGGCTATTTGGGCTATCCAGCAATTTGCTCACCAGCAAGGGAGTGAAGAAGCACGCAAACTCTATGGCACATTTGTTTCTGATGCTATTCATTATTATATAGATGATAGTATTAAGAAGCCTAAGGTGAGATTAGCTATCAACGGACTACTCTACGCCCAGAGTGATGGTAGCCCCTTTGAGCTGGATGGATGCGAAACTTGATTGGCGTGCAGTCATACCTCGCAGAGGTTATCTTGTAGAGTTAAATGCTCTTTGGTACAATGCTCTTATGTTCTACAAGGGCTATTCCCCGAAGAATGGAAACAAGAAGAAGCTATCAACAAATATCAAGAGCTTACAGAGCATAGTTTCCGCAATATCTTTGTCAATGAGTTTGGCTATCTCTATGACTATGTAACAGTGGAGGGAGAAAAGGACCTAAAGCGTTCGCTCCAAATATGATTTTTGCGGTATCACTTCCCTACTCACCACTTGAGCGTAGCACACAACGCTCAATAGTGGAAATCATCACAAGAGAACTACGCACCCCCAAGGGTCTACGCACGCTAAGCCCTAAGAGTTATGGCTATCGTGCCATCTGTGCAGGCACACAGAGAGACGCGAACTAAGCTACTACAATGGTAGTATTTGGTCTTGGTTGCTTGGACCTTACTTGAGGCCTACCTCAAACTTTATGGTCGTGGGGCTATTGGCTTTATTGAGCGTACACTCATCGGAATGGAAGAAGAAGTACACGAGCATGGAGTCGGTACAATAAGCGAACTCTTTGATGGCAATCCGCCTTATCGGGCTCGTGGTGCTATTTCACTAGCTATGAGTGTAGGCGAAATCCTTCGTTCGCTAGCTCTACTTGAAGAGTCTAAGCAAGAATATCATGATGTCAATCCTATTATAAGCTATACATTACCATTATGAAAGCCTTAATGTTTGGGTGGGAGTTTCCACCTAATATACTAGGAGGTCTTGGAACTGCTAGCTATGGTCTAACTGAAGGAATGTCTAAGCAAAAGGATATGGACATTACCTTCGTAATCCCTAAGCCTAGCGGTGATGAAGACAAAGTTTTTCTGCGTATCATCGGTGCGGGCAATACGCCTGTCGTTTACCGAGACGTTGCTTACGAATACGTTAAAGAGAGACTTGAACGCAAGATGACTCCTGAGGAGTATTACCATCTGCGCAATCATATCTATGCCGATTTTAGTTATCTACATACAGACGACTTAGGGTGCATTGAGTTCTCAGGCAAATATCCTGACAATCTACTTGAGGAGATAAACAATTACTCAATAGTCTCGGGTGTTATCGCACGTTCAGAGCAATTTGATGTCATTCATTCGCATGACTGGCTCACCTATCCCTGCCGGCATACACGCCAAGCAAGTAACAGGGTAAGCCCCTAGTCGTACATGTTCATGCGACCGACTTCGACCGTAGCCGAGGAAATGTAAACCCAACAGTCTTCGCTATTGAGATGGACAGCATGAACCATGCCGACCATATTATCACGAGTTAGCGACCTTACACGGCGCACGGTGATTGAGAAGTACCACCAAGACCCAAGCAAAGTAACGACTGTGCATAATGCGGTAACGCCACTATCTCCAGCTATTCTTAATCTACCCGATAAGCGAGGAGTTAAGGATAAGGTCGTAACCTTCCTTGGTCGTATTACGATGCAGAAAGGCTGTGAGTATTTCGTAGAAGCCGCAGCACGTGTTCTCGCCAAGAAGCCCGAGGGAGTTAGATTTATCATGGCTGGTAGCGGTGATAAAATGGACGAGATGATTAGGCTAGCTGCACGCTATAATATATCGGACCGCTTTTCACTTTACAGGCTTTATGAAAGGACAACAGGTGTACGAGGTCTTCCGTAGCAGTGATGTCTACGTTATGCCGAGTGTGAGCGAGCCTTTTGGTATCTCACCACTCGAAGCTATGCAATGTGGAGTGCCCTCAATCATCAGTTATCAAAGTGGTTGTGCTGAGATACTGAACTATGCTGTCAAGGTCGATTACTGGGATGTAGATGCTATGGCCGATGCCATATATGCACTGATTACCTACCCTGAGATGCACACTTACCTCAAAGAAAAAGGATTAGAAGAAGTTAATAATATCACTTGGGAAACAGCTGGACTCAAAGTAAGAGCCATCTACGACCAAGTCATTCGCTAAACTCAATACCTACTTATCATGAAAAAGATTTGTCTTTGCTTTCAGATACATCAGCCTTATCGCCTACGCCGTTATCGTTTCTTCGATATAGAAATGAACACTATTATAACGACGATTTCCAAAAACGAAGAGATATTCCAGCGTGTAGCTGAAGAATGCTATCTCCCTGCCAACAGAATGATGCTTGAGTTGCTGAAGGAATACCCCTGACTTTCACATTAGCTATAGTCTATCTGGCTTGGTTATTGAGCAGATGGAGTACTATAAGCCTGAAATCATTGAGAGCTTCAAGGAGCTTGTAGCTACAGGCAGAGTTGAACTACTTGCCGAGAGTTATGCCCACAGCATTACATCTGTTTATGACCTCACCGAGTGGCGTGCCCAAATAGCGATGCAGCAAGCCAAGCTCAGGGAATTATTTGGGGGTTCAGTCTAGCGTCCTCTGTAATACCGAACTCATCTACAACGATGAAATAGCCAATGAAGCAGCTACTATGGGCTTCAAGGGTATGATTACAGAAGGAGCTAAACACGTACTTGGCTGGAAGAGTCCCGGCTACGTCTATGCGAGCAACACCAAGAAGGCTATGAGCCTACTTATGCGTAACGAAGGTATTAGCGACCTTCTGACCAAACATTTCTCTTGCTACGGCTCACCCGAATATCCTGTTACAGCCGACAAACTCCTGAATAAGGTTAAGTGGCTTCCCGAGAATGAAGATATCTGCGTACTCTATATGAATCTATGAAGTACTTGGAGGAAGCAATAAAAGAGTCTGGTATCTTTGATTTCTTCAGAGCCCCTACCTGCCCTAGCCAAAGAGCAAGCAATCGGATTTGCGACACCAAGTCAGCTAATTGCCAAGCATAAGGCTGTTGATAAAATTGCGGTCAATAACCCTATCAGTATCTCAGGAGAAGAAAAGAGTATCAATGACTGGACAGGGCAATGTACTCCAACGAGGTGTTATTGATAAACTAAGCGAATGGGGTGAGCGTGTACGCGCAATCCAAGACCGCCGTTTGCTACAAGACTGGCTCTATTTGCAGAGTGCAGACCACCTCTATTACATGAATACGAGCGCAAACAGTGCTTATAGTCCTTATATGTCGGCCTACGATGCTTTCAACAATTATATGAATGTGCTGAGCGACTTCCTTCTAAGAGTAGAAGAACAAGCTCCTAGCAGCATTGAAACTGATGAACTTAACAGCTATCAGCAGACAATACTCAACCAGGATAAGCGCATTCATGAGTTAGAGGAAGAAAGTCGCCAAACTTAAGGCAGAAGCCAAGTCTAAAGTTAAAGCTACTACGAGCAAGGCTAGTACAGCAAGTAAGGCTAAGAAGTAAAATGAGCTCTTATAAGATGACTTTCAAGTCAAAAGAAACCCTCCTAAGTTTTGGATTTACCAAAACTTAGGAGGGTTTCTTATAACGAGTAGTCTCTGATTACTTTTTCTCTGATGAAGATATTTATAGGGAGTACCGCTAAAATCCCAGTTCTCTCTAATCTTATTCTCCAAGAAACGCTTATAAGGGTCTTTAACCCACTGAGGCAAGTTCGCAAAGAACACGAAGCTAGGCACAGCTGTGGGTAACTGCATCACATACTTAATCTTAATGTACTTACCCTTAGTCGCAGGTGGAGGAGTAGCCTCAATAATAGGTAACATCACCTCATTAAGTTTACTTGTTGGCACTCTGTTGCTACGACGTTCGTAAACCTCTTGCACCGTCTCAAGCACCTTTGAAGATACGCTGCTTCGTAAGCGCAGAGATGAAGATAATAGGAAATCTGTAAATGGCGCAAGTCGCTCGCGGATAGCATTTCTCAAAAAGTCTTAATGACTACTTGACTCTTATCCTCAACCAAATCCCACTTGTTCACACACACTACTAGCCCCTTGCTATTCTTCTGAATAATAGAGAAGATATTAAGGTCTTGGCTCTCAATACCACGAGTAGCATCGAGCATAAGAATACAAACGTCGCTATTCTCAATCGCACGTATTGAGCGGATAACAGAATAGTACTCTAAGTCTTCATTGACCTTACCTCTCTTGCGAATACCGGCTGTATCCACGAGGTAGAAGTTCTTACCAAACTTATCATAATGCGTATAGATACTATCACGAGTCGTACCCGCTCTATCTGTTACGATATTGCGCTCCTCTCCTATAAAGGCATTGACAAGCGAACTCTTACCAGCATTCGGACGACCGACAATAGCTATACGAGGGCAATCAAACTCTTCGTCATCGGTGCTATTTCTCAGGTAAGTTCTTCACAATTTCATCTAGCAAATCACCTGTACCGCTACCATTCACAGCCGAGATACAAATAGGGTCACCAAGACCAAAAAGAATAGAACTCTGCTGCTGCGTAGTGCTGTTCGTAGTTATCAGCCTTATTCGCTACCACAAGTACGGGCTTCTTTTGTTCGTCTGAGCTTACTTGCGACTTCATCATCAAGGTCAGTAGACCCATTCTCCACATCTACAACGAAAAGAATAACATCAGCTTCCTGCATAGCAAGCTCTACTTGCTTATTGATTTCCTCCTCGAAGACGTCTTCACTACCGACAACCCAACCGCCAGTATCAACGATAGAGAAATCTTTATCTAGCCAACTGACACGTCCATACTGCCTATCTCGTGTAGTACCCGACTGCTCATTGACTATTGCCTGACGGCTTTGCGTCAAGCGATTAAAGAGTGTAGATTTACCCACATTCAGGGCGACCTACTATTGCTACTAAATTACTCATCTATTTATGTTATTCTTTTTTAATCTAATTGATAGCCGTAACGCTTCAAGAGGTTATCTCGGTTACGCCAATCCTTTCTCTACTTTGACAAAGATTTCTAAGAAAAACCTTTTTATCAAAGAACCGCTCAATATCCTTACGAGCAGCCGAACCAACTCTCTTAAGGGCTACCCCTTAGGACCAATGATAATACCCTTCTGACTATCACGCTCCACGACAATCAAACATTTGATATTGATACGCCCTGCTCCTCCTTAAACTCCTCGACAATCACCTCTGTGGCATAAGGGTATTTCCTTTTGATAGTAGAGTAATATCTTCTCGCGGATAATCTCTGTCACGAAAGAAAACGAGCAGGCTTATCAGTGAGCGCATCTTTCTCAAAAATATGGAGGAGAAGGTGGGATTAAGCTTTCTCATACGCTTGCGCAAGGGCTCTATATTAAAGCGGTTCAAAGCTGATATTGGGGACAATCTCGCCTTAGGAAGTTGCTCATGCCAATACTCAACCAACTCTCCAACTCCTTTTGATTGCTCAGGTCTAGCTTATTAATGACAAGTAGAAGGGGACAATCAACCCCACGCACACGAGCCAAGAACTCTTCATTCTTTCCTCAGCAGTCTCTACTGTATCTGTCACATAAATTAGGACATCGGCATCTCCTAAAAGCACTCTCACTAAACTCCAGCATACTTTCCTGAAGTTTGTAATTGGGACGTAAAGACTCCTGGCGTATCACTATATACAATCTGCATCTCAGGAGTATTGACAATACCCATAATGCGATGCCTTGTCGTTTGTGCCTTACTCGTGATGATAGAGACCCTCTCGCCCTACGAGAAGATTCATCAGAGTACTTTTTTCCCACATTGGGATTACCTACTATATTTACAAAACCGGAGCGATGCTCTACATTCATGCTTTTATTCGTTTTTATTTTTTTACATCTGGCTTCCAAGACTTAGTCTGGAGTAAGCGCAGAGCTTCATTGAGGGCATTATCTCTGCGATGCAATAATCTATAAGCCATTGCACTATCATCAAAGACACCATCAATAATTAAGAAAGACAAATCATCTAATATACGAGAACGACTCTGCTCTAAATATGTTGAGCGCATATCCACGCCCAACTTAGTCTGAGCATAACGCGCAAAAATCGATCAAAATCTCCTGCTCGTGATTCTTTCAGATAAGTCTCTACTGCAGAGAATGTCTTTAAGGCAGCCAACTCCTTACGATGAGTATCCACATAATCAAAAAGCATATCTCGCAAAAGGCTCCTCTTCGTCCCTAATCTTATAAAATATGGATTAACCCCAATAGTATCTCTTGGGATAAATAAATCAGGGCTAATGCCACCACCGCCATGAACGATACGACCGCCATCGGTAAAGTACTTACGAGTATCTGCGACGGCAATACTATCCGCATTATCAAGCTCGCCATGACGGAAGCGTTCTTCCAAATCTTGAGAATAAGCCTCTGAGCCCTCAAGACCCATTTTATACTTTTTTTCTGAATACTACGTCCGCTAGGGTGTATAGTACCCTAGCCACAGTTAGACGTACATTACTATGAGTCTCTCAAGACAAAAGGTCTCTGAACAAGTCCTTTCCCAAAAAGTACGGCGTCCAATAATCATAGCCCTATCATGGTCCTGCATAGCTCCTGCAAAGATTTCACTTGCAGATGCGCTAAGCTCGTTAACCAAAACAACAAGGGCATATTCTCCAATAAGCCCTGCCTATCGGCAACATAATCTTCTCGACGATAATGCTTTCCTTCTGTATAGGTAATGAGCTTTCCCTTTAGGGAAGGAATTCGCCAGCAAGAGCAACTACAGACTCTAGATAACCACCACCATTATCCCTCAAATCGATAATAACCCCTTTAGTCTGAGCTTGATTACGCACATATATATCAAGGAATTCTTGATGAGTCATTGCCCCCAACGCAGACAGTTTAACGTAAAAGCTTTGTCACCAATCATGTAACTCGTCTCTACACTGCTCACTGGGACAGGACCACGTACGACATTTATCTTCTTAGGGCTTTGCCTTCTCTTAGGATATCAAGACCTACGACTGTACCCTCCTTGCCTTTGAGAACCTTCATAATAGAGTCATCCTCTAGAACTTTCCCTACAAGGCTCTTTCCATCACCCTTCAGAATGCGGTCTCCGGGTAAAACTCCTGCTCTATGGCTACCTCCACCAGGAATTACGCGCGTAACAATCACAGTATCTTTCAGTCTATTAAACTGAATACCCGATACCACTAAAGCTACCATCAAGGCTCTCATTCTCCTTTTAGCCTCTTCGGGAGATAGATACATTGAGTGAGGGTCTAGCTGAGAGAGGATAAGGGGAATCGTTTTTTTCTCCTAGGCTGTCTATGTCAATATCATCAACATAATTATCCTGAACTAACTTCAAGATACTAGCAACAGGATAAGCGGCTCCCATGCTCCTCTTTTTCAATAAAATAGAATCCAAAAATTCCTAGAAAAAAAGCAACAATGTACCCCAAAGAAGCTAGGCATGCATGTCCCTAGCTCTTTAGCAAAAGATTTAATCTTATCTAGTTTCATAAACTTTTTATTCTCCCTTCAAGGAAAAAGAACCTCTACGCCTGCGTGCTGTAACAACTCTACGCCATCACGCAAATGATATTCTTCACTATACACAACTCTTTTTATTCCCTGCTTGGATAATGAGCTTAGCACACTCTATGCACGGAGAAGCAGTCACATAGACCGTAGCACCACAGCAGTTATTAGTACTAGCAGCTACTTTTTGTTATCGCATTTGCCTCCGCATGCAAGACATACTTCTTTGTTACTCCCTGCTCATCTTCGCATATATTCTCAAAGCCTGAGGGAGTACCATTATAACCATCAGAAATAATGCTCTTATCTTTCACGATGAGAGCACCTACTTGACGTCGTTTACAGTATGAGTTCTCTGCCCATATACGAGCCATGCGCAGATAACGTCTATCTAGAGTTAATTGTTTCTCTTCCATAACACTACAAAGTTACAAAGAAATATCAGACCATTGCACGCTAGATGGCTAAGAGTCTTTACCCCTCTCTTCCTCATGACACTAATAACAGAAGTCTTACCTAACAGACACATAAGCACCTTTTAACCGTCTAGTAAAACCTTGAGACAAAGAAAAAGCGAGACATCTTTTTACAGATATCTCGCTCTGTGCGGCAGAAGGGACTCGAACCCCCACGCCTCTCGGCATCAGATCCTAAGTCTGACGTGGCTACCAATTACACCACTGCCGCAAGCCTTTCGAGGCGAACTCATTTCTGAATTCGATGCAAAGGTATGTACTTTTTCTAAACTTCCAAATACTAAAAACAAGAAACCATCCCTAAGCAGAAAGTGACAAAACAGAGCAAAAACAACTAATAAACAGAGCATTAGATACCTAAAATTATTTTTATTTTTCTTTCTACTAATTAGCTAAGAGCTCAAATGAGTCCCAATAAGACGTCCGACGTCTCCAAAAGGACAGTTTTACTTGTTCTTTGTGGGCTTTCAGAATGCGGTAATCGCAGGCATTAAGACTGAAGGCGCAGGGGTTTACTCCTGTAAATGACGGGGCCTGAACGTGAAAAATAACGTAGAGTGCCGCACAATGCAATGGTCCAATAAACAGCCTTTGGCATAGCAAGTCAAAATAAGTTTAAGGTTATTCTCGTTTAAACGCATAATATTAAAATTAAAGAAATCAGATATGAGTAATATGTGGAAAAGTATCGCTTCTCTTGGAGCTATCGTCGCAGTGAGTGTAGCCGCTAGTGCTGTCACAGTAAAGATTATGACGCCTAAGGGCACGTTAGATGATACATACGAATCAAGTTATACCAGCACAGCTAATAATCACGGATTTGAAAATACACTCTTTGGCTATCAACCTCGCGCATTGGGCAGTGCACCTGACCTAACAGAAGCAGCCGAACGTAGTGTCAAAGGCTGTAGTACATATCAAAGTAGAAGGCGAACGCAGTGTTGCATCTCAAGGCATGGACCCTTTTGAATTCTTCTTCGAGGACGCTCCATCACAGCCACAGAAACAAGCTGTCATCGGCTATGGCTCTGGGGTGATTATCAGCAATGATGGCTACATCATGACCAACAACCACGTTATTGATGGTAGCAGCAAAATCAGTGTTACACTCGAAGACAATCGCACATTCACAGCTAAACTAATAGTACAGACCCCAATACTGACATTGCCCCTACTCAAGGTAGATGGCAAAGGACCTTCCTACCATACCATTTGGTGATAGTGACAAGCTCCGCCTTGGAGAATGGGTGCTTGCCGTTGGTAATCCCTTTCAACCTAACAGGCACAGTTACAGCTGGGATTGTCAGTGCTAAGGCGCACCACAACGAAAACGGCTGGTCGTGGAGGACTGAAATGTAGAGAGCTTCATTCAAACAGATGCTGCCGTAAACTCAGGGTAATAGCGGAGGTGCTCTTGTCAATGCTCAAGGTGAACTAGTAGGCATCAATACAATGATTTTTCCTCAAACAGGTAACTATGCCGGTTATTCATTTGCTGTTCCTATCAATATCGCTGGCAAGGTCGTTGAGGATATCAAAAAGTATGGTACAGTACAGAGGGATTACTAGGGATTGCAGGTTCGGATGTCGATGCAGACTTAGCCAAGAAAGAAGGTCTTAAAGTTAATAGAGGTGTCTTTCATCGGTGACTTTTGCCGAAATCAGCGCTGCACTTGCCGCAGGGTATAGAGAAGGGCGACGTTATTACCGCTATCAATGGCACTGCTATTGAAGACTTCGGACGCTTGCAGAGCGAGATTAGTCGCTACCGCCCAGGTGATACAATCAATGTTACTGTAGACCGCAAGGGCAGTAAGAAAACCTTTAAGGTTACACTTAAGAATAAAGATGGCAATGAGCGCGTTATCCGTGAACAGAACACGAATAGCGACAAACTAAAAGCTACACTCAAGGCTCTTGAGCCTAACCAGCTACGCAGTTATGGTCTTAGCTATGGTGTGCAAGTCAATAAAAATACAAACAGGTCCTCTGCGCAAGTCAGGAGTGGAAGATGGGTTCATTATCCCTAACGGCTAACGACTCCCCTATCCGCTCAATAGCAGACCTAAATAAGGCAATAGGAGAAGCGCTTAACAGCCGCAACAAAACGCTATACCTAAGAGGCTTCTACCCCAACAGCGGAGATGTAGCTAGCTACAGCATTGAACTATAACACATAGGACACAACAAAAGAAATACCGTCGCATAACTTACTTTTAAAGAAGTTATGCGACGGTATTTTTTGTCTATCAATTAGCCGAAACCTAATACTTTTTATCTAAAGTAAAGTTGCCCGCAATCTCATCAGCGATATTTGTCTCTGGTCCATGACCAGGATAAACAACCGTATTAGCGAGTAGAGTAAATAATCTAGTTCGTATACTCTCTATCAGTTGGGGATAACTACCTTCCCACAGGTCCGTACGCCCAACTCTCTATAGAAAAGGGCATCACCGAAAAACTACCCCATCACGCTCCGAATAAAAAGCAATATGACCCGGAGCATGACCCGGTATATATAAAACCTTAAGGACCGTATTACCGAACGAAAGCTCATCCCCTTCTTGAATTAGTATAGCTCTCATCAGGCAAATTCTCTAGAGGACTATGAATACCAAATAACCTTAATTGCTCACTTGGCTTAGGAGGCATAGACAAATCACGCTCATGGCAATAGGCTTTCATTTCCGGCCATGTGCGCATAGCCCAAACATTACCCCATACATGGTCAAAGTGTAGATGCGTATTGAGTAGCATTACAGGCTTAATGCCTTCTCGCTCAATAAGACTTTGTACAGCTTGCTCCTCCTCGGGCGACATACAACCACAGTCAATGATTGCACCCTCACCCGTTTCATCATAGATAACGTAAGTATTCTCTTGTACGGGATTAACCGTAAACATCTTTATTTTCATCATCACACAGGCCTAAAGAGTAAATAAACAACTTTCTTAGTCTCAAAGTATTCTTCCGGAGAAGGTGGGATACAAGCTCTGCATCTCTACCTTATTTTTTATACTTACGATGTTTCTGCTTGGAGGTCTCCTCCTTCAAACAGATGATACCATTGAGGTAAGCCATTGCGCTGCTCCTCACAAATCAGATGACGCACCATCGGCTCTAACTCGTCAAGGCGCATCACGGCACGACTCACAACGAAATCAAATTGCTCTTAATCTGCTCTCCCCTCTACCATGGAGGGTACGGACATTCTGAGCCCAAGACCTTCTACGACAGCCATTGCAACCTTAATTTTTCTTCCCGATGCTATCTACAAGTAAGAATTCTACCTCAGGGAACATAATCGCAAGAGGTATACCCGGAAAACCACCTCCGCAGCCAAAGTCTACAACCCCTAGTTCCTGGCTTTGAGCGTATCATTTGCGTTATTCCCAATGAGATGCAATACATGATGCGTATATAATTCATCAATATCCTTACGACTAATCACATTGATTTGAGCATTCCAGTAGCGATAAAGTTCGTCTAGTTTGAGCAGACTGCTCACGCTGTTCGTCCGTTAAGTAAGGAAAATATTTATCTATAATATCCATAATAATCTATAAGTATGATTCGCCCTAAACTGTAAGGCTTAATAAGTTCAGTAAGTTCATTCCAAGGAATAAAAGAGAGATAACCCCAGCAGCATAAGGACCTCACTTCGATAGGATTAAAATAATAATATATCCCCTTATCTGTCAGCATAAAGTTGCCATTAGGTTCTGTTTGTTCCGCTAAAGAGCATTTCTCGAAATTCTTTATCCATACATACTAGGATTTTCTGCTCTAGTTTCTCTTGATAACAGAAATAAACAAATCCTTTCCGTTATTCGCTTACCAGTCTTTTGTCATCAAAATTAAGCGCTATATCTTCATTATAGCCATGAGCTCCTCCCCTCATAAGTATGACGACTATAACGGACAGAAACGAATTTATCTTTCAATGCAAACAGTATCTACAGAAAAAGTATTTACTCTTTCTAACGTTTGCGTATTCATAAAAAGCTCATCATCAGCATCTTTATATATTTCTTTTGCTTCGACACGATATTAGCTCTATATTTAGCCCTAATCTCTTGAGGCGAAAGACCCACATACTCACGCCCTAATATCGTCGCAATATAGTTCGTTAACACATACATTTCCTTTAGGATAAACGAAATGGAATTATAATCCACAGGTAGCGGTATCGCCTTTGCTCGAATGTCCTAGCAGGATTGCGCTATCCCTATCAACAATGGGAGTCCAGTGTTATCGCAGATTTACCATCCGAATTGCCATTACTCTTGCATCCAAGGAAAATAAAGAGCCTAATAAAGCCAAGCAAAAAGAGCTCAACTTCAATCTGATATACATAGTACTTTCAGTGATATTTCGTTTTTAGAATATAAATCTATCTCAATTTTAGCGCGCCCACCAATATCAGCGAGACTCTGGGCTCAAAGTGCTACAGCCTCAACCTGCTAGTTTCGGTACGGTCATCTAGGTTGTGAAAGAAATCTAAACCTGTAAAGTCTCCAATTCATCTACACTAAGGGCTAACTTCTGCAAGTTTCCTTCACCCCTTTTCATATTTACGATGCTCAGTAAGGAAAGCAATAGCATGATACTCTACCCTCCATATCCTCAGCAAGCAAAGCCATCCAATAATACTTCGGAATAACAATCTACCTCTCAAACACTTAGGGCTCAATCTGTCCCTCTGCGATTGTACCACCTTTAGCAACATAGAGCACTTTCCTCATATTGTTACGACCCCACGCACGCACTTTTTCCTCCAAGTGTTTCCAAATACCAGCATTATGGCTTTGCAACTGAGGGCTCACATTAGAGTAATAGAATGTCTGCTTATTGGCTTCCTTACTGCTTACTCTATCTTCTGAAGCCACCATGCGACCACGGCTATAACCTGAGCCCTTAAAAATCAGCTTCTGTCGAAAGCGATTGCGGTAACTTAGGGTCCCACATCCATGTATCCATACGTCCAACGACATCTCGGCTATTATCCTCGTCAAAAGTAAAAAGCAACCCAACGGCAATGATGTTTATCAGCATCATACTCCAAAGAATAATATAAACTGACCCCCTACCATATGGGTAACAAAGTATTGACCTTTCTCTCACTTAGCTTAGGCAATTCCAGTCTATCGGTAACACTTGCAGGATAGTTAACAGGACTTGATGAAGCATCATCATCATTCTGAGCGTTGCTGACAGCACTTAACTTCTTTTGAGAAACCGCTCTTCAAAATCCTGATACTTCTCCCGAACTGGTTCCTCTACAGTACCTATTGGGTCACCACCATTCTATAATTACGATAACCCCATTCCCTAAAGCAACACAACCTAAGATGATAATATTCTTTATTTTTCATTCGTTCCGTTTTTAGACGCTACAAAGGTAATGATAATTGTTTGTGCGTAACAGCTGATATAAGTACATGTGTTTACCGATGTACTTACGCGTAAATCTTTAGTGAGCACACGTACTGACTCAGTAAGTACACGTAAACACTTTAGTGAGTGCGCGTACTTAAATTTATAAGTACGTAGTACTTTCTGGAGACTTCAGCTGTAGTTCAGGCAAACTACACGTGTAGTCTCTTCAAACTTCAGCCGTAGTTTGTACGAGACTTCGCCGTGGTTTTGAGTTTAGGTAAGGGCTCAGAGTATTTTTCTCTTCGTTCGTTTACAGCATTTCAATGAGTCAAATATGCAAGGATAATTATCTAAAAATACAAACTCATTTTGCTCTGTCTTATCATAAACATTTCACTCATTCGTTAGTAATATACTATCTTTTGTACCTATTATGTGGCACCACACTCTAATGAGTCATGGTGCATCAGGCGAAACGCTACTACTCTATATGTTGAAAAGCTATTCATGCTTGCCAGCTTAACAGCTGCACTCAGCTCTTGTGGAGAGTATTATCAAGTTCAGAAATCTCAAGATATATCTGAACGATATTCTTTTGCTAAGAAAAGCTATAACGAGCAACGTTATGGTTGATTTATCACACTCTTTAGAGGATCCTCATTCCTAGTTTATCGGGAACAACAGAAGGTCCACAAAGCACTTTCCTACTTGCAGATAGCTACTTCCATGCCAAAAGAGAAACCGAAGCAGCTCAATACTTTAAAACTTATTACACAAGTTACCCTAAGGAGATACAAATCCGAAGAAGCTCGCTACAAGGCTGGCTACTGCAACTATCTCCTTCCCCGACCCTCGTCTAGACCAGTGCAACCATTAACGCTTTACACAAGACGCTATAGAACTATCTTGATGAGTATTACCCTCAAGGAGCTTATCGTAAGGAAGTTGAGCGTATGCTCTTTGACCCACAAGACAAGTTGGCCGAGAAAGAACTCCTCTCTGCAAGTTGTACTACAACCTTGGTCTTTATCTGGGGAATAACTACGAGAGTAGCATCATTACAGCTCAAAATGCGATTAAGGATTATCCTTACAGCAAAGCACAAAAGAAGAATTGATGTTCCTCATTCTCAAGGCTAAGAGCGAAGAGAAAGCTCTCTCAGCGTCCTAGAGAAAACAGCAAGAGCGTGTGCGTGAAGCGATAGACCACTATTATAATTATATCAACATCTTCCCAGAGGACGCAACCTCAAAGAAGCAACAGCTCGATACGAGAAGATGAATAAGATACTTATTAAGGAATAATAACACAATAATATGGATTTAAAGCGCAAGAACATCTCCCAACACAATTAGCCGCATGACATGGTAAGCTCTTAGTGCTGACACTGTGCAATGTCTATGAAACTGTAATGGTTAGTGCTAAGCGTGCTAATCAGATTGGGCATGGGAACTGAAAGCTCGAACTAAACAACAAGCTCGAAGAGTTCCAAACGCTGACAAGTGATGATAACCCAATGATGGAAGAGGCGAACAAATGGAAGTCTCTCGTAAGTATGAGCGCATGCCTAAGCCAACGCTTATCGCGGCTAAGGAATACGAAGATGGTGCTCTATACCACAATGTCGCTGGTCGTAGCGTTAATCACTAGAACCTATGTGGCAACGTATCCAGACTGTATGGTGGATACTCTCATCCTCTGCATTGCATTATTCGCAACACAGGACTTACTGCTTTTCACTCCTAACGGAGGCATTCCCTAGTTTTGTATTGCGTAGCTATGGCTTAGTGGAGATTGCATCCGATACGACCATCAAAAGTTCGTACTCCTCCCTAATTATAGAGGCAATCAGCATAATATTAGCTAACAAGCATCTTCATCTACAAGATGAGCTTTTCAGATTAGGCTGCATACTCAATGCCTTTGTTAGCTTCTTGGACTTATAGGCATGATTGCTTACCTAGGCTTTGACTTCCAATCGGCAGGCGCCTCTTTGGGCATCAAAGCATGGTTAGCAGTACCTTTCATCTCAATTATCTTTTCAGGCATTAGCCGCACAAGGGGTGATTAAAGACGAACTAATTATCCGCATGAGTAACCGCCTACGCTAGAGCACTCAAGCAATGATCTGAATTAAACAACAAACTATAACTTAATAAACCTTTCATATACATAAAATGGGAAGAGTGCTTATTATTGGTGCCGGTGGAGTAGGCACAGTAGTAGCCAAGAAGGTCGCTCAGAATAGCGACATCTTCACAGAATATAATGCTGGCTAGCCGTACTAAGAGCAAATGTGATAAGATTGCTGAAGCGAGATTACCAACGTCAAGATACAGACTGCTGCTGCTGATGCGGACAATGTAGCGGAACTAGTAGCACTCTATGCGTGAGTTTAAAGCCTGATTTGTGTATCAACGTTGCTCTCCCTTACCGAGACCTTCATATCATGGATGCTTGTCTTAGAAGCAGTTCATTACCTTGATACAGCTAACTACGAACCACTAGATGAAGCTAAGTTTGAGTACAGCTGGCAGTGGGCTTATCAAGAGAAGTTCCGTGAAGCAGGTCTTACGGCGATCCTTGGTTGCGGCTTTGACCCAGGGGTAACAGGCGTATTTACTGCTCATGCAGCTAAGCATCACGTCGATGAAATCCATTACCTCGACATCGTAGACTGTAATGGTGGCGACCACCACAAAGCATTTGCGACTAACTTCAACCCTGAAATCAACATCCGCGAGATTACTCAAAAGGGTGAAAGTACTGGGAAAATGGTCAATGGGTAGAAACAGAGCCTCAGGAAATCCACCTACCTCTTACCTACCCCTAGCATTGGTGTACGTGAGTTACCTCCTTTACCACGAGGAACTAGAATCTCTTGTTAAGAACTTCCCAACAATCAAGCCGTGCTCGCTTCTGGATGACTTTCGGTCAGGAGTACTTAACACACCTACGAGTAATGCAGAATATCGGTATTACACGCATTGACCCTATTATGTATAATGGTGTGGAGATTGTTCCAATTCAATTCCTTAAGGCAATCCTACCTAACCCAGGCGAACTTGGAGAGAACTATACAGGCAGAAACATCTATCGGTTGCCGTATACGTGGTCTTAAGGACGGGCAAGGAGCAGACTTACTATGTATGGAACAACTGTAGCCACCAAGCAGCATACCAGAAACAGGTGCTCAGGGTGTAAGCTACACAACTGGTGTACCTGCTACAATCGGAGCTATCATGTTCATGAAGGGGCTATGGAAGAAGGCTGGAGTCTACAACGTGGAAGAGTTTTGATCCCAGACCATTCATGGCAGAACTCATGAAGCAAAGGTCTTCCATGGGAAGAGCAGTTCGGGGGCTAACCTCGAGCTCTAATGCTTCATCAAACATTTATACAAAAAGGCTGTTGCGAGAGAACTGCAACAGCCCTTTTTATTATGCCATATTGACTCTCGTAGCAGCTTCAGCGAGATCCAACTAATCTAGCGAAGAGTTCCTCCCATTGATGCATCACTGCATCTAAAGAAAAACGTTCTGAATTTTTCTCGGCATTGATCCCCCATACGCTTACGTAAGGATTCATCCTCAATCAACCTTCTCAATGCTTTTGAATAAGCCTCCTTATCATGCCATAGGAATTAGAAGCCATCTTCTCCATCCTTTATAATATCGCTTTGGACCACAAGGACAATCATAGGCGACTAGAGGTAATCCAATAGAGGCCGCTTCAACAAGAACTAAACCAAAGCTTTCAAATACGGAGGTCATTGCATAAACCGAAGCTCCACAATAGTACTCTTGAATCTTATTGGTAGATGGGAGTAGCTCAACTGAGCTTCCAATCCATACTTTCGTATAGCACGACAAATAGCCTCTTTCTCATAACCATCTCCCACAATACGTGAAAGTCCAATCTGGATAATCTTTTAGCTATCATCGCCCAAATTTCAACTCAACTCAGTGAAATTCTTTTCTATACCTAGACGCCCTACAGCTAAAACTACTTTATCCGTTAGAGGAGACTTTTTCTCTGAAAAACTGTTATTGGATTTGGAATGACTGCAGTATTCATTAAGCCCTTATATCCTTGCCTATCTCGTTCTGTAAGGAGTACCGAGCAATCAAACTTACGGAGCTAAATCTATCTTATGATGTGCAACCCATTTGAAGAATGCCAGACGCGTCCAATGCTTCAATTTATCTAGCAAACTAGGATACTCTATCTCTGTAGTAGAGAGTTATGCTGAGCTAGTTCATAGTGGAGATAACCATGCCTTTCAAGGACTTTTTACTTCCATCTTTAATTCTATAAAGGAATTCTGCTTCATGCCAACCTGCAGCTACCGCTATATCAGGTTTGATTTCATTGAATAGTCTATTTAACTCAGCCTCATGCTTCTATAGCGGGGTCTATTACGTAGTGCAATAGTTAGCCTATTAATTTGACCAGGCTCTTCATAGCCCAAACCTAAATCAACATGCTTGATACGCTCATCTAAGCGAAATAAGAAGGCTTACCAAAATGACCTGTGGTTATTAAGTAAACTTCATAACCATGACTAGCTAGCCAATTCATCTCTAACTGAGGTAACTCTTTCTATTCCTCCTGTTGAATATGTCCCGAAAAGACAATATGCGATTTTCATATCTGTATTCTTCAACTTGTCTTTGTATCATTATTCTTTCTTACGCACCCTAATGCGCTTGGTATTGCTTAGCGTAGTCTTCAAAGCTAACCCGATAATCGCAACCTTCTCGATAAGCACTACAACCATAACTCATTCGCCCTCGTATGATGAAGCTCTCGACCACACTTTAGGGCAGATAGGAGCATTCGGATTTGTCGCTACCGCTGTAGGTGCTAGGAGGCATGGCTTAGGACGTAATATATCCCATACAACAGTATGAACCATCTCTTTCAATTCTGCTAGAAGGACGATGCTTCTATCGCACCATGCTCGATCTGACGAAGTTTATATTCCCATTGCCCCGTAAGCTCTGCACTTTTAAGGATATCGGACTGTATCGTCTCAATAAGTTGCACCCTATCTCAGTAGCCTTTGATAGAAGAACGCTTTTCCTTAACAATATACTTGCGTTTGTAAAAGAGTCTCTATTATATTGGCTCGAGTAGAAGGTCGTCCGATACCATTCTCTTCATCGCATCCTCGAGTTCCTATTCTCCACTAACTTACCGGCAGTTTCCATAGCACGGAGCAAAGTCGCTTCGGTATAGAGCTTCGGTGGCTGTGTTGCTTTTCCTTAAGCAGTGGTTCGTGCGGTCCCGTTTCTCCAACTTCAAAAGTAGGAAGGCTCTCGCCCTTCTTCCTTATCTTCGCCTGGCTTATCCTCTCGGGTTCGCTACCGGCTTTGCGTGAAATATCGTTCACAGCCGGGCCAAGAATTTCCTTACCCACAGCCTTAAACTTAACCTTATCGACTTGCCCTAGTACCGTCGTAGTACTGAAAATACAATCGGGATAAAAAGGCTGCTATAAAATGTCTAGCAATCAAATCAAAAACCTTTCTGTTCCTTATCGGACAAGCCATGTACTGGCTGTCCTGTCGGGATAATAGCATGGTGGTCTGTTACCTTACTATTATCAAAGACCTTCTTGTTTTACGCAGTTTTCCTCCCGTAAGCAGAGGAGACGTTATATCTCTGTAACTAACTAAGCCCTTGAGGATATTGTCTACCTTAGGATAGATATCATCACCAGATAGGTCGTATCTACACGAGGATAAGTCGTCAGTTTACGCTCGTAGAAGTGTCTGTATCGTTGCCAAAGTTTCTTCGGCAGACATATGCGAACTTCTTATTACAAGCAACCTGCAGGCTCGTTAGGTCAAAAAGTCTTGGAGGTAAATCTTTGCCTTCTTTTTCTTAACATCCTTGATTTCAAAGTCAGTACCGATAATAGTTTGTAATGCTTTCTCGGCCTCCCTCCACTTCTATCGTATTTACCTTTTCTCTGCACTAAAGGTTACTCCGATAAAGAGTTTTAAGTTCCCAGTACTTCTCAGGGACGAAGCCTGCAATCTCTTGTTGCCTTTGTACGATAAGAGCCAATGGTATGCGTTTTGCACACGACCAATAGACAAGATATTACCTCGCCCTTGAGCGAAACGCGAAGTATAAAGTCGAGTTGCATTGATACCCAATAGCCAGTCTCCAATAGCACGAGCAAGCTCCTGCCTCATACAGAGTCTTGAAATCATCACTACTGCGCAACTTGGCAAAGCCCTCTTTATAGCTTCATCGGTAAGAGACGAAATCCACAGACGCTGTATAGGCACTTTTGCACCCACAGTACTGCAAGACCCAACGCTGTATCAACTCTCCCTCTTGCCCAGCATCACCACAGTTAACAAACCATCGTCGCAGTGGTCATAAGCGAACGAATAACCTCTAATTGCTCCTTTGTAATTATCAACTCTGATTGGTTTAATTCCAAATCTATCAGGAATAATCGGCAAATCTTGCACCATCCAACTCCTTCCATTCGGGACGATAATCATGGGGCTCTTTTCAGCTGCACACAGATGTCCAAAGGTCCATGTTACTTGGTAGCCATTGCCCTCCATGTAACCTGTAATCTCTTCCTACACGCCTATTAGCCCCTAATATCCGTGCTATCACGAGCAACACTTGGTTTCTCCGCTATGCAAACAATCATCTATTATACTCTTTCTTTATTATCTCTGCTCACGACTCATCGAATAGGGACGGCTGTCCACAGATGAACCCCTAAGAAGAAGGCTTCGCACTTAAGTGGAAAGTATACAATCCACCTGCAAGCAAATCTGGATATCTCAATATAATTCAATCTGTGTATGCTTACCATTACGCTCCACCTCGCTTGATGTAAGTCTGTGCTACGTCTGTGGTCTTATAACAGTCTTCCCTGAGGAAGACTTTAAGGTAATTTCAAAATAAGGTACACCGATTACATACTCTTGATATGCAGGCGTTACCGGATAGAAACCTAGAGCCGAAAAACACATACCACGCTGAAGTTTGACCATTATCCTCATCACCAGCACAACCATCGGGAGCATCTGAATAGAATCATCCATAACCTCCCGAATGCGCTTTTTGCGCTTTATAGGGAGCACCAGCATAATTATACAGGTATATCATGTGCTGAATAGGCTGATTGCCGTGCGCATAATTACCCATATTCATGATTTGCATTTCTCTGATTTCATGAATAGTGAAGCTTGCAGTAACTATTATCAAAAAGAGGAGGCATCGTAAAGACTGTGTCCAACTTATTGATAAATGCTTTATCTCCTCCCATCAAATCAATAAGACCCTGCACATCGTGGAAAACACCAGTGTAATGAATAGCATTACCTTCGGTGAAGACTCCGCCCATTTATAAGGAGAGAAGGGCTTTTTCCCAATCACCTTGCTTAGTGCACTCTCTCATCCATCCACTAGATTTATCGTAGAGATTGCGATAATTCAGACTACGATTTTTGAATAATTGAATTTGAGCGAGTCTGCTTTGGCTCGCTTGAGTACCCGCATAATACACCAATCATCATAAGCATATTCTAGCGTTCGTGCGCACTCTCATTGATATCAACATCACAAGGGATATAGCCCAACTTATTGTAATACCTATGTCCCCATCTACCAGTACTCTTAATCTGAGGATGACGACTTTTCCGTACTCTAAGCAAGCCCTTTATTAGTTCTGTGGTATCTACACGACCAAGCCCTTTAAGGAAAGCATCTGCCACAACACTTGCCGAGTTATTGCCTCACCATCATCAATCACGATGACCCGGACTAGCCCATTCAGGAAGAAACCACTTCCCTGATAAGCTGACAGCATACCCTCTTGCATCTAGCACCTTCCTCAGGATAAACTAAGTTAATCAGAGGGAAGAGCGCACGGAATGTATCCCAAACGCCAGTATCAGTGTACATATACCCTCGCTCAATCCTGCCATTATAAGGACTATAATGAATAGTATCCCCACGCTGATTTAATTCGTAGAAGCGTCTAGAAAAGCAAGCAGCGATATAGATTACTGTAGAATGTACGGCTTTTCTGTTCTTCACCTTTGACGGCGATACGACCAAGCAATTTATTCCATTCTGGCACGACCAATCTCAGCAACAGTCTTCACCGATTGCCCCAACACCTCTTTAAGGTTGATTAAGGCCTGTCTTCACTAACAAAAGACGAGGCAACATAGAATGTTTGCACTCGCTTTTCCGTCTTCAAGCGAACAGCCACCATACTATGGCTCAAGCCCTGCTTTATCTTGCGTCGTTTGCGTTCTAAGTTCAGCAATAGGCTGAGTGAAATGCACCACAAAGTAATTAGCAAAATTACTCGGTACGCCGCCACTATTCTTACGGCTAATCCCTACTAAAGTGTAGGCACCAAGTTGCCTTAAAGACGAACCACCATCAAAGGCATCTACAAGAAGCCACCCTCGTCTGCATCGTAGACTGCTCACCATATTTGACAGAGAAGGTTGCGGCACGCTCACTCGGAGCAAACTCTACTCAGTATCGTAGTCCAAGGTAAACGCTATAAGAATAAGGCTTTGCCTGCTCTGCCTTATGACTAAACCAGCTCGCACGCTTATCTTCATCGAAGATAACACTATCCCCCACCATAGGTATTACAGAGAACTGCCCGTAATCATTTATCCACGGAGAGGGTTGATGAGTCTGCTTAAAGCCTCGTATTTTCTTGGCGCTATAGTATACTCGCCATCCATCGCCCATTTTACCTGTTTGAGGGGTCCAACTATTCATACCCCAAGGACGACTGATAACGGGATAGTATTACCGCTACTTAGTTCAAGTCACTAAGTGTCCCTACTAGTGGATTGACATAATTCCCATAAGAGTCTCCCTTGAGCCTGCACATGCGGCTCAAGAGGCTAAGAAGGATGCTACGCACCACAAACTTAATCATAGAATAGTGGTGCCTATTTAGATTGTTCCTAAGCGAAGCAAAATAAGTATCTAAGAGGTTCTGTGCACCAATAAAACTTGATAATCTATCAGCCAAGATATCATCTTCTACTTGAGGCTTAAGCGTCTTCACTGCGCTATTACCGTAGAATGAACGATGCAGAGCCTCATTGATGCTCCTCATACATCCACCACTTCGCTTGTTTCTGTCGCTTTTCGTAGAAATAACCTGAGTCTTGGGCATAATGTCTGTACTCATCGACCATATTCCAAATCTCCTTAATTCCAGTGCCATGAAACCTGAATACGTAAGTACTGGTGGCTTCCAACCTGACTCTGTTGGTGGGAATAGATGCAACGCATTACGGAAATGAGATGCGCCAAATTCGCCTTAGAATGTTATCGCCATCTGCTTTGTTAATAACAATAGCATCAGCCATTCCATAATACCACGCTTAATACCTTGCACCATCGCCCGTACCACTGAGTTGGATAAGTAGGAAAAAGTCTACCATAGAATGAACAGCCGTTTCACTCTGACCAACACCGACCGTTTCCACAAAATCGTATCAAAGCCAGCAGCCTCACAGAGCATAATGGTCTCTCTAGTCTTACGAGCAACACTCTCCTAGTGAACCAGCCGAAGGACTAGGACGAATAAAGGCATTAGGCTCTCGGCTCAGTTGCTCCATACGCGTCTTATCTCCGAGAATACTGCCACCCGAGCGTTCGCTACTTGGGTCAATGGCTAGCACCGCTAGTTTGCGTCCTGCTTACAGAGATACATACCAAAGGTATCTCATCGAGTACTCTTACCAGCACCAGGAACACCTGTAATACCAATGCGCATGCTCTTACCCGTATAGGGCAAACAACGCTCAATAATTTGCTGTGCTATATCCCTGATGTTCAGGCAGATTGTCTCCACAAGCGTTACCGCCTGACTCAATATAGTTATATCACCCGCAAGGATTCCTTCTACATACTCATCAATAGACAGCTGACGACGCTAACCTCACGGAAATGAGGGTTCATCATCGATGCTTATCCACCCTTGATTAACCTTAAGCCCCATATAAGCGGGTCATTCTCTGGGTGATGTTGTAGTTCTTCTTCGAGTGTCATCATGACTTTTTGTTTATTAAATTCTATCAGCACAAGGTCTATCAAGATTTTCTAGGCTTGACTTATAGTCTGTGTTCATATTCTTGGCCTTGTGCCCCTGCGATGATGCAACAAATAGTTAGCGCACGGTGCCCCATCAAAGCAGAGCAGTCCTGCAAGTGAAGAACCTTTCCATCTCAAAGTTTGTGATTTGTTTGCCCTCCCACTGAAAATCTTGAATTTTTCTGATTTAGAGAAGAATCCATGAGAGGCAAACGGAGTTCACGACCTTGAGGACCGTAGAAGCCGTTAGTCGCAATGGTATTACCTCGCACAATGTCCGTTCCTCACAAATCTGACTCACTAGACTTGCATTCGCAGGTACTACATAAGGCTTTTAAGCCTTCAATCTGCCAATCCAATTGCTTGATTAGCTCTTGCTCAAATGCTCTATTACGGATTTGCTCCGTCCTCTGTAAAATAAATCACACCATCAAAACCGATACTATGCTCTGCAGCGACATACGAGCAATAGCACTCACATCCTGCAAACCTCCAGATGTGCCGACACGCACGAGCGTTAGTTGTCTAAAACTCATCTTTGCTTGGCGTGTCTCAAAATCAATGTTAGCTAAGGCGTCTAGTTCATTCAGTACAATATCAATGTTATCTGTACCAATACCATGGCTCACCACCGTGATACGCTTGGCCTTTATAAGAGCCTCGTAATCGAGTGAAACTCACGGCTACTACATTACATTCGATGCTCTCAAATCGACTAGCAACCACATCTACACGAGCAGGGTCTCCAACGAGAAGACTTTATCCGCAAGTTGCTCGGGTTTAAGGTGAAGATGAAAGATTGAGCCATCTCCATTTATAATTAGTTCGCTTGGTGGTATTATGCTTTTCCATATTGTTTAGTTTCATCATTAGTTTTAGGCTGAGCAGGTCACATGGAGTAATGCTCGCCCACTAGTTCGTCTTTATCTAGATTATTCGATTGCTCACCCTGCAGAGGCTTTCTCACTCAAGCACTTGAGGCAGTCCCTCAAAGACATAGAGTATCACCTCACCCGGCTTTGTACAACCTCTCATCACTAAGTAGAAAGGTCTTTTATTCTGTTCATCATCATAAGCGAGGAAGAAATCATTTTGCAGGTTAATTAAAAGGTAAGCTCATCAGAGAAGGCTCCAAAAATTCATTCTTATCTACGCTATAACGGCTCAAATAGAGGTCATAGCCTCCTCAAACCCTCATCACTTCGGGCAAATATGAGCCTAATGCCATCAGAGAGTAAAACGGGAAAATTCTCGTCCCCTTCGGGAGTACTGATTAGCTTGCTAACTTCGGTCTCTACAGCCTTCTCTCCCTGAAGGATAATCCGTGCGAACGCTGTATTGTTTCTTGATTTCTGTGAAGGGCAAATGCAGCTGACCTAGTTTAACATCAAAAGTATATAAAATCGTCCCAGCCTCATCAACCTCAATTCTGTATATTACGAGCAAGATTGGGTGATTGTGTTTTAAGGAGGGAAGGCAAGGTCTGCCAATCTGATTTATACTTTCCAATAAGCGGAATAAGGTCAGTATGCTCAAGCATACGCTCTGCACGCTCCATACGCTCGGTGTATACTCCTGCCTTCTGCGCATAGGCTCAGCACCACGTTCAAACGAGGGCAAAGCTCTACGCACCATATCAAAGTTATACACTTCATAGTATCGCTCAAGGCTATCGAGCGGCACTGAAGGAGCAACTATTTTTAGGAGCTTGAGGCTTCGCTTTGGTACGCTTATGCTTCTGAGCCGCGAGCGGCAAAGCCACAGCCAACAAGCACATACTATCAATACCTTTTTCATATACCCACAAATATACACAGATTTCAGCAGTTGCTCGCCAACGCAACTGACGTAAACCCAAGGCAAGTGCATCAAAATTCAGGCTGATATGAGTGCTGCCTCCCTTGCAGGCTCTTCTACGACAAGTTCAAAATCAATGTCGTACGTCGTACTTGTTTCAGTGAGTACGTGTGTTTATCTCAGTGAGTGCGCGCACTACATCCGTATAGTGCACGTACTTATATTTGTAGAGTACATCGTAGATAAATTAGTGCTACGCATACCCTTTTCTGGAGACTTCAGCTGAAGTCTGTGCAAACTACACGTGTAGTCTGTACAAACTTCGGCTGAAGTTTGTACAGACTTCGCCGAGGTTTTAAGAACAGGAAGCGTACTCATGATTTTCGCTGCTGGCTTGGCGGTTTCATAGTATAATTCACAGCAGGGGAAGAATAATAATCTCGGGCTGTATCAACCTAAGGTTGATGCAGCCCGAATTGGGTAATGAAACTAAATGACTTAGACTACAATGTGAACATTGCATTTCACCCTTACTACTGGAGTCTTTGTATAAGTCTGATACTTAGTTCTGCTCCTAGAGAAAGCTTATCATTTAACTGATAAGAAGCACCACCACCAAAGTTTAGAGTCAAAGGTCCATTAGAAACAGATGCACCTCCCAAAGAAACTGATGCTCTGTAGTAGCTAATACCAGCTAGTGGATACACAGAAATCTTTTCATCAAGTGATACCACATAATGAGCATTAACTCCTAAAAGTCTAGAGCTGACACACTTCATTCTAGGTGAAATAATTTGACACCTCCTTCAAGACGGATATCATCAGCTAGACCATAGCGAGCCTTAGTACTACACCAATCAACCGCCTTCCGTCATGTATGAAAGACCACCACCGACAGAAATCTCTACCGTTCTTGAGCTGAAAGTTGAGCAGACGCCCTAATGAAAGAAGCATTACTGCAGCAAGTAAAATCTTTCTTTCATAATCTTTTTATGGATTATGTAGATTAAAATATCTCATCGTATTATTGGTCAAAGTTACATCTTTTTCTACATATACACGACTATCATGATACCAATAAAACTGAATCAGATGTATATCTCAAACAATCTAATATTTCTATCAGTGCCTGATTACGTGGGTGATAGCGTTCAATCTGCTCACGGAGCTGGCTCTTATCTGAGATGAGTATATATCTCTGTCGTAGCTATATCCTCATGCCCAAGCATTAGCTGGATAGCTTAGCAGACCAGCACCACCCTCTAGAAGAGCTGTCGCAAAACTATGCCCTCAATGTATGAGGACTTATTGTTTGCTTGATACCAGCTATCGCCGCAGCTTCTTTGATATAGACAAATACAGTAATACGGCTTATCGCCTTTCCCTATTACTCAAAAATATAATATCCTCCTCCCTCGCTTAGGGATAGGTCTATTCGGATATGCCAAATAAAGCTGTATTTCCTCTATCGCTCGCTCACTAATGGGGACAAGTCTAGTTTACGTCCCTACCCAATACCCGAATATAGCCCTCCTCGAAAAACAATCAGAGAACTTTCAGACTACACAACTCACTCACCCGAAGACCACAACTAAAAAGCAGTCTCAATAATAGCTCTATTGCGTTGCCCCTCAACACCACCATCGCATGCCCAGCAGCTTCTATCAATCTATCGACTTCATCGGTAGATAGGTAAGTAGAGCAGATGCTTCCTATTTTAGCGATTCCAATAGTTCACAAGGGATCAATTTCGATATAGTCTCAAGCCACTAACCACTTAAAGAAATTACGTAAACCAGACACTATACGCGCTACACTTCGAGGCTGTATACCCTAGGTCATAGAGGCTAGATAAAAATGTTGCAAATGAGGATAACTTACCTGCTCCAGCTCAATATGCTCAACCTCTAGCCACGAAAGTAGTTTCTTGACATCTTTGCTATAAGCATCGCAGCTATTAGGGCTAAGTCCCCAGCTCAAAACGCAAGTAAGCGATATATTTTCTATATATGGGTTATCTGACATAAATTTTTTCTCTGTTTCAAGACCATTGTATTGCGGTACGACTCACAGGATATGAACAAAGATACACAACAAATCATAGAGTCTCGAGTCGCCATTGCAGCATACCCTACAGATACTATGCTCTGTAACATAGAGTTTTGGAAATCACTATCTTTGTAAACGTAATAGAAATAGGTATTCACATAGATATGCACATAGGTATTGTTAATGGTCCGAACCTTGGACGCATCGGCTCTAGAGAAGTCGATGTCTATGGTCTGCGTACTATGGATAGTCTTCTCAATGAGCTCCATAATACATATCCTAACCTATCAATAAGCTGCCCATGCAATCCAATCATGAGGGCGAGCTTATTGATGAGCTTTATCGTCTGTCTGACGATGCAGCACATGTATTGTCCTCAATGCAGGAGCCTATACACTACATCTATCGCTATCCTTGATGCTATCCGCGCAATTAATCCCCCAGTTATTGAGGTTCATCTGAGTAACATCCTTGCTCGTGAAACCCTACCGACACAATTCCCTTTATTGGAGGAGCCTGTTTGGGTACAATATCTGGCTTCGGATTAGATAGCTATCGCTTAGCCGTAGAAGCTCTATTGCACCATCACGAACAAATACAAACTAATAATCATACTAAATAATAATAATGAAGAAGACAAAGATTGTTGCTACTATCTCGGACCTCCGTTGAAGCGTAGAATTTCTCCGTCCTCTAGTAGAGGCTGGTATCAATGTAGTAGCGTATGAACACAGCTCACATGACTCCAGAGGGTATCACAGAAGTGATTAACAACACCCGTGCTGTTAGTAAGGATGTAGCAGTACTTCTAGACACTAAGGGTCCAGAAGTGCGTACAACTGTCCTCTCTGGCAACAGCGAGTATAAGGCTCAGCATGGTAAGGACCCTCAAGATTGAGTTCAGCCAGGTGACAAGGTTACATTCATGGCTAACCCTGATGCAGAGTCTAACAACGACACAATCAATGTGAACTATGTGAACTTCGTAAAGGACGTTCCTGTTGGTGCTCGCATTCTTCTTGGACGATGGTGCTCTAGAATTCATCGTTGAAGCTAAGGAAAAACGAAAAGCTCTACTACTTGCCAAAAACAGCGGTAAGCTTAGTAGCCGTAAGAGCGTGCAAACGTTCCTGGTGTACGTATCGACCTTCCTTCACTAACAGAAAAGGACCGTCGCAATATCCTTCACATCATTCCTCAGAACATTGAGTTCATCGCTCACTCATTCGTTCGCAACAAGAAGGATATCCAAGAAATCCAAGAAAATCCTTGATGAGCACAAGAGTAACATCAAGATTATCGCTAAGATTGAGAACCAAGAAGGTGTTGATAACATCGACGAAATCATCGAAGCTTGTGGCGGTATCATGATTGCTCGTGGTGACCTCGCTATCAAGTACACAGCAGAAAAAGGTGCCAAACATCCAGCGTATGATTATCAAGAAGTGTATCGCAGCTAAGAAGCCAGTTATCGTGGCTACTCAGATGCTTCACACTATGATTGAGAAACCCACTTCCAACTCGTGCTGAAGTGAGCGATATCGCTAACGCTGTTTACTACCGCACTGACGCTGTGATGCTTCAGGTGAAACAGCTAATGGTGATTACCCACTAGAAGCAGTGACAGACTATGGTACGCGTTATCAACGAAGCTGAGTCTTCACTTGAAAAACGAATACGATGATGAAACTCCATACTCTAAGGAAGTATCAACTACAACCGCTTACCTTGCTAAGGCTGCAGTAAAGAGCGTAGACACAATCAACAGCGCAGCAATCATCACCGACAGCTACACTGGTCGCACAGCTCGTTACCTTTCTTCTTCCGTTCTAAAAGGTACCTGTATGCGCAGTTTGTTACGATGAAACTGTTAGCCGTCAGCCAGCTCTTAGCTATGGTGTGAATGCACACTTCGAAAACGCTGGTGTAGACGAAAAGGCTCGCCTTGTAGCTGGTATCAAACCACTTCATCTCTACGGGTGTTATCGCTAAGGATACTCAAGCTCGCTTACATGAGCGGTACAATCGGTGTAACTGGGGCTGCACACTGCCCAGAAATCGAAACTGTTGATACGCTTATTGAGCGCAGCAAGTAAGGTTTAGTCCTTAACAGACTGCATTAATTAGATCCCCCTGCTCAGAGTTTTCTGAGCAAGGGGAATTTCTCATTCTGTACTCTTACTATCTGATAGTACTTATATCCGAGTAGCGCTACATAAAGGAAAGAAGAATTGGAAGGCTCTAACTGAGCAAAACTCTCTATAAAGAAAGAGCCTTTCACCCATTAGGTGAAAGCTCTCGACATTAAATAGATTCGGTTAAACTTATTTCTCCTCTAAGAAAAACTTTTATTCTTAATAAAGATCTAATACTCAATCAACATCTATCCTTCCCAATAAAGACGGATGAGTCATTACCTATAACCAGCAACACTAGTTTCTATTTCTATTGCCTCCGATTAGGCTCTCTGCCATAAACAGAGCATTGTAAGTATCTACTTGACCTCCTAGTGTAAATAGGTTCAGTAACCACCCAATCTCCAAAGATTCCTCCTGTTAAAAGATAAAGGATACCCATGCCAACCTTTTCCTAAATAGAATTTATGAATGCCCAAGAGCCCAAAGAAAAACCATAAAAAGATAGCAATAAGCTTTGATTTCATAACTAAAAATGATGATTAATAATTACTTGTTTACTCTAACAAAAGATAGGTCATTTTCATCTAAAGTGACTCATCTAAAGTCGTCATCATGCACTTGCTTTTAGACCCAGAAACTTTTGGTTCATGTAAAGGTGCCAATCCTACGACAATAACTTACAAACACTTTATTGTAGTAGTATTCGATTTCTTGCACAACTTTCCTATTTGAGGTATAGGTATAAAGAGAGAAGACCCTCAGTCATACGACTAAGAGCCTCTCTCCAAAACTGGCAGCTACCTACTCTCCCACTATACGCAGTACCATCGGCACGATTGGGCTTTAACTTCTCTGTTCGGAATGGGAAGAGGTGGATCCCCAACGTTATAACCACCAAAAAATATCTCTTGTTTATACTCTAAGCAATTTCGCTTAATTGCTCGAGTTATGATTTAGCAAACCATTAACTAGTAAGAAGTCGATTCGCAACATACAGCGCAATACGCATACAACTCTTTGGCAAAACTTTCGGGCTATTAGTACTACTCGGCTTTGATGTCACCACCTTTACACCTGCAGCCTATCAGGTCATCGTCTATAACCACCCTTATGAGGATATTCAATCTTGTGGAGAGCTTGCACTTAGTACTTTCAGCACTTATCTCGTCCAACGTAGCTTACCGGCAATGTTCCATGGAACAACTGATAAACCAGAGGTTAGTCCATCACGGTCCTCGTACTAGTGACAGGTCCACGCAAATATCCTACGCCCACAACAGATAGAGACCGAACTGTCTCACGACGTTCTGAACCCAGCTCGCGTGCCACTTTAATGGGCGAACAGCCCAACCCGCTTGGGACCTTCTCCAGCCCCCAGGATGTGACGAGCCGACATCGAGGTGCCAAACCGCTCCGTCGATATGAGCTTTTTGGGAGCGATCAGCCTGTTATCCCCAGAGTACCTTTTTATCCTTTGAGCGATGGCCCCTTCCATACGGAACCACCGGATCACTATGCTCAGTTTCCTACCTGAAATGCGACTTGTTTTGTCTCCCAGTCAAGCACCCTTATGCCATTACACTCTACGACCGGTTACCAATCGGTCTGAGGGTACCTTTAGAAGCCTCCGTTTACGCTTTTTGAGGCGACCCCAGTCAAACTCACCCGACCAGACACTGTCCTCGCTCTGCGATTAGTACCCAAGTAACAAAAGGCTGTATTTCAACAGCGACTCCACAAACACTGGCGCCCGCTTCATAGTCTCCGGCCTATCTCACACATCTGTTACCCAAAATACAATGTAAAGCTATAGTAAGGTTCACGGGGTCTTTTCTTTCGTCCCCGTTGTGGGTAATCGGCATCTTCACCGATACTACAATTTCACCGAGCTCGCGGTTGAGACAGTGCCCAGATCGTTACACCATTCGTGCAGGTCGGAACTACCCGGACAAGGAATTTCGCTACCTTAGGACCGTTGTAGTTACGGCTATGCGTTTACTGGGGGCTTCAATTCAATGCTTCTCTTGCGATGACATCTCCTCTTAACCTTCCAGCACCGGGCAGGTGTCAGGCTATACTCAGTATCTTCGATGAAGATAACCATGTGTTTTTGTTAAACAGTCGCCTGGGCCTATTCTCTGCGGCCCTTTTCACGGGAGCGTCCTTTTCCGAAGTTACAGGACTATTTTGCCTGAGTTCCTTAACCGCGAAATCATCGAGCGCCTTTAGTATACTCAACCCTAAACTACCTGTGTCGGTTTTAGTACGGGTATTCACGCAATATGCTTAGCGGTTTTTCAGGGAATCTGTTTACGTCCATATTCATTTGTGCATGCACGCCTAGTAATCGTCAGGTTCGACTCTGCTGGCGGATTTGTCTACCAGCATCAACATCTACACCCTTAACCGACTATTCCGTCAGTCGGCTAGGACTGTCACTCTTCCGTCACCACATCGCTCACATAAATAGTACCCGAATATTAACCGGTTCATCCATCGGTGCGCCGTTCGGCTTTCCTTAGGGCCCGACCAACCCTGATCCGATTAGCGTTGATCAGGAAACCTTAGTTTCGGCGAGGGGTTTCTCACCTCCTTTATCGTTACTTATACCTACATTTGCTTTTCAGAAACCCAGCAGAGTTGTCCTCTACCTTCGACGTCGCTAGAATGTCCCCTCACCGATATTTTAAATATCCCACAGCTTCTGGTAAATAGCTTATGCCCGATTATTATCCATGCCAAAACACTCTGACTAGTGAGCTGTTACGCACTCTTTAAATGAATGGCTGCTTCCAAGCCAACATCCTAGCTGTCTTAGCGTCTTGACTTCGTTTGTTCCAACTTAGCTATTATTTCGGGACCTTAGCCGATGGTCTGATTCTCTCCTCTCGGACATGGACACTTAGCACCCATGCCTCACCCCTAGGATCTTACTTATACGCATTCGGAGTTTGTCTGGACTTGATAGCCGGTGAAAGCCCCGCATCCAATCAGTCGCTCTACACTCGTATATAAGAAACTCCTAAGGCTGCACCTAAATGCATTTCGGGGAGTACGAGCTATCTCCAAGTTTGATTAGCCTTTCACCCTCACCCTCAGTCTCATCCGAAAAGCTTTTCAACGCTTACCGGTTCGGTCCTCCAGTTAGTTTTACCTAACCTTCAACCTGACCAAGGGTAGATCACTTGGTTTCGCGTCTACTCCATCTAACCATAGCGCCATTTAAGACTTTCAGCTCGCTTCGGCTGCGTGACTCATGTCACTTAACCTTGCTAGACAAAGTAACTCGTAGGTTCATTATGCAAAGGCACGCAGTCACAGGACGCCTGCGTCCTACCGCTTGTAGGCAGACGGGTTCAGGGTCTATTGCACCCTCTATTCGAGGTTCTTTTTCACCTTTTCCCTCACGGTACTGGTTCGCCATCGTCTCTCGGGAGTATTTAGCCTTACGGGATGGGCCCCCGCTAATTCACACAGAATTTCTCGTGTTCCGCGCTACTCAGGATACTGCTAGGTACATTCGCTATTTCCCAATACAGGACTTTCACCTTCTGCGGTCAAACTTTCCAGTTTGTTCTTCTATAACCAATGAGTCCACGTTGCAGTCCCTATAACCCCAACACTACCGAAACAGTGTTGGTTTGGGCTGGTCCCCGTTCGCTCGCCACTACTAAGGGAATCACTTTTGTTTTCTCCTCCTATGGGTGCCTTAGATGTTTCAGTTCCCCACGTTCGCTCACCGCTCTGCGGTGTGACATGTCTTCTACATGCCGGGTTGCCCCTATTCGAAATCTGCGGATCAATTCGTATGTGCCAATCCCCGCAGCTTATCGCAGCTTATCACGTCCTTCATCGCCTCTGAGAGCCCAGGGCATCCACCGTCTGCCCTTATCTATTTTGTCGCCTTTTCCGTACTCAAACTATCTGTAAGAGTACAGATGGTTGTATACTTATTGCTATGCTCTACGTTGTTTTCTCGTTTTCTTACTAATTATGTCATCGATCGCCTGATGGTAAAACCATCATAAAGTTACTTATTAGAAATCGCTTCCCTTTAATAAGCTTTGGCTAACTTTAGAGGACTTTGCTTCGTAGAAGTTTAATCTCCCTCGCCTTAGTTTCGTGCCCTGTCTTGCGCTCCCGACCGACCCGCTCTCTTGCGACGCTCTTCCTGTCGTTTGCGTGAGTGCAAAGGTAATACAAACTTTTTCTTTTTCCTCCAAACATTTGCACAAAATATTATAGAGAGAGGCGTGTGGAGTTGACAACAATGCCTACAATATGAATAAGACTACGAGATCATTTAGTTATTCTTGGAGAGGGATTATTATACGTGCGTAGATGGGGTATGTGAATACAGAGCATAGAATATTGCGTTAGCCTACTAACTCTATAATCAGTACGTCGTACTCACTTTTTGCGTTTGCACGTTTCTGTTTTTACACGAAAAGATTTTTCCATTTAGTTCATTGCTATAATTAAATGCAGTTTGCTACAAAAACGATATGTCGAGGCCATTGCACAATGTTTTTCTGTTAGATTCTTTCCTATTCTATTGATTATTAGTATTTTTGAATGTGTAAATACAGATAAGTCAAATCACATCTACAAAACAAACAAGAACCGATTGCGCAGAGGTTTCATATATATATACTGTTAATGAATTAGGCTTTATGAAGAAAACGCATCTTAATTTTCACTCTCTTAATAATATCTATCTACGCTCATGCTCAGAGGGTGACCATTGTTGGTACTTTACTTATGAGGGCTTGACACAAAGAGCTTTGGCGCACTGTGTGGTGAGCCTCAGAGATGCGATTACCGACACCCTACTTGTACTAAACACAGACTGCCCTGCAAGAGGAACGAATTGAGGAGAATGGCAATCAAGTAATCTATCAAAATGCTCAAATAGGCACGCTTTATCCCACATCTAAATGCTCGGGTTGCTCCACTGGGTTATGTGTTGACAATAGAAAAGGATAAATATGAGCGCATAGAACAGGTACTCAGTTGAGAGCCTGCAAAAGGGAAGACTTGACTTGGGCGATTTCTATCTCTTTCCCAAACGTAAAGAGCATACACTTAAAGAAGTCGTAGTGAAAGCAACCAAGATTCAGATGTAGCTATAAGGGAGACACTATTGTTCTACAATGCAGATGCTTTCAATGTATCGCAGATGGATAAGCTCCGAAGCTTGGTAACACAACTACCAGCCGCAGAATTTGTAGATGGCGTGCTCACAGGTGAATGGACGTGTGGTCGAAAAACCTTACACTTAGCGGTAAAGATTTTTCAATGGAAATATCCAAACGGCACTAGATAATCTTCCTGCTTTTATTGTGAGCAAGATTAAGGTCTCAGAAAAGGCTGGAGAGATGAGTGAATTGACGGGACGAGATATGTCTCGACAAGACCTATACAATGGATATAAAATTGAAAACGAGAATATATAGGTACTTGATAGCAAAGTTGCAAGCTGATGGTGGCAATGAACCAGCTTTTGGGGGAACTCCAGGGAATGCTGATGCGAATGGACGAGCGGCAGATGTTTACTGCCAATTTTGACGCCAATAATTTAAATGAAAAAGCGTGAAATGTCAGATATGGGCGATTCGGAAGACCTCTTTCCCACTGGTCGTGACTAAGCGATGGAGTGGAAAGGTTAATTACTTCTGAGCCTAATCAGCACTGGCGTTTGAGAACGGAGGCACAATTTGAGCGACAAAAACACTTTGCTCATGGAGCAAACCTATCGTACAAACTTCTTTCTCGCATTGAGGAATTTGCTCTCCCGCTCAGTGCAACAGAGCGAGGAGCGCCAATATGCTGTAGATGCCTTTTGCTGCTCTACGCTATCGTTTTAAGAAGCAACAGCACGAGCTACAACATACCTTTCTGCTTGGGTAATCTTCGCAAGCAGTCTGAGGGTATAGCCTCTCGTGGTACGACAGCACAGCGACAAAGGGTTGGGGAAATCTACCGCTCGATACGCTTTACAAAACAGGAGAGTAACAACCCACAAACAGCTTTGCTCTCAGCCTCCTTAATCCAGCTTTGAGTGAGGAACCCAACCAGACGCATACGCTCTCTCTAGCCTCTGCCTACACTTTAGGGAGAAAATTTATTGAAAACAAATCTACGCTACCATACGACTGAGAAAAACGCCTCTCAGTATGAAAATTTTCGTTTGACTCCATTATATGCCACTCTTTGGCAGACTGGCGAAGAAAACTATCTCTGGGAACGGGGTAAAACACAACAGGCAGAATTTCGTGCAGAGTATATATGGAAATATGGTGGCAGCGGAAGACACAATGGCGGTTTCACATTATATTGAATACAAGTATAGTTACGGAGATACTAGGCATTCTGCTTTATCGCTTAGATTGGGACAGCTGTTTCTCCATAAGCGATTGGTCTTTAGCCTCACTTGGTATCTTACCCGAAGGAGACTTCCAAAAGTATTAGCACCGACCATACGAACTCTTATTACGCTATTCTGACAGAACACCGAGCGGTGGTTGGCACACACCTAACCATCAATCTAAGACAAACAAAGGGCACGTCATTGACTTAACAGCTAAAGCCGAGACGTTCTCACGCACATCGTCTTTTGGCGTATGAGCGCAACGCACACACCTCACAATATCCAACGGCAACCGATTCTCTTCGCTCCCAGCCTCACAGCTAAGTGGGAGGAAGCAAAACGGATAGTCAGAACTGGCACGCGTTGACAGAAATAACATATCAGGTATACCACGCCTTGTTAATCTTTCTGCACCTTCTACCCGTTCGTGATGATAGTGACCCTAACAACGTCTCGTTAGGTAATCCGCATTTGAAAAATGCTTGGGAACACGACTTGAAATGGTGTTACCAGAATCAACACCGCACATTGCAACACCTTTGGCAGTTGGAGATGCAGTGGCGACATCGCCAACGACTTTGCAGTGCTTTCTGCTTACAACAGCAACACAGGACAGCGCACTTATACACCGCAGAACACTGACCGCACGCACTGGATAGAAGGCTCGACGAGCTACGCCTTTCCCTTTAGTAAAACCTCAAAGGTTTGGCTCACAGCTAAGCTTTCGGGGGATTATTCCCAAGGTGAAATTTTTATCGCATATAGACAGTGCACCTTTTGTCTCGCCACCAGCTTGCTGTCAATCATTCACTATTACGCCACAACTATATCTCACTGCATCAATTGGGAGTAAGTTTCAGGCATCGGCTTTTGTGGTCTTCGGCTTTGCAACATGTGAGGCAACCCCAGACAAAGACAATTACTGCAAAACGCAGTTAAAGATGGATTTCACTCGCAACCACCCTATGGCGTGGAGCTTCAGTCGAACATAAATACCTTTGCTTTATACCGGCTAGCTGGAGCGGTCGCTCTCTCAAACTTCCATCCGATGGGACCTCTCTCCGCAAGTATTTCGAAGTTTTCGCATGGGACACTGGCTAGTCGGTCAAGGTGTGATATTTTGAACCAAGCGAATTATATGCACACTTCTCTTGGACCAATTTTCTCGTACAGAGGTTTATGCGAACATTATGCCTCGTTACGCCTTATTGTCTCTCGTCTATATGGTAAATTGGACTAGTAAAAATAATATAGCATTATGAAGTATGCAAATGACACAAATGGATTGTGCTCCATCTTGCCTATTTCACGTTTTAATTTAATGTCCAACTTTTTGAGGGCATTTCAAGCACCAATTTGCTGAGCGCACTCAACGAAATGAGTACAACGTACATCACTAAAGTAAGTGCGTAAACACTGACGTAAGTACGGTGTTTTATTTCAGTAAGTGCGCGCACTATTAACAACGAGTACGTCGTACTTATT
>BNJS01001778.1_pt1 | contig 106674 bp, 117 predicted proteins | sample 8540461 | NCBI WGS metagenome assembly BNJS01 (sample SAMD00202454, study PRJDB9452) | human saliva metagenome | isolation source: human saliva | place: Japan
ATTTCCGGCAGGAGACATCTCATACGTTCCACCAGACGGAGAGGGAAATGAAGACGCGCCACCATTCCGTGAGGATACGGAGACGGCTATCCGTATTCTTCCGTAAGGCTTCTATTTGGTGGCAAAAATGTCCGATCCTCGAAGAGTTTGTGGCCGGACCAGTTTATGGTGGATATTACGAGTGGAAGGAAGCTCTGCACATCTCACCAAGGCAGCCACCCAGCAGAGTGGCTCCCCATGAGTTTTATGTGGCTCAAAAACTGAGTTCCCTGCATTATTCAAGAAACCATAACTGCAGGACACCCATATGTGCAGCTTCCCGGCAAAAGAGACAATCCTTAAGCTGAAAAAGAACTTGCGTAAGAGCAGAAAACAGGTACACTAGAAAAAATTTAGCAGGAGGGGAGTTAATATGTCAGGTCATTAAAACAAATATCAGAAAATGATGTGGCGAAGGGAATATACACATCGGCCTGCCTGGCAGGCGGTGCCTGGACCGCAAACAATATACCAAACGATACCATTCACCCAACTGCAAACCACAGCAGGATAGAAAACGAAGGCAATGATGCACAAAATGCCTGGATGTTCGTTCAGATGCAAGTCTGAAATTCCATCCTCCTTTTTGAAGAAAAGGACAGATTATTCCCATAAGGAAGAGATGTGGAAGACCAGTGGTGCAGATTTTGACTCTGGCAGGATCCACTGCAACCAGTTCAAAGATCCAAACAACCACTGATGAGTCCGATGAATGTGCAGAAATGCTCCAGGCCTGAAAGAAGAATGAAAACGCAGTCACGAGTTATAACGAGAATAATGTTTCATCAACCACCTGCGGCAACCCAGCCTCCCAGCCTTCCCGGCCTGTGGCATCACATGAGATCCTGCAGTTTTCAAGATGCAAAGTTCAATCTGCAATTGAAACATTTTCAGTATTCAGAAGACTATCTCTTTTCGTTTAGTTTTTTCAGACATCCATCTCCAGAAGATTGTTTAGATGGACAGAAGTTGTTTTGTATTGCAGAGAAAGATCCGTGTATAATAATTCTCACAGAGCAGTTCTTTTTCCCGCTCAAACCTTTCCTAACAAGCTGCCCACTTGACCACCAAAGCAGGAAAGCTGCTCCTGCATACCAGAACTGTCTCTCTCTGGGCATATTCCCACTGTTAGCGGAGAAAGTCCACATTCTTATCAAAGGAAACGAAAGACGCCTCACAGCTTCCTTGCAGAGTGAGACCAGTTTATAGAAGCGCAGACACCGAATAAGAAACCGACAATTTTGATACTGTCGGTCACGCTGAAGAGGCGATAACCAAAATTATCCATTTCCAATATTTATAATGACAAGGACTGATTTAAGTTGACGTACTGGCAGCAGGTTGGCCTCGTGGTGAGATGGCAATCTGTTGCTAAGTTGTTAGAACGATCTCCTTGATTAAAACCACCTCACTGTTGAACAATATGCATATTTCCAGATAAGGTAATGATCAAAGAGGAATGCCACCTGTCGCACCAGCCACCTGATCTAAAACCAGAAAGAAAAGAAAAGGCACAACCACAGAAGGATAAGGATAAAGATAATACTTCAGATAATGAAATAAAGGAGGCAAGTCTGAAGCAAAGAACAGATTGTTGTTATGGGCAATGGAGGAAAGCTGTTATATCACGAATTGCAGCGGCACTGAGATCCGGCACAAAGAGGCAGAACTGTCCTGACACCTCACCAGGAGGAGGACATCAATCCAACTGAAAACCAAGAATCAGTGTCCAAGGATAATGACTTATTGATTCTATGAACAAGAAGAGAAGAGGGAGAACTGGAAGTACACCAATTTGTAATTATGAGTGCAAAAAAGAAAGCAACGTCAGATTATTGACGGAGATGCTCCTTTGATTATGGGCAGAGGAGGATGAAAACCTCTTTCCGTTGCGATTGAAGAAATATCCAAGAACCTTGTAAATGTAGAGAAGGGTCTGGACTATGAAGAAGAACCGATAAATCCGACAGTAGAACTTGGAGACTATTCTCATTATGCCTTGGATGAAGATCTGGACGAGGAAGATGAGGATGAGTTGGATTCCGAAAAGGAAAATGAGGATTACTTACAGGAAGACGGCGAGGAAGAAGACGATTATTCTGACGGAGATTATTCTTCGGATAGTGAGGAATAATGAATTTATATCTGGAAAGTTTAGGCTGTGATAAAAATCGGGTAGATTCCGAAAAGCTTTTATCAGAGCTTTTGGAAAAGTATGAAGGAGCAAAGGTGACTATGGACCCTGCAGATGCGGATATTGCCATAGTCAATACCTGCTCTTTTATTGGTCCTGCCAAAGAAGAAAGTATCAATACTATTTTGGAACTGGCAGAATACAAAAAGACAGGGAAATTACAAAAGCTGATTGTGGCAGGCTGTCTTGTGGAACGTTATAAGGATGAAATCCGAAAGGAACTTCCGGAGATTGATGAGATTGCTTCCGTAAAGGATTAGGTAAGTCGTCTGGATAAGCAGATAAAGAGAGTGGAAAGCGGGGAAAGATACACCCGCTATATTAAAATTGCGGAGGGCTGTCACAAGTACTGTAGTTACTGTATTATTCCCCGTTTGCGTGGGCACTATCGTTCCATTCCTATGGAAAAAGTTCTGGAGGAAGCAAAAGAGCTTCGGAACGAGGGGGCAAAAGAGCTGATTCTGGTTGCGCAGGAAACCACTCTTTATGGTACTGATCTCTATGGAGAGAAATCTCTGCATAAATTGCTGCGCGCTCTTTCTGAAATTGATGGGCTGGAATGGATTCGTATTCTCTACTGTTATCCGGAGGAGACTGAGCTTCCTCTTATTGAGGAACTTCGGGATAACCCCAAAGTTTGCCATTACTTGGATTTGCCCATTCAGCATTCTTCCGACCGCATCCTAAAAGCGATGAACAGGAAGACCAGAAGAGCGGAATTAAAGGAGAAAATTGCATTATTGCGGAGAGAAATTCCGGATATTTGTCTAAGAACCACTCTGATTACCGGCTTCCCCGGGGAAACGGAAGAAGACCTCGAAGATGTACTCTCTTTTATCAGAGAAGAGCGTTTTGATCGTTTGGGTGTATTTCCTTATTCTCAAGAAGAGGGAACTCGTGCAGCGACTATGGAAAATCAGGTACCGGAAAACGTAAAAAACAAAAGACTTTCCCGTATTATGGAAGTACAGCAGGAAATTGCTTTCAAAAAGCGGAAGAACAGAGAGGGAGAGTCTTAAAAGCCCTCATTGTAGGGTGATTATGATGAGGAAGAATCCCGTTTGATTCTTCGCAGTTATATGGACAATCCCGATATTGACAGCTTTATCTATCTGAAGGGGGAGAAAAGGGCTGTAGGAGAATTTATCTGTGTGAGAATTATAGACACGGAAGGATATGATTTAATAGGAGAGTATTGTGAATCTTCCCAATAAACTAACCATTCTAAGAGCCTTATTGGTTCCGGTATTTGTATTTTTCATGCTGTTTCCTGCAGAAAATGACTTACTCTTTCGTTTGATTGCGGAAGTAATTTTCTGCCTTGCCTCGTTCACCGATTTTTTAGATGGATATATTGCAAGGAAGAGAAAGCTGGTGACCAATTTCGGGAAATTTATGGATCCGTTGGCGGATAAGCTGTTGGTTTGCGCCGCTTTAATCTGTATGATTCCTCTATCTTATCTTCCGGCTTGGTACGTTATTATCCTGATTTCCAGAGAATTTATTATTTCAGGCTTTCGTTTGATTGCGGTGGAGCAAAATCTTGTGATTGCAGCGTCCTATTTCGGGAAGCTCAAAACGGTCAGTCAGATGCTCATGATTATTTTACTTATTCTGCAAGTTCCTGCACTTTCTCTTGTGACAGAGATTTTGGTTTACTTGTCGTTGGCTCTGACAATCATTTCCTTGATGGATTACTTGTATAAAAATCGTAGGGTTCTTGAAGAAGGAGGCTTTTGATGGGAGATAAGAAAAGAGAGATTTATTGTCCGGCAGATGCACCAATCGAAGAGCAGCTAGTCTGTATATTGAAATCCTTGAAGAAAACGATTACTACAGCGGAAAGCATTACCGGCGGAATGATTTCCGCAGCAATTACTTCCGTGGAAGGTGCTTCGGATTGCTTTAAGGTGGGCTATGTAACCTATTCCAATAAATCCAAGAGAAAACTTCTTTCTGTGAAGAAGGAGTTGCTTCGGAAAGAGGGGGCTGTATCTTCGGCTACCGCTAAAGAGATGGCAATCGGCGCTATGATGGAATCCGAGGCGGATATTGCCGTGGCAATCACCGGAAATGCGGGACCAACCGGTCTGGAGGATAAAGAAGTCGGGCTGGTTTATATTGCAGTTTGTGCCGGGGGTAAAACCAAGGTGGAGGAATACCACTTTAAAGGAAATAGAAAAGAAGTTAGAGAGCAGGCTTGCGGTGCTGCCTTAGTGATGGTCAGAGATTATCTTTTGGACAGAAAATAATGCGTTTATCAAAAAAAATGCGCTTCGGTGCCAGAGCAAAAGAATATATTCCTTATCTGATGGAAAATTTACGGGAAGGGCACGTAGTGCCCCTGTGTAACATCGTCTATAGCGGATATGGAAAGAATCTATACGAATTTTATCCGTCTTCTATGCTGAAAATTCCAAATTTTCCAAGGATAAATGATGAAATACTGGGCTTGGCTTATGGATATAAAGATGCTCTTAAACTGGTAGCCGGGATGGTGGAAGAAAGACTTAAAGGAGAGGGGATATGCTGCTGATCTTGACGATTCTCAAGTATTTGCTGATTGCAGTGGCAGTTCTTCTTTTGCTTTTACTTGTACTTCTTCTTTTTCTTTTGTTTTATCCTTTTCGGTATAAACTGGAAGGGAGAAAAGCGAGAGAAGAAAAAGATCCTGAAGGAGAATTCCATTTGCGCTTTCCGGCTTTGCATTTTCGGGGAGATTGTAAAGACGGCAAACTACATTATATCGGAAAAATTCTTTTCTTCACGATACTGGAGAGGGGAGAAGAATGAGTGAAAAATTAAAAAAATGGAGACATATTTTTCAAGATAAAATACGGAGTATCAGAGATATAATCGATCTATTAAAAGAACTTGGAAAGGAAGAAACGAGAGAAATGATTGCCTTTGTAATTAAGGAGGCAATTCGCTTTTTAAAAACCTGTAGAATTCGAAAGATGGAGGGGAGTATCTACTTTTCGATGGAAGATCCGGCAACAATGGGGCAGGTTTTAGAGGCTGCTGCTCTGCTTTATCCGTTTATCCAAGATAAAATTAGACTTGTACCGGAGTTCGGAGACAGCTATTATTATGGAGATATCCGTTTAGAAGGTAAGATTCGTCTTATTCATCTATTGATTCTCCTGATTCGTCTTTTAAGGAATAGAGCGTTTCGTAGATTAGTCCTCAAGGGGGGGAAGCATGGCAAATAACAATACAAAAGAACTTATTCAGGAATTGTTCCAAGGGATGGACGGCTTTATTCAGTCAAAAACCGTGGTGGGGGAGCCTATCAAGCTGGGAGACACGGTTTTGGTCCCACTTATGGAAGTGAGCTGCGGTATGGCAAGCGGAGCTTTTGTGAAAGAAAGTACTAAAAAAGGAGATGGCGGAGCCGGTGCTATGAGTTCCAAGATTACTCCTGCGGCAATGCTCGTAATTCAAAATGGCAGAACCAAGCTGATTCGCGTAAAAAATGAGGATGCCTTATCCAAGATTATTGATATGATTCCGGATGCGATAGATAAGATTACCGGAGGAAATAAGGTGAGTGAGTCTGCGGAAAAGCAGGGACAGGAAGCTCTTGATTCTTTGGTGGAAGGGGATAGAAAAGAGCAAGAAGGCAAGAAATATACCGTGCTTTCCGGAAATGATTCTACAGAATTAGAGATTGAGGATGCGGAAGATGTCATTGATTTAGATTTGTCTGATTTTGATGAGTAAATTTTGCTTGCAATCCAAAATCATTTTTGCTATAGTACTATAGTCGCTGTAAAGCAGTGGATTTTTTAAAAGAGGGAGGTGCAATCATGGCTAAGTGTGCTATTTGCGAGAAGGCAGTACATTTCGGTATTCAAGTAAGCCATTCACATAGAAGATCAAACAAGATGTGGAAAGCAAATGTGAAGTCAGTTAGAGTGAAGGTAGATGGCGGTACAAAGAAGATGTACGTCTGTACTTCCTGCCTGCGTTCCGGAAAAGTTGAGCGTGCTGTTGCAGGCGTTGCTGAATAATGAACGATTAGAAAGATATTGTCGTAGGGCAGTATCTTTTTTTGTGCTCAAAAAAAGCTAAGACTATTTTGTTTTGTAAAAAAATTTAAATAGGAAGTCTTGACGTAATCATAACACTAGTGTACTATTTAAATAGTTCACTAGTTAAGCAAAGCATTATTTTAGCTAACTGAAATCTAAGAAATATGTAGTGAAAGACATTCGCTGAAAGGAGGCAAAATGCAATACAAACCCTCTCTTCCGATTTACCAGCAAGTGGAGATGGCTATCATAAAAGATATGCTAAACGGTACACTCTCTCCGGGAGCGAAGATGCCTTCGGGAAGAGAGCTTGCGCTAGCCTATAAAATCAATCCCAATACGGCCCAAAGAGTATATCAGGAGCTGGAGCATAAGGGGCTTTGCTTTACCAAGAGGGGTATGGGAACTTTTGTGACGGAAGAGGAAGAGAGACTAAAAACGGAAAGAATAAGCCTTGCCAGGGAGTATAGTAGGGAGTTTCTCCAAAGAATGAAGGATTTATCCGTTTCAAAGGAGCAGTTAAGGAAATATTTAGAGGAGGAGTTAAATGCTTCAAGCTAGTAATTTATCGAAAAAATATAATGGAAGAACAGCTTTGGACCATGTCAATGTAGAGATGGGAGATGGAAAAATATACGCTTTTCTTGGACCGAACGGTTCGGGGAAAACGACCTTCATGAAAATATTGGCAAGTTTGACAAAGCAGAGTGAAGGAGAACTTCTTTTAGATGGAAAATCCCTTTCTATACAAAGTAGGGCGGAGGTAGCCTATCTTCCTACGGAAACGCATGCCTATCCCTTTATGACGGTAGGGGAATTCGGGGAGTATTATAAGACTTTTTTTAAAGATTTTGATGAAATAAGATATAAGTCTTGGGTTGAGAGGATGAAGATTTCCTTTCGTACTCCTTTTAAGGTGCTTTCTTCGGGAATGGATAAAAAGGTAAGAGTGGCGGCAACCTTGGCAAGGGAAGCAAAGGTTCTGATATTGGATGAGCCTTTTAACGGTGTGGATTTACTGGCAAGAGAAGAAATCGAAAAGATGATTTTAGAAGTGATGTCGGATGATCGTACGATTATATTATCCAGTCATCTTGTGGAAGAGGTGGAATCCTATGTAAACTTCGCACTTTTCTTTAATGAAGGAAGACTGCTTGCTATGGAAGATGTTGAAGAATTACTGAGCAGTCGCGGGATGTCCATCACCGATCGATATAGAGAATTGTTAGGAAGGGTAGGGGAGTAATATGTTGACTTTAATTCGTTACGAAATGAAAAAAACCATGCCGATCAAGATTGTATCCGTGGCTTTACTCTTGATTTTTGAAGTTTTATTACTGTTTGGAAGCATCAGTGACAATATTTTTGTTATGGGACTCTCCGGAATGTTCCTTATATTTTTTAGCTTTGTCGTATTTTTATTGTTTGGACTTTCCAGTATGGTGAGCCTGAGCAAAGACTTAAGTACGAATCAAGGTTATATGTTGTATATGCTGCCAAGACCCAGTTACCAGTTTCTTTTGGCAAAGATTGTTGAGAGCCTTATCAGCTCAATCTGCATTGGCTTATTTTTGTACTTTCTGTTTTTATTCGATCTTTTTTATTTTAGTGTCGACATAGACGGTTTCTCCCAGGCTTTCGATATGATTTGGGGCTTGACCATGGAAAATAAGTTGGGAAATTTTGTTCAATTTATGATTTCAATCGGATCATTTTATGTGGGTGTTTGGATATATATGAGCTGTCTTGCCGTGCTTTGTGTGACAGTACAGGCGAGTTTCTTCCGGGGGAAAATGCTCGCATTTATCATTACGATTTTTATATTTTTAATTCTTGCGGTAAACATACTCTCCGGAGTGACTGATTTTGTGGATTCCATAAGGAATCTCTTTGCAATCAGTGCAGACTGGTCAATGTACCTTCAAGTGCTGGTGCTGTCTCTCATTTCCTCTTTGTTTTTGGAGCAGCATCTCATGTTTTGGAAAAGAACAGAAACTATTAAAGCTGGGTGAGCTGTATTTTAACTCTTTTCATATATTGAAAAATAGAGTATTGAAAAAGAATTCTCGAACTATCGAGAATTCTTTTTCTTAATATACAGAACAGCATGCCAAAGATTTGCTTATCAAGAATTGGAGGACAGTCTATGAAAGGAAAGATTCCATCACACTTTGGAGAGGTTGAGATTTCCGAGAGAGTTATAGCTGAATATGCAGCGAATGCTGCTGTTTCCTGCTTTGGAATAGTGGGAATGGCTGCGGTCCCTATGAGTGGGAAAGGTCTTGCCCATTTGCTTCGGAAAGAAAGCTATACAAGTGATTGATGGGAAGGATTAGCGACAATAGAACCAGTCTATTTTCATGTCATTAGTTTCACGGTGTAAGTATTAAAGCCGTTGCGGAGAATCTGGCAGACAGTGTAGAGTATCGGATTTCCCAATTTACCGGTATGGAAGTGGATCGCATCAATGTGTACGTAGAAGGTGTACGCATTATTGATTGATAGGAGGGTAAACCCTGTGGGTAAAGTGCTTAGTGCAAAGGAGTTGAAGAAGGCATTTTTAGCCGGAGCCAATCAGCTCAATGCAAAAAAAGATTTGATCAATGAATTAAATGTATTCCCCGTACCGGATGGAGATACGGGAACCAATATGACCATGACCATCCTTTCTGCGGCAAAAGAAGTTGCGGCTATAGAGGGAGGGAGCATCAAAGATATCTGTAAAGCGATGTCAAGCGGCTCGTTAAGAGGGGCAAGGGGAAACTCGGGCGTTATTTTGTCTCAGCTTATTCGTGGTTTTACCAAAGAATTGTCTGAAGCGAAGGATGTAGATAGCCTTGTCCTGGCAAAGGCTTTTCAAAGAGGAGTGGAAACTGCCTATAAAGCGGTTATGAAGCCGAAGGAAGGTACCATTCTTACTGTTGCCAAGGGGATGGCGGATAAGATTATGGAACTTTCCCTAACTGAAGAAGAGATTCTTCCTTTGCTGGAGAAGGTTTATGCACACGGAGAAGAAGTTTTAGAGCATACTCCGGATCTTCTTCCGGTACTGAAGGAAGCCGGTGTAGTGGATTCCGGCGGAGCGGGTCTTATGGCTGTAATGGATGGAGCGCTTCGTTCTCTTAAAGGAGAGAAGATTGTTCTTGACTTAGAGCTAAAGGAGAATGGAGCTGTATCCGCTCTTGTAGGTGAAAGAAAGAACAAGGGAGAGATTTCGACTGCGGACATTCGTTTCGGCTATTGTACGGAGTTTATGGTAAACGGAGACCATTCTTTCACGGATGAAGAGGTAGATGAGCTTAGAACTTATTTGACAAGTATCGGGGACTCTATCGTTTGCTTCTCTGATGAAGAGATGATTAAGGTCCATGTACACGAATCACCCGGTGACGCTTTTGAGAAAGGACTTTCTTGGTTATCTTTCCAAGATGAAGGTCGACAATATGCGTCCTCGAGCACCAGCGAGCTTTTGATTGAAGATGCTTCCCGCATTGCAGCAATGGAAAAGCTGGAGGAAGAAGAAAAGCCTCATAGAAAGAAAAGGCTTTCGGCTTTGTGGCGGTTTGCTCCGGAGAAGGTTTGGAAAACATTTTCCGTGACCTCGATGCCGATCAGGTGGTTTCCGGTGGGCAGAGTATGAACCCCTCCACGGAGGACTTGGTCAATGCGGTAGAAAAAATCAATGCCGATCATATTTTCATTTTACCGAACAACAAAAATATCATTCTTGCCGCTGAGCAGGTATGCAGCATTTTGGAGGATCAGCCGATTACAGTGCTCCACAGTACCACGATTCCGCAGGGAATTTCCGCTTTGATTGCCTTTCAGGAAGATCTGAGTGCGGAGGAAAATGCGGAGAATATGAGCGAGAGCCTAAAGGCGGTTTCCTCCGGTGAAATCACTTATGCAGTGCGAGATACAACGATTGATGGAAGAGAGATTCACTCCGGAGACATTCTTTTCCTTGGAGACAAGGGCCTTCTTTCCGCAGAGAAAGATATTCTTTCCGCGGTAAGGGAAGCACTGCCGAAGATGGGAGAAGGAGAAATTCTTAGTTTGTACTATGGAGAAGATGTGAAGGCAGAGGATGCGGAAGCACTTGTATCTGAAATTCAAAAGGACAATCCGGATTTAGAAATAGAGCTGCAAAATGGCGGTCAGGCGGTTTACTACTATCTCTTGTCTTTAGAGTAAAATGAAGCTATGTTTGAAATTGCAGGCGCTTGAGCAAAGGTTAAAAATTGAAATCTAAAGATTAAAGGCTAAAAATCAAATGGATTGAGTCCTGTGTTCAAGATAAATTTAGATTTCGTTTAGGGCTGCGAAGTGAAAGGAATAAACAAAGATTTTCACTCTTTCATAGCCTCTTTTCAGTGGAAAGAGCTATGTTATGGACGGAATTGAAAAATAAAGGTGTCAGTGAAAAACAACGGCTCTTTTTTCATAAGGCAGGAATCTAGCAGTAAAGAAGATCTCCTGATGGAATTTCCCATGTTATATTGACTATCCTCCTATTTTCATGAATCGCTGACGCGAAGGAAAAGGAGGATGGGATCCGCTGTCTTAAAAAGAGATTTCCGTGGAAAGTCGGAACGGCAAAGGAGATTTTTACTGGCAAGGGTCTTTGATAGCAGCGGAGAAATTACCTTGCGTCATGCCCCTAGTATCCGAAAGCTACTAGGAATGCACTTTATCTTTTACGGACAAGTAAAAGAATTTCAGGACGCTATTACTTCAGCAGCCGAAGTACTTTTCCGCAGCGGACTATCAGGAGAAGCGGAAGCTCTTGGAGGCAGTTTATTCTTCTGCAAAAGGAATCAAGAACTATGTTCGAAGAAGAGCCATTGCAGAGCTTTTTAAGGAAGACTTCATGTGTTCCGATGTTTTTCAAAAGAAGGAGCTGGAGCGTCTTTTCCTTCCGGATAAGAAAGTTTAAGACTCTTGCATTTTCCGGAGAATTTCCGGGAGAGGGAGAGGGGGAGAGGGAGACTGGCCTTTGAAGAACTCTCTTTTTACTCCCTTTATCTTGAGAAGGAGGAAAAGGAGTATATAGTGAAAAAGGACTCACTCTCTATCGTGACGGAGAAGAAAGGAATTTATTCTCCCTTTAGTCTCACTGATTCTCATTGCATTTTGGAAATGAATGAGGAGCTTAAAGAAGCTGTAAAAGAATCTTTCGCTTTAGAGAGGGGATGTAGGTTCGAAAGACGTCATTGCCTTTATCTGATTTCACCTTACGATGAAAAAGGGAAAAGCAGGTAGCTCTTATGGCGCCGACCGAAATTTTGGCAAGACAGCATTACGAAAATGCCAAAAAGATTTTTCCGGAAAGAATAGCCCTGCTTCTTGAGCACAAGCCCAAAAGAGAAGAAAAAAATTTATAAAGGGATAGCTGAGGGAGAGATTCTGCGGTATTCGGTACGCAATCCTTGATTCAGGAAAACTTGGTATTTTCTGCCCTGGAAAGCATTATTATTGATGAACAACATCGCTTCGGTGTAAAAGAAAGGTTGAAGCTGGAAAAAAAGGGAAAGCTCCCGCATGCCCTCTTTCTTTCCGCGACTCCTATTCCGCGAAGTCTTGCGAAGCTTTTATATGGAAGTATTCCCCTTTCCGTGCTGCGAGAAAAGCCGGCGGACAGACTTCCGATTAAGAATGCTCTCATTCATAAAGAGGAGCAGGAGAAGGCTTTTTCCTTTATTATGGATGAAGTAAGAATGGGAAGACAGGCCTATGTTATTTGCCCCATGATTGAGGAAAATGAGAGTCTGGAAGTGGAATCTGTCTTATCGTATAAAAAGGTCCTAAGGAAGTTCTTTCCGGAGAATGTTCGGATCGGGCTACTTCACGGAAAGCTGAAAGCAGAGGAGAAGGAATCGGTGATGGAGACCTTTAAAAGGGGTGAAACCGAGATTTTACTCTCGACTACGGTAGTGGAAGTCGGTGTGGATGTTGCCAATGCCACAGTCATGCTCATAGAAAATGCTGAACGCTTCGGTCTTGCGCAGTTACATCAATTACGGGGAAGAGTAGGGCGTTCCGCCTTGCAAAGTTACTGTATTTTTCTGGATAGAAAAGACGATGAAAAGTCAAGAGAACGTTTGGGAATCATCAAGAACAGCAATGACGGCTTTGCGATTGCCAAGGAAGACCTGCGATTAAGAGGACCCGGGGATCTTTTCTTTGGGGAGAGACAATCGGGAGACTTGCAATTTATGATGGCAGACCCCATTTTAGATGAGGAGCTTTTCAAAAAAGCAAGAGAAGAAGCAAGGAATATGCTAAAAGATGATCCGGGTCTTAAGAAGCATCCCGGAGTGCAGGATCGTTTTAACAGGATGATTTCCATGGAATAATTACCAAGAAAATCCCTTTAATTGTAAAACAAAAAGTTTATAAGTTTAATCTATTTACAAAGGCTTCCTTTATTTGCTTTAATACATCAGGAGAAATGGAGAAAGAAATGAGAGTGATTGCAGGTACGGCAAGAAGAATCAATTTAAGAACACCGGACGGTTTGGATACAAGACCCACCCAGGATCGGATAAAGGAAACTCTTTTTAATATCCTACAGTTTGATCTTGAAGATCAAGACGTACTGGACCTCCGTAGCGGAGCCTTGGGGATTGAGGCTCTTTCCCGAGGCGCTAAGAGGGCGGTTTTTTGTGATAGTGCACGGCAGGCAATTCTTTGTATTGAAGAAAATCTGGAGAAGACGCATTTCAAGGAGCAGGCCCTGGTTTTACCAGGCGATTACAACGGGGCAATCAACGCTCTTATGCGAAAGGACTATCATTTTGGCTTGGTCTTTATGGATCCGCCTTACGGGCGAGAACTTGCGGAAAAGGCCTTAATTCGTTTAACAGATAAGCCTTTTGTGGATGAGAATACCATTTTTGTAGTGGAAGCAGGGCTCGAAGAGGACCTTTCCGGTATGGAAGAGGAGGGATATCTTATTCTCAGAGAAAAGTCCTATAAGTCCAACAAGCATGTTTTTCTGCGGCTAAATAGTGAGAATAATAAAAAGTAGTGGAGTATTAGTTTTAGAAGTAGAGTATGGCAGGTAGTTTGCCTCAGGATAGGAAGACTTATTGGTAAAGAATGTAGGAGGGAAAATGAAGATAGCCATTTATCCCGGGTCCTTCGATCCGGTCACCTTCGGTCATCTGGATCTGATATCCAGAAGCGCCAAAATGGTGGATAAACTGATTATTGGAGTACTTCTCAATAATAATAAGACCCCGTTGTTTTCTACGGAAGACCGTGTTAGAATGATTAACGAGTTAATTTCAGAGTATCCGAATGTAGAGGTGCATTCTTTCAGCGGTCTAACGGTAGATTATGCGAAGAAGCTTGGTGCTACCATGATTGTGCGCGGTCTTCGTGCCGTTACCGACTTTGAGTATGAGTTGCAGCTCGCGCAGACCAATAAGGTGATTGCACAGGATATTGACACTTTGTTTCTGGCTACAAATCTAAAGTATTCTTATTTGAGCTCCAGTACAGTGAAGGAAATTGCTTCTTTTAATGGAGATATATCAGCTTTTGTTCCCAAATCAGTGGAAACAGCTATGAAGAAAAAATTCGGTTATGAATAGACGGAGGAAGTATGAGTAGAATAGAGCAATTGATTGGAGAAATTGAGGAGTATATTGACAGCTGTAAGTTTCAGGCTCTGTCTAACAGCAAAATCATCGTAAACAAAGAGGAGATGGAAGAGCTTCTTGTGGAGCTTCGTCTTCGGGTTCCCGGAAGAAATCAAGAAATATCAGAAGATTATTTCCCAGCAGGATGCCATTTTGGCCGATGCAAAGTCCCAGGCGGAGACTTTGATTACCGAGGCAAAGGTGCAGACGGAAGAGATGCTTTCTGACAACGAGATTATGCAGCAGGCCTATGCAAAGGCAAATGCTTTAGTGCAGGACGCGCAAAATCAGGCGGATATCATTGTGAATAATGCAGTTGTCGATGCAGATCAGATTCGTGGCAATGCTATTCGTTACACGGATGAAATGCTTGCAAGCTTAGAGACCATCATTTCCCGTTCTTTAGATACCGCAACAGGTCATTTAAATGAACTAAAGTCTTCTCTTAGCGATTCCAGAAGCATTGTGCAGTCCAACAGAGATGCTTTAGCAAAGGCAATGCCACAGGTCAATGCAGCTGTTACACAGGAGTCTGTAGAGCAGTAAAAAATAATTGATTGACAGGAATGCAGAGAAAGATTATAATCCTTGACTAGTGAGTTTTTAGAAAGTCTTGAGCTCACCGGTCAAGGGATGCAATTCTCTATATTGTATTCCGGGATATAGAATAGATTGCGAATCCGGTTTTTTTCGTTTGATCTATCCAATAACGATGCGTGGCTCAGCTTGGTAGAGCGCTGCGTTCGGGACGCAGAGGTCGCTGGTTCGAATCCAGTCGCATCGACTTCGAAAAGCAGGAGATGTAAGACATCTCCTGTTTTTTATTATAAATCTACTAGACTTTTATGAGTTGGGATATTTAAGGGGGAATGTAAGAGTATGGGAAGAGAGAATTTTAAGTCCAGAATCGGCTTCATTTTAGTGAGTGCCGGTTGTGCAATCGGAATCGGAAATGTGTGGAAGTTTCCGTATTTGGTAGGACAAAATGGAGGAGGAATTTTTGTTCTCTTTTATCTGCTTTTTCTTTTGATCATGGGCCTTCCTATTCTTACCATGGAGCTTGCTGTAGGAAGAGCGAGTAGGAGATCCGTTGTAAAGGCATATAAGGCGTTGGAGCCGAAGGGGACGAAGTGGCATCTTCATGGTTATGTCTGCATTTTCGGCTGCTATCTTTTAATGATGTACTACACGACGGTTTCCGGTTGGATGCTTTCTTACTTCTTTAAATTTCTCTTTAAGAGTTTTGAAAATATTGAGCAGAGTCAAGTGGAGGGGATTTTTGCTACGATGCTTAGTCGTCCGGAAGAAATGACACTTTGCATGGGAATTACCGTTATTGGCGGTTTCATGATTTGCTCTTTAGGCTTACAAAAGGGTCTTGAGAAAGTATCCACCGTCATGATGAGTGCGCTTTTGATTTTAATTGTTCTTCTTGCCGGGCATAGCTTGCGCTGCACGCGCCTTGGAAGGTGCTAAATTCTACCTTCTTCCGAATGTGGAGAAGGTCAAAGAAATCGGCTTATATCATGTAATTTCCTCTGCGATGAATCAGGCATTTTTTACACTGTCTCTTGGGGTTGCCGCAATGGAAATCTTCGGTTCTTATATGTCTGACGACTATACCTTGGTGAGTGAAGGCGTAAAGATTTGTGCTTTGGATACCTTTGTGGCGATCATTTCCGGTTTGATTATTTTCCCGGCTTGCTTTAGTTTCGGTGTAGAACCGAATGCCGGACCACCCCTTATTTTCTTTACCTTACCCAAGATTTTTATGCACATGCAGTTTGGCAGAGTCTGGGGCTGTCTTTTTTTCCTCTTTATGACCTTTGCAAGTTTTTCCACGGTCATTGCCGTTTTTGAAAATTTGATTTCTACCAGTATCGATAATTTCCACTGGGATAGAAAAAAAGCGGTGATTATCAACTGTATTTTCATATTTGTAATGAGCATTCCCTGTATTTTAGGGTATAATTTATGGCAGGACTTAAAGCTAATCGGCGGGAGAGATGTTCTGGATTCCGAAGACTTTATCGTAAGTAATCTGATTCTGCCTGTCGGTTCTCTGATCTACCTCCTTTTCTGTGTCAGCAAGTGGGGATTTGGCTTTGACAAGTACATTGAAGAGTGTAATAAGGGAGAGGGGATTAAGATGCCCAAGGCTTTAAAGCCGTACTTTGTTTTTGTTCTACCGATTTTAATTCTGATATTGCTCTTGCAGGGATTGTTTTAGTTAAGACTTGCAGGCGTTATTGCAGTTTTTTTCGTGTGATTCTTCTTTGATGGTTTATCTTCGAAAAACAGTTCTTTAGAAAAGAAATAGTTTTACGAAAATAGGAAAGGAGTCTTATGACGATACGGGAAGAAATGGAAGAACTGGAGAAGAGTACGCTCTCTCCCTATGCATTTTTAAGTATGCATTCTTTAGGTCGGGATTTTCCGGAAGAGGAAGACGATATTCGAACTATTTTTCAGAGAGACCGGGATAGGATTCTGCATTCCAAAGCTTTTCGTCGTTTGAAGCATAAGACACAGGTCTTTATTCAGCCGGAGGGAGATCACTACAGAACAAGACTTACTCATACCTTGGAAGTGAGTCAGATTGCAAGAAGTATCGCAAAAGCCCTTCGTTTAAATGAGGACTTAACTGAGGCGATAGCACTTGGTCATGACCTCGGGCACACTCCTTACGGTCATGCCGGGGAAAGTGCACTGCAGAAGATCTGTTCTTTCGGCTTTTCTCATGTGGAGCAGAGCGTTCGTATTGTGGAAGTCCTGGAAAAGAACGGAAGAGGTCTTAACTTATCCAAGGAAGTTCGAGACGGGATTTTAAACCATAGAAGCTCCGGGCATCCGAAGACACTGGAAGCGCAGGCGGTCCGCCTTTCCGATAAGATTGCGTATTTAAACCATGATGTAGACGACAGTATTCGTGGAGGAATTATTACGGAAGAGGACTTACCGGAGGAATATCGTTCCGTTCTTGGCAGGAGTGTCAAGGAGAGGATAGATACTCTCATTCGTTCGGTTATTTTCTCCTCTATTGGGAAAGACAGCTTGAGCATGGATCCTAGAGTAGGGGATGCTATGCAGGGACTTCGGAAGTGGATGTTTAGTCATGTCTATAAGAAAAGTGAGGCTAAGGAAGAGGAATGGAAGGTAGAGGGAATGCTTCGTCTTCTTTTTACTTTCTATATGGAGCATCCGGAGAAGCTCACGGAGGAGTATCGTTTCCTCTATGAGAAGAGCTTGGAAGACAAGAGCATTTCCGAAAAAGAGCATCTGGAAAGAGTGGTTTGTGATTATATTTCCGGTATGACGGATGAGTATTGCAACCATAAATTTATGGAATTCTATGTGCCGAAAGCCTGGGCAAAGGATTAAATTATATTTAATGAAGATAAAGCAAAGAATATTGCGATAGCAAGTTTACGTAGTATAGCTTTATACATGCTATGAAGGAGCATCCATGTATTACGGAGAGGATATTGTCGAGGAAGTTCGTCAAAAACGGATATTGTAGACTGGTGGGACAATATGTTCACCTTAAGAAAAAGGGATCAAGTTATTTTGGTCTCTGTCCTTTTCATGGAGAAAAGACTGCTTCCTTTTCCGTTTCTCCCGGGAAACAGATTTTTTACTGTTTTGGTTGCGGAAAGGCAGGCGACAGCATCCGCTTCCCTTATGGAATATGAAAACTTAAGTTTTGTAGAAGCGCTGGAAGAGCTTGCAGAGCGTGCGAATGTCATGCTTCCGAAGGAAGAAAAGAGAAATAAGGGAGAAGAGGATCTTCGTTATAAAATACTGGAAATCAATAAGCAGGCAGCTCTTTTCTATGTAAAGCAATTGCGGAGTGACAAGGGAAAGCAGGCACTTGCATACTGTGCGAAGCGTAAGCTCAGTGGAGAAAGTATCACACATTTTGGTTTAGGCTATGCCGGTAAAGAAAAGGACAGCCTGTATCAGCACTGTAAGACCTTGGGATTCCGGGATCAGATTTTACAGGAATCCGGATTGTTCAGTTTTAAGGAAAATGGTGTTTATGATAAGTTTTTTAATCGTTTGATGTTTCCTATTATGGATTTACATAATCGAGTAATCGGCTTCGGAGGAAGAGTGATGGGAGACGGAGAACCCAAGTATTTAAACTCTCCTGAAACGAACTCTTTGATAAATCGAGAAATCTCTTCGCCTTGAATTTTTCCAGGAAATCCCGTTCCAACTATTTTATCCTCTGTGAGGGCTATATGGATGTAATTTCCCTGCATCAATGGGGATTTCCGGAGGCTGTAGCGGCACTGGGTACGGCTTTTACGGAGCAACAGGCTGATCTTATGAAACGATTTAATTCCTTGGTCTATCTTTGCTTTGACAGTGACGGTGCCGGGAAAAAAGCTTGTAAAAGAGCCATATCTCTTTTGCGGGAAAAGAAACTGGAGGGGAAGGTCATTCATTTAAGTCCGTATAAGGATCCGGATGAGTTTTTAAAGGCAGAGGGAAAAGAAGCCTTTGAAAAGAGAATAGAGGAGGCAAAAAATGCCTTTCTCTGGGAAGTGGAAGAGAAGAAAAACGAATTTGATCTACATGACCCTGCGGGAATGCAGAAATATATGGAAAGTATTGCAGATCTTTTGATAACAAGCTTCTCCGATCCCGTAGAGCGGGAAAATTACCTGAAGGCGGTTGCCGGAGAGCAGTTATTAAAGGCTGAAAACTTACAGCATCTTGTAGATAGAGGAGAGGAAAAGTCGCAACTCGAATTTGGCTTACGGAAAAATGTCGGTCGTCAGGAAAAAAAGAGAGAAGAAAAATGGAATTCTCCCTTGGAAGAAGAATTTCTTTCCGTTTTGATGCAAAGAACGGAGTTTGTTGCACTGGCTAAGAAATATGTTGAGGAAGCAGATTTTCAAGGCAATTTTGGAAAGGAAATATATACAAAGCTTCTATCCGGGATGGATGCAAAAGGGATTTTGGACAGTTATCAAAATGAAGAAGAAAAATCCCAAAAACTCGCAAAGCTTTATCACGGGGACTTGTATCACATGGATTTGGAAAAAGAAGAAGAGAAGAAACTCTTATCCGACTATATCCGTCAGCTGAAGTTGCTGAAGATTGAAGAGGAGATTGTAGTAACAGATGCTGAAAGTCTGTCCCGCTGTTTTAAAGAGCGGGATAAATGGGAGCACTTTGCTTTATAACTTGTTTTCAAAGAAATAGATTTACTTGGAGGCGTATTGAGTAAAAGAATAGAAAAACTGGTAGAGCTTTTTCCGGGAGCACGTTCCATAGCAGATATTGGATGCGACCATGGTTATACCTCCATTCTTCTTGCCAAAGAGAATAAGGCGGAGAAAATCATCGCCTGTGATATCGGGGCGTCCCCTTTAGAGAGTGCTAAAAAGAATATCCTAAGGGAAAGGCTGACAAAAAAAATAGAATGCAGACTGGGAGACGGTCTTATGCCATTAAAGCCTTTTGAGGTAGAGGCTGTATTGATTTCCGGTATGGGAGCACCATTAATGATGGAGATTCTGGAAAAGCGTATAGAGGAGTTTTCCCTTGCCGTTCTCTCGCCCCAATCCGATTTTGCCAATTTTCGTCGTTTTCTATCGGAGAGGATGGATATTCTAGGAAGAGTACCTCGAAGAGGGAGGGAAGTACTATAGACTTTTTCTCGCAAAAAAGAAGGAAGCGCAGGGAAAAGAGATTCAAGGAAACGAAATGCAAAGGAATGTGATTCTTGGAAACGAGATTCGGAGAAACGAGATTTTGCGAAGTTCCGTAGAATGGGAATACGGTTGGATTCCTTTACGAGAGAAGGATCCGGTATTAAAAAGCTTGTTGGAAAAGGAAGAGAAGCAATACAGAGAAATCTGGGAGAAGAGGCAGGTTAAAGAAGTGGGAGAAAAGCTTGCGATCATCGAGAAAGCCTTATTGTATTTTAAAAGCTGATAGAGGAGAGATTTATGAATAAAGAAGAATTGATTCGGTTTTTAGAGGAGCTTGCCCCGAAGAATCTCGCAGAAGAATGGGACAATGTTGGATTTCTTCTTGGGAACAGAGAGGGAGAAGTAAAGAGAGTATATCTTTGTCTGGATGTAGATAACTTTGCCGTAGAAAGCGCTATAAAAGAGGGATGTGATTTTATTCTAAGTCACCACCCCTTTATTTTTAAAGGAATTAAGTCGGTTACGGGCGAGGACTGGCAGGGGAGAAAAATTCTTTCTCTTATTGAAAATAAGATTTCGGTTTTTTCCATGCATACGAACTTTGACAGCGTAGAAAAGGGAATGGCAGACTTAGTTGCAGAAACACTTTCTTGGAAGAAGGAGGGGGTTATCGAGGCAGTATCTCCCGGTACAGATGGAACTGAACAGGGAATCGGCTTTTATACGCATTGGAATAAAGAACTATCTTGCAAAGATTTGGCGAGCTATATAAAAGAGAAATGCAATCTGCCTTATGTCGAATATTTTGATAGTGGAAAAATGATTCGCAAGATTGCGGTCTGTCCCGGATCGGGAAGGGGCTTTTTATCAGCCTTACCCTCTGATGTGGATGCCTATATCAGCGGAGATTTCGGGCACCACGATGCCGTTGACAGTATGGAAAAAGGCTTAAGCCTTATCAATGCAGGACATTACGGTCTGGAACACTTCTTTGTGCCTTATATGAAAAACTTACTTTGCCGACATTTTCCGGAGATAGAAGCGGTCGAAGAGGAGATTCATTTTCCCGGAAATATACTCTAAGATGAGGCTTCCTTGTTCCTATTCAAAAAAAATAAGGAGATAGAGTAGAATTAAAACTCGCACAAAGTAGAAAAAAACATTGGAAAGAGAGAGGAGAGTAAAGTATGCAGGTGACATCCAAGGGGAAGAGCATCGAAGTGGAAAAGGGGAGTCGTTTTCAGGACTTGGTTCCATTTTTTCGGGAGCAGGAAGAATACCCTCTTCTTTTGGCCAAGGTAGGAAGTAAGATTTATGAGCTTCACAAGAAAGTTCCGGAAGAGGATTGTGAAATAGAGTGGATTACCATCCAAAATCGTATCGGCTTGCAGAGTTACCAGCGTTCCGCTGTTTTTATGCTATTAAAGGCCTTCTATCATCATTGTCATGGGGTAAAGGGATTCAATGTGACCATTGACTATACCCTTGGTGGCGGATTTTACGGCTATATTTCCGGAGAGCAAAAGCTTACGGGAGAACTGCTTTCCAAGGTGAAAGCGACAATGCAGGAATATGTAAAAGCGGAAATGCCCATTATGAAGAGAAATATGTCCACTGAAGAGGCAAGGAAACTTTTTCAAAAGCTTGGGATGCATTCTAAGGAGCAGCTTTTCCGTTTTCGTATGACCAGCCGTGTAAATATTTATTCCTTGGGGAATTTTCAGGACTATTTTTATGGCTATATGCTTTTAAATACAAGCTATATTAGCACAAATTCGATCTTTTCCCGTATGGAAATGGCTTTATTTTATTGCTTCCAAAGGAGGAAAATCCCGGAGAGCTGACAGAGTTCCATCCAATGGATAAACTTTATCAGGTACAGAAGTCTTCTTCCAAATGGGCGACTGAGGTCGGAATCAAAAATATTGGCGCATTGAACCAAAAAATTGTTTCCGGAGATCCGGACTCCTTGATTCTCATGCAGGAGGCATTTTTTGAGAAGCAAATCGGCAATATGGCAATGGAAATTGCAAAGAAAAAGAAGCGTCTTGTTTTAATAGCCGGTCCGTCTTCTTCGGGAAAAACCAGCTTTGCAAAGCGATTAAGTATTCAGCTTTCAGCTCTTGGAAAAAAACCGCATACCATTTCGGTGGACAACTATTTTAGAGGAAGAGATCAGACTCCGAGGGATGAGGATGGAAATTATGACTTTGAGTCCATTGAAAATGTGGACCTTCCACAGTTTAATGAAGATATGCTCGGGCTTCTTTCCGGGAAGACGGTAGAATTGCCGCGTTTTAATTTCCTTACCGGAAAACGAGAGTATAAGGGCGATTTTTTGACTCTTGGAAAGGAAGATATATTGGTGATAGAAGGCATTCATTGTTTGAATGATAGAATGTCTTCTTCGCTTCCGGAGGAGAGCAAATATCGCATCTATATATCCGCTTTAACCCCCTTAAATATTGATGAGCACAATCGTATTCCGACAACGGATGTAAGGCTTCTTCGCCGTATGGTCAGGGACAATCGTACACGCGGTTATTCTGCGGAAGATACAATTTCCATGTGGAAGAGTGTTAGAAGGGGAGAGGATAAGAACATCTTCCCGTATCAGGAAAAGGCGGATGTGATGGTAAACTCCGCACTCATCTATGAGCTTCGGTTTGAAAATCTTTGCGGAGCCTCTTTTGTTTCAGATTGCGGAGGACAGCCCTAACTATCAGGAAGCTAAGCGACTCTTAAAGTTTTTGGACTATGTTCTGGCACTCAGTCCGGAGTCCATTCCGCAAAACTCCATACTTCGTGAGTTTATTGGAGGATCTTGCCTGCATGTAGGATAAAAAGAGGAAATATATTCTTATTCCTCATCATACCACTCCAGGAAGGAGTGCTTTATCCCCTTGTCCTTTAGCCCGAGAATAGTCTGTTTGGAGACATTTTCAGTGGAACGGAAAATATTTTTCTCGATAAAAGGATTGGTCTTTTTCAATTCGGCAATCAACTTCTTTATTTCCAGACGCTTGGAACTAGTGGTTCCGTCTGTATGACAGGTTGAACAGGTCTCCGTAAACTTGCAGGCACATTGAATAAAATTCAGTTTATTGTAGTCTCGCCAATGCTTGATATCGTCCTCTCGCACATAGTAGAGGGGGCAAATCAGTTCCATAGCCGGAAAGTTTGTGGAATGGAGCTTCGGCATCATGGCTTGGAATTGCCCGCTGTAAAGCATACCCATGAGAACCGTTTCTATCACATCATCAAAATGGTGTCCCAGCGCAATCTTGTTACAACCTAATTCCTTTGCCTTGGAGTAGAGGTGTCCCCTTCTCATTCTTGCACAGATCTAGCAGGGAGAAGACTCAATTTCAAAGACAGACTCAAAGATATTGCTATCAAAAAAATGAAGAGGAATCCCTAGAAGCTTGGCATTTTCTTCGATAATCTTCCGGTTATATTCGTTATAGCCCGGATCCATGCAGAGGAATTGTATATGAAAGGGAAATTTGTTGTGTCGCTTTAACTCCTGAAAGAGCTTTGCCATTATCATGGAGTCTTTTCCACCGGAAATGCAGACACAGATATTGTCTCCTTCATGAATTAATTCAAAGTCATTGATGGCTTTCGCAAAAGGAGTAAAAATGGACTTTTTGAATTTTTTACGTAAACTCTTTTCTATTTCTTCCCTGCGTTCCTCTTCCGAAGCAGTTTTGATCTTCATAAGAATGTACTGCCCGTAGCCTCCGGTTAAGTTTGCAATCCTATATCCTTCTTCTGAAAGGCGTTCTCCAAGTTCTCTGGAAATTGTGCCATATTTACAGTAGAGTAAATAAGCCTTGGATTTATCCAAAGTTTTATCATCTCGGAGTAAATCCGAGATAGCCATCCATTCCGCATTTTCGATATGCCCAAGCTCATATTCCGCTTCATCACGAAGGTCAATCGCGCTATAGTTTTTATATTCTACCTGTTCCCATTCTTCAGGACTGATTTCTCTTATTTTCGACATAGTATATCCTTGAAACTCGTTTTTAGTCGGATAACAACACCGACAGTCAATTCTAAAACCCAAACAGTATAACTATAAAATCAGTAGGAAAGATAATATTCCGATGGCATGCATCATAAAGCATGCATAATAAAGGCTTAAATAGTAGACGATTTCTTTTTGAAAAGCAAAAGATGCAAGAAAATGATTCCTCCATTTTATTTTTTCAGCTTCTAGGTTATAATCCTATAGGGTGACTCAAACGCTCCGTCTTAGCCTATTCATTTTTTAAGTAGTATTGCTATCGTAAGCGGTTTTCATATGGCTGAGACGTAGAACTAGGCTGATTCTTTATCTGAACTATGAAACCATGATAAAAGTTGATTATAAAAATCCATGAGAATCAGATGTAGAGAAAGGAAAGGGAAATGAATCCGATAGAAATGATGCAATTTGCAAGAGACCTCGAAACCTTCAAAAAAAACCACCCGAAGGTGGCAAAATTTTTGGCAACGGAATTTTCCAAAGGACTTCCGGAGGGCAGTATTTTGGAACTGAAAATCATACGCCCGGGGGAAGAAGAAAAAATCAGCAATATGCGTGTTCTTCCCGACGATGTCAGTTTTATAAAGAAAATCACAAAGTCCTAGAGTGTTCTTTAATGCGCAAGCTCGTTGATTTCACGCTCTTCCGTCTTCGAGAAGAGTATTTTTTGTGTATGATAAAGTCCATAATTTCCTGAGCAAAGATAGCTGATTGCGATGGCCAGGATAAAGTAGGAAGATGCCTGAAAACCAAAAAGTTCAAAGCAGATAAGCAGAGTGGCAAGCGGACAGTTGGTTACTCCGCAAAAAACGGATGCCATGCCCAGTGCGGCACAAAGACCGGGTTCCAGCGGTAAAAAGCCCTGCAGTGCATTTCCCAGTGTTGCACCGATAAAAAGGGAGGGAACAATTTCTCCACCCTGGTAGCCTCCACCAAGTGATACGGCAGTAAAGAGAATTTTGATGAAAAAGGCAAGGGCAAATACTCTATAGCCCGGCTCGCTAATCGTTTTTACAATGATTTCCATTCCCGTGCCGTTATAATCAGTATTTCCCAGTAGAATTGTAGCAAGAACGATAATAGAACCGCTTAAAAAAATACGAAAGTAATTATTTTGAACATATTTGCTAAAGAGTGCTTTTACTTTATGTGCCGTTACAATGAAAAGCACACTGACGAGAGAAGCAATAATAGCCAGAACTATACAGGCCAATGCGGACTTCCAGTTTATCTCGGAAACCATAGCTAAGCTCAACTCCGGTTCGCTGACCATAATGATCTTTTCGGCAAAAAAATGGGCAACCAGAGCGGAAATAGTACAGGGAAGGAGCGCCGTATAATACATGTGTCCTACTGTACAGATTTCCATGGAAAGGACTGCTGCGGCAAGCGGAGTTCCAAAGAGACCGGAAAAAGCGGCACTCATGCCGCACATCATCATTCTGCGTCTATCTTGCTCTTTATATGAAGGAACTTTCCGATTGTGGAACCCATTGAGGAACCAAGCTGTAAGGCAGCTCCCTCACGTCCTACGGAAGCTCCGAAGAAGTGGGAGAGCAGGGTGGCTAAAACGATAAGAGGAGCCATATAGGATGGAAGTGTTTCTCCGTTTTGAATGGATTCCAAAACAAGGTTTGTTCCCTTCGGATTTTTCACGGAAAATAGACGGTATGCCAAAACTATGACGAGTCCGGCAAAGGGGAGAAGTCCGATTAGCTTTGGATTTTCTGTTCTAAGTCCGCTTACAATCTGAATTCCTTTAGCAAAATAAGCAGAAATCGTTCCGACTACCACTCCGGTAAAAAGTCCGATTGCAAGCCACTTTAAACCACTGCCATAGGTCAATATCAGTTTTTTCTCCAGTTCCTTCATTCTATTTATAATCCTTTTTTTGCGTTTATTGCCAGTTGCAGGCATCCCAGTATACCTTGGTTGTCATCTAGACTTGCCGGAACAATATAATTGTCTATATCGTCCAGTTCCTTGGTTTTCAAATATCCGTTCAGTTGTTTTTTTACCTCGGCACGAATAAGGGGAAAGAGTTGGGTTTGATGCATCACGCCACCACCTAATATAATTCTTTCCGGGCTCAGGGTCAGAATGATATTGCACAAAGCCTGCCCGATATAGTAGGCTTCCATTTCCCAGACCATAGGAATCTCGGCAAGGGTGTCGGCTTTCTTCCCGTATCGTGCTTCCATCGCCGGACCGGATGCCATGCCCTCAAGACAATTTCTATGGAAAGGACAGATTCCTCGGAAGTGATCGTTTTCATGGGATACCATGGCCATATGTCCCAATTCGGGATGTAACATACCATGAAGTAACTTGCCGTTACTCAGGACCCCGGCTCCGACCCCGGTTCCAATCGTGATATAGACTGCATTTTCCATTCCTTTACTTGCACCGTAGGAAATTTCTCCCAGCAAGGAGCCGTTAACATCAGTATCAAAGCCGCAGGGGACAGAGAGCGCCTTTTGAATAACCGGCAAAATGGGGTAATTCTGCCATTTGATTTTTGGAGTACTGGTAATATATCCATAGGTGGGAGAAGACTTATGCAAGTCAATCGGTCCAAAGCAGGCAATGCCCAAAGCAGCTATACCCTTGTCCTTGAAATAGGCAATGATTGCCGGGATGGTTTCATCGGGGCTGGTTGTAGGGATGGAAGTCTGCTCAAGAATTTCTCCATCTTCCTTACAAATAGCGCAAATCATCTTTGTTCCGCCGGCTTCTAAAGCACCATAAATCATAGATTCACCTCATTTTTCTATAAGAATTTAGCGGGAAGGCTTTTTTTGGGGAAAGTTTTTTCGTTTGACTGTATCCACTTTGATGTACCGAACAACTTCCCTTTTTCTGTATTAGTTTATATAAGGAAAGGGAAAAAAGCAATCTCCAACAGGGCAGAATTCGGTATAAAAAGCCCTGTTCATTTCGGCTTGTTGTGCATTTTTTTTTAGGGTATAATAGGGCTCGTTATAGTAGGGAATCGGATTGTTAGGAGGGAAAAGATGAAGTCGAAATCTGTTAATGGAAATGAGGCGGAAAAGGATCGGAAGATAGTGGCAGCTTCGTCGGTTAAAGAGGCTGTTGAAAAAATCACACTTATGCAGGAAGAATCCAAAGCAGTAGAGACTGAAAAGAAAAACGATATCACAAACAAGTTCGGAAAAGAAAAGTCCCTCGAAGCCTGATACCGCAAAAAAATCCGCTAAAAAAGCAGAAACGGTGAAAGTCGCTTCTGCAAGAACAAGCGTAAAAAAAGCGGATACCGGTAAGACTAGTGAAAAAAAGACCGCTACCAAAAAGACTACAGAAAAAAAGATTGTAAAAAACGAAACGGTAGAAAAGAAATCTGCGGAAAAAGACTGCCCAAATAAGACAAAGCGAGTTAAGCAAATTAAGCCGATAAAAAGAAAAGGGCTGCCGAGTCGTATAAGAATAGATTAAATTCTTACTTTGACGAGATGAAGTGGCTGTATTTTGAATTGTACAGAGGAAATGAGGAGGCATTTTCCTATTTCTAAAGCTTGCTGGAGAAATATGCCCTGAGCCGTGAAGAGGATTTGTTGCTTCTTGATGAAAAGAGGATGGCGGATCCCGACTGGTATAAGGGAAAAGAGCAGTATGGCGTATTACTTTATGTCGATAATTTTGCAGAGAACCTGAAAGGTGTGGAGCAACACCTGGACTATTTAAAAGAAAGTGGATTCAATTATTTACAGCTTATGCCGATTTTGGACAGCCCAAAGGGAAAGTCGGATGGAGGCTATGCCGTATCTGATTTTCAGACAGTACAGGCGGAAATCGGTACGATGGAAGACCTGCGTTCCTTGTCGAAGGCATGCCATGAAGAAGGGATTAGTATCGGTTTAGACTTTGTTATGAATCATACTTCGGAAGAGCATGAGTGGGCAAAGCGGGCAAGGAAGGGTGAGAAGGAGTACCAAGATCGTTATTTTATTTTCCCGAACTGGGTAATCCCCAACGAATTTGAAAAGACGGTTCCACAGGTTTTCCCCGAGTCTGCACCCGGAAACTTTACCTATTGTGACGAAATGAAGAAAGTGGTGATGACCACATTTTATCCGTATCAATGGGACTTAAATTATGCGAATCCTACAGTGTTCAATGATATGTTGGACAATATTTTATACCTTTGCAATATGGGTACAGATGTATTTCGCTTAGATGCCGTTCCTTATATCTGGAAGAGACTGGGAACCTGTTGCCGAAATCTTCCGGAAGTACATACTCTGGTTCGCCTTTTCCGTATGGCTTTGGAAATCGTTGCTCCAGGAGTTTTGCTTCTTGGAGAAGTCGTTATGGAGCCGACGAAGGTTATGCCGTATTTTGGCAGTGAAGAAAAGCCGGAATGTCACCTTCTTTATAACGTGACAACTATGGTAAGTACATGGCATACCGTGGCGACACAGGATACACGACTTTTACAGCATCAGTTAGGACAGATTTTTGCTTTGCCAAAAGATAAGGTCTTCCTAAATTATCTTCGTTGTCATGATGATATAGGTTGGGGATTAGACTACGAATTCTTAAGGAATTTCGGTATGGAGGAGATTCCGCATAAAGCATATCTCAATGCTTATTTCCGCGGCTTTACGGATTTGTCCGAGTCCCGAGGGGGAGCTATACAACGATGATCCTCTTCGAGGAGATGCGAGACTTTGCGGTACAACCGCTTCTTTATGCGGTATAGAGGCTGCTGAAAAAGAAGCCAGTATGAAGAAGATGGATGAGGCGATACGCTTGGATACCATGCTTCACGCCTTTCTCCTAAGTCTCTCCGGTATCCCGGTTATATATTCCGGCGATGAGATTGCCTTGGAAAATGATTACAGCTATCATGATGACCCTATCAAAAAAATGGATTCCCGTTACCTTCATAGAGCTGCTTTCCCTTGGGAAAAGGCAGAAAAAAGAAAAATTCGTGGTACAGTAGAAGAACGGATTTATTCCGGTATACTGAAGCTGGAGAAATTAAGAAGAGAAAATAAAGCGTTTTCCAATAAGGCGGATACATGGGTTATGGATACGAAAAATAGCCATGTTTTGGCTTTTGGCAGATATTTTGAAGGAGTAAAGCTTCTGTGCTTCTATAATTTTTCTGTCAATACGGAAGTAGCTTACGTTTCCGAGGTAGAGGATTACGTCAATATGCTTACAGGCAAGAAAATGAAGGCGAAAGACTTGGTTATCCCTTCTCATGACTTTATCTGGTTAAAGACCAGTTTTTAAAAAATAGGATTGGGGAATGTGTAAAAAGAGGAAAGCAGGTTTTCAAAACTCTTTTTCACATTCCTCTTTTATCGCTTAAAAATGCAGTGAAGAACACAGTCTATGAAAAGATAGGTAAAACAAATCGGATAGGAACAAGAGGAGGTCGGATGAAACGGATTCATGGAATTTCCATTTTTCCCGGAATTGCAATCGGTAGAATAAAATACAGAGGGGAAACAGGATTGGCTTTTTCCATGAAAAACGAGGGAGAAATGGAAAAAGAGAGGGAAGCTTCCCCTGAAACGGATTTTTCCGAAAAGGAAATCACTGTCTTGGAACAGGCAATAGAACAGGCTATCGCAAAGGAAAATACTTTTTATCAAAAAGCACTTCAGGAAACAGATAAGGGCAGTGCGTCTATCTTTGCTTTTCATGCCTTGATTTTGGAAGATACTGAGCTACATAAGATGCTCCTCCGGGAAATAAGAAAAGGGTGTTCCGCATCTTCAGCCGTGGAAATTGTATTTTCTGCACAATTAGAGCATTTTTCCAATATTGAGGATGGCTATTTTCGGGAACGAAAACAAGACTTGGCAGATATTCAAAATGTACTGCTATCTTGCTTAAGAGGAATAAAGGAAGAAGTAGATGATTGTATACCCTTTATTCTGATGGGAGAGGACTTAAGCCCCTCTGACACTATGCGATACGGAAAGGAAGAATTTTTGGGCTTTATTACAAGGGAGGGTTCCTTGTACAGTCATACTGCAATCCTTTCTCGATCTATGGGGATTCCTGCTCTTGTTCAGTGCAGGGAGGTCTCGTCCAAGATGGAGGGAAGGCTCTGCATCTTGGATGGCTATAGCGGAGTTGCCTATCTTGATCCGGATAGGGAAGTTTTAGCAAAATATCAAGTGAAGAAACTGGAGGAAGAAGAGAAGAGAAAGGCAATGCGGGCTTTAGTTCATAAGCATAGTATCAGTAAAGACGGAAAAACCATTCAAGTTCTTGCCAATATTGCGGATGAAAGCGGACTGGAATTTGCTCTGGAAAACGGAGCTGACGGAATCGGACTTTTTCGTTCCGAGTTTTTGTATATGAATCGAAACGCAGCCCCTTCCGAAGAAGAACAATTTTTCTTGTATAAAAAGCTACTGGAAAAAATGCAGGGAAAAGAGGCTGTAGTTCGTGTTTTTGATATAGGAGCGGACAAAGAAGTTCCTTATATTGCACAGGAGAAAGAAAAAAATCCCGGCCTTGGTATAAGGGGAATCCGTTTATGCCTGCGGGAAAAAGCCTTATTTAAGACGCAGCTTCGCGCTCTACTTCGTGCGTCTGTTTATGGAAATCTGTCTGTCCTTCTTCCGATGATTTCTTCGATTGAAGAAGTTCGGGAAAGCAAAAAGCTGATCAAAGAGTGTAAAGAGGAATTAAAGCGAGAGGGAAAAGCATTTTCAGAGAAGCTTGCACTGGGAATTATGGTAGAAGTTCCTGCTCTTATCTTTATACTGGAAGATATTGCAAGGGAAGTGGATTTCTTTTCCATAGGCAGCAATGATTTAAGCCAGTATTTACTGGCGATAGACAGGGAAATCGGAAACGAAAAGGACTTGTCTCTTCGACATCATCCTGCTGTTCTTAAGGCAATACAAGAGATTGTGGAGAAATCACACAAGATAGGAATTTCTGTTGGGATTTGCGGAGAAATGGCGGCGGACCCTGAACTCATTCCTTTCTATTTATCGATTGGATTAGAAAAACTTTCCGTGAATGTCCCATCCATTCTTCCGCTTAAAGGGAAGATATTGGAGAGTGAAAGTCTAAAAGAAGAATAGGATTGTCTAAAGGAAGAATAGGATTACGTTGACGGATAAAATATCCTGAAGTACACTAGGAACCTAAGTATTGTGAATGGTCGCTGCCGGGAAACCGGGAGAGGAAAGTCCGGGCTTCACAGAGCAGGATGCCTGATAACGTCAGGTTGAGGTGACTCACAGGAAAGTGCAACAGAAAATAACCGCCGTGTATACGGTAAGGGTGAAAAGGCGATGTAAGAGATCACCGGTTTTCTGGTAACAGGAAACGCTATGTAAACCCCATCCGAAGCAAGGTCAACAGAGAGCATAAGGCTGCTCGTCTGCTCTCGGGTAGACCGCTTGAGGCTTATGGTGACATAAGTCCTAGATAGATGACCATTTTGAACATAACCCGGCTTATAGCAATACTTAAGCCCCCTCGAAAGAGGGGGCTTTCTTTGTGTGCTTTATCCGGTTTGAAGCGTATTCAATATAGAAATCTTGATTCCATATACAAATTGGAAACCGCTTTTTTATGCTTCCACTTCCACTTTTTCCATCACTACTTTTTTAAGCGGAGCATCCTGGAAGCCGGTTTCTACAGAAGCGATTTCATCTACTGTCTCAAGACCTTCAATGACCTTACCGAAAGCGGCATATTCTCCATCCAAATGCGGAGCATCCTTATGCATGATAAAGAACTGAGAACCCGCAGAGTTCGGGTCAAAGGCTCTTGCCATGGAGATTACACCGCGCTCGTGCCTGATTGGGTTGTTTACACCGTTGGACTTAAATTCTCCTTTAATGCTGTATCCCGGACCGCCGGTGCCATTTCCGGATGGGTCTCCGCCCTGAATCATAAAACCCGGGATAATACGGTGAAAAGTTAAACCGTAATAAAAGTCCTTTTTAACTAAATCCAAAAAATTTTCCACTGTAAGGGGAGCAATCTCAGGGTATAATTCTAAGCGAATAGTCTTGCCACTATCCATGGTAATTCGTACAATAGGATTTGCCATTTTGTTTCTCCTTTTTATAAAAATCTATATAACAAGGGGGTTTTAACAGTTTTCATAAAAATACACAAGAAAGATAGACTCCGGGTTTTTTGCAGAGAGAAATGGTATTGTCCAATACCGGAGATAAAATGCTTGATTCGGATAGCCCAAAGAGTACTTTAGAAAGAGTAAATTAGAAACAGCAATGTAGAGACAGCAATGTAGAAACAGCAATGTAGAGACAGCAATGAAGAAACAGCAATGTAGAAACAGGCAAAGAAGGATGCAGATGACAGAAGAAAAACTATCCTATAGTTCCTGTACGCTTTGCGGAAGGGAATGCAAGGTGAACAGGGAGGCGGGACAAATGGGATTTTGCCGTGCCGGAACAAAAATGCATATCGGGCGTGCAGCCCCTCATTTTTGGGAAGAGCCCTGCCTTAGTGGAGCAAGGGGAAGCGGCACGATATTTTTCTCCTCTTGTGGACTTTCCTGTGTGTATTGCCAAAATCAAAGACTTTCCCGGAAAGAATCGGGGAAAGAGATGCGTGTCGAAGAACTTGTAGAAATCTTTTATCGTCTGGAAGAAGAGGGTTGCCATAATATCAATTCTGTGACGGCGGAGCATTATAGTAAAAGTGTTCGGGAAGCTATGCAGCTTGCCCGAGAAAAAGGCTTTGGTCTTCCTTTGTATGGAATTCTTCCGGGCTATCAAAGAGCACGCGTTTTAAAAGAATTTGAAGGCTTAATTGATATTTACCTTATGGACTTTAAGTACTGGGAAGGGAAGTTTTCCGAGCGATATTCCAAGGCGAAAAATTATCCGGAAATGGCAAAGGAGGCTTTGGAAGAAGCTGTACGACAGTGTCCGGAACTCATTTTCCAAGAAGGAATGTTGAAAAAAGGAGTTATTCTTCGCCACCTCCTTCTTCCTGAACAGGTTTATCAAGGAAAAAGATATTAAAATTATAGTTTCAGCCGATATGGAAATCATATACTATACAGCCTTCTTTCGCAGTATACTCCCTTTGGAGACTTAGATTCTTTTCCGGAGATAAATAGGAAGGTCTTCGGGAAGGAATATCAAAAGCTTGTAGATTATGCCCTGTCTCTAGGAATAGAAAATGCGTTTATCCAAGAGGGAGAGAGTGCGAAAGAGAGCTTCATACCGGATTTTATGGTGTAAAATTTAGCTTTTAAGGAGAAAAACTAAATGATTAATTTTACGGTTGGCCCGGTGATGGCTTCAGAGGAAATTCGTTCTATCGGGGGAGAGCAGGTACCCTATTTTAGAACCGCTGAGTTCTCTGCAATCATGTTGGAAAATGAAAGATATATTTTAGAGTATGCCAAAGCAGGGAGGAATTCTCGTGCTGTTTTTATGACCTGTTCCAGCTCGGGATCTATGGAAGCGGTCGTGATGAACTGCTTTACCGAAAAGGATAAGCTTTTAATTATCAATGGAGGAAGCTTCGGACAGCGCTTTGTAGATCTTTGTGAAATTCATGAAATCCCCTATGTTCCGATTAAGCTGGAACACGAAAAAACTTAGTCGGGAAAAAGCTTTACGAATCATGACGGGCAAGGATTTACCGGGCTTCTTGTGAATGTCGATGAAACCTCGACCGACGTTTTATATGATACCGGGATGCTTGGAGAATTTTTTGTGAGAGAAATCATTTGTTTTTTGTTTGCGACTGTGTTTCTTCGTTCTTGGCGGATCCCTTTGATATGGAAAAAGTCAAGGCGGATATCATGATTACCGGATCGCAAAAGGTTCTGGCTTGTCCTCCCGGTATATCTATTATTGTTTTTTCTGAAAAAGCGGTAGAGAGAGTGCATAGTCTGAAAACCAAAACGATGTATTTTGATTTGCAGTCGATGCTAAAGAATCAGGAGAGAGGGCAGACGCCTTTTACGCCGGCAGTTGGGATTCTTTTACAAATCAATGCAAGGCTAAAGGAAATAGAAAGGCTTGGAGGTGCAGATAAAGAGGTAGAAAGAGTTGCGATGCAGGCAAAGGATTTCCGGGATAAGGTAAGAGGCTTACCTTTCGAATTTGTTTCCGAAAGTCCGGCCAATGCCGTAACGCCCCTACATCCGATTTCTGCCAATGCCTATGAAATTGTTCTCCGACTACAGGATGAATACGGAATTTGGATTTGCCCTAACGGAGGTGAAATGAAAGAGAGCATTTTCCGAGTGGGACATATTGGAGCTTTAAGTCATGAGGATAACAGCAGTTTAATTAAGGCGTTCCAAGACTTACAGGTGCGCGGATTACTATAAGAAAAGACGATTACTGTAAGAAATACTGTAAAAGAAGTGCTTACTGTAAAAGAAGTGTTTACTGTAAAAGAAGTGTTAACTGTAAAAGATGTGATCGATATAGAAGATGTAGATTGCCATAAAAGAGGCTAATTACTATTGTTAATGAGGAAAAGAATATGATACTGGCGCTGGATGCGGGAACAACAAGTACAAGAGCGATACTTTTTAATGCAGAGGGACGATCCGTTTCTTCCGCGCAAAAGGAATTTCCGCAATATTACCCCAAAGCAGGTTATGTAGAGCATCATGGAAATGAAATCTGGCAGGCTGAGCTTTCAGCGGCAAGAGAAGCGGTAGAAAAGTCGGATATGGATGCTTCCGAAATACAGGCTATCGGGATTACAAACCAAAGAGAAACGACACTGGTCTGGGATCGCGTAACCGGGCTTCCCATTTATCCGGCTATAGTCTGGCAGTGCAGAAGAACCACGGAAATGATAGAGAAGATGAAAAAGGAAGATCCTTCTGTCACGGAGCTTATTAAAGAAAAAACAGGCTTGGTCCTTGATCCCTATTTTTCCGCAACCAAGCTTTCCTGGATTTTAGACCATGTGGAAGGAGCAAGGGAAAGAGCGGAAAGAGGAGAGCTATGCTTTGGAACGGTGGATACCTGGCTGATTTATAATCTGACCAAAGGAAAATCTTTTGTTACCGACTACAGTAATGCAAGTAGAACACTTTTATTTAATATCCATACGCTGGAATGGGATACGGAACTTTGCGAGCTTTTCCGGATTCCCAAGTGCATGCTTCCTGAGGTTCGCCCGTCTTCTTCCCTTTTCGGAGAGACGGATGCGGAATATTTCGGAAGAGAAATTCCGATTTGCGGTGTAGCGGGAGACCAGCAGGCGGCACTTTTCGGACAATGTTCCTTCCAAAAGGGAGATGTCAAAAATACCTACGGCACAGGCTGCTTTATGCTGATGAATACAGGGGAAGACTGCGTACCCTCTCATCATGGACTCTTAAGTACAATAGCTTGGGGGATTAACGATAAGGTCTATTATGCTTTAGAGGGCTCTGTCTATGTTGCAGGAGCCGTGATTCAGTGGTTAAGGGATGAGTTGCATCTTTTGGATGATTCTAAAGATTCGGAATATTTTGCCACCAAAGTGGAAGATACACACGGTTGCTATATCGTACCTGCTTTTACGGGACTCGGTGCTCCCTACTGGGATCCGGACGCAAGAGGATCCATTACCGGACTGACCAGAGGTGTAAATAAAAATCACATTATTCGTGCTGCACTCGAATCGATTGCATTTCAGAGCAGAGATTTACTAAATGCCATGGAACAGGATACGGGACAAAGACTTCGAAGTCTTCGTGTAGACGGAGGAGCCGCCGGGAACAATTTCCTTATGCAATTTCAGGCGGATATTATGCAGGCTTCCGTCATTCGCCCTGCTTGTGTTGAAACGACAGCACTAGGCGCGGCTTATCTTGCCGGCCTCTACTGTGGTTTTTATCCCTCTATGGAGAACCTTGAGGAAATGCATGATGTGGAAATGGAATTCTTCCCGAAAATGCTTCGAGAGGAAAGAGAAAAGAAGCTCTCCGAGTGGAAAAAAGCATTAAAGGCCAGTTTAAGCGAAGACAATAAGCCGGAGTAGAAAAGGGAAAAGTAGAGAAATATAAGAGCAAATAGAAAGAAGGAAAAATGCAAGTAACCAATACCACCTGCACGATTTGCAGGAGAAATTGTTTCATCAGTGTAGAGCATGACGACCATGAGGTCTTTGCCGTTTATGAGAATTCCTGTCATAGAGGAAAGGAAGCGGCTGTAGAAGAAGCCCTCGCAAAGGAAAAGAAATTTTTAGGAGAAATCAAAATAATCGGAGATAAAGAACTTCTTCCCGTACGAACCGAAGGATTGATTCCTAAGGAAAAATTCGCTGAAGCGGAAGAATTCTGTAAAAACTTCCGCATCCCAAAGCCGATACGGATAGGGGATATCCTCGTGACAAACTTTCTGGATACCGGAGTAAATTTAATCGCTTTAAAGACGAGTATCATAAAGCATGGAGTGCCTTCTCAGAGGGACGGATTTATGCTTGGCAATTTTATAGGGACTGAAAAGACAGGGGTAGTTCTCCGCCGGTGGGTACTTGCGAAAAACAAATGAAATGCAGTTTTTCGCTTAGTATCCCCTATCAAAGGACAAACTTTTCATCAGAAAAGTTGTCCTGTACAAGACCAACTTCTGAAGGAAGTTGCTTTGCGAAGCAAAGTGAGCAATGGGCTACCGAGCCCATGCTCAGTCAGGGCAGAGCTATGGACGCGTCTGCTTTTCAGTCCCTATAAAATGCATATTCATGGTCTTTTGAGAAGGTACTCCATGTTTTTCTTATAATCCTATAAAATTACTAGGAATACTATTGTCACATCCATGCTGCTGCTTTATAATTCGTGAAAAGTAGGGGAGGAAAAGACTTTTTTCATTTTTCATGCAACTTACTGCTAAGAATATTATGGAACGATGTATATCGCAAGGAACGAGGCGATATGGTAGATGGAGGAATTATGGCAGATTTACTGGATATCAAAAATTTATCTGTTTCCGTGGAAGAGAAGGCCATTCTCGATGCGGTTAATTTCAATATAAATAAAGGAGAAACCCATGTTTTAATGGGACCGAACGGTGCAGGAAAGTCCACCCTCGGAAATGCCATTATGGGAAATCCCCGCTATACGATTACAGGGGGCGATATTTTCTTTAACGGAGAAAATATCACTTCGGAGGCGGTAGATAAGAGGGCGAAGAGAGGTATCTTTCTTTCCTTCCAAAATCCGCTTGAAGTACCGGGTGTAAGCCTTGGAAACTTTATCCGTTCCGCTATGGAGCAAAGATTCGGAAAGAGAATTCGTCTTTGGGATTTCCGTAAGGAGCTGAAGGCTTCCATGGATATCTTGGGTATGGATCACAGTTATGCGGAAAGAGACTTAAATGTAGGTTTCTCCGGCGGAGAGAAGAAGAAGGCGGAGATTTTACAACTTTTGATGCTTAAGCCGGAGCTTGCCATCCTTGATGAAACCGATTCCGGTCTAGACGTAGATGCGGTGCGAACCGTTTCCGAAGGCGTAAAGGCATATCAGAAAAATATGGACGGCGCGCTTCTTATTATCACGCACTCGACAAGAATCCTGGAAGCACTTAGCGTAGATAAGACGCATGTTATTGTAAATGGGAAAATCAAGGCGACCGGAGACGGCAGTTTGGTCAATAAGATTAATGATGAGGGCTTTGAGTCCTTCTTAGAGGGTTAAAGTATGGCAAAAGATAGAGCAATAGTAGAAGACATCGATCGCTCCCTCTATGATTTCCGCTATGAGGAAAAAGACGGAGAGTTCTATAAGATAAAAGAGGGATTGACCGAGGATATCGTTCTCGAGATTTCCGAGAAAAAAAATGATCCCAAGTGGATGCGGGATTTTCGTTTAAAGTCTTTGGAGATTTATAACAAGTCGGAAATGCCGAACTGGGGTCCGGACATTTCAGGACTCAATGTAGACAATATCGTAACCTATGTAAAGCCCAATACCGAGATGTCTCAAACTTGGGAAGAAGTTCCGGAGGACATCAAGAATACTTTCGAGAAGCTCGGGATTCCCGAGGCGGAGAGGAAGAGCCTTGCCGGAGTAGGAGCACAGTTTGACTCCGAGCTCGTTTACCATAATCTTCAGGAGGAAGTGGCAAGACAGGGCGTTAGTTATACCGATATAGAGTCTGCTCTTCACGGTGCTTACGGGAAAATGATTGAAGAGCATTTCATGCGACTCGTTCCTCCTACAGACCACAAGTTTGCGGCTCTCCACGGTGCAGTTTGGTCGGGCGGATCCTTTGTTTATGTTCCGAAGGGAGTGAAGGTGGAAATTCCCCTCCAGTCCTATTTCCGCTTAAATGCAAAGGGAGCGGGACAGTTTGAGCATACTCTGATTATCGTGGATGAGGGGGCACAGCTTCATTTTAGTGAGGGTTGCTCCGCGCCGAAGTACAATGTGGCGAACCTCCATGCAGGCTGTGTGGAGCTCTTCGTCGGAAAAAATGCGAAGCTGCGCTATTCCACCATCGAGAACTGGTCCAAGAATATGTATAACTTAAATACAAAGAGGGCAAAGGTAGAGGAAAACGGCATTATGGAATGGGTTTCCGGCTCCTTCGGTTCTCATGTTTCCTATCTTTACCCCATGACCATTTTAAAGGGAGACAATGCGCGTTCCCAGTTTACGAGGTGTAACCTTTGCCGAAAAGGACAGAATCTGGATACCGGAGCAAAGATGGTACATATCGGAAAGGACACCAGCTCCGTATATCAATACCGTTCGATTTCGAAGGAGGCGGCATTTCCACTTATCGCTCTGCTGTAGTGATTCAGAATCAGCAAAGAATGCAGAAGTCTGCTCGTTTCTTTGTCAATCTTGATGCTCGATGACGAGTCCCGTTCCGATACTGTACCGGCTATCGATGTGCGTACCAACAAGGCCGATGTAGGACACGAGGCGAAAATCGGAAGAATTTCCGACGATGCCGTGTTCTACCTGATGAGCAGAGGAATCTCGGAAGAGGAGGCGAAGTCCCTGTCGTAAGCGGCTGCGGATTCGGTTTCAAGGAGCTTCCTTAGAGTATGCGGTGAAATGAACAATTTGATTCGTTTGGAAATGGTTGGAGCCATCGGCTAGAAAGGAGGATAGGATGAAAGACAATCAATTTATAATCAATAAAATGCCTGTGCCTACCTTTCGCTGGTTAAAAATGAACGAGGCAAACTCGAAATTCCGGGAGAGCTCACAGCCTATCAGCCTTCTGTACACGGAAAGCTTCCGGAAAGGATAGAGGAAGAATGGCTTTTTCCCGGCAGCATGAGTCACGGCACTGGACGATTATTTCGGGAGAAAAGACTTCCTGTGCAGTCCTTTGTTCTAAGAGAGGAGAGGAGAGCCCTGAATATATTCGTATGCATTTTCAAAACGGAGAAAATGCGGTGGAGCACTCCGCTTACAGTTTCACTATAGAAGAGGGGGCAAGACTGAAGCTCTTTTTAGCGATTGAATCTTTGGAAGAGTCCAAAAATATGGCATTTTTACAGGAGAAGTTTCATTTAAAGAAAAATGCCAAACTGGACCTTGTCGTTGCTGTAAAGAATGCGAAGGATTTTGCACATTTAGAGGACTTCTCTTTTGTGCTTGAGGAGCGTGCCAAACTGAAGCTGACTTCCGTTCTTTTATCAGGAAAGAGCCATCACATCTCCTATCAGATTGATTTAAACGGAGATAAGTCCGAGGCGGAGTTGCATCTGGATTATGTACTCTCTCGAAAGGAAAAAGCGGATTTTAATCTTGTAGTGAATCATAGAGGGAAGAAGACGATCTCCAATATCGTGGCAGACGGTGTACTGCGAGAAGATGCGGTAAAGATTTTCCGCGGTACCATTGACTTAAAGCACGGAGCAAAGGGTGCTTCCGGTACGGAGCAGGAAAATGTGCTTCTTATGGACGACTCCGTAGTGAACCAGACGATTCCCGTTATTCTTTGTGATGAGGATGATGTGGAAGGAAATCACGGGGCAAGCATCGGAAGACTCGACGAGGAAAGCCTCTTTTATATGGAAAGTCGCGGTCTCTCTCTGGAAGCGGCTTATGAATTAGTTGCGGAAGCCCGCATGGAAAGTGCCATTCACGGTATTATGGACGAGAAGGTGGAAAAGTATATAGAAGCGGAGCTTCGCGGTAAGAGGAGTGAGGAGGACTAATGGAAGATAGAGAGAAAGAGATTGCAAAAATCAAGGCGGACTTTCCTATTTTTCAAAGCGGGAACTTTTTCTATCTGGATAATGCTGCCACCACACAGAAACCCTATACAGTGCTGGAAGCTATGAAATATTATTATGAGACGGAAAACGCCAATCCGCTTCGCGGTCTTTATGAACTTTCTCAAAAGGCGACAGAAGCCTATGAGAGGGCGAGAGTAAGCGTGCAGAAATTTCTGAATGCCAAAAGTCCGGAAGAAATCATCTTTGTACGGAATGCGACGGAGGGCTTAAACCTCGTTGCGCAGAGCTACGGAAGAGCATTTCTTAATGAGGGAGATGAGGTACTCATCACGGTGATGGAACACCACAGTAACCTGATTCCCTGGCAGCAGAGTGCAAAAGAAAAAGGAGCGAAGCTCATTTTCCTGGAGCCGAATGAAGAGGGGCTCATTTCCTTGGAGAGCTTTAAAAAGGTTCTTAGCGACAAGGTAAAGATTGTAGCTATGGCGGAGGTTTCCAATGTTCTGGGAAATCGACAGGATATCGAGACTTTGTAAAGCTGACTCATGATGCTATTTTGTGTCTGTGACGGTGCGCAGTCCGTGCCGCACAGAAAGGTGGACGTACAGGCCATGGATGTGGACTTTTTAGCCTTTTCCGGCCATAAAGTTTACGGTCCGATGGGAATCGGTGCGGTTTACGGAAAGAAGGAATTACTGGAAAAAATGCCTCCCTTCCTCTTTGGCGGAGAGATGATTGAGTGTGTCACGAGGGAAGAGGCTACTCGCAGAGACTTCCCCATAAATTCCGAAAGTACAGGGTACCGTAAACGTTGGCGGAGCTGTCGGTTTTGGAAGCGGCTTTATTCAGTATATAGAGAAGCTTGGATTTTCTTTTATCGAAGAGAGAGAAAAAGGGCTTTCCGAATATCTTATGGCAGGGATGAAGGAAATTCCCCATGTGCGTGTCTTGGGTTCTGCAAATGGAAGAAATCATCACGGAATCATGACCTTTACCATTGAAGGCGTGCATCCCCATGATATAGCGGAGATTATGGACTCCCATAAGGTATGCATTCGTGCCGGACACCACTGTGCGCAGCCGCTTATGAAGTTTATGGGAACGCCGAGTACCAGTAGGGTAAGCCTCGGCTTATACAATACCAAAGAAGATGTAGATGCCTTTTTGGCAGCTTTAAAAACAATCAGAGGAGCTATGGGATATGGCGAATAATACCTATTACAACGAAATATTGACGGAACACAATATTCGACCTCTTCATAAGTACAAGATGGAGAACGCGGATTTTTCTCTGGAAGGAGTGAATCCCAGCTGTGGAGACGATATTGTCCTGTATCTGAAGCTCGATCAGGGATGAAAATGTGTGGGAAGCAAAGCTTGATGGAACGGATGTGCCATTTCTCAGGCGAGCAGTGACATCATGTGCGACCTGATTACCGGAAAGAAGAAGGATGAGGCTCTCCGTCTTTCCGAAATTTTTCTTCGTATGATTCGCGGAAAGATTACGGAAGAAGAGAAGGATGAGCTGGAGGAAGCCGGGATTCTGGAGGATATTTCCCACATGCCGGCGCGTGTAAAGTGTGCAGTTCTCGCATGGCGCACCATGGATGAAATCTTTCAGGACGCTGCGGAAGGAAAGATTGATAAATATAGCGGAAAGTTTGATTAGCGCTAATTGACAGGGAGAAATTTTGTAGCATCCGGAGTTTCGGAAGAGTATCTATAATTTGGAAGAGCATTCACCAAAACCAATCTTGTTGAATGCTCTTTTGATCATTAAAAATATAGACTGTATAAGTAAAAATGGAGATACAAGTTAAATAGATTTTAAATTAATGCAAAGGGAAAAATTTTAAATTAATGCAAGGGAAAAGATTTCCAAATAGAGTTTGACAATAAAAGAAAGCCTCTACACTACTACTGAAAATTACTTGTCATAAGCTGTAAAAAACAAGGCAGTTTAGACAGCTTTTTATAAGGAGTGTATTATGAGAAAAAAACAAGTTTTGGCCATGGTATTTTCCGGACTCTTTGCTTTATCCTCATTGGTAGGCTGTGGATTTACCGGAGGAAGTAATGCCACAGAGGCAGTGAAAACAGAGAGTAGTGCATCCGTTGAGGGGGAAAAGGCTGATGCACAGGCAGCAAGTGGAGATCAGGTTTTAAGCGTTGTTGCTGAGGCGGAGATAAAGACCTTGGTGCCTTGGATGGTTTCCGAAAATCAGACTTTTCTGGTTTTAAACCAGGCTCAGGAAGGCTTGTTCCGCATGGACAAGGACAATATTCCCCAGCCGGCACTTTGTGAAAAGTATGAGGTCTCCGAGGATAAGTTAAATTATACTTTCCATTTAAGGGATGCAAAGTGGAGTAATGGTGAGCCTGTAAAGGCTGAGGACTTTGTCTTTGCTTGGTTAAAGCAGATGAGTGCTGATGCAGGGAATGGATACAGCTTCATTATGACAGATTACATCGTCAACGGAGAAGAGTACAATGCAGGAACTGCGAAGGCAGAGGATGTAGCCGTTAAGGCAGTGGATGATAAAACTTTGGAAGTTGGCTTAAAGAGCCCCACGCCATACTTCTTAAATTTGACTACCATGACCATGTTCTTCCCGGTAAATGAAAAATTCTATAATGAGCAGGGAGAAAAGTTCAGCATCAGCCCGGAAAATATGCTCTTCTGCGGTCCTTACCAGATCACAGAGTACGATCCTTCCGTGGGGGTTAGCTTTGTAAAGAATGAGCAGTATTGGGACAAGGATAATGTAAAGATTGAAAAGGCGAAAGTTCGTGTAATGAAGGATGCTTCTGCGGCTTTAAATGCTTACCAGGCAGGAGAGCTTTCTCAGGTAAAGTTAACCAGTGCTGACGTTGCTGCAAATGAAAATAGTCCGGAATTTTCAAAGTCCGTAGATTTCCGTACTACTTATTTACAGTTTAATCTAACAGATCCTGTCCTTGGCAATGTGAATATGAGAAAGGCAATTTCTCTGGCTTTTGACAGACAGCTTCTGGTAAAGAGTATTTTGGCAGATGGATCCGCAGCAGGAACAGGTCTTGTTGCTGACGGCTTGGCAGGTGACGGAAAGAAGAGCTTCCGTGAATTAAATGGGGAAGTTTCTCCATTTAACAAGGAAGAAGCAGCAGAGTATTACAAGAAGGCGGTGGAAGAGCTTGGAAAGGCTCCGGAATCCATTACTCTCTTAATTGGAGATGATTCCGTATTAAAGACCATTGCGACCTTTATGCAGAGTGAGTTGGAGAAAAACTTAGGCCTTAAAGTGGAGATTGACACAAAGACCATGCAGGGAAGAGGTCAGCAGATGGATGCCAACGACTACCAGATGGGACTTACCGCTTGGGGAGCAGATTATGATGATGCTATGACCTATTTGGATTTATGGACCAATGGTACTCCTTATAGAGGAAATTATAAGAACGATGCATACAACGCTTTAATTAAGGATGCTAAGACAGAGACTGATGATGCACAGCGTTTACAGGACATGCTGGATGCGGAGAAGATGCTTTGCTCCGATGATGCAGTAGTAGCACCGGTTGTTCACAGAGGTTGTGCTATGTTGACTAAGCCGAATGTGAAAAATCTGATTACTCATCCCATCGGTGTACCCATGGAATTTAAGTATGCCTATTTTGAATAAGAAGTCGTAGCGAAGAAGTAAGTTTTCACAAAGCTTGACCACAGTTTTCCTTGTGGGTGGAGTGCTCTGGGATATCTGTTCGGAGCCTTCACCCATTTTTTATATAGTAGAGGGGAATTCATGTTAAAATACATAGCAAAACGATTGGTGTATATCGTTATTACCTTATGGATTATTATTTCCGTAACTTTTTTTCTGATGAAAAAACTTCCTAGGAACACCTTCCTTGATGCGGAGCGTTTGCCATATATATGCTAAGCTCAACAGGAGAAATTTAGAGCTTTATGAAGCCCAAAACGATCCTTTGCGGTACAGTACCAAAAATATATTGTAAAACATTTTGCATGGAGACTTGGGTACTTCCTTTACCTATGTCAATCAAGACGTAGGTAAGGTGATTTTTGGTCGTTTAGGACCTTCCTTTTTAATTGGCTTACAAGCCGTAATTTTGGGACTAAGCATCGGTTTAATACTAGGAATTCTTGCGGCTTGGAAACATAACAGCGCCATAGATTATTTCACTATGATTTTGTGCAGTTATTGGTGTTTCTGTACCGAACTTCGTAATGGCAGCTCTCCTCCAATACTATATGTAGGCCTAAAGTGGGGAATCCTTCCGGTAGCCTTTTGGACGGACTGGACTTGCTCCATTTTACCGACCATTGCCTTGTCCTTTGGTGCCATTGCGCAAGTCGCTCGATTTATGAGGACGGAAATGCTGGATACGCTTGGGCAGGATTATATGATTACAGCAAAGGCCAAGGGCTTAAATCAGTGGGAAGTTTTAAGAAAGCATGCCATACGAAATTCCATTCTTCCTGTGGTGACGATTTTGGGGCCTATTATCATAAACCTTTTGACAGGATCTTTAGCGGTGGAAAATGTCTTTGGTATTCCGGGAATAGGCAGTCTTTTCGTAGATTGCATCAAGGGGAACGATTATCCGGTAATTATGGGCATTACCATCTTTTATGCTGCATTTTACATGTTTGTCATTTTGATTGTGGACCTCTTGTATTCAGTCATTGACCCGAGAATTCGACTTTCCAAAGATATGGAGGAATAAAGGAATGGAAGAGATAAAGATTGAAGATGCTCTCTTTGTGAAGGAAGGTGGATGAAGGAGAGCGGGAAAATCGTGACCTGGCTACTGCGTCTTTAACGTCTTAAAGACGCTAAGCGCAAAGAAAAGAAAACAAGGCTGCTGTAGTTTCTCTATTTATATTACTGACAGTTTTATTTTGCGATCTTTTGCGCCGATTTTTCAGTCCCTATAGCTTTAAAGAGACGAACTATGAATTGATCTCCACGATCAAGGCCCATATTTTCGGTACAGATCAATTCGGTAGAGATTTGTTTGTCAGAACCTGGATGGGCTGTAGAATTTCTCTCTTGATTGCCATGGTGGCAGCTCTTTTAGATCTTCTTGTAGGGGTGACTTATGGTGCGATATCTGCTCTTCTTGGAGGAAGGGTGGATGCGGTCATGCAGAGAATTGTGGAAATTTTAGTGGGAATTCCCCATCTGATTATTGTGATTTTATTTTTAATGGCTTTTCCGCAGGAATCTGGACCATTATTGCAGCACTTTCCATTACCGGCTGGGTAAATATGGCCAGATTGGTTCGTGCCGAGATTTTAAAATTAAAAAACCAGGATTATGTTTTAGCTTCCAGAGCCTTAGGCAGCAGTTCGGCTTTTATTATCCTAATTGATCTGATTCCCAATGCGGTTAGTGTTATCGTTATCAATGTAATGTTTACCATTCCCGGAGCTATCTTTACGGAAGCCTTTCTTTCCTTTATCGGAATTGGATTGGCAGAACCTCAGGCTTTCCTTGGGTGTTTTCAATCAACAATGGTTTATCAGGTTCTTAGAAACTATCCTCATATGATGATACTTGCTCCGTGCAGTCATCTCATTGTCCCAAATCATGGTTTTGCTTCAGTATATTGGAGACGGATTAAGGAGATGCATTGGATCCGCAGATGGGGAGATGGGCTATGGGAAATTTATTGAGTATTCCAAAATCTAAGTATTGGTCTAAAAACTCACTGCTGGTGTAGTACATGCCGTACGAGGTATTAATCTCGCTGGGAGAACAGGAAACCCTTGCTATCGTGGGAGAGTCCGGCTGCAGGAAAATCTATGAGTATGAGAGTATTGGCCGGTTACTTCCCAGACCGCCGGGACTACAGAGGGAAGCGATTTACGACTTATGCAGGCAGAGAACTGCGGGATTGCTCGGAAGAGGAGAAATGCAGAAAGGGTCGAGAGAGAGAAATCGCCATGAGTCAAGACCCTATGACTTCCTTTAAAACTCCACTATGACCATAGGCGATCAGATTGAAGAACATGCGAGGAAAACACAGAAAGGAAATGGGGAAAGAGGGCGGAGGCGTTGCGTCTTTCTTCTTCTTTCTGGTGGAATTTCCAACCGGATACTCGCTACAAACAGTACCCCACCAGCACGAATGCGACAGAGAGTTAATCATTGCTACGTGCCCTGGCTTCAGATCCCAAAAGTATTGATTGCGGATGAGCCTACCACCGTCTTTGGATGTTCTATTCAGGCGCAGATTTTGGATTTAATGAGAGATTTACAGAAAAACATCAAGACTTCCATTATTATCGTACCCATAATCTGGGAGTAGTTACAGCTCAGTGGGATCGGGTTGTGGTGATGTATGGCGGAAAAGTTATGGAGACTGAAAGGGAGATTCATGAGATTTTTAAAATCCTTCCCATGAATATGCTTCAAAAGCACCACAGTCGGATTCCTTCAAGCCCGACGAAAGCGGTAGTCTCTATTCCATTCCCCGGTACTCGAGTTTCGATGGGACCCTCCGAAGAAGGCTGTCCTTTGCAGTAAGATGCAGAAAACCATGGAGGTTTGTGGGCATATATGCCAAAGACTATACCTTGGGCGAGACACATGAGGCGGCATGTTTTGGTCTCCTGGACAGAAAGAGCTAAGGGTATATATAGAGGAGGAGTAGAATATGAGCAGGAGCAGATGTCTTAATAGAGGTGGTGTCATCTCACATACTTTCGTGCAGGTAAGAATAAAGTATTAAAGGGCAGTAGATGATGTATCCTTGAAAAATATTTCGGGAGAGACCCGGGAGTGGTGGGAGAATCCGAGTTGTGGAAAATCAACCTTTGGAAGAACGCTGATTCACGCTTTTATGGGCCTCACGGAAGGAAGCGTCAGTAAGTGACGGACCTCGATACATCAGCAATCACTTTCTCTGGGCGATAGCAGGCAAGCCTCTAATAACAAGGAGGATGCAAATGAGTCAAGGATCTCTACTCCTCCTTAAATCCCAGACGAAAGAGTTTTGGATATTGTGGCAGAAGGAATGGATGCTCATCATTTTGACAAAAACGGCATGAAGCGAAAGGGAGCAAAAAGGTACTGGAACCTCTTGGAGAGAGTAGGCTTGCAGGCGGCTCATGCCGATCGTTTTCCTCATGAATTTTCTCGGAGGATCAAAAGGCGTAGAGTGGGAGTGCAAGAGCCTTCTGGCAGTGGATCCGGAGTTTGTGTTTGCAGACGAGCCGATTTCCCGCCTTTGGATGTTTCCATCCAGGCGCAGGTAATGAATCTTTTAGAGGAATTACAAAGAAAGAGGACGACCTATCTTTTGTTGCCCATGATCTTTCCGCTTGGTGCGCATACCAGTAAAGCGAGTGAGTGTGGCCGTGTCTGGGCTCTTTGGTGGAACTTGCGGAAAGTGAAGAGCTCGCCAATCCAATGCATCCTCATACCAGCGCGTCTTTCTGCTATTCGCACCGGATCGAGGTAGTAGAAAAAGCGTTCTCGTATTATGTCTTTCGGAGGGCGGTATTCCGAATCCCATCGGTTTAGGAGAGCAGTGCAAGTTTGCCTCCCGTTGCAAGGAGTGCAGAATAGAGTGTAAAGAAAGAATGCCTAGCTTTCTGAGGGCCAAAAGCCCGGACACTAGGCGCAGTGTGAATTAAGAGGAAGGCTAGGAAACTTGGTTAGCAATACAGAATAAGCCTTAATCTTTAAAGGAGAAATATGTATCAGTTTAATGAGGAAGTCTATAGAAAAAGAATGGCTTGGTTTGAGGAAGCACGTTTCGGAATGTTCATTCATTTTGGATTGTATTCTATTCCTGCCAGAGGAGAATGGGTATTCGGAAATGAAGAGATGCAAGAGGGAGATTATGTTCCCTATTTTCGGGAATTCAATCCGGACTTACTTTCCATGAAGGAATGGGCGAAGCTCTGTAAGAAAGCCGGGATGAAGTACGCAGTGATGACGGCAAAGCACCATGATGGTTTTTGCCTTTATGACACGAAATATACAGACTACAATTCCCTAAACACTCCCTGCAAAAGGGATCTTGTACGAGAATTTGTAGATGCCATGCGGGAGGAAGGAATCAAGGTGGGTTTGTATTATTCCTTGATAGATTGGCGGCACAAAGATTTTCCTCACTATGGAGACAATTTTCATCCTGATCGAAATCGAAAGGAAGAAGAGAATGGGGGAAGAGATTTCTCGCGCTATATTGAGTATTTTCATGGACAGGTAAGAGAGCTTTGTACGAACTACGGGAAATTGGATCTTTTGTGGTTTGATTTTTCTTACGGAGATATGCGAGGAGAAAAGTGGCAGGCAACGAAGTTGATTGATATGGTACGTTCCTTGCAAAAAGATGTTATTATTAATAATCGTCTAGAGGTTAGCGGGGAAGGCTACGGCTCTTTACAGGAAGGATGCCCTTCTCCTTTCCATGGGGATTTTGTGACTCCGGAGCAGATGATTCCTCCTGTGGGCATTCGGGATGTTCATGGGAAGCCTCTACCTTGGGAAGCCTGTGTTACCATGAATGACAGCTGGGGTTATACTGAAAAGGATAGGAATTTTAAGTCCGGAAAGCTTCTGATTCAAAAGCTGGTGGAATGTGTTTCTAAAGGTGGAAATATGATTCTTAATGTGGGACCGGATGCCAGAGGACGGATTCCCAAGGAGGAAGTAGAGCGTTTGGAAGAAATCGGAGAATGGATGCGGGACAACGGCAGGAGTATTTATGGCTGTAAGGAAAGTGTGGTTCCGAAGCCGGAGTACGGTCGTTATACGGAAAATGGCAATAAAATTTACTTCCATATTCTGGAAGATACGATTGGGCCTATGCCTTTGTCTTACTTAAAAAAAGAAGAGATAGAGGGAATTCGCTGGCTTTATTCCGGTGCAGAAGTACAGATTTCCAGCAGCTGGGTGCATAGCGATTATCCGGAAATTCTTTTTGCGGATACTAAGATTAATGGAAGCAGTCAAGATTCTGTAGGAAAGGTATTGGAAATCATTAAGAAAGAAAAATAGAGTCCGGGAGGGGTTTCATGAGCATAGAAAAAAAAGAATTGGAAATCTGTGTAGATAGGGTAGAGTCTGCTCTTGCGGCAGAGCGTGGAGGAGCTGACCGGATTGAGCTTTGCGGAAATCTTGTTATAGGGGGAACTACTCCGGAGCCGGAGTTTTTACGTCTTGTGAAAAGACATTTACAGATTCCTATTCACGTTATGATACGCCCTAGATACGGGGACTTTTGCTATAGCGAATATGAATTTGACATGCTCTGTGCAGCAATCAAGGAGTTTAAGAATTTAGGGGCGGATGGTATTGTTTGTGGAATCTTAAAGCCGGATGGAACTTTGGATATGGAAAGGATGGAAAAAATTCTTTCCCTTTCTAAAGGAATGCGTTTTACTCTACATCGAGCCTTTGACCTTTGTCGGGATCCTTTTGAAACCTTGGAACAAGCCTGCCAACTGGGGATAGATATTATTCTGACTTCCGGGCAAAAGCAAAGGGCAACAGATGCTTTAGATATGCTCAAAGACTTGCAAGAAAAGGCAAAGAGAAGAATTATTTTGCAGGTGGGAGCCTCGGTAAATCCGGAAAATATTCCCCTTATTTATGCGAAAACAGGAATTAATGCTTATCACATGTCCGGAAAGGTTCTTTTGGATAGTCCGATGATTTATCGAAAGAAGGATGTGAATATGGGTATTGCTTCTATGAGTGAGTATGAAATCATGGAGACGGATGAAAACTTGGTGCGGGCTGCTAGAGGTGCTTTGAATACTTTATAGGGAATAAATTGATGAATAAGCTTTCAAAGGAAAAATAGAGAATAGTGTAAGTGAGGAAAGAGGATGGAAAAATCTGTACAGAGAGATAAAAACGGAAGCACAGTGAGAACTGATTTTTGTTCTGAAGCATTAAGGGAAAAAATAGAAAAACGTTTTCAGAAAGAGTGCTTGGAATTTTCGAATATTATGCAGGAAATTGCAGAACGGATATCTCAGATTTTACCTACAAATAAGGGAGAGAATCTCTTAGTGGAAGAGGCTGAGAATCTGCGCTGTGCTCTGCAATATCTCTATATATCTATGCCTTTATCGGATAGGGTGACCTATCCCTTTGAAACTTATTTGGATTATGCCAAGAGGGGGGTGAAATTAAGAAAGAACCGAGCTGATGTGCAGGCTCTATCGGAAGCCATTTTCTTTCCCTATGTACTTTTCATAGGGTCAATGAAGAAGAAATTTTGCCCTGCAGAACCCTCTTTGGAGAAGAGATTGAGTCCTGGCTTAAGGAAGGAAAGAAAGACTTTGCTTCTAGTTCTAAGGTGAAGCTTGCTTCGGAGGATACGCTGAAGAATACTTCGGATAATTCTCAGAAAGATACGTTGAAGAATACTCCTGAATTGGTAAAGGAAATTAATTATTGGTGTAGTCAAGAAGGAACTTATCGAAGCACGGATAACCGTACACTTTCTGCGCTTATGTTTTACCAAAGGGGCTATGGAAGATGTGGCGAGGAGTCCGTATTTGCTGTGAATGCTATGCGCTCTATGGGCGTTCCCTGTAGACAGATTTATGCGCCTCGTTGGGCACACTGCGAAGACAATCATGCTTGGATTGAGGTGTTCGTAGAAGGAAAGTGGCAATTCTTGGGTGCCTGTGAGCCTATGGAAAAGTTGAATATAGGATGGTTTAATGCTGCGGCAAGTCGAGCGATTTTGATTCATTCCCGCTATTTTGGAGAGGATCTTTTTGAAAGATGCAGGGAATCGGAATCCTTGGGGATGAGCTTTGGAGCATTAGAAAGGGAAGGGGATTTTTCGGAAAATCAGCAAATGACGGCGGAAAATTCATTGCCTAAGGAAGAACTTTTGGGAAAAGAAGGGATAGTAACCGAGTTTAATCAGATTTCCCGTTACGCAGAGTCTAAAAAAATAACTATTCTTGTCTTGGATAGTAAAGAACGTCCCGTCCCGAATGTCAGTATTTCTTTGGAATTATTAAATACCGGCGAGTATTATCCCATTGCAAGACCTAGAAGCAATGAGAAGGGAGAGCTTTGTTTTCATTGCGGATTTGGAACCTTATTACTGGAGATTTATCACAAAAAAGAATGTGCGTCCCAATTGATTGACACAAGGCATGGAGAGCATTTTACTGTCCGTCTTTCAGGGGAAAATAGGGATGAGGAGTGGAGGGTTCTGGACTTTTTTGCTCCTAAGGACAGTGAGAAGAATCCCAATACAGAAACAGAAGAGGAAAAGGCAAGAGGAAAGAAGAGACTTAGCCTTTGCAAGGAAAGCTTAAAGGAGAAAAAAGGGGGCTATCAAAACCAGGCAATACTATCCTTTTTGCAAAATCATGATAGGGAAAGACGTGAAGAATTCCTCAGTCTTCTTACAGAAAAGGATCTTAGTGATGTTTCTATAGAGGTTTTAGAGGATAGCTATCTGGATGAGACCAGTGAAAATGCTTATCTTGAGGAGTTTGTGAAAGATACTTTTCCGGAAGAAATCATTAGAAAGGACTTTCAGAAGAATTGTGTATTTCCCTTTATTATGAATCCCAGAGTAGATGAAGAAGTATTAAGACCCTACAAAAAAATAGTTATTAATAGCTTTCATGATACAGAGAAAGAACAGTTTTTAAGAAATCCGAAAGAAATTTGGAACTGGATACAAAAAGAGATTAAATCTCATCCTGATAAGGAGCGATGGAGTATTATTACCCCTCCTTCTGCCTGCCTTTCCGGGAGGGTGGGAAGTGCTCTTTCTAAGGCTATTCTTTTTGTAGCGATAGCTCGTAGCTTGGGTATTCCTGCACGTCTTAGAAAATCGGATAAAGCTATGGAATATTGGGAGAAGACACAGAAAAACTTTATCCCTGTCTTAGAGGAAGAGCGGGAAAGCTGTAAAATAGTTTTTCGAAAAAATACCCAAGATAGTTTACAGTACGGACAGCATTGGACTTTGGCAAGAGAAATTTCCGGAGAATTTAAAAGTTTGAATTTACGAGAGATGATTTTTCAGGAAGATAGCTTAGAGCTTTCAGCAGTTCCCGGAAGATATAGAATCATTACGGAAAACCGTCTTCCTAACGGAAATATTCAGGGAGCAGACTTTATTTTCACTTTAAAAAAGGGAGAAAAAAAAGAAGTGGAAGTTCTGTACCGAAAGGCAGAGCTAAAAGATATGCTGGAGCAGTTGACGCTTTCGGATTTTACTTTGTATAAAGAAGAAGGTGGTAAAGAGCAGCTATTTTCTATTGTTCATAAAGAAATGAGCAAGAATAGTCAGTCAGCAAAAAAGGGAACCAAGGCAATCTTTTTCTGGTTGGAACCGGGAGCTGAACCTACAGAACATATTTTAAATGAAATTTTGGAACAAAAGGAACGTTTCTCAGCAATTTCAGAGCGAATGTACTTTGTGATGCGAGAGAAAAAAGGGGAAAAAGATCCACTTTTTAATCTGGTTCGACAAAGTCTGCCGAGCTTTAACTTGTATTTTGATAGAGAAAATAGGGATGAGCTTCTTGCCAGGAGGATGTATGTAGAACCCGGCTCCTATCCCTTTATTCTACTTGCGGAAGAGGATGCAGAGAAAGTATATGGAATCTATGCAGTTTCCGGCTATCAAGTTGGAACAGGAGATATGCTGCTTCGGATTATGGAAGAGTAGGAAAATAGGATTAGTGTAATTTAGTGAAATTTCGAGAATTAGCTTATGGGAAAAATAAGCTAAAATTGCTAAAATTAAGCAGAAAAGAATTGACAAGTAGTTCTTTTCTTGTTAGACTGTTACAGTCTTATGACAGGAAAGTAGGTATCCACCTCACCTTGGCAGAACGCTGACCCGGGTTTAAATTGATTATTTACTCTGTATATTTTCAATGGTGGATTGGCTTTCAATCCACCATATTTTTATGTGGATTTTGCTCGAAAGAGCATATCACTATAACGTCTTGCTATTACGGCATTTCGTTTAAATGTAGCAAAATTCATGTGCAGAGAGGAGCTTATGGCAGCTAAAAAGAATACGGAACTGGAAATTAACGAGCAGATAAGGGACAAAGAGGTGAGAGTAATCGGCGCCGAAGGAGAACAGCTTGGTGTGATGCCCGTACGGGAGGCACAGCAGCTGGCAAGAGAGGCGGATCTGGATCTCATTAAAATTGCAGCAACGGCAACACCCCCTGTAGTACGGATAGCGGACTACGGTAAGTATCGTTATGAACTCTTGCGTAAGGAAAAAGAGGCCAAAAAGAACCAGCACACCACTGAATTGAAAGAAATTCGTATGACTCCGAATATTGACACCAATGATCTGAATACGAAGCTTTCAGCAGCAAGAAAGTTCTTGGAAAAGGGAAACAAAGTAAAGATTGCTTTGCGTTTCCGTGGAAGAGAGATGTCCAGAATGAACCAGTCCAAGTATATCCTGGATGATTTTGGAGAGAAGCTTTCCGACATTGCAATCGTCGATAAGGCTGCGAAGGTGGAAGGAAGAAATATGGCAGTGGTTTTAAGCCCTAAAAAGTAAATTCACAGGAGGCAAATATGGCAAAGTTAAAGCTGAAAACAAAGAGAGCTGCAAAGAAGCGCTTTAAGTTAACCGGTACAGGAAAGTTAGTTAGAAATAAGGCATTTAAGTCTCACATCCTTACCAAGAAGTCTACCAAGAGAAAGAGAAACTTGAGAAAAGACATCGTAGTTGACCATACCAACGAAAAGGTAATGAAGAAGATTCTTCCTTATCTGTAAAGTGTGAGTAAGAATAGGAGGATGAAATGAGAATTAAAGGTGGCTTAAACGCAAAGAAAAAGCACAATCGTGTATTAAAATTAGCTAAGGGATATAGAGGCGCTAGATCTAAGCAGTATAGAATTGCAAAGCAGAGTGTTATGCGTGCTCTTACAGAGGCTTACAAGGGTCGTAAGGAAAGAAAGAGACAGTTCAGACAGTTATGGATTGCCAGAATCAATGCAGCTGCAAGATTAAACGGTCTTTCTTACTCCAAGCTTATGTTTGGCTTGAAGAGTGCAGGCATCGAGATGAACAGAAAGATGCTTTCTGAAGTTGCTAGTGCTGATCCGGAAGGATTTAAGGCACTTTGCGACAGCGCAAAGGCTAAATTATAAGAAAAAGCGTCGATTGATGCTTCTAAAGAAATGCCACAGATTTTTCTGTGGTGTTTTTGTTTTTAAAAAAGAAGTAGAATAAGTCAATTCGGAATATCTTATTTATTACGGGAATTTCAGAGATGCCTATGTTATTTTGCTTATTATGTAGAAAGTTCTCGTAAATCTTGCTTTGTTTATACAGTAATTCTATAAGTTGGATAATTTGATTAAATATTAAAAATAATTCATTTTCTTGCTATATTTATACATCCTGCCTATAATGACAGAGTTGATAAGAGACAGTCAGCTTTTAAAAGCCTGTACAATGCTATGGATAAAAGTTTTTGTTCATGACGGCTGTTCTGTCCGAATTTTTAACATGAAGGTATAGTATTAGAAAAGAGGATATTTATGAGAAAGAACTATGGGAAAATTATATTTTCTGCACTACTACTTGCAGCGACCCTTTCCGCTTGTGGAAATGCAAAAAAGGAAGAAACAACTGTGATGAGTAGTGAAATGGTAAGCGAAGCGGGAACAGAGAAGGCAAGTGAGACGGAAAAAGCGGGAGAGACTGAGAAAGCGGAAGCAAAAGAAGCGACAGATCTTTCTTCTGTTAAGGAAGAGACGGTTTATGTATCTCCGGAGTACGTAAAGGCTTTACTGGACTCCGATAAGGATGTAAAGGTCTTAGAGGCTTCATGGGGTCCGCTTGATGTTGCGGAAGACTACAAGAAAATGCATATTCCGGGTGCTTTTCATGTGAATACAGACGATATCGAGGAAGATAAGACCTGGAACTTCCGCAGTCCGGAAGAGATTGAGAAGCTCTTAAAGAACTATGGTATCACGAAGGATACGCTTGTCGTGACCTATGGAAATACTGCGGAAATCACTGCAGATGATAGATTGGCAACCGTTCTTCTTTGGGCAGGTGTAGAGAATGTAAAGAACTTAAGCGGTGGAATCGATGCTTGGGTAGATGCAGGCTTCGAGACGGAAACGAAAAGATAAATGAGCCGAGTAGCGACGAAAGAAGATTTCGGTGTAAAGATTCCTGCTCATCCGGAATATATTCTTAGTATTGAGGAAGTAAAAGAGAAGCTGGAAAAAGATTCCAAGTTTAAGCTGGTAAGTATCCGTTCCAAGGACGAGTTCTTGGGGAAGACCTCCGGTTACTCCTATATTGATAGAGCCGGTGAGCCTTTAGGTGCTGTTTGGGGACATGATACGGATGATGGATCTTACAACAATGCAGATGGTACGGTAGTTGACTTGGCAAAACTGGAGGAGTATCTTGGGGAAAGCGGACTTTCTCTTAAGAAAAACGATATTGCTTTCTACTGCGGTACGGGCTGAGAGCTTTCGTTCCCTTCCTGATTGCTCATGAGAATGGCTATAAGAACGCCTACCTCTATGATGGAGGCTGGTTCCAGTGGCAGATGGATCCGGAAAACAAGGTACAGCTGGGAGAGCCGGGATCTTCCGATTATAAGGAAGTACAGGTGAAGGACCTGAGTACGGATAAGGCAAAGAAATAAGAGAAAACAATTAGAAACAGATGTTTTGAAGGATGGCACAGAAAGTAGAGGTATTTTTAGACTTTCTGTGCTATTTTATAAGGATGAAAATGAAAAAAATTCTGCTATTGCTATTACAAAAGTTATTTTTATTAGGGAGTTTAGTGATGCTTTTTGCCCTTTATATTCTTCGCTATTTTACGAAGCGGAAAATGGGTATGGCACGCTATATGCTCTATTTTAGAGAGAAATGGAGTGGGAGAGAACTGGCGGGATTTTCTCTCTTACAATGGGTCGTTTTCTTTCTCTTACTCTTTTTTGCGCTTTGCCTTTTTCTTATGTTAAGAAGTTTTCTCACGCAATCAGAGGGAAAGATTTTTCTAAAAGGAAGAGGAAAAACTTATTTTCCGCTTATTCCTTCATGCTATAGCCTAGTCCTTATGCTGTATTCCTTTCTTTACTTTTTTTCCCTTGTGGGAAATCCCGGAAGAGAATATACGGCAAGTATTCTTGTGCATCTCCTTATGCAGTTCTTTTCAATCTTGTTTTTGGCAACATTTTTAAAGAAGGATAAAGAGTATGAAAAATAAAAAACTATGGATTTTCCTCTTCTTTCTCCTCTTATTTTTGCTTGCATTATTTTTCTTGCCGGTAAAAGAGATTTTTCAGGGAAATGTACTTCATTTTCTGCAAGAAAAATCCGGAGAAAACTTTCTTCTTTCGGCACTTCTATACCTCGTTCTCTGTGCTTTGGCCGGGGCATTTTTGGCATTGCCGGGTATCAGTTATGCCCTTCTTGCCGGAACAGTGTTCGGTGCCCTCTGGGGAACGATTCTTTGTACATTGGCTGCCAGCATTTCTGCAGGGATTTCCTTCTTTATGGGAAGATATTTTTTGTATGACGCCATAAAGCCGAAGCTGGAAAAGAATCCCTATATCAAGAAGTATCCGGTGAAAAGCGCAATTTACTTTTTTTACTCTTTTTGACCAGGACAATACCGGTATTTCCCTTTAATTTGCAAAACTACGCTTATGGGATTACGGATATTCCATTTTCCTTATATTTTATTTCCAGCTTTCTCTTTATGATACCGGGAACAGCTATGTATACGCTGGCATTTGCAGGACTCACTGAGAAAAAGAATCCATTTCTATACTTCGGCATTTCCTTAGGAATTTTAGTTCTGCTACTTATGGCTTCCTTTTTCTTTAAAAAGAAAAACGGAGTGAAAGAGTTGGAAGCGAAGGAAGATAACACAAAATTATAGAGAATCAATAGAAATTCATTACAGAAGTAGAGGAAGAATGAAGAAAGAAATTCACAAACGGGTAGACGAGTGTATCCACTGCAATGCCTGCAAAAGAAAATGCAAGTTTTTAACAAAATATGATATTTGTATTGGTGATACCGAGAAGCTGAAAGAGCTGGCTTATCACTGTTATCTTTGCGGAGAATGTACTCGCGTTTGTCCAAAGGGAATTGACGGTAGAGGGATAATCCTGGATTATCGGAAAGAGGAAGTCCGAGAGAGAAAATACGGTCTGAAAGAAGAGGGCTACAGAGGAATTCTCTTAGAGAAAAAGAAATACCTCTTTCAAAATCACAGAAAGGCGAAGGGATGTAAGACGGTTCTTTTTCCGGGTTGCAATTTTCCCGGCTATTTTCCGAAAACCCTTGATAAGCTTGTAAAAATACTGCATAAGGAAGGGATTGAGCCTTACTATGATTGCTGCGGAAAACCGATTGAGGAACTGGGTCTTGAAAGAGAAGCGGAGGCAATCCTTAGTCGCTTAAATACCGATTTTAAAATACGTGGAATTGAGGAGATTATCCTAGTTTGCCCGAATTGCTTTTATCACTTTGGAGATAAGCTGAATGTAAAAATAACCACGATTTATAGAGAAGCTTAAAGAGCTGAATATCGGGAAAAAGCTATCTACAGAGGACTATGCATGTTTCTTTCCCTGCCCGGATAGAGAGGATAAGCGTTGGCTCCCTCAACTTTCCCCCTTCCTTTTAGGAGAACTAACGGAAAAGAAAAATTTGCAGTGCTGTGGCATGGGAGGATGTGCTTTTGTAAAGGAGCCGGCACTGTCCAAAGAGATGGCTAAGGAACATCCGAAGGAGAAGAAGCTTATCAGCTACTGTGCGACCTGTATCGGACAATTTGCAAGATTCGGTGAGTGTGAACATTTTCTGCCACTTATATTGGAGACCGGAGAAAAGGCGGACTATAAGCATTCCTTTTGGAATCGTTTTAAGCATAAGTTCTATTAAGAGTAGAAAGATAAGTTCCGAGAATAGAAAGATAAAAGTTTCGAGAATAGAAAGATAAAGTTTCGAGAATAGAAAGATAAGTTCCGAGAATAGAGAGATAAGTTTTGAAGTATGAGGAAGATCCGGGAAAGATAAGATACTTGGAGAGATGATAAAACCGAAAAAATAAAGAGAAAACGGGAGGAGCGAAGTGGATGGGCAATAAAGAAAATAAAAAATCAAAGCAGGCGCTCATTCTTTTTACAAGGCTCCCGATAGCAGGAAAGACAAAGACCAGACTGATTCCCTATCTTGGAGAAAAAGGGGCAAAAGACATTCATCTTGCTCTACTTCGAGATTTTTCCAAGCTGTATCAGGAACTTTATAAAAGGGAGAAGGGTGTGAAGTTCTTTCTCTTTTATGAGGACGGGAGTTTTGGAAATGCAATCGATAATAAAGAAGAAAAGTCTAAAGAAGATATAAATGAAGAGCAAAAATCCATAGTATTGGCCATGAAATTGCTTAAAAAGCTCTTTCCGGATGCCGAATTTGTTCCGCAAGAGGGAGAAGATATTTTTCGGAAAATGGAAAATGCCTTTCGTTACAGTTTCCAAAAGGGCTATAGTTTCTCTTATCTTGTGGGGGCGGATATTCCTTTCCTTGGCCTGGACAGCTTTCATAAGGCGTTCTCCTCGCGAAAAGCCGGGGAAAATGTACTGGGGGAGAGCCTTGACGGGGGATATTACGGAATCGGTTTACAAAGTAGAATCAAGAATTCCGATTTGATGAGTATATTTTCCACTGCATATATGCAATCAAATATTTTCGAATACACAAAAACCGCTCTTTACTCTACAGGACTTCCGCTTCTCCTCTTAAAGAAAAGGCGGGATATTGATGATAAAGAAGATATTACAGCCTATAGAGAGCTTATTCCCTATAACAAGGCTTTGCAAAACTCTTTTATCGGCAAAGAAATACTTAGGCAGGCAAAGATTTCCATCATCATACCCTGCTACAAGGAGGGAGATACTTTAAGAAAAATGGAAGAGCAGCTTCGTCCATATAAGAAAGAGGCGGAAATACTCTTTGCGGATGGCGGAGAAAATCATTTTTCCGGAGAATATAAGGTCGTGCCTTGTCCTAAAGGGAGAGCAAAGCAGATGAATACGGCGGCAAGGGAGGCAAGTGGAGATATTCTTTTCTTCCTGCATTGCGATTCTATTTTACCAAAGGACTTTTTATCGGAAATACGGGAAGCCTTGCGAAAGACTCCGGTTGCCTGCTTCGGTATCCGCTTTAAACCATCTTCTCCTCTTATGACCATCTGCAGTTTCATCAGTAATCATAGAGTTTATGATAGGAAAGTGATGTTTGGAGACCAGGGTATATTCTTAGGAAGAGAGCTTTTCTTTCGGATTGGGGCATTTCCGGATCTCCCTCTTATGGAGGACTATCAATTCTCTTTAAATCTGAAAAAACCGGGTATTCCTATGGGACTTTGTAGAAAGAGATTGATTACAAGCCCAAGAAGATTTAGTGGAAACGCATTTCATAAACTAAGTATTATGTGGAAAATGAATCGTCTGCGGGCGCGTTACAGAAAGGGAGAGTCTATCGATGCACTTGCAAAAGAATATAGAGATATTCGCTAAAGAGCCGGATTTACTGGAGAGAATCTCCGAGCAAGCCTATAGAGAGGCATTAAAGCTACCAAAGGAAGTTATAGAGGAATATGATTTTCTGGCAAGAGGAGAATATAACGAGAATTTTGTCTTTACCCATCCGGAGAGCGGGAAAAAGTATGTTTTGAGAGTTAATCACGGCTCTCAGATGCATCTTAAGGAGCAGATTTCTTATGAAGCGCACGCACTTTCTCTTCTTGAAAAGAGCGGAAGAGTACCGAAAGTCTACTATGTAGACGAAAAGGGAGATAAGGGGATTCTTCTTATGGACTTTTTGGAGGGAAGAGCACTTTGCTACGAAACGGACCTTCCCGTAGCCGGGCAAATCCTTGCGGATATCCACAGTACAGAGTATGAGAGGGAAAAGGATCGGGGAGAGCTTCGACTTCTTTCTCCGGAAAACCCCCTTTATGCTATGCTTTCCGAGTGTGCTTCTTTGCAAAGAAGCTATGAGCTTAGTCCCTTTATGGAGGATTCCATTTATATGCGTTGCCATGCTCTTTGGAAAAAAGGGGTAAATCTTGAAATGAAATATGCAAAAATGCTTTCTCAAAAGGACTTTTGCATCATCAATACCGAATTAAACTCCGGAAATTTTCTTATTCAGAGTGAAGAAAAGAAAGATAAGCTGCCTGCATCGAACGGACAGTCGAAAGAAAATTGCAAAGATATAAATGGCAAAGATGCAAGCAGTTATTTAATCGATTGGGAAAAACCGCTTTATGCCCATTTTGCGCAGGACCTCGGGCATTTTCTGGCACCGACAACCAGCTTTTGGAAGACGGACATTATTTTACAGGAAAAAGATAAAGTTGATTTCTTCTGTTCCTATAGAGAGGCTTTAGCAGGAAGAAGAGAGTTTTCCAAAATAGAAGAGCAGACGGAGCTTTTCATTCTCTTTAATTGTATACGAGGACTTTCCTGGTGTGCCTATGCCTACGCTGAGTATCAAAAAGGACGAGATATACAAAATGAGGATACTTTTCGAAAAATCAAAGCTTACCTCACGGATCCGTTTTTATCGTCTGTGGAAGAACTATTTCAGAAGTCTCCAATATAAAAAGTCAAATTTGAAGTTTATTCCTAAAGGAGTATCGTGCGCGTAGCGTGAGATATCTCGTTTGAATGTAAACTTATAGCTTATACTGATAAATCAAGATGATTATTATAAATCAAAATCTATCATAAAAGGAATAAAGGTTTTTTCTTTTTACAATATGTGGTAGAATACGGAACTGTTGTATACAATTTTGATACACTAGGAGGATAGATATTATGAAGAAGAGAAGTTTTGCAATTATTGCTTTAGCTGCTATGGGGCTTTCCCTTACCGCCTGCGGAAACAGTGGTAGTGCCGCTAAGACAGAAACTACAGCGGCAGGCACAGAGATGGCAGGAGAGAAAGCTGCAGAGGCCAAGGCTGAGGAAACTACAGCTGCAGCAGAAGCTAAGGCCGAGATAAAAGAGATGAAGGGCGATGCCATTAAGAAGATTGTAGAAGATAAGAAGGAAAAAGAGAATTACATGATTGTGGATGTTCGTAGCCCTGAAGAGTATGCTGCAGGACACATCAACTTCGCGATCAATATGCCGATTGATACTTTTAAGGACAATGTTTCCAGAATTGAAGACTGGAAGGATAAGGATGTTATCGTTTACTGCAATTCCGGTAAGAAGTCCGGAGAAGCTGCAGATATCCTGGTTTCCAACGGTTTCACCAAGGTTTACAATGGAGAAGGCGTAAAGAAGTACGAGTATGATTTAAAGACTTTTGGAAATATCCGCGGTTCTGAACTTATGGAGCAGGCAAAGGATGCTCTTGTAGTAGATGCAAGAGAGGCAAAGGATTACGAGGCAGGACACTTTGCAACTGCCGTAAATGTAAACTCCGAGGATCCGGCAACCATCGATGCTATTCTTCCGGATGATAAGGATACCTTAATTATCACTCATTGCTATTCCGGTAACCGCTCCGCTGTAGCTGCAGAGTACATCGCAAGCAAGGGTTATACCAATGTATGGAACTGCTTAGACGGCACCAAGGAAATCGAGTACGATTTTTCCAAGGGAGATAAGTAATGACGAAAAAATCTTTCCTTAGAGACAGGATTCTTCTGTTTATTGGAGTGATTGCAGTCGTGGCTCTGTACTTTTTATATGCACCGTTTAGAGCATTCTTGAAGGAAGTCTTCCGTGTTTTCGCCACGGGAGACTTTCAAAAGCTTAAGGACTTTGTGGCCTCTTACGGGCCCTATGCTGCAGCCATTTCCTTCTTACTCATGGTTCTACAATCCGTTGTGGCACCGCTTCCCGCTTTTTTGATTACCTTTGCGAATGCCGCACTGTTCGGCTTTTGGAAGGGGGCTTTGCTTTCCTGGAGTAGCGCCATGGTCGGCGCTGCACTCTGCTTCTTTATTGCAAGAAGTCTGGGAAGGGAGCCGGTAGAGAAGCTGACCTCCAAGGGAGCATTAAAAAGCATTGACGAATTTTTCAAGAGACATGGGAAGCAAAGTATCTTAATTGCAAGATTACTTCCCTTTATCTCCTTTGATATCGTAAGCTATGCTGCAGGCTTAAGTTCCATATCCTTCTTGGGCTTCTGGGTAGCAACAGGTCTCGGACAGCTTCCGGCAACCTTGGTCTATTCCTATGTGGGAGGATTTTTGACAGGAGGAGCAAAGCTTCTTGTAACGGGTCTTTTGATTCTCTTCGCACTGGCATTCCTTATTGGTCTCGGTAAGCAGATTTATACGGAAAGACAGAAGAACAAGGAAAAACAGGATTGAAATATAGGATAAATACGAATATTTTGGAAAATTTAAAATATGCATAAAGGCAGAACAAGTAAAAGTGCAAAGAATACATTAAAGAAAAATGCAGAATGAGGAGTAGAAAGAGTATGAAAAAGAATTTACGAATGATTTCTCGCCTTACAGCACTGGCTATGGCAGGAGTGCTCGCTTTGTCCGCTTGCGGTGGAAAAAAAGCGGAAACCACCGCTACTACGGCTAAGGCAGAGGAAACTAAGGCGGTTGAAGAGAGTAAGGCGGAAGAGAAAAAAGAGGAAACCGGTTCAGCAGCCTTTGACAAGCTTGTAGAGGAAGCTAAGGGTCAGACCGTAAACTTTTACGGTTGGGGTGGAGACGACCGTTTAAATCAGTGGTTGGACGGCTTCTATGCAGAGTATCTAAAGAAGAATTATGATATCACCTTAAATCGTGTTCCCATGGGGATTGAAGATATTTTGACACAGCTCTCTGCTGAGAAGAAGGCAGGCAGTACGGAATCCGACATTGACATGATCTGGATCAACGGAGAGAACTTTAAAACGGCAAAAGAAAATGATTATCTCTATGGTCCCTTTACAGAGGATTTGCCGAATTTCCGGGAATTCATCAATCAGGACGATCCGGAAACTACCGCAGACTTCTCTTATCCGATAGAGGGCTATGAAGCGCCATACGGTAAGGCGCAACTTGTTTTATACGGTGACAGCAAGGTTGGAGAGTTTCCGAAGAATACGGAAGAACTCCTGGAATTTGCCAAGGCAAATCCCGGAAAAATTACCTATCCGGCACTTCCCGACTTTACCGGTTCCGCTTTTGTTCGAAATGTGATTTACGACATCGTTGGGGTAGAGCAGTTCCAGACCGTGAAAGAGGATAAGGAAGCGGTAAGAGAGCTGGTTAAGCCGGCTATGGAGTATTTGAAGGAGCTTGCTCCCTATCTTTGGAAAGAAGGAAAGACTTATCCGGAGTCCGCACCGACCATGATGAACATGTATTCCGACGGAGAGCTGATTATGGGTATGAGCTATTCCGCCTATATCGTGGCAAACGGCATTGCAGACGGAAGTTTTTCTCCCGATACCAAGACTTTCCTTTTTGACAAGGGAACTATCGGAAATACAAATTATATTGCGATTTCCAAGAATGCAAAGCACAGAGCTGCCGCTGAAGTGGCAATCAATGCGATGATGGCTCCCGAAGTACAGTTAAACCGCTATGAGACCTTAAAGACCATTCCGGTACTCGATAATGCCAAACTTTCTACAGATGTACAGGAAGCATTCTCCAAGGTGGACTTGGGAGAAGGCGTTCTTCCGCAGAGCGAGCTTTTAAGTAAGCGCCTTCCGGAAATGCCCGCAGGTCTCGTTCCGATTATTGAGGAAATCTGGCAGGAAGAAGTAGTAGGACAGTAAGATGAAAAAGAATTTCTCCTTTCTTTATCTCTTGCCACAGCTATTCTTTTCGGGACTTTTTTTACTGGCCCTCATTTACGGGCTGTGGGACAGCTTTTCTGTAGAGGGGCGCATGAGTATCGCGCATTATAAGGAGATTTTTACTAGAGGGGAGACAGTCCCCTCTATTTTCTATACATTGAGAATTTCCTTTCTTTCTTCTTTTTTTACGCTCCTTCTTTCGATTCTTCTTTCTTTTTTGATTTTACATTTTTCGGAAAAATGGGATAAGATTAAACAGCTTCTACAGCTTGCAATCATCATGCCGCACAGTTTGGTCGCTCTTTTCTCCTCTTTTTCCTTTCTACAAAAACGGCTTTTGGCAAGAATTTTTATGCCCTGCAGTGGATTCCCGATCAGACCGCCTTTCCGGAACTCGTGTATGACCGTTTCGGAATAGGAGTAATCCTGGGGTATATCTGGAAGGAACTTCCTTTTGTGCTATTTTTTTCTTTACCGCTTGCTTACGCTGTAGATGGAAAACTTGGAGAGGCGGCAAGAACGATGGGGGCAAGTCCTTTGTACAGCTTCTTTTTGATTACCCTGCCCTTATCCATAAGACAGTACCTTGCTGCCTTTTTTATTATTTTTTCTTTTTCTTTCGGAAGTTTTGATCTTCCTTACTCTTGGGAAATACTACGGAAAAGGCACTCAGTGTTTTAGCCTATCAGGAACTGCAAAGAGGCTTTATGAATCGCCCGACAGCACTAAGCTATAATGGAACCATGCTTTTCTTTTCGATTCTGCTTTCCCTCTTTTATTTCCGTTTTTTACCGAAGAAGAAAGGATAACTATGCTTGTGAAGAAAAATCCCGCGTATGAGCTTCTACGCCTAAGCTTTCTGCTTTCCATTGTCTTTCCTTTTTTGGTATTGTTGATACTCAGCTTCTCTGAACGCTACACCTGGCCGGGAATTCTCCCCGGAAACTATTCTTTAAGGGCAATACGGAGTATTTTATTTCAAAGGAAGGCTCTTTTTTATAATGCCCTTTTCAGCATTTTTTTTTCCGTGCTGGTGTCTTTTTGTACTTTACTTGTAGCCTATTGTACGGCTAAATGGCAGAGTGAGCATAAAGAAAGCAGTTTGCTTTCCTTTTTTATTTTCCTCCCCTTTATGATTCCGTCCTCTGTTTTTGCTATGGGAGCGCAAATACTTTTTCTGCAGCTTCCCTTTCAAAATCCTTATCTGTCCGTCTTTCTTTCCCATGTGCTGTATAGCCTTCCTTATGCGACAAGCTATCTTACGGAGGGGATGGAAGGGAAAATCAAACGCTTGGAGGAGCAGGGGAGAATTTTCGGTGCAAGCGGACTTTACTTGCTTTATAAGGTAAGCATCCCCTTACTTCTTCCTTACCTTATTCCCGCCTTTATGATGTCCTTTATTCTTTCCATGAGTCAGTACATCTTAACGGTGCTTCTTGGAGGAGGAAAATTAAAGACCTTGAGTCTTATCATGGTGCCCTTTATTCAAAGCGGGGAGAGAAACCTTGCCAGTGTCTATGGACTGCTCTTTTTATTAAGCAGTTTCCTTCTCTTTCTTCTTATGGAAATGCTTATGATGGCGCTAAAAAGGAGGGAAAAGGCGTGTTAAAAATAGAAAATCTGAATGTGTATCTTAGCGGTGCACAGATTGTAAAGAACTGCTCTTTAGAGATAAAAAAGGGGGAAATCTTCAGCCTCCTCGGTGTCAGCGGTTGCGGAAAAAGTACTCTCATTAAGGCGGTACTGGGGCTTATCCCAAGTTATGAGGGGAAGATTTTCCTGAATGGAAAGGATGTGAGCACACTTCCGCCTGAAAAAAGAAATTGCACGGTGGTTTTTCAGGACCTTCGTTTATTTCCCCACCTCACTGTGGGAGAAAATATTGCCTTCCCCCTGCATTTTCAAAAGAAAAATAAGGAGGAAGAGCAGAAAATCATAGAAGAACTGCTTTCTTTGGTACAATTAGAGGGCTTTAATAAGAGAACGATAGAGAGCCTTTCCGGAGGGCAGAAGCAAAGAGTCGCGATTGCAAGAGCTCTTGCGCAGAATGCAGAGCTTCTACTCCTCGACGAGCCCTTTTCCTCTTTGGACCCGAATCTTCGAAAGGAAATGGGGGAGCTTCTCCTTCAGTTACGGGAAAAGAGAGGCCTGTCCGTTTTGCTGGTCACGCATGACCATGAGGAGGCCTTACGCCTTTCCGATAGGATTGCATTAATGAAAGAGGGAGAAATCCTGCAATGCGGAAGAGGAGAGGAACTTTTTTATGCACCGGAGTCCGTCTATTCGGCAAAGTTCATGGGCGAAGGCAACTTCATTCCCGGGAAAGTGGAAAATGGAGTATTTAAAACCCCCTTCTTCTCTGTTTCTACAGATAAGACAGACGGAGAGTATTTTCTTTTTCTTAGAGAAAGGCAGGTACAGTTTTATAAGCTGTCGGAAGCGCTTGAGCCTGGAAAGACAGATCCGGTTAATAGAAAGACCGATTCAGCAGATGGAAGTACTTCATCTTTCTATCCGATAAGCACCCAGTGCATCGGAGACAGCTGGAGGGTAATCTGGGAAAATAAAGACGGCTTAAAGCTGCATAATTTTGACAAACAGCCCACAAGAGATGGAAGAGCTTCCGTACAGGGTGGAAGTACAAGTAGAGAAGAATGCGATTCTGTTTTCGAAAGAGGAAGTTTGGGAGGACTAAAGGTGGGAAGACAAGAATTAGAAACACAAGAAAGAGTATCACAAGAAAGAGTATCACAAGAAAAATAATAAAAGCAATGGTAACAGAAGAAAAAGTAACGGAAGAGATGGTAACACAAAAGCTTAAAAAACGGAAAATCATTTTTGACTGTGACAATACCATGGGGATTCCGGGCTGTGATATGGATGACGGCCTCTGTCTCCTTTATCTTTTGGAAAGAGAAGACATCGAACTTCTTTCTGTGAGTGCAAGTTTTGGAAATAATGAGACGCAGGTCGTTTACGAGAATACAAAGAAGATGCTGGCAGAAAGGAAGAGGGAGGATATTCCTCTTTGGAAGGGTGGGTTACAGGCAGAGGACTGGGATTCGGAAAGCTCTCGAAATCTAGTGAAACTTGTGAGACAGTATCCGCACGAGATTGACCTCATCGTCACCGGATCTCTTACCAATATTGCAGGAGCATTTATCCTGGATCCGGAATTTTTCAGTCTCATTAAAGGAATCTATTTCATGGGCGGAATTACGGCACCGCTTCTTTTTGAAAAAAAGGAAATGAAAGAACTCAATTTTTCCGTAGACTATAAGGCATCGACCCTCGTGTTCCGGAATGGAAAAAACCCGCACATCATTACGGGAAATGCCTGTCTTTCTGTCATGACCTCTTATTCCGATTTCAAAGAGAGACTTGAAAAATCGGAGCTTGGTCAATATATTTTAAAGAAAGAGAGCGACTGGTTCGCCTATAACGATAAAGAGTACGGCATCAAGGGCTTTTACAACTGGGATATGACAACCGTCCTCTATTATTTTTATCCGGAGCTTTTCTTTACACTCGAGAAAAAGATAGAGATTACGGAAGAAAAACTGAAAAGCGGTTATTTAGAAGAGAAAGCATCAGGCAAAACCCTATATTTTGGGGAAATAAAGGATAAAGAGGAAGTAAAGCGGAAGATGCTGGAGGCTTTTTCCTAGTCCTGCTGCATTTTCAAGATCCTGTTTTTCCGTGTATTCTACATTCGATAAGATAAAAAAATCAGCAAAATACGAAGGAGCACACTATGTCTACATTACAATTCGTTTTCGGTGCAAGCGGATCGGGAAAGACGGAGTTTTGTATTCGGAAAGCCTTGGAAGAGGCGGGGAAGGATTTAAATCGCAACGTCTATTACCTGGTTCCGGAGCAGGATACACTTGCCATGCAAAAAAGGATTGTAATGCATGAAGAAAATAAGGGAAGAGGAATATTGAATCTCGATGTTTTGAGTTTTCAAAGGCTTTATTATGCAAGTTTCACCCATGCCAATAAAAAAGTACCGAAGTCTCTCGATGAAATGGGAAAAATCATGGTGCTTTCCCTTGTAGCGGAAAGCTTAGCTAAAAAGTCCCGTAAAGTAGGGGAAAACGCTGCCTCTTCTTTACAATACTTTCGAGGAGAAATCGAACACCTTGGATTTTTGGAGGAATGTAAGTCCCTTATCTCCGAGTGCATGCAGTACGACATCAGCCCGGAAGACCTCCGAGATGCAGCGGAAAAGACAGAGAAGAAGCTCAGCAGAATGAAAATGCAGGACATTGCCCTTCTCTATGAGGGATTTTTAGAATGGCTTTCGGAGCATAGTCGTTTTACAGACGAGGGAATTGCAAGTCTTGCATTGGAGCAGATTGTTGAAGATTCGAGTCTGGAAAAATGCGACTTTCATACTGGACGGTTTTACCGGTTTTACGCCTACACAGCTACATTGTTTGGAACTGCTTTTTGCACGAAATAACAAGATTCTCATTTCTTTGGAAATCCGTAGTCGGGAGGAAGGAAATCTCTATGATAAAGAGGATTCTTCATCTCTATTTTACTTAACAAAAGATGCAGTTGAGTCGGTTGAGGGCATGGCTCATCAGCTTAGTGTAGAACTGCTCCCGGCAATTAATTTAAATCTATATGACAGCATTAGTGGGGAAAAGCGGAAGAATGGCGATCTCTATCCTCGTTTCCGTGCCTTTTCCTGCCTTACAAAAGATTTGTGATGACTTTGGCACAGGACAAAGCTATCCGTCTGAAGAGCCCGGAATTCTTCTTCGAGAGTCTCCGGATATCCAAAGAGAGGTGGAAGATGCAGGAGCATATATTCATCAGCTTATAAAAGATAAAGGATATCGATATAGAGACCTCTCCGTTATTATTTCGGATTTGGAGAGCTATAGAGATATTCTCTTCAGTAAATGGAAGGATTTAAAGATTCCTTTTTTCCTGGAAGAAGACATACAGCTCTTTGACTCTCCTTACGGAAAAGTTATTCGAGCCGCCCTTTTACTTACGGAAAAAGATTTTCTTTTTGACCCGCTTTTTCGCTATCTTCGTTCCTTTCCTTTTAGGGGGGAAAAGGTAGAAGGATTACTGGATGAGTGGGAGAATATAGCCAGGGCAAGGGGGCTTAAAGGAAAAAAGGCATTTCAATCGTTATTGGAGGATACAATTGTTGGAAAAGCTTCAAGCCTTATGGAGGAGTCTAAAAGTATCGAAGAAAAAATGCTGTATCAGGATTTGGAATACCTCTTCCGTTTCCATGAGGAAAATGCCGATGCCCCTCTTTTAAAAGATAGGATGGACTGTCTTTTTCCGTCTTTTGCAAAATACCGATTTGGTAGAGAGAGTGGAAGTTTCCCTTTCCTTTTTGGATAAAGAAGGAATGGAAAACAGGCGAGAAAGTTATTATAGAAGCATAGAAGAGATTCATGAAATAATGGATAGGATGAAGGTGAGTTTGGGAGATATTCCTGTTTCTAAAAAATCCTTTGCTCTACTTTTTGATCTTGCCTTTTCCGTGGAAAAACTAAGACAGATTCCCGCAACCCTGGATCAGCTGGTTGTGGGAGATTTGAGACGTTCTCGATTTCACAATCCGAAAAGCCTTTCTGTTTCTCGGCTTAAACTCCGAGTTTCTTCCTGCCGCAGTAGGACGGAAAAATATTCTCAGCGAGCAGGAAAGGGAGTTCCTAAGAGATAAGGGTTATCGCTTATCGCCCCTGGCATGGGAAGAAAGTTATATTGAAAAATACTATGTTTATAAAGCATTCTTAACTCCAAGCAAGGAGCTCTACCTGTCCTATCCCCGTTCCTTACGAGACGGGAAAAGTGGAAAGCCAAGCTCCTATCTTATAGAACTAAAAAAGCTCTTTCCCCGCTTAAAGGCTTCCTATTCTTATCGGGAAAAACGAGAAATTTACAATGAGAAGAAAGCAAGAGAGGAACTGGCAAGGGAGTTGCCGGCACTATGTAAGCGAGACAGCATCTTCCAATCCGGGGAGGAGTTGGAACATCACTTTAAGACAGAAGCTTTCAGTTTATTGCATTATCTTTGGAATAAAGAAGAATATCATGACGAGGTAGAGAAACTGCTGGCTGCGCTATTCTTTGAAAATAGAAAAGAGCCTCTTTCTACGGAAATTACTCAATCTCTATATGGAGATACCATAAAAGGCTCTGTGACAAGAATGGAGCTTTTCTCCGCCTGTCCTTTTGCACATTTTTTACAGTACGGTTTAAAACTGAAAGAGAGAAAAACAAAGGAAATACAAGCTTTTGATATTGGAAACCTGTATCACAAGATGGTGGAGATTTTCTTTAAGAGAATGCTGAAAAGCGGAGAGGATAAAGAATTCTTCGGAGAAAAGCTGGATAGCATTTTAGCGGAAGTGATAGAGGAAAGCATGCTGGATCCTCAATTTGCCGTTTTTCAGGAGGGCGGACGCAATCAGTACCTACTTCGAAAGCTTTCACAAAACGGAAAGCGAATCCTTTGGGCTTTGGGGAAGCAACTTGAGGCCGGGGATTTACGTCCGAAAGCAATAGAGCAGGACTTTCATTTTGAAGAGGAGGGCTTAAGTCTTAGAGGAAGAATCGACCGAGTGGACAGTTTTCTGTCCGAGGATAAAAAGTCTATATATCTAAAGGTTGTGGACTATAAGAGCGGAAAAAAAGATTTTTCTTTAAAGCGTTTACGTGCAGGGCTGGATTTACAGCTTCCGCTTTATATGGACTATGTGTTGAAGGAGGAGAGAAAGAAGCATAAAGACATGGAGGTGCTTCCGTCCGCTCTGTTTTACTTTACAATGGATAATCCCTTCCTTCCCTACGACCCGGAAAAAAATACGGAAAAAGAACGCTTAAAGGCTCTTAAACCCAGAGGCTTGGTCAATATCTCGGAGGAGAATCTCTCTCATTTGGAGAAGCTTGGTACAGAGGAAAGCCTTTATCTTCCGATTCAAGTAAAGAATGGGGCGGTAGAAGAAAAGGGAGCGGCGGTTTCCAAGGAGAAGTTGGATGCCCTCCTTTCCTATGCAAAGAAAAAGATGCGGGAAGAGTATCGGAGAATGAAGGCGGGAGAAAAAGATATTTCTCCCCTTGAAGAGGGAAATGAGCAAACTGCCTGCTCCTATTGCCCTTATCACAGCATCTGCGGTTTTGATGAGAATATTCCGAATTTCCGCTATCGTCGTTTAGAGGAGAAGACGGATGAAGAATTTTGGACGGATATTCTAAAAGAAGCGGAAGCCGGAAAAGGGGAATATAATGAAAAATGATAAAAAGATGTAAAAGCGGCTAAAGAGGGAGGTGAGTAAAGATGCCAAGATGGACAGAAGAACAGCAAAAAGTAATCTCTCACCGGGAGGGAAATCTCTTGGTTTCTGCGGCTGCAGGTTCCGGTTAAACTGCTGTACTGGTAGAGCATGTTATTGACCGCATTTTGGATAAAGAAAAACTCGATCAGCCTTTTCCTCCCTCGTTCTTATGACTTTTTAGCGAAGCCGCTGCTGCGGAAATGAAAGAAAGAATCAAGTTAAGACTCAGTGAGGCCTATAACGAAACAAAGGAAAGCTTCCTTCAGAGGGAAATAGCCCTCCTTTCCACGGCAAAAATCAGTACCATTGACTCTTTCTGTAAAAGACTGATTCAGGAAAACTACAGTAGTCTCGGGATAGAACCAAATTTTCGTATCGGAGAAGAAAATGAGCTTTGCTCTTCCAAGAGGATATTATTGAGGAAATACTGGAGGAAGAATACAGTAAGAATGAGGAAGACTTTCTTTCCTTTGTAGACCAGTTTTCCAGCGGAAAACAGGACAAAGGCATATTGGAAATTATTCTAAAACTCTATCGCCTTGCCACTTCCAATCCTTTCCCGGAAGAGTATTTGAAAAATCTGGAACAGGATTCGGAGGAGAGCTGGAAATTTTATCTCTTAAATCGTATGCGTGGCAGCGTAAAGGAAATGATGGGGATTCTTCGAGATGCCCTTTTGCTTTGTGACGAAGAAGGAGGACCGATAGAATATAAAGAGAGACTGGAGGAAGAGTATGAGGCTTTACTCTCTCTTACAAGGGATAGAGAGGGAGAGGAAGCCGGAGCATCCTTGGACTAATAGAAAAATACAGGAAATCAGCTTTGGACGCTTAAAGAACTCCAAGGCGGAGAGAAAGGATGAGGTCAAGGCGAAGCGGGACCTTGTAAAAGGGATAGTTCAAAACTGGCAGAAGAACTACAGCATTTTACCGAAAGAAATAGAAGAAAAATAGAAATAGAGGGAAGAAACGACTCCAAGAAGCGGTTCGTTTAAGCCTCTGAGCGCTATCAGGAGGAAAAACGGAGAGAAATATTCTCGATTTTTCGGATTTGGAGCATCTGGCATTGCAGCTTCTATGAAGACAAAGAGGGAAAGAAAGTCTGAGCGCGGTAGCGGATGAGCTTGCCGGAGAATCCTTCCGAGATTCTCGTGGATGAGTATCAGGATTCCAATATGGTGCAGGAATATCTCGTAAAAGCCTTGTCCATAAGAGCGTTTTTCTATGGGAAATGTTTTTCAGGTTGGAGATGTGAAACAAAGCATCTATCGTTTCCGATTGGCAAGACCGGAGCTTTTCCTTGAAAAATATTACGATAAAAGATATCCGAAGATTCTTTTACAAAAGAATTTCCGCTCTTTTTTAGGGGTTATTGATATTGTAAATGCCTGCTTCTATAAAATCATGAAAAAAGAGTTGGGCGGAATCGAGTATGATCGCGAGAGCAGCCTTTTTCTGGGAAGAGAGCAGAAAGAGGATATGGATGATCAAGCTGAGTTGCTTCTTATGGAAACGGAAGATTCCGAGGAGTCTGCTCTTAGGCTGGAATGCAAAATGATTGCGCAGAAAATCAAAGAACTGCGTCATAAAAAAATAGAATATAAAGATATGGTCATTCTTCTTCGCTCCCCCAAAAAATCAGCAAAGGAAATGGTGGAGATTTTTACAGAGGAGGGAATTCCTTCCTATGCGGAGAGTTCAAGCGGATATTATTCTCAACCGGAAGTGGAAACGGTGCTGTCCATGCTTTCCGTGATTGATAATCCGAAACAGGACATCGCTTTGGCGGCAGTCCTTCGCTCCCCTCTGTATTCCTTTACGGATGAGGAACTGAGTTTACTGACCATACAGTATGGCAGTCTGGTATCGGCACTGGATATCTCCTTGGAAGAGGAAGGAGAGGATGAACTTTATCAAAAATGGTCGGATTTTTGCCAAAGTCTTACAAGATACCGGATTTTATCCAGGAATCTCCGTATCCATGAACTCCTTTACATGCTGTATGAGGAAAGTTCCTATTATCTTTATGTTCAGAGTCTTCCCATGGGAGAAAAGAGAAAGGCAAATCTGGACCGCCTTATTGATGATGCGAAGAAATTTGAAAAGGGAAGTTACAGTGGATTGTTTCACTTTATTCGTTACATCGAAAAAGCAAGGAAAAAGGAGTATGACGAGGGAGAGGCCAGCGTTTATTCGGAAAATGACAATCTTCTCCGTATTATGTCCATTCACCATTCCAAGGGCTTACAGTTTAAAGTGGTTTTCCTTTCTCTACTGCAAAAAAGCTTTAATAAGATGGACAGTAGGGAGTCTATACTTTTGGATGAGCAACTGGGCATGGCATCGGACTACGTCGATTTGGAGGAAAAAATTAAATATCCGTCTCTCCATAGAACAGCCATTAAAGAGAAAAATCAATGAAGAAAATCTGGGAGAGGAACTCCGACTTCTTTATGTTGCCATGACAAGAGCAGAAGAAAAGCTGATTATGACGGCAAGCTGCAGCAGCTTTGAAAAGCTGGAAAAAAAGTTCAGCGCAAAGCAGGATTTAAGTATAGAGGATTTAAGAGCTGCCAATTCTTATCTGGACTTTTTGATGCTGGCCTTTTCCAAAACAATCTTTCAAAACTTAGAAAACTCTCTCCTAAAAATCAGTCGCTTTTCACCTCAAAAAATGCAGGAAGAAGAGTTAAAGGAGACGAAAGAGACAATAGATTTGGAGAAGGAACTCTATAAGTTCCTACGCAGTCCATAAGAAAGGGGCATGGAGGAAGAAATATGAGAAGGATTTCCATTATTCCTATCCCCATGAAGAAGCGACGCATCTCTATCCGAAGTACTCCGTATCGATGCTAAAGGAAGAAGCAATTGAGCGGTTAAACAAAGAAGCGACTGAAACAGTAAAGGAAGAAATGAGGAAAATCTCCGCAGTCCGTATTCAGAAAATGGATGATGAAGAGGAGGACTCTCGTTTCTATTCCGAAAAAAAGGAGAGAAGCATAGGTGCTCTGATTGGAGACAGTATTCACCATGCCTTGGCTTTATTTGACTATGAAAAAGGCTTAGAACAGTTATCGGCAATTTTAGAGGAGGAGGAACTTGAACTCATTCATCAGGAAAAATTAGAACAGTACCTGAACTCTCCTTTGGGACAAAAAATGAAAGAAGCCTTTAGAGAGAAAAAGGCTCTTTCGAGAGAAGCATTTTATGCAGGCGATTCCCTATCAGGAGCTTTTTCAAAAGGGAGAAGAAAGGGAGGAGGTTCTTCTGCAGGGAATTATTGACGCTTTTATCGTGGAAGAGGACGGGATTATCTTAATTGACTATAAAACAGACCGAATTAAGGATGGAAGAGAGCTTGCAGAACGCTACAGAAAGCAAATGGAATTGTATAGTGCGGCTTTAGAGAAAATACTTGGTAAAAAGGTAAAGAGAAGAGTTCTCTATTCGTTCTCCCTCGGAGAGGAAGTGGAAATATAACTGGGTATTTTCTTTTGCTTTTTGTTTTGATAGAATAAGAGTCAAGTTATATAATCCACTTTTTATCCGTAATAATACAGCTTCTTGATTCTGATTCGAAATTGATCTTCGTAATACTGAAAATATTCCTATTTTGAAGTATTGATTCGTTTTTCTCTGTCTGAAAAGATAATCATGAAATCCGGGAAGAAAAAAGAGCAAAGCATTATCTCATACTGTATTTTTGCCGATAAAAATAGGGTACTTGAAGGAGTGAGTAGAGTAAATATGGAAGAAACAGAGGAGAACAATTCCATGGAAGAGAAGAACAGGGAAGCGGAGAGACTGTTACAAGAGAAAAAGAAAACAAGGGGCAGACCCACAGAGACTATAGTGCCTGTTTCCACAGATTCAACCGAAAAGAGCTAAAAAGAGTAGTAAAAAGTAGCTGCAAAGAAAGCGACTGTCAAGAAAACTGCTGTTAAAGAGGAGCTTAAGCCGATAGAAGAGGTACCGGAAGAGAAGAAAACAAAAAAAAGAGCGGTTAAACGGGTAGTTAAGGCCAAGGACGGGGAGGAAGCTCCGTACATGGATAAGGCGGAACTTTCCGATGAAGCTTTTACAGAAGAAAAAGAAGAACTGCTACCTGTCTCCGAACTTTCCAATATTCCTACAAAAATGACTGTTGAAGAGAACTTAGCTTCTTATTCTGCGGAAAATCTTCCGCTTCAGACTTCCAAAGAGGAATCCATAAAAAAAGAAGGACCAAGAGATGCCGATGCAAGGGCTGTACACGGGATTTTGGAAATTATGCCGGAGGGTTACGGTTTTATTCGCTCCGAAAACTTTCTTCCCGGAGACCAGGATGTCTATGTAAACAATCTCATGATTCGTCGTTTTCATCTGAAAACGGGAGATATGCTATACGGCTATGCCAAGTCCAGAAATCCGCAGGAACGTTACAGTGCTTTACTGTATATTGAAAGAGTAAATTCTCTACCTCTTTCGGCAATTTTCGGACGTTCCGATTTTGATAAATTGACTCCTATTTTTCCGGATGAGCGCATCCCCATGGAAAGAGAAGGAAAGCGTGTATCCACGTCACTCCGTGTTTTGGATCTTTTAGCACCGATTGGAAAAGGACAAAGAGGTATGATTGTCTCTCCTCCCAAGGCCGGAAAAACCACCTTGTTAAAGCAGATAGCGCAATCCATTTTAAAAAATGAGCCTGACATGACTCTTTTGATTCTTCTAATTGATGAGAGACCGGAAGAAGTAACGGATATGATGGAAGAAGTTGTCGGAGATAAGGTACAGGTTATTTACTCCACCTTTGATGAACTTCCGGAACATCACAAGAGGGTTGCGGAAATGACCATTGAAAGAGCAAAGCGTCTGGTAGAACAGGGACAGGATGTCTGTATCCTCTTAGACAGTATTACAAGACTGGCAAGAGCTTATAATCTGATTGTTCCCTCCTCCGGTAAGATTCTTTCCGGCGGTATGGATTCGGCGGCACTCCATATGCCGAAGCGCTTCTTCGGTGCAGCAAGAAATATCAGAGAGGGAGGAAGCCTTACCATTTTGGCCACTGCTTTGGTGGATACCGGATCTCGTATGGACGATGTGATTTACGAGGAGTTTAAGGGAACCGGAAACATGGAACTGGTATTGAATCGTGAACTGCAGGAAAGACGCATTTTCCCGGCCATTGATATCCAAAAGTCCGGTACAAGAAGAGATGACCTCTTACTAAGTCCTTTAGAAAAGGATGCTGCGGACTTTTTACATCGGGAACTTTCCTCCGATAAAAAGAGTGCAGTGGAAGATACCTTATCTCTTTTTGACAGAACCTAAATAATATTAAACTTTGTGAAACGCTGGTGAGGAAGAAGCATAAGTTCCATGGACAGACCGGGTACCGAGAGAAGTGAAAATGTATATGTCCGTGTAAATAAGAAAAATTTTTAAAATAAATGTAACCTTTACAGATATCCTCTGTCTCTATAAATGTGGACGAAAGAATGAAGCCACAGAAAGAGCGGTTTTACCGCTTGTTAGAGATGGAGGATAAAAAAATGAAAAAAAACAATTTAACAGAAAAGAACACAATGTGGAAGAAGGCGGCAGTCCTTTCTCTTTCCGTGCTTATGGGGGCTTCTATGATGGCTTGCGGCGCTAAGGGCGGAGCTGCTACTGCTGATAAGAATACAAGTATTGCAGCATCTGAGACGGTAAAGGGAAGTGAGAAAGCGGGAGAAAAGAAAGCAGAAGGAGAAGAACTTAAGGGAAAGATTTCGGAAATAAAGGACTTTATGTTTACCGTAACTACCGATGATGGAAAGTCCTATGCTTTGAGCTTTGATAAAAAGCCGGAAGGACTTAGTGAAGCAAAGGATGGAGATGAGGTAGTTGTGCATTATACCGGAGAGCTTTCCGAGGTGGATACTTTCACGGGAGAAATCCTATCTGTAGAAAAAGCATAAGCAATTCACACTCTGGACAAATTTTTTTTGTATTCTATTATATTAGGATGGAATGAAAAACAGAAAAATTTGTAGGTGGCTATGGAAGATCAACAAATCATGGATTTGTTTTTGCAAGAAGTGAAGAGGGATTTCCGTTTGCAGGAACAAAGTATAAGGCATATTGCGGAAAGATTGCAGGACAGCTTCTGTCTCAGAAAGAAGATGTGGAAGAAGTCTTAAACGATACTTGGCTTAGTATTTGGAAATGCTATTCCTCCGGAGAAGCCCCTGTTTTAGAAGGCTTACTGTGCAAAAATAGTGCGTACTCTGCGATACAGTCGATTAAAGATGTTGATGCAAAGCGTGCGGGGAAAGCGATTTACGGAGGAGTAGGAGCTGAAGAGATACAGCTTTCTGTTAATACATGGAAAGAGCATGTCAATGAAGATGTACTCGTGTCCGCAATCAATGCGTTTCTTAGTGAGCAAAAAAAGGAAAACAGAGTTTTCTTTGTTCGCAGATATTTTTATCACGATGAAATTAAAGAAATTGCTGAACGCTTTGATGCAAGTGAAAGTAAGGTGAAGGTGAGTCTGCATCGTACAGAGAAGCGTTAAAAAGAAGTTGGAAAAAGAAGGTTTACTATGAAGGATTGGAAGCTGATAGAGGCTATAGGTAAAATAGAAGACCGCTTTATTTTGGAAGCCGATGAGGAAGCGACAAAGGCAAAGTTGTTTTCATTTCCGGGAAAGAAAGTACAAAAGGGAAGGAAATATCCCTTTATTAAGACTGCGATAGCCGCATGCCTTATCCTGTCTGTCGTTCTTCCCAATGTTTCGGAACAAAGTGCCTATGCTTTACAGGCGATTCCGGGTCTTGGAAGGTATTTTCAGATGATTACCCTTCGGAAGTATTCTTTTAATGACGGAAACCATTTTGTTGAGGTACAGACGCCCTATCTTGCCGTAGATGGTTTGGATACGGAAGGAAATCCCTCAAAGGAAGAGGCAATGATGGCCGGTGAAGCGGCGGACAGCGAAGACTTGAGCCTTTCAGACAGTTCTGCTTTGGCAAAGTCCGCAAAGGAAGATTCTGCAGAAAAAATCAATCTGGATATTGAGGAAAAAACGGAAGAGTGGATTCGGGAATTTAAGGAAGAGCTGGCGACAACGGAATTTAAAAACCTGGATGTACGCTCGGATTTGATTTTGGATTCCGAGGATTACTATGTCTTGTCTCTTTCCGTACTCAAACAGGTAGGGGATACGGAAACGGTTCATCATTATTATACAGTGGATAAAAAGAGCGGAAAGCTATTAAGCCTTGCGGATCTTTTCCCGGAAACTGAAGATTATAAGCTCATTCTCTCGGATGAAGTGAAGCGACAGATTAAAGAACATAACCGAAATTCCGAAAACAAGTATTTTGTCCGCGATGGAGAAGATGATGAAGGTTTTGAGGAAATCAGTGATGAGCAGAGTTTTTATATCAATGCCGACAATCAATTGGTTTTAGTATTCCCGCAAGGAGATGTTGCTCCGATGTATATGGGAGAAAGTCAGTTTATTATGCCCAAGAGTATATGGCAGGAGAACTAGGCTTGTGATAGAATGGTATGCGGTAAATTTGACTTTGCATACTAAGGACGAAAAATGAAGTTCACAAGATACAGTATAGAGAATCGTTTATATGAAATGAAAAGTAAGCGAGCACGAATATGGCACAGGTTTACAGGGATTCTAAAGACCGTAATCCTGTTCTGTTTCGTGGCTTCGCTTTTTTTAGGTGTTTCCTTTTCTTACGGCATGTTCAAAGGAATCTTGGATTCCGCTCCGGATATTCAGAAAATCCATGTCGGTCCGACAGCGTATGCTACGAAGATTTATGATAAAAAAGGAAATCTGATGTCTAACCTCGTTACGGAAGGCTCGAACAGAGAAAGAGTCAGCTATGAGGAACTTCCGAAGGATTTGATCAATGCCTTTGTTGCTATCGAGGATGAACGATTTTGGAGCCATAACGGAATTGATTTCCGTTCTATTCTTCGCGCGGTAAAAGGAGTAGTTTCGGATGACAGTTCTGCCGGAGGGGGATCCACAATTACCCAGCAGCTTCTGAAAAACAATGTGTTCGGAGGAGGGCTTCATGAGGGCAAGTTTGAAAAATATGTTCGTAAGTTTCAGGAACAGTATCTGGCACTGGAGCTGGAGGACCAGCCCGGCTTAGATAAGAAGCAGATTAAAAAAAGTATACTTACGGAGTACCTAAACACCATTAACCTCGGAGCAAATACCCTTGGGGTGAAGGTTGCGGCAAGACGGTATTTTAATAAAGAGGTTACGAATTTAAGTCTATCGGAATCGACAGTCATTGCCGCGATTACTAAAAATCCTTCCGGGCTGAACCCGATTACGCACCCGGATAAGAATTCCGCAAGACGGAAGCAGGTTTTGATCAATATGCTAAAGCAGGGCTATATCGATGAAGCGCGCTATAATGAAGCTCTTGTAGACCCGGTCTATGAGCGGATTCAAAATGTGAATCTAACGACAAGCGGAGAGGATAAGCCTTATTCCTACTATACGGATGAACTTACGGAGCAAGTGGTTGATGCTTTCGTGGAAAGACTCAACTATTCGAAGGAAGAGGCAACAAAGCTGCTCTATTCCGGAGGATTAACGATCTATGCCAATCAGGATCCGGATTTACAGGCCATTGTGGATAAAGAGATTAATGACCCGGACAACTATGATACAGCAAAATACGCTATCACTTGGCGTTACACTTTGCAGCATAATGACGGCAGTATCGTCAATTTCAGTGAGAAGGATATTGCAAAATATCTAAAAGAAGGTAAGGGCATCAACTTTAACCGACTTTACAATTCCAAAGATCAAGCCAATAAAAGAATAGAGGAGTTTAAGGAAAAGGTAGCGATGGATACGGATCGGGTTCTTGGCGAAACCATAGACTATGTCTTGGAGCCCCAGGCTTCCTTTGTATTGATGGATCCTCACAGTGGAGAGGTTCTTGCTTTAACAGGAGGAAGAGGAGAGAAAAAGCAGAGTAAGACTTTAAATCGTGCCTCTAACGTGCTCCGTCAGCCGGGGTCCACCTTTAAAGTCATCAGCTCCTTTGCACCGGCAATCGATCTCTACGGAGCAACTCTTGCCTCTACCTATTATGATTCTGAGTATACCGTTGGAAAAAAGACATTTAAGAACTGGTATTCCGGTGGCTACCTTGGCTACCAAAGTATTCGAGACGGTATCGTTTATTCTTTGAATATCGTTGCTGTGCGTTGCCTTATGGAAACGGTAAAACCGGAGAGGGGCTATCAGTATGCTGAGTCTTTGGGAATCACTTCCCTTGTAAAAGATGATGTCAATGCCGCTTTGGCGCTGGGAGGATTGACCCGAGGCGTTTCCAATTTGGAATTGACACAGGCGTATGGCGTTATAGCCAATAGCGGAAAAATGCAAAAGGCTAAGTTTTTCTCTAAAATAGTGGATCAAAACGGAAAGATTTTGATTGATACAACAGAAGATGAGCCTACGCAGGTTATGAAAGAAAGTACGGCATATCTTCTTACGGATGCCATGCGGGAGAGTATGGAATCCAAGCGTGCTTTTGCTTCCGATGTTCGAGTAGGATCCACTTCTACAAGAGCACATTTTGACGGGATGAGTTTGGCAGGAAAGTCCGGAACGACAAGTAACAACAGAGATATCTGGTTTGTCGGCTTTTCGCCGTATTATCTTGCCGGTGTTTGGGGAGGATGCGATGAAAATCAGGTCCTAAAAGATGCCGGAAGCGGAGAGTATAATGGCGGAACAGGTTTCCACAAGGATATCTGGAGAAAAATCATGAGTAAAATTCATGAAGGAAAGACGGATATCGGCTTTGAAAGACCGGACAGTATCGTGGAAGAAAAGGTATGCCGAAAATCCGGCTTGCTTCCGGTTTCCGGATGCTACCAGGACTATAGAGGAAGTGCTGTAATTACGGAACTTTTTGCCAGAGGAACGGTTCCCACGGAACATTGTGAATATCATACCTCATGGGGAGCTATGCTTGTTCCGGAGGATTTACGAGATTTGGACACGGATGACAGGTATTTCCGTTACCAGCCTGAAGAAACAGAGGAAGCGGACGGCGATGGCGAGGAGAATCTAAGCAACGGAAGAGTTATTATTTCAGAGCAAGGACCGGGAATCAAGAAAAGTCCTTCGAACTGACCTCATCTCAAAGGAATAGAATTTTAAAATATAGTTTCCATATAGTCAGGGAGTAAAATGAAATTTATTAACGAATGCTTTTATGGAGAGATTGAAGTGAAGAAGTCCAGGTTTTATGCCGGACTTTTTCCTCTTCAAAGAGAAGAGGAGGTAGAACTTTATCTCGAAGAATGCAGAAAAAAATATAGAGAGGCAAGGCATCACTGCTATGCCTATATCTATTTGGAAGAAGGCGAACGAGTCCTGCAGGAACATAAGAAACAAAGTGATGACGGGGAACCCGCAAAGACAGCGGGGATGCCTATTTTACAAAGGATGGAAGGCTTGGAACTGAAGAATGCACTACTTATCGTAAGCCGAGTTTTCGGTGGAACGCTTCTTGGTACAGGCGGTCTTTCCCGTGCCTACTCCGATGCGGCAAAGGAAGTATTGGATAAGGCCGGCTTTCTGGAAAGAATAGACGGTCGAGAGCTGGAATTACAGATTCCGTATAGTCTTCTTGGGAAATTGGAGTACAGCTTTACAGAGCAGGAAATTCCTATATTGGATAAACAATTTACGGAAAATGTAGTCCTGAGAATTCGTGTAAAAGAAGAGTATTATTCCGACTTTGAAAAGCAGATTCGGGAGTATAGACCGGCAGTGGTTTTTCTTGCAATCAAAAAATGCCGGTGGTATACTCGATAAGTTAAAGCGAAAGTAAAATAGTCATAGATTTGTTGCAGTTTAAGTATAGTAAAATTTAGTTCAGGAAGTGATGATTCATGTTTAAAAAAAGAGAAGATATTCGTAATGTAGCCATTATTGCCCACGTAGACCATGGTAAGACAACCCTGGTGGATGAGCTTTTAAAGCAGTCCGGTGTTTTTCGTGACAACCAAGACATCGGTGTTCGTGTTATGGACTCCAATCCTATTGAGCGGGAGAGGGGAATCACGATTTTAGCGAAAAATACGGCAGTTAGCTATAACGGAACAAAGATTAATATCGTAGATACTCCTGGACACGCGGACTTTGGTGGAGAAGTAGAGCGAATCCTGAAAATGGTGGATGGTGCCATTTTACTTGTTGATGCTTTTGAAGGACCGATGCCGCAGACTCGTTTTGTTCTGCAAAGAGCACTGGACCTTCGTCTTCCGGTTCTTGCCGTAGTCAATAAAATCGATAAGCCGCAGGCTCGCCCGACGGATGTGGTGGATGAGGTTTTAGAGCTGATGCTTGACTTAAATGCTTCCGATGAGCAGCTGGACTGCCCATTTCTCTTTGCATCCTCGAAAAACGGTTACGCAAAGAAGAACTTGGAAGATCCCGATGTGGATATGAAACCGCTCTTTGAGAGTATTATCGACTTTATTCCTGCACCGGAGGGAGATCCTGAGGAGGAGACGCAGCTTCTTGTTTCTACAATCGACTACAATGAATTTGTAGGAAGAATCGGAATCGGAAAGGTGGAGAACGGGAAAATCAAGGTAAATCAGGATGCTCTGGTAGTAAACCACCATAATCCGGACAAGCGGAAGAAAGTTCGGATTACAAAGCTGTACTCTTTTGACGGTTTAAAGAGAGTGGATGTGGATGAGGCTTCCTTTGGAGATATTGTAGCGGTATCCGGTATTGAAGACCTTCATGTAGGAGATACCATTTGTACGGAGAAGAATCCGACTCCACTTCCTTTCCAGAAGATTTCCGAGCCCACGATTTCCATGGACTTTATGGTAAATGATTCCCCGCTTGCCGGAACAGAAGGAAAGTTTGTGACATCTCGTCACATTCGTGACAGACTGTTTAGGGAATTAAATACGGATGTATCCCTTCGGGTTGAGGAAACGGAGTCTGCAGACTGCTTTAAGGTTTCCGGAAGAGGAGAGTTGCATCTTTCCGTTTTGGTAGAAACCATGCGTAGAGAGGGCTTTGAATTTGCAGTTTCAAGGCGGAAGTTATTATAAAACGGATGAATCCGGAAAACAGCTGGAGCCGATGGAGATTGCTTACATCGATGTTCCGGAAGAGTCTACCGGTACGGTTATCCAGAAGTTAACCCAGAGAAAGGGTACTTTAAACGGGATGAGTCCTTTGGCGTCCGGCTATACAAGACTGGAGTTTGAAATTCCGTCTCGAGGACTAATCGGCTATAGAGGAGAGTTCTTAACCGATACAAAGGGAAACGGTATCTTAAATACCGAGTTTGAGGGATACGGAGAATACAGAGGGGACTTAAACTATCGTCACCAAGGTTCTCTGATTGCCTTTGAGCAGGGCGAGGCGGTAACTTACGGTCTTTTCCAGGCGCAGAACAGAGGAACCCTCTTTATCGGTCCGGGAGAAAAGGTTTACAGCGGTATGGTTATCGGGCAGAGCCCGAAGTCGGAGGACATTGAGCTTAATGTTTGTAAGACAAAGCACTTAAGTAATACAAGAACTTCCAGCTCTGATGAGGCATTGAAATTGGTTCCGAAGAAGATTATGTCTTTAGAGCAGTGTATTGATTTTATTGATACGGATGAACTTTTGAGGTTACCCCGGATAGTCTGCGTATCCGTAAAAAGATTTTGGATCCAACGGCAAGAAAGCGTGCCGGCTTTAACAGAAAGTAAGACAGAATTAAAGTCGGATTGACAGGAGAATAGCGAGGTAAATTATGGCTTTATTTAAGGGAGCTGGAGTAGCGCTGGTTACTCCTATGCATGAGGACGGAACAGTAAACTTTGAGGTACTGGAAGCGATCATCGAAGATCAAATTGCAGCCGGTACGGATGCTATTATTTCTGTTGGGACGACAGGAGAAGCGGCAACACTGGCGATTGAAGAGCACCTTGAAGTAATTAGACATACGATTAAGGTGGTAAATCATCGGATTCCCGTTATTGCAGGAGCCGGATCCAATTGTACCAGATCCGCTCTTTATACCTCTAAGTCTGCGGAAGAAGCCGGTGCAGACGGTCTTCTTCTGGTAACCCCTTATTACAATAAGGCTACGCAGAAGGGGCTTTACCAACACTTTAAGACGATTGCGGAATCGGTATCCATTCCCTCTATTCTCTATAATGTTCCCGGAAGAACGGGGGTAACTATAGAGGCAAAGACCATGGCGGCACTTTATCATGATGTTAAAAATATTATCGGTGTAAAGGATGCAAGCGGAGATGTTGGAAAAACTCTGGATTTAATGCGCCTTGTGGACGAAGACTTCTGCCTGTATTCCGGAGAGGACGGCTTGATTCTTCCGCTTCTTGCAGCCGGAGGGGTAGGCGTTATTTCCGTTTTATCCAATGTTGCACCGAAAGAAACACATGAAATCTGCGCAAAGTGGTTTTCCGGAGATATTGAAGGGGCGAGAAAAGAACAGCTACGAGCTTTACCCCTGATTCATGCCTTATTCAGCGAAGTGAATCCGATTCCGGTTAAGGCGGGAATGAATTTACAGGGGAAGCAGGTAGGTCCTCTGCGTCTGCCTCTTACAGAGATGGGAAAAAGAACATTGGAAGTTTTGAAAGAAGAAATGATTCGATACGGCATTTTAAAATAGAAAAGTATAGCTTGCGAAAAAGGAAATAAACTCTTAGAGTGATGAGGGATTTTTCGCGGCTCTTTGTAGAGCAAAGGAGAAAAATGAACTTACTTTTACATGGTGCTTCCGGAGTGATGGGAAGAAATGTTATGGAAGTCGCAAGGGGGACAGATGATTGTAAAATTACTTGCGGTGTAGATGCAAATGCCTCTGCAGCAGATTTCGGCTTTCCCGTTTATGAGGATATTTTCGAGGTAAAAGAAGATTTTGATGTAATTATTGATTTCTCCGTAAGAGAAGCAGTGGATAAGCTTCTTCTTTTTGCTGTAGAGAGAAAGAAGGCTCTGGTTTTATGCACTACGGGGCTTTCCGAGGAGCAGGAGAAGAAGATTCATGAAGCTGCAAAAAGTATTCCCATCTTACAATCGGGCAATATGTCCCTTGGGGTAAATATCCTGCAGGAGCTGATCCGCATTGCGGCATCCAAGCTTTATAAGGAAGGTTTTGATATAGAGATTGTGGAAGCGCATCACAGAAGAAAAAAGGATGCGCCGAGCGGAACGGCACTCATGCTGGAAAAGGCTGTGGAAGAGGGTATCGGAGAAGCTCTGAATAAGGTTTATGATAGAGAAGAAAGACATCAGGCAAGAGAAAAACAGGAAATCGGCATGCTCTCTTTAAGAGGCGGTACCATTCCGGGCATACATGAGGTGATTTTTGCCGGAGAAGACGAGATTGTAAAAATTGAGCATACTGCCTACAGCCGGAAAATCTTTGCAAAGGGAGCCATAACAGCCGCATTTTTCCTTTCTCATAAAGCGGCCGGAAGATATGATATGGGACAGGTTTTGCGATAAGATGTTTTAGTTTTATCAACTTGCATACGATATGTAAATGCAAAACCGGGAAATTGTTTTTAGAATAGAAAGGGCAGATAAATGGAAGCATTTTCAAGCTACGAAAGTCCGTTGTCCGGAAGATATGCGTCCCCCGAGATGCAGAAGATTTTTTCTCCGAGCTTTAAGTTTAAGACCTGGAGAAAGCTTTGGATTGCACTGGCGGAAAGCGAGAAGGAGCTCGGACTTCCGATAACGGAAGAACAGCTTAAAGAGCTTCGGGAGCATGCGGAAAATATCAATTACGAAGAAGCCAAACAGAGGGAGAAAGAAGTTCGGCATGATGTAATGAGTCATGTCTATGCTTATGGCTTGCAGTGTCCTACTGCGAAAGGTATTATTCACCTTGGGGCAACCTCCTGTTATGTAGGAGACAATACCGATTTAATCACCATGCGTGAGGGCTTACGTCTGATTCGGAAAAAGCTTTTAAACTGCATGAAGGTGCTTTCCGATTTCGCCATGAAGTACAGAGCACTCCCGATGCTTGGCTATACCCATTTTCAGGCGGCACAGACCGTGACACTTGGAAAAAGGGCAAGTCTTTGGCTTCATGACCTCTACCTTGATTTTTGTGAACTGGAAGAGTGTATTTCTTCCATTAAGCTACTGGGCTGTAAGGGGACCACGGGTACGCAAGCTTCTTTCCTTGAACTTTTTGAGGGTGATCACGAAAAGTGCAAGGAACTGGATAGAAGAATAGCGGAGAAGATGGGATTTTCCGCAGTATATCCTGTGTCGGGACAGACTTATTCCCGTAAGGTGGATTTCAGGGTACTTTCCGTGCTTTCCGCGATTGCGCAGTCGGCACATAAGTTTTCAAACGACCTTCGGCTTTTACAGCATTTAAAAGAAGTGGAAGAGCCTTTTGAGAAGAAGCAAATCGGTTCCAGTGCCATGGCTTACAAGAGAAATCCGATGCGTGCAGAGCGCATGGCGGCGCTTCCAACTTCATTTCTTCGGAAATTATGAACCCCAGTATTACGGCATCCACGCAGTGGTTTGAAAGAACGCTGGATGACTCGACAAACAAACGACTTTCCGTTCCGGAAGCGTTCCTTGCCTGTGACGGCTTGTTGGATTTATATTACAATGTCGCTGAAAATCTGGTAGTGTATCCGAAGATGATTGAAAAACACTTAAATCAAGAGCTGCCATTTATGGCCACGGAAAATATCCTGATGGATGCCGTGAAGAAAGGCGGAGACAGGCAAGAACTTCATGAGCGAATCCATGTATGTATTCCATGGACGCAGGCAAAAGAGTGAAGGAAGAAGGGCTGGAAAATGACCCTTTGGAGAGAATTGTAAAGGACGATGCCTTCCCGCTTACGGAAGAAGATATACAGGGACTTATGCGAGGAGAACTTTACATCGGACGCGCAAAGGAACAGGTTGAAGAGTTCGTCTCCCTGAGTATATTCAGCCGATTTTAGAGGAAAATAAAAGAAGAGCTTAATCTATCCGTAGAGATTGGCCTCTAAAACTATGCTATAATTAAAGAAAATGAATCAAAAACACTTGAATGAAAAACGTACAAATGCAAAATGTACAATCTTACAAATGCAAAATGTACAATCTACAAATGCAAAACGTAAAAACATTATAGCCTTACTAGGTAGAAATGAAAAACTTTAATATAGAATGGAGGAGTAATGAAAAAGAATATTGGCAATTGCAGTTCTACTATTCATTTTTGCGACTTTAGTCCATTTCCTATATACTGCTTTTACGGGAGGAAGCAAAGAATCGCTTCTTGCCCATCTATTTCTGCTTATGATTGTGCCATGCTGTGTTTTATGTTTTGCAATGGGTAAGCAAGCTCTATTCGGAGGGACTAGTAGAATAGTATCTTAAAGAATATTAACTTAAAGAATAGTATATGTGAAATGATTTTGAAAGGGGAAAAATATGGTACAGGCAATTGTCGGTGCAAACTGGGGAGATGAAGGAAAAGGAAAAATCACGGACTACCTTGCGGAAAATGCGGATGTCGTAGTGCGTTTCCAGGGAGGTGCCAATGCAGGGCACACCATTATTAATAATTACGGCAGATTTTCTCTGCATCTTCTCCCGAGTGGTGTTTTCAACCAGAATGTTACTTCCATCTTGGGAAATGGAGTGGCACTGGATATTCAGAAGTTCTTAAAGGAGCTTCACGCCTTGGAGGAAGCAGGAGTGCCGACTCCAAAAATCTACATTTCAGATCGTGTACAGGTTTTGCTTCCCCACCATGTAGTGCAGGATGAGTATGAGGAAGAAAGACTGGGAAAGAAGAGCTATGGTTCTACAAAGTCCGGTATCGCACCTTTCTTTTCCGATAAGTATGCCAAAATAGGTCTGCAGGTAAATGAGCTTTATTATGATGATATTTTGGAAGAGCAGCTCAAGAAGATTTTAGAAATTAAAAATGCGCTCTTTGAGAGCCTTTACGGAAAGAAAGGACTGGATTACGAGACCGTTCTTGCCGAATTAAAGAAGCAGAGAGAGCAGATTCGCCCCTATCTTTGCGATACATCTCTTTTCCTTAGAAAAGCCATTAAAGAAGGAAAGAAAATCCTCTTGGAGGGACAGCTTGGTACCATGAAGGATACCGATCACGGCATTTATCCGATGGTAACCTCCAGCCATACTTTGGCCTCTTTCGGTGCAGGTGGAGCGGGTATTCCTCCCTACGCAATCACGAGTGTGGTTTGTGTAACCAAGGCTTATTCTTCCGCGGTAGGAGCCGGAGAGTTTGTTTCCGAAATCTTTGGGGAGGAAGCAGAGGAGCTAAGAAAACGTGGAGGAGATAAGGGAGAGTACGGAGCAACCACAGGACGTCCGAGAAGAGTCGGCTGGTATGATGCAGTAGCTTCTCGCTATGGCTGTGCTCTTCAGGGAGCAACAGAGGTAGCCTTAACTGTACTGGATCCCCTTGGATACTTAGAGGAAATTCCGGTATGTACTGCTTATGAGATCGACGGAAAGGAAGTGAAGGACTTCCCGGTAACGCCGCTTCTTCGTAAGGCTAAGCCGGTCTATACCGTACTAAAGGGATGGAATTGTGATATTCGCTGAATTCGAAATTATGATGAGTTACCGAAGGAGTGCCGTGACTATATTGACTTTATCGAAAAGGAGCTCGAGGTACCCATTACTATGGTTTCCAACGGTCCGGAAAGACATGAAATGCTGAAGAGAACACCGAAGATTAAACTGTAAAACAGCAGCGACAAAGTAATATATGGCTCCATGTGTAGAACTTGGATATACACAAGAGAAGTATAATTATGTTAGAGCCGGATTTTTCCGGCTCTTCTTTGTAGAAACAGATAGAAACAGATAGAAACAAATAGAAACAGATTGAAAGGAAGAGTTATGGCACATTGTTCAAACTGCGGAGGAGAAGTACGATTCTCTATAGACAGTCAGGAATTGGAATGCGTGAACTGTAAAACGCATTTTGATCCGGTAACTTATAATCGAACTCCGGAAAGTTTGGAGCAAGAGGTATATAAAACAAAGATATTTACCTGCCCAAACTGTGGTGCGGAAATAGAGAGCTCAGACTTGTCCGTGACCGGTTTTTGCGCATACTGCGGTTCGGCAGTTGTTTTTAACAGTCGCATAAAGGAAGCTGAAAAGCCGCAAAAGATTATTCCTTTTCAAATTTCAAAAGAAAAATGCAAAGAGCTTTATCTGCAAAAGATACGATCCTTTTACTATAGACAAAAGGACTTGGAAGATCCCGCCTACCTGGATCATTTTGTGGGATTTTACCTTCCCTATTGGCTGTATAATTATGATTTTGTCGGAGACTTCCAATTAAAAGGGAATAAGAATTATACAAGGGGAAACTATGCGATCCACGAAGACTACAGTCTTAGTGGAAATCTGCAAGGAAACATAGAGGGTATTCCCTTTGATGCTTCTCTGCGTTTTGATGACGATATTGCCGGCGTTATTGCTCCGTTTTCGAAAGAGCAACTGAAGGACTTTTCTCCCAACTACCTCTTGGGCTTTTATAGTGAAATATCGGACACCGAGTCCAAAACCTATGAGAAAGAAGCCTTTGCCATGTTGGGAGAAGAGATGGAAAGAACAATTCTGGGACCAAACGGCTTTGATAGGCCGGATATAAAAGTTCAAGGTAAGTTCGATGCGGCTTGTCTTCAAAATGAAATGTCCGTTGAAGGGAATGTTTCCAATATGGTTTTTAAGTTATAAAAAGAATGATCGTATTTCCTATGCTATTGTTAATGGAGAGACAGGAAAGGTATATTGCGATATTCCGATTGACGAGAAGAAATTTCACAAAACTTCTATGTTGCTGGCTATCCCTATTTTTCTTGTTTTGAATCTTTTCTTTCAAGTTTCGGCAGAGAGTTTGCCCATCTACACTCTGGCTCTGTCCATTCTTCTGATTATTTTATCTCAGGTACAGCTACATAAGATACGAGTGAGGGATAGGGAAGCTTTACGTTACAGTAGGAATAGAAAAAAGGAAGCAGAAAACAATACGGAGCAGAGTGGAACTTTTCGTGCTTTGTTGGCTCTGATTATTTCCGTGATTATTATCATCTGGCATCCGGTCCGTGATGAATACTATTACATTGCTTCCATTCTGGCTGCGCTTGCTTCCATTTTTTCTCTGAGAAGAATGATTAAGAAGTTTAATCTTTTATCGACACGTTCCATTCCCGAATTTTTTGAGAAGAAGGAGGAGTGATGAAAAACATTATTTTAAGGACTCTACTTTTTACGTTCTGTTTCGGTTTTTTTATGATAGGAAAGGTTTACGCATTGGATCAGTCTGCTTTTCTTTCTTCTTCAGTCTATCGAAATTCGGAAACGGGTTATTCCGTCTATATTGATGACGAAGAGGATTTGTTAAGCAGTACGGAAGAAGAGGATTTGGCTGAAAAAATGATTCCTCTAACGAAATATGGAAATGTGGGCTTTCTCTCCGGGCGAGGAGATTACAGTGCGGCAAATTCCATTCGTTATTTTTATGATGATGTATTCTCCGGTAAGAGTGGACTGATTTTCTTTATCGACATGGAAAATAGGGAGATTCGAATTCAGAGCGGTGGTACATTTTACAGAACAATCACCTCCAATGTGGCGGACAGCATCACGGATAATGTCTATGTCTTTGCTTCTAAAGGGGATTTTTATAAGACCGCTGCAGTTGCTTTTTCACAGGTAAAGGCAAAGATGGAAGGTGGTTTTGTGGCGACCCCGATGCGTTGGATTACTAATTTCTTTCTTGCTATATTTTTAGCACTTCTTTTTAACTTTACCATGCTTCTTCTGACCTGGAAGCAGAACAGGGCAGGATCAAAGGCGGTTCTAGGAGTACTTAAGCCCAATATGATTCTGAGTAATAAGCAGATCATTATGACGAATCAGACGAAAGGTACGACTTAGCTCAGCAGTAGCGGAAGAAGCGGGCGTTCCGTGGAGGCTTTTTCAGGAGGTGGAAGATCTTCTTCCGGCGGAGGCGGACATCGTTTTTAGACAGAAATATAATACCGGACAGACAGGAGATCATAAAAGGAATCATTGATAGATAAGATAAAAATCCATTTTTCTTTGTGTTTTTGTAAAAATAATATAAAAACGAATTATTCACTTGACTGTAGATTAAAAAGCACTTAAATTAGCCAATGTTGCAAAAGAGTTATTGTAAACTAACTTAAGCTTTTAGGGTCGTGGTGTATAGGGGGAGAGAACTTATAGAAGACTATCCTCTCTAAAACTCTTAGTTTGTTTTTATAAAAAGATCCAAAGCGGAACAAGGAGGAAAAATGGTAAGAAAGGGATGGAAAAATGCGGCAATCGTGACAGCGATGTCTTTAATGCTACTACCGACATTCCAGGCTTATGCGGTAACGGCAAGGCCGAACACGAACGGAAATTTTGTGCAGGCGGAAGGGAATTGGAAGTTCCAAAGCTCTGACGGAAAGACGGTACAGGGTTGGGTAGTCAGCAACAATGAGTGGTATTACTTGGACCCTGTAACAGGAAATCTTCGTTCCGGCTGGTTCAAGTCGGAGGATGGAAAGACCTACTTTTTATATACTGTTCATGATGGTAATTTTGGAAAAGCAGTAAACGGTTGGAACTGGATTGACGGATATTGCTATTATTTTGAGTCTGCAGATAATGCGGAAAACGGTATTTTAAAGACTGGCGGCAGAACTGCGGACGGATATTTGGTAGATTCTGCAGGACGTTGGGTAAATGAAAGCACCGGACAGCCGGTATATGAGGCCGGAAAGGGACTGCCTTCTTCTGATTCCGATCAGAAGGTAGCCGGAATTGATCGTCCGATTTTCGGAGGAAGTGTGTCCGGAAACGGTTCTTCTTTGTCCGGAGCGGGAATATCCGCAGGAAGGGGAGGACGCACCTCCTCCGGAAACGCAGGGTCTTCTACTTCTTCCGGAAGCGCAGGGGCTTCCAATTCCTCCGAAAGCACAGGGTCTTCCCATTCTTCCGGCAGTGGCTCTTCTAATTCCGCTAACGAAAATAATAATGCGAACAACGAAAACAATAATGCGAATAACGAAAACAATAATGCGAACAATGAAAACAATAATGCGAACAACGGAAATAATAATGCGAACAACGAAAACAGCAGTGTAGAAAAGTCCGTATTAAATACGGAGAAGACCAAGGCCGTACACACAGAGCTTGGCGATTTCGTTTCCGTAGTATTTAGTGAGGGAAGCCTTTCCGATTATGATGTCTATATTGACGGAACGGATGTCAGTGAGGCCTTAACAAAGGTTGATGATGAAGGAAAGATTCTGAAGTGGATCAGTACCGTAGCTTCTCCGAAGAAGCTGGAGTCAAAGAAAAAGGGAAGTGAGGAACTTGTTCAAACTATCAGCCTAAATGAAGGTACAGCAGTGGATGCTATCGATGCAGGCAATCCGGAGGATGCGCCGAAGTACCTGCTTACCCGTGGAAGAATCAGTAAATATGATTACTATCTTTCTCCCAAAGACAAGGAAGGGCAGGAGAGAATTTATCCGACAAGCACGACTTTTGATTTAGAGGAGAGCAGAAAAGAGAACTCAAAGAATGTCAGCACAAGCTATTATGTAAAACCTCTGCTTATTGATGCGAATGGAAACAGCGTTAACGGAGAACCGCTTGTTGCCAAGTTCAGCCTCTCCGGAGAGGAGCAGAAGAAGTGGTTTGACGGAATTAACAAGCTTTCTCTTCTCCGTTATGAGGATAACACCCTCATTAACCGCGAGCTGAGCTTTGAATCCGGAACGGAAAGTGCTGAATATGGAACAAACGGTGTAATCAAAGTCTATAGCGGACAGAGTAACATGAGAAATCATGGTCTCTATCTTCTAAACATTCATTCAAGTTACAGCGAAGAAAGCGTAACTATCCCCGTAGAGCTTGAGAAAGCGGCAAAGTTTAACTTAAAACTACAGGCACAGAGCAATAATGCGAAGCAGGGAGAAAGAGTCGGATTTGACGTTGTTGGTGAAAATGGAGCGACCTTCGGAAATGATCTTAAGGTAGACAATATGATTGTGACCCTGATTAAGCCGGATGGAACATCTCATGAATTAAGCTATATCCATGACTTCTTTAACTTTACAAACTATTTCATCCTTTATGGAACCGGCGGTGCAGACGGTAAGACCGTAAATACCGACCAGGTAGGACAATACAAGCTAAAGATTCGCTATGCAGGCTATCAGGAGATGGTAAAGGAGTTTACCATCCACCCCGGAAAGGCTGTAAATCGTGAAGACTCCGATCAGGAAAAGGCAGAGAGAGCAGCTGCAAGAAAGAAGAATACGGGAAGCAGTTCTTCCGGAAAGAAAACGGATGCGGTATCCGCAGCAACAAGCGGCAGCATCGGCAAGAAGAAAAAGACGGATAAAAAGTCTATTACGAAGGCTGACAGCGTATCTTCCGCTACGGGTGGCGGTTCCGGTCATATTGATGGAAGAGTGGTCTTTAACTATGATCTTCTTAGCAATGCCCTATTGTTAAATGAGCTGAAGATGTTAAACAGCGATGCCCTCGCCGTTGTAAAGACCTATTACTCCATGACTATCGATGACAGCTCTTATCTTTACAACGAGGGAGCGGATGCTTTCTACAGTTATCGTGATTATTTAAACGAAAATACGGATAGAAAAGCAAAGAGAGAGAAGCTCCTAAGCTTTAAGGAATTTACGGAAAAGGCTGAGAAGAAAGATTATCATGGTCCCTCTCAGGTTCTGAATGTTCTGGAAGACGGACGTCTGGGCGGATTAACAGACTTTAAGCTTGTCAAGGGAAAACAGACTCCAAGTTTTAGCGGAACATCAACGGACATAGGTGGAGAATTCACATTGAAGACAGAGGATACGGCTTACCTTGCTTCCATCAAGGGAGTCTATGTAGACAGACAGACAGCGAATCTTCTGGATAGCCATACAAAGCCTGTGGTAATCAATGCTGAGGAAGGCACAATCCTTGTAAAGCGGGATGCCTTTAATTTCTGGCTGACTCCCGAAAATCTTCCCCATACTCTGAAAATCAGTGCAGAGGGCTACAGAGACCTAGAGCTTAAGCTTCAGTTTAAAGAGAAGGAAGACGGTCTGCAGTTTAGTGTAGAGGGCGAAGCGGAAAGTAAAAAAGATGTAGTGCTTTCTCTTGGTACCTCTGATGATGCTAAGAAGGCACTGGCAAATGTCATTGCTGTTCGGATTAAGAAGCCAGAACACGAGCGAGCTTTAAGACTGTTCTGATGCTAAGCAAGGAGGAACTGCCGGAAATGATTACTATGTAATTGATAAGGAAAATGGAACCATCACCTTAAAGGCAGGACTTTTTAAAGAGGCAGGGGAATATAAGTATGAGATTAAGCTAAAGAACAGAACGAAGAGTCTTTCCGGAGATATTGATGTAAAGGAAGCTCCGGAAACGCCGAGTGCGCCGAATGAGGAGACGGATCAGGAAAATACAAAAGAAGGACATCCGAAAAAAGCAAGTTTTGTTCCATTAAGTGATAAGGAGAAAGATAAGAGCTATAGAACTCTGGCGTTTGAAGGCTTGGAAAGAAATGAACTGCATACCTATTTGCAAAACATTTCCGCTGTTACAGTAAACAAAACAGATTATAAAGAAGCATTTAGCTCCATCCGTATCAAGGAAAACCAGTATTTTGCAGTTGGAAACGGATACGGATATAAAAATCAGCTTCGCCTGGATAAGACTTCTTTGGTGGAAGGCAAGAATACCGTTGTAATCGAGAACTCTGACGGAACGAAGGACCGCTTTGTTGTGGAACTCTCTTCAAACAAGAAGGAAAATGAATCTTCCGGAAACAAAGACAATTCCGCATCCAATGCAGAGAAGAAATCCTCCGGTTTGGAAGTAAAGGAAATTGTGAAGGTGGAGAATTATACCGGGGCGGTAGAGAGCTATGCAGTTCTTTTTAAAGGAAAAGAGGAGGATGTGAAGTCCGCTCTTTCCAAGATCGAAACAGTCAGTCTTAACGGAAAGACTTTAGAGAAGGCAAGTTCTTTTATCGGCGGCTTTGGGAATTTCCCGGAAGATAAATATGTGATAAAGGACTATATAGGGGCATTTGGAGGAGAAGTAAGCTTACAGCTTCCTGCGAAAGCTTTACAGGATGGAAGAAATAAACTTTCCGTAAAGCTTTCTGATGGAACAAGCTTTACTCTTAACCTTGATAAAGAGGGTAAAATTGTAGAGGAAGAAGCTCCTGCAGGAAAAGAATTTGCGATTGAATCCATCAAGAAGAAGTCTTCTCTTTTCGGATCCAGTTTGCAAGTGAAATTTAAGAACATGGACCAAAATGCAATGCGTGCTTTTAAGGAGACGGTGAAGTCTATTACATTAAATGGAAAAACTTTAGAAAAAAGAGATAAGCACAGGTTCTAAGACGGGAAAAATACTATTTTACTCTCATTTCGGGAGCATACAGCGGAGTGGATCACTTGATTCTCTCTCCGAGGATGCAAAAGGAAAAAGGTCAATACACTTACGATTGACGCAGAGGGCTACGAGATCCTGCACTGTGAAGTTTGATCAGGATGGAAAGCTTCTTTCCGATACTAAAGAAAAACCTAAAGAAGAGAAAAGGAAGATCTTAAGCTCAGCGTTTTGGAGAGAAGAGAAGCCAGTAATAATGCGGCAAAATACTTTGCATTGGCTTTTACGGACATGAGTGATGAAGAAGCTGCGGCGTATCTTCAAAAGCTTTCCAAGGTTACGGTAAATGGCAGTGTCTATAATCTTTCCAATAGACCCTACAAGCTTTTTGAGAGGCAATATTTTGCAGATAAAAAGGATAAGCGTGCAACTGTAAATGCAGCTCTTGCTTTGACACAGGCCGGCGGAGTAAAGGTTGGAGAGAATGAAGTGGTTCTCGAAACAAACGACGGCGAGAGTAAAAAATACCTCTTTACCGTAGAGCCCTTGGAGGCTCCGGCATTCAAGGAGGCAAAACAGGCAAGCACAGGTGAAGTGGAAATTTCCTTCGAAGGAAAGTCCGCGGAAATCAATGCTTATCTTAAGAGAGAACAGCTTACAGTAAAAGTAAACGGTAAACCAATCACAATGGAAAGGTATTATGATTCCATAATGAGGGATTCTACTATAGGCGCTATTGTTCACGCATACTTTGGAGCTAATCGGTTTTATTTTGGAAAGGATACTGTGGAAGCAGGGGAAAATACGGTAAGTATCGAATCTCCGGACTATAAGGAGCTTAGTTTTACTTTTACTTATAACAAGTAAAATGATAGGACTTTGAAGACCGTCCTTCAAGCAATAAAAACAGCTCGGACAAAGTTATGTAAAGACAGACAAGAACAGGACTTAGATATAGCTGAAAACTATAACCAAGTCCTGTTTTTTTGTATTTTTCAAAGGAAGGGTCTATAGGCTATCCTATATCCAGATTAGAAACCAGGGATAAATAAAAATATCCCGTGGCTCTTTCGGAAGTATTCTAAAGAGCATTTAAAAAGTAAGAGCAAAACAAAAGGAAAAGTAAGGAGAAATATTTATGCAAACATCAGTTATCGGCTTTCCCAGAGTGGGAGAATTAAGAGAACTTAAATTTACAACAGAGAAATTTTTCAAGGGCTTGGTATCCGAGCAGGAATTAGAGGCTCTCGCAAAGGAGATTCGGAAAAAGCAGTGGCTGAAGATGCAGGAGAAGGAAGTGGATTTCATTCCTTCCAATGATTTCTCTTTTTATGACAATTTCTTAGATACAGCAGTTCTGTTCAATATTATCCCGGAGCGCTACAGAGAGCTGTCCTTAAGTCCCTTGGAAAAGTATTTTGCCATGGCTAGAGGCTATAAGGGACCGGCAGGAGATGTAAAGGCTCTTGCGATGAAGAAGTGGTTTAATACAAACTATCACTACATGGTGGCAGAGATTTCCGATAAAGATGAGATTTCCCTTGTGGGAGAGAAGCCCTTTAGGGAGTATCAGGAAGCAAAAGCTTTAGGTGTAGAAACGAAGCCGGTAATTATAGGACCATTTACCTTATTAAAGCTCCTTCGTTATACAGAAAAGAAGACGGAGAAGGATTTCCTCAAGCAGGCGATTTCCGCTTATAAAGCGTATGTGGAGAGATTCGTTTCTCTTGGAGCGAAGTGGCTTGCCTTTGACGAAGCTTATCTGGTAAGGGACTTAGATAAGGAAGACCTTGCGCTTTTCACTGCTTTATATCAGGAGATTCTTTCTGTAAAGGGCGAGACTAAGGTATTATTACAGACTTACTTTGGAGATGTACGAGATGCTTATGAAAGCATTTTGGCCCTTCCTTTCGACGGTGTAGGTTTAGACTTCCTTGAAGGAAAAGAAACAAAGAATCTGGTAGCGAAGGGCTTTCCGAAAGATAAGCTTCTTTTTGCAGGCCTTGTAAACGGAAAAAATATTTGGAGAAACCACTACGAGAAGACTGTTAAGGCGGTAAAGGATTTGGAGGATAAGGGCATTTCCGTAGTGCTTGGCACATCCTGCTCCCTACTTCATGTTCCCTATACCTTAGAAGGGGAAAATAAACTCTCCGCAGAAGTAAAAAAACATTTCAGCTTTGCTGTAGAGAAGCTTTCCGAGCTTTTGGACTTAAAGAAGATTTTAAGCGAAAACGCGGAGGCAAGCGTGTTAGAGGAAAATAAAGCTCTCTTTGCTTCTGTAAGACCGAACAGCGAAGACAAGTCCGTAAGGACTGTTGTGCGGCAATTACCAATGCCGATTACACAAGACTTCCCGCATTTTCCGAAAGAGAAAAAATACAGAGAGAAGAGCTTAAGCTTCCTCTCTTCCCTACAACAACCATTGGTTCATTCCCGCAGTCTGCCGATGTTCGTCAGAACAGAAATGCCTTTAAGAAAGGTGAAAAGACAAAGGAAGAGTATATTGCTTTTAATAGAGAGAAGATTGCCGAGTGGGTAAAGATCCAGGAAGACTTGGATCTGGATGTACTGGTTCACGGAGAGTTTGAAAGAAACGACATGGTGGAATACTTCGGAGAACTCTTAAGCGGTTTCCTGTTTACCGAGAAGGCTTGGGTGCAGTCCTATGGAACCCGTTGCGTAAAGCCGCCAATTATATGGGGAGATGTTCGCAGACTCTCCGCTATGACGGTAGAATGGTCCACCTATGCACAGAGCTTAACAAAGCGCCCCATGAAGGGAATGCTTACCGGACCGGTAACCATCTTGAACTGGTCTTTCCCAAGAGAGGATATCAGCATTGCGGAAAGCACAAAGCAAATTGCTTTAGCGATTCGTGATGAGGTATTGGACTTAGAGAAAAACGGTATCAAGATTATCCAGGTTGATGAAGCGGCCTTAAGAGAGAAGTTACCTCTTCGTAAGTCCGATTGGTACAGCGAGTATTTGGACTGGGCAATTCCGGCATTCCGCTTAGTACACAGCGGATGTCAGGCTGATACACAGATTCACACGCATATGTGCTACAGTGAGTTTACCGATATTATTCCCGCAATCGACAACATGGATGCGGACGTCATTTCTTTCGAGGCTTCCCGTTCCGATCTGCAGATTTTGGACTCCTTAAGAGAGAACCATTTCCGTACAGAGGTTGGACCCGGAGTATATGACATTCACTCCCCGAGAGTGCCTTCCGTGGAAGAGATTAAAGAAGCACTCGGAAAGATGCTTAAGAAGATTGAAAAAGAGAAGTTATGGGTCAATCCGGACTGCGGTTTAAAGACCAGAGGCAGGGAAGAAACCCTGGCAAGTTTAAAAAGAACCCTTGTTCAGGCAGCAAAAGGAATTGAGAAATGAGTATTGTTGATTTATTTCAAGATAAAACGGTGTTTTCCTTTGAGGTGTTCCCACCTCAGAGGAATGCTCCTATCGAAACCATCTATGACACCTTGTATGAGCTTCGGGATTTAAGACCGGATTTCATTTCCGTAACATACGGAGCAGGAGGCGGAAAGAACAATGTCAGCACTGTACCCATTGCAGAGCATATCAAGGATACCTGCCATGTGCCCAGTGTAGTGCATTTCCTGTGTCAACTCAGAGCAAGCAGGATGTTTTGGAGAAAATAGAGGAAATTAAAGGCGCTGAATCGAAAAATATTTTGGCGTTGAGAGGTGACATTCCCGAGGGAGAAGAGAATCGTGGAGATTTTCGTTATGCTTCCGACTTAATTGCTTTTTTGAAAGAGCATGGGGATTTCAATATCTCTGCGGCCTGCTACCCGGAAGGACACCTTGAGAGTCCGGATAAGGTGGAAGATATCCGCAATTTAAAAAATAAGGTGGATGCGGGTGTAAATCACTTGATTTCTCAGCTTTTCTTTGAAAATAAGCACTTCTATATTTTCCAGAGCGCTGTGCTTTAGCAGGAATTGATGTTCCGATTGCAGCAGGAATCATGCCCGTTATCAATAAAAGGCAGGTTCAAAAGATGGCCAGTCTTTGCGGGGTAAATGTACCGAAAAAGTTCCAGAAAATACTGGAAAAATATGAGGACAATCCTATTGCCATGAGAGATGCCGGCATTGCCTATGCCGTTGATCAGATTGTGGATTTGGTTACCCACGGAGTAGATGGAGTGCATCTTTATACCATGAACAATTCCTATATCGCAAGAAAGATTTATAAGGCAACCCACAGCCTTTTCGAATCCACCCATAAGGGTGCTAAGGATGCCAGCAATTCGGCATAAGAATAAATACTCAGATGAAAACAAAAATGTACCTTTCTACAAATCATGAGTAGATAAGGTACATTTTTTCTGATTCTTAACAAGTGGCGCAAGTGCAGCCTGAGACATCTTGTTCATAGCTAGTATCGCTCACCAAGCATGTGGTATCTCGTTTATTGCGTGAAATTCCGGAAAGCAGAGAAAGAATTTTAAAAACGAAAGCCGTACTTATGAAGCAGTTTCTTTGCCATTTCGCAGTTCTCACCCGTGTAAAAGGATAGTTGCAAAGCTCCTTCTCCCTTTTCCCTATTGTGATTGATGCCGATATTGCGAATACTCACCATATTGGATGCAAGGATTGTGGAGATGATGGAAATGGCACCCGGATGATCCTGTACATGAAGAGAAATGACATATTCACTTTGAATGAGCCCTTGTGCAGTGCTGTCCATAGAGTTTCGGTATTCTCCGGATTCTTGGAAGAGCTCCATAACAGCATGGGGCTCCTCTTTTTTTATGGAAGTCTTGATGTCCTCCAACAAAGTGATGTAATCCTCCATCATTTCTACAATGGCTTTTTTGTTGCTTAGGCAGATTTGCTGCCACATTACAGGAGAGGAGGAAGCGATACGACTGATATCCTTGAAACCTCCTGCAGCCAGTTTTTTCATTGTTCCTTTTTCGTCTTCTTCCTTTAAAAGTTTTACAAGACAAGCTGCAATAAGGTGGGGGAGATGGCTTACACAGGCTACAGATTTATCATGATCTTCAGGACTCATAACAAAGGGAATGCTTCCGATAGAAGAAAGAAAAGCCTGCATTTTATTGGTCAGTTCAAGCGGAAATGACTTTCCCGGTGTCAGGAGGTAATAGGCATTTTCCAAAAGAAGAGAATCGGAGGCCCGATAGCCGGAAACTTCCGCACCGGCCATGGGATGCCCGCCGATAAATTGAGACGAAAGTCCAAGCTGCTCTGCTTCTTTCATGATAGAAGTTTTCGTGGATCCAACATCGGTGATAATCGTGCAAGGAGAGAGAATTGTTTGTAAATCTGTTAAAAATATCCGGTCTTGTTCTACCGGAGCACACAAAAAGAGAAGTTCGGTATCTTGGTCAATCTCTTTAAGAGTATGCAAATCTTGGTCAACTATCCCTTCCGACAAGGCGATTTTGACCGAGCGAGAATCCTTATCCAGGACGGAAATATGGGCATGCGGATATACTCTTTTTATAGCCTTGGCCAAAGAACCTCCAATTAATCCTAAACCGATAAAGGTAAAGCGTTTCCATTCCATATTTTCCCCTCCATGCTCCTTGCAAAGCAATCTGTATAGCAAGATATAATCTTTTTTCGCAGCGCAATAACACAGCGCAATAAAAAAATCGATTGAAGCTTAAGTTTTTTCTTTGAATTAGTATTCAAAATTATACATACATCTGATTTATAGAAGTAAAGTAGATGAAGAAAAAGCTACTGAAACGACTTGTTTTTCAAGAAATGCTTGCGTGCATTTTCTATTTATATTAAAATTGACTGCGAGTTTAGGGTAGAACTATGCCCTCGTGGCGGTTTCCCATAAGTAGAAGATATTTAGGAGGATTTATGATTTCTGCAGGTGATTTCAGAAATGGTATAACCATTGAGATGGATGGACAGGTAGTCTCAGATTATAGAGTTCAGCACGTTAAGCCGGGTATGGGAGCTGCTTGTCCGGAACCAAGTTAAGAAATGTGATTAATGGCGGTAACCGACAAGACTTTCTGTCCGACAGAGAAGTTCGGCAGCAAGAATCGACCGAGTAGATATGCAGTATCTCTATGATGACGGAGAGATGTACAACTTCATGAACAACGAGACCTTTTGAGCAGATTGCTCTTTCTCATGAGCAGATTGCTGATTCCCAGAAGTTTGTAAAAAGAAAAATGAAACAGTAAAAAGTTATTTCTTATCAGGGAAATGTCTCTCTGTAGAGCCTCCTTTGAAGGTTACTTTGGAAGTAGTGCATCACTGAGCCCGCATCAAAGGAAATACTTCCACCCGGTGCTACTAAGCCGGCTACTGTAGAGACAGGCGTTGAGGTTCAGGTCTCTCTGTTTGTGAATATCGGAGATAAGATTATTATTTCCACACAGACAGGAGACTATGAGTCCAGAGCATAAATTTTTGGATACAGAACATTGCGCGAGGAGCACGATGTCTTGTTTAGATAAGAAATAGACTCCTGATTTTGAGAAGCCCTTTTCCGTAATATAAGGGAGTAGAATCAGGGAGTATCTCATAATTAGGGCTTCCGACTCATTGCAGCAAAAATTTATATTGATGTATTAGCGAGTGTCGTCCAGGGATGTAGGCACTCATTTAGCAAAAGAAAGGATGAACATGGAAAGCGTAAAAAAGATTTTACAAGGAGCTGTAGAGCTTGCATTTGAGTCTGCCGGATATGAAAAGAACTGGGGAAGGTCACGATTTCCAATCGTCCCGACCTTTGTGACTACCAGAGTAACGGTGCTTTAATTGGCTCTAAGAAGTATCAGAAGAACCCGATTGAGCTTGCTGAAGATGTACAGAAGTATTTAGAGGGGGATAAGGCTCTTTCTGTGCCTTTATTTTCCAAGGTAGAAGTGGTAAAGGCCGGATTTTTGAATATGACACTTTCTCCGGCATTTCTTGCAAAATATTGCAGCTTGATGGCGGAAGATGAGAAAAACGGTTTGGATCCGAAGGAAGGACAGAAAGTTCTTGTGGACTACGGCGGAGCAAATGTAGCAAAGCCCCTTCACGTAGGACACCTTCGTTCTGCATCCATCGGAGAAGCTTTAAAGCGTCTGGCTATCCGTATGGGAAATGAAGCGGTGGGCGATGTGCACCTTGGTGACTTCGGTCTGCAGATGGGTCTTATCATCGGAGAACTGGAAGAAAGAGGAGAGCTGGAGAAAGATTTTACCATCGGCGAGCTCGAGGAAATCTATCCCCTGGCTTCCGCGAAGGCAAAGGAGAAAAATGCCGACGGCAGCTTAAAGAACGAGGAGTATGCAAACCGTGCAAAGGATATTACGGTAAGACTGCAGAAGGGCGAAGAGAAGTACAAGAAGGTTTGGGAGAAGATTATGAAGGTCTCCATTGCCGACTTAAAGAAGAACTACGATGCCCTTGATGTACATTTTGAGATCTGAAGGTGAGTCCGATGGGAGCCTTATTTCCCAAGACCTCATTGAAATTTTGGAAGAGAAGGGACTTTCCTATCGCTCGAACGGTGCTCTTGTCGTAGATATTTCCGAGCCGGAAGATAAGAAAGAACTGCCTCCCTGTAGTGATTTTAAAGTCCGACGGAGCAAGCCTTTTATGCCACCTCCGACCTCGGAACCATTATGGATAGAGAGAAACTCTACCCGCAGAACTGGTATCTTTATGTGGCGGACAGCCGTCAGGGAATTGCATTACACCCCTTCTTCCTGTGTAGGAAGAAAGGCGGAGCTCCTTCCGAAGGAAACAAAGCTCACCTTCATGGGGCTTCTGAACCATGAACGGGAAAGGACGGAAAGCCCTTTAAGACAAGAGATGGCGGAGTGCTTCGTTTAGAGAAGCTCATTGACGAGATTCGGGACTCCGTACTTTCCCGTATGGAAGAAGGAAAGGATACCGGACTTACAAGTGAAGAAAGACAGGAAACCGCAAAGGTTATCGCTCTTGCAGCCTTAAAGTACGGAGATCTTTCCAACCAGATTACAAAGGACTACATTTTCGACCTTGAGAAGTTCAGTGCTTTTGAAGGAAATACCGGTCCTTATATTCTTTACACTATCGTGCGTATCGCCTCCATCTTACGGAAATATGCAGAGGCAAATGGAGAGAGCTCGGTAGATACCGCTACATGGATTAAGAACTACGGAAAGAACTATACAATTCAGTCCGATGAGGAGCCTTCTTTACTCGCACTTCAGAAGCAGATCATCGTATTTGCCGACGAAATGAATGACGCTTGGAAGGAGCTTGCACCGCATAAGATCTGCGGATATATCTATGCTTTGGCAAACAGCTTCAATGCGTTTCTACCACAATGTAAAAGATTCTTGGAGAAGAGAATAAGGAGAAGCAGAAGAACTATATTGCTCACCTGTCACTGACCTGGAGAATCCCTGACCGATGCTGATCCATGTACTTGGATTCTCTGCTCCGGAGAAGATGTAAGATGAAGTATTTTGTCATGAGTGACTTACACGGCTCAGCTTACTATACAAAGAAGCTTTTTGGATATCTACAAGGCAGGAGAGTATGAAAAGCCTCCTTTGGAGATCTCCTTTATCACTGGTCCGCGAAATGATTTACCGAAGGACTCATGCGCCGAAGCAGTTATTGCGATGCTGAATCCTCTTAAGGATGAAACCTTTGCAGTACGAGGGAAACTGTGACGCGGAAGTGGACCAAATGGTACTGAATTTCCTATTATGGCAGACTATGCGCTGCTTGACTTGGGAAGTAGAAGCATTTTCTAAGCCACGGACATGTGTATAACCACGAAAGCTTCCCGCTTAGAAAGAATGGCGATGTCTTTCTTTGCAGGGCATACCCACCTTCCTGTGGCGGAGAAGAAAGAACGAGACGGAAAGTTCTACTATCACTTAAATCCCGGATCGGGAAGTCTTCCGAAAGAGGACAATCCGAACAGTCACGGGGTTCTTACGGAAGAGGGATTCACGATTTATACCTTGGACGGGGAAGTGCTGAAGATGGTGGAGTTTTGATAAGGAAGAGTAAGTCAGTGTACTCGCTTTACGTACGGGCGACACTTGCTATAAGCGTGGTCACTTTCGTGGGCGGCTTGCCCCGAAAATGCACTACTTTTATGCGAAACACAGCTTCATGAAAATCTCTTAAAAATGAATAAATGAATAGAAAAACAGCAGATTTTAGGTCGAAATTGACTGAAATCTGCTGTTTTTGATCGTGGACCTGATGGGAGTCGAACCCATGTCCGAAAACGAATTCCCTTTCCTTCTACTATCATAGTACACTTCAAGATTCCCCACTCATAAAAGCTGTGCACCTCTTTTATGAGTCGGTATCCTCTACATACGCCCGAGCATGGGAGGAACCATGCGCGTCGTTTCTCACATAAATGAGGTCAGGATCTTCTCCTGTGAGTGAGAGAAGGCTGGCCAGCAGCGCTTAGGCTGCTAATGCGTAACTATTATCGTTAGCGTTTAATTTTAAGTTTGAAGTTTAACGCGACTTCTTTCGGATAGCTTCTAAAGCTGCATCATCCCCGTCGAAACCGGTACAAGCCCTTGAGACATACAAGTCTAGCGAATTTTCCTAAAAATGTAAATAGAACAGCCCGAAGAGACAGAAAGATGTAATGAATAGAAAGTGAAGAATAGAAGCGGGATGATATCATAACAGAAATATCTTTTACTATCCCTTGCTTTTCCTGATTGCAGATAAACTATAATGAATCTGATTTTGTGAAAGAGAACGTATCCATTTGGATTAGCATTATTTGAATAGAAGAAAAAGAGAAAACAGTCATGAATCATGAGGAAGATTCTCGTTTTGGATTTTGGTGGACAGTACAAACCCAGTTGATTGCCCCGGAGAGTAAGAGACGAAGGGTTTATGCAGAGGTTTACAGTCCGACATTGGCATAGAGAAGATTAAAGAATTGATCCCAAGGAATTATCTTCACCGGGGACCTCAGTCCGTGTACAAAGAGGAAAGCCAGCATATCGGAAAGGAAATTTTTGATCTGGGCATCCCCATTTTCGGCTTCTGCTATGGAGCACAGCTCATTGCCTATGAGCTTGGAGGAGAGGTAGCTACTGCCCCTGTCAGCGAATATGGAAAGACACTGACCCATGTGGAGAAGTCCTCCCGTGCTTTTCTCCGATGTGCGGAAGAGACCACCGTTTTCATGTCCCACACCGACTATATTGCCAAGGTACCGGAGGGCTTTAGTATTACCGCTCATACCGAGCATTGTCCTGTTGCGGGAATGGAAGATGCCAAGAGACAGATTTATGCGGTGCAGTTCCACCCTGAGGTACAGCACAGCGTAGAAGGACAGAAGATGATTCATCATTTTCTATGACGTCTGCAAAATGTACCGGAGACTGGAAAGATGGCGTCCTTCGTGGAGGAGCAGGTTTCCCTTTTGAAAAATAAAATCGGCTCCGGCAAGGTGCTTCTGGCTCTTTCCGGCGGTGTAGACAGCTCTGTTGCAGCAGGGCTTCTTTCCAGAGCAATCAGAAAGCAGCTGTACTGCGTATTCGTGGACCACGGCCTTCTTCGGAAAAATGAAGGCGACCAGGTAGAGGAAATCTTTGGAGAAAAGGGAGATTTCGAGTTAAACTTCGTCCGGGTAAATGCGGGAGAAGAGTATTTTTGAGAAATTAGCCGGGGTGGAAGATCGGAGAAGAAGAGAAAGATTATCGGAGAGCAGTTTATCCGTATCTTTGAGCGTGAGGCAAACAAAATCGGGAGCAGTGGACTTCCCTGCTCAGGAACCATTTACGCAGACGTGGTGGAATCCGGCCTTGGAAAGGGTGCAGTGATTAAGTCCCACCATAATGTAGGTGGACTTCCCAAGAACATTTCCTTTAAGGAAATCGTGGAGCCTCTGCGCCTGCTCTTTAAGGACGAGGTGCGGAAGGTAGGACTGGAGCTTGGACTTCCGGAGCATTTAGTTTATCGTCAGCCCTTCCCGGGACCGGGACTTGGGGGTAAGAATCATCGAGAAGTAACGCCTGGAGAAGGTTCGCATGGTACAGGATGCGGACTTCATTTACCGTGAAGAAATCGAGAAAGCAGGACTCTCCCGTTCCCTACAGCCAGTATTTTGCCGCCCTCACCAATATGCGTTCGGTAGGGTGTATATGGGAGACTTCCGTACCTATGACTATGCGGTGGCTCTCCGTGCGGTGATTACCGATGACTTTATGACCGCAGAATGCGCGGATATCCCTTTAGGTACTCCAGAGAGTAGATGAATCGAATCGTGAATGAGGGTAAAGGGGAGTGAATAGGGTGTTCTATGATCTGACATCTAAGCCACCCGGAACGATTGAGATGG
>BNJS01003858.1_pt1 | contig 106628 bp, 192 predicted proteins | sample 8540461 | NCBI WGS metagenome assembly BNJS01 (sample SAMD00202454, study PRJDB9452) | human saliva metagenome | isolation source: human saliva | place: Japan
GCGAATTGTTTCAACCAGCCACCAGATAACGCAGCTCACGCAGGTATGTGACATCTCGAACAGATTGCTTTAAAAATTTGAACGCGATAGAGTTTTAACCGCATATACCACCGTGCTTTCCATTTCTGCGCAGAACCCGCGCGAAAAGGAACCTGTTTTCACCACGCTCTGCGAAACGCTGCCATCCTCTTCGTCGCCATCGTATAAGTAACTCCATAATCTCCTCTATTCAGTGGCTCAAATACATAACCGGAAATGCCCGGCGCTTCGCCAGTTTGTAAGCCGCGCTACCATCTACATCAGGTCGTAAATCAAGCATCACTACTTCCCAGTCGCCGTTTCGGAATACCTACGCATGCTGATATTCGGGTCCTAAAATGGCAGCCATGCTGGCAATCCTGCGCACCGTTCCGGTCGCTGAACCGCAGCCGATTTGATCTTTCTTTGATGATGTCTGTCGATACCATCAATGTTAACCACTCGACCACCGCCAAAGGGCGGTGACGGACATAACCGCTACCATCTTACCGTACAACTTCGAACCACGCGCATGCAGGATGGCGTACACCATCCACTTCCGGGTTCGACAAAAGTATATTGAGAGGTTCTCGCGCCACCAATCTGCGGCTACGAATACGAGCATCATCCCGTCCATGCACAGTAGTCCGTACTGGGAAGGCGCGTTGTGCCGCCAATCGCCGTGCGTTTTGCTACGCCGGGGCCGTCGCCGTCCTGCGCTCCGGGCGCAAATAGAACCAGCCATCTTTCCCAGACGCGCCGCCCCACTTGTATCATCGCGAAGACTGAAGGACCAATCATGGCAGATCCAGTGATAATATCAATAATCTCTCAAATTGGGCGCCTCTCGCCGGGGAACCAATAACATCATCGGCTTCATCTGTATCTTGTCTTTTCCTTCATTAGCCATACCTGCCGAAAGGTAGTAACGAAGGTGAAATTTTGCCGGCGTCGGTATTTTTATAATTTTATTACAGCACCAATCTATTCATTGGTTATACTCAAACTCTCATCCACCATTCCAGACAACCAGGCTAAGCGAAGCGCGCCGGTTTTGAAATGACAGAAGAACGCCGAATTTGCCGGTAGCAGCCTTTGTGGCGGTCGCACTACGCCAATCTTCGACTTGTAAAAGGCCCATAACATGCTCCCTGAACAACCTGCGCCTGGGTCAGTTTGAAGAATACGCTTCTTGCAATCTTCTCTCGCTTGGCTAACACTGCCCTACCGCAGACTACACCGGCGGCTCAAAGAACGCCCCATGCAGCTGAGCGTTCTTTGTAGCCCAGTAAATTGAAAGTCTGGAATGACTTTAGAAAAAGGGTTTATCCAGATTGCTTTCTTATCTTTAATAATCTCCGGATGTAAATTGAATTTTTAAGCTGAGATGCCAGCTATTGGACGAAATTTTGTGGGGATAAATTCGTCTGCAGATATCTGCGGATGCCTAAGACAATAAGCCATGTCGGGATACATGCAACTTTGTTTCGTACCGAAGACAATACTATTGTCGGCGCGATTCGCTTCCATCACCGTTCAAAGCGCCTGCAATACCGCTGCCGGATCGCGGTACGTCGTTGGTGTTATATCTGGTGAAGCCGCAATTTCACCGATATTCAAGATTGAACGTGTTCCATACGAGTCTGGCCATCATGTCTTCCGTTTTGGGTTGTTTGGTCGATGCCCGTCGCGGTTTACCGACTGCTTTGGCAATCACCCCATTACTACAAGAAGAAATTACAATTTCGCTTCGGCACCATCGTTACTTTATCAGCTACGCCAAAATTGCTGTGCCGCGACCAGAACCGATTTGACCTTCTGTACCGCCCGCGTTGATGCCTGGCAACCGGATTGTTGTGGCGGCTCTTTGCCAACCATACAATTCAGCAGCGCGTTCGTTCACCTGCAAAGTGCGCGACTGCCGCCTTCGTTGTGTTCATGGCCGCAACCATCAAACCAACCATATCAGTTGTCCTTTGATATATGTTTGTTTATTGGCGCAATGCCGGGCAGGTACTTTACCAGACACTCGTCAAATTCTTTATTCGGTTTTCAGCCATTTTGATTCCTTTCGTGCGAGGTCTGTTTTATTCAGGTACACTTGACGGCGGAAGCATTTCTGCATCAGCGTAGATACATTGTGCACCATCAGGTTTTGTTCCGGTAATAACGTTTTGATCATTAGCAAATCTCGCGGCCTGATGAAAGGATGCCCACAGTTCCTATAAAGGTACAGTTAACCGAACTGGAGTACCGTGTCTGGCTGATTGTGTTTACCTTTTATCTAACTCGCCAGCTGAGCGGATTGGTGCCTGCAGATTCCGTCGACTCGGCAACGAATTTCCGCGCTACCGCGCAGCAGTGGCACCGCGCCATTTCTAGGGGCGCTGCAGGCAAAAACTCAACTTCTAGATAATTTGTGGCCAATACACCACTGCACTTTTGTGCGCGGCCGCGCCACCACGCCACCTCGGCAACGTGGAGCCACTGAGAAACGATATCTTCACGGCTTTCCTGTTCTTCAATGCGAAGTTAGGGCGTTGCATCTAATTTTGTTGTATTGATTTACATCTGATGGACCTGCCATGCGATCTTTAGAGAGTTTGCGTTTCACACACATGAATAAACCACGTTTTAACAATTGTGCGTTTCCGCGTTGCCTTCTGTAGCTTACTGCTGTGACTAAACCGATCAACATGCTGTTAATTCGTCTTGTAAATTTGACGGTCACTGTTTCACCCACCATACACACAGCATCGCATACAACCATTTGGTTGCGCTGTTCACATTAGGCCGGAATAGCACTCTGTCCAGTTAACCTCCTTGGGAACTTTGCCCGCCCTGTGTAATACCCCGGCATAACGCACAGATATCTTACCGGGCAATCCTTTCATAGTGAAAGCCCTGCCTCAGGCAATCTAGCAGTGTCTTGTTATCTATACATGTAGTATAGTATACTAAGCAAGAAAAAAACACTTCCGCCAGCTACACTATAATTTTCCAGATTATCAGGTCTCATGTCGACATTACATCAACGTTAAACAACCGCGAATACAATTCAACTTAATCTCCCTTGCGTCCTGTACGCAGAAGAATTATCACCACACCTTCCTCTCAGCAGATATGTGAAATTACAAAGTTTCAAAAAAATTCTTTCGTGCATTACAGGGATCAGGTAGGCATCGGTATCTTGCCTAGAAGGGCGTGCATATTCAGCACACGAGAGAACATGCTGGGTGGCGGGCTGGCATCGCCAGACTACAGCCGTCCTCTATATTTCGGGAGCTTTGCTCTGGTAATCATCCCCTATGAAACGTACGATAAAGGCTGAAGATGCTATCGTGGTATTCTTACCATTGACCGAGACTTTCATGGCCATTTCCGGACTGCCAATCACTGTCAAATCAGTTGCTCCACCAACCTCATGCACCCGGCCAGCCTGTCTGGCGATGCGGCCGTACAAAGTCATTATCTGTCCCTCAAAGGGTGCGCGAAAAAATCTTGCTTATCTCGCTGGATATTCTGGCGAGGTGCAAAAAAGAATATCCCTCACCTTACCACACAATCGGTGACAAATGGCGGACACGTTCTCAGCGTGAGCGCGCCGCCTCAGCCGTAAAGAAGAACTGGGTCACCGGTTGCAAGACGAACGATCGTCAATTCCACGGTAAAAGTGGGCTGGCGAATCGAAACCATTCAAGATTTTTCATTTGAAATAAACTTTTTTGATTCACTCTAATAATTGTGTGTTGCCCTGGTCGTACAAGACAATAAACTATAAAAGTTTACCAGGGCGTACTCACCCTTGCAGGTTTTCTCCTGTAAGAGGCACTATAACTAAAGCCCTACCGCTTCCAGTCTCGGCCAGAAGGGTAAAGAACTTTATCATGAGGAAGTTACATCTTCAGGACTTATTTCATTCCCATAGCCTGCATCAACATTTTGGTTGTGCTTTCATTTCTTCATTGTGTGAGCCATTTTGTTGTGAATTCCTTCATTTCTTGGTTTTCTGCTTTGATATTTGCGTTATCTACACCAATACTTGTTCGTACGCTACTTTCATTGGTGGTCCTCTTATTTCAATGCAATTGCTTTTTTAGCTCTTGTTACATATACAGAGGACATCAGTGCTTTCATAACGTTCAGGGAATTGCCTTTTTCTTCTGGACTCCAGCCAAATTTATGAGTCACGCCAGCATTCACCATATTTTGATGTTGACCTAATGTAACACCACCATTGGGCCGCGGTCGCTTCGCGTGCCGCGGTGGCAGCGCTGCATTTCATTACGATAATTACCAATGCCGCCATGATTTGTGTCAGTTCCTAATGGGTCATATTGTAATGGTTTCAACATAAAGCAGCTGCTTTCGCACCAACTTTATAAGCTTCGCCGGTAAGCACCGTTCAGAACGTTGTTCGCTGTACCTTTCAACTGATCACCATTGACGTCAGTGCCATTGATACCAGGTGCCACATTTTAGAATGCGGTTACCGCCGTTATCGTATTTGCTAACCAATGTCACCACGGGGAACCCTTTACCGATTCCAGATGCGTGGTCAATCACCACCACCGGTGGTGTCACAAATCGTAATCGCCAGTTCCGGTTTACCATCTTTGCCAGGACGATACAGTGTACTCACGCCGATCATCGCTGTTTCACAGATGGTAAACTCTGCAGGTTACCTGTTTTCCTCATCGATGACAAGGACTGCACTCTTTGTCGATGATAGGTTTAAAATACGCCGGTGTAATCAGTAGAACCATCACCCTTGTGAACGTTTTTCATATTAACTGTCATGGATGCGGTGTTTCACCGTTCATCTGCATTTTTAACAACTTCTTCGCAACACCACGTGTATTGTCAGTCAACTTAGTCGCATCTGCTGCGTGATATTTTAATACTTCGCCAAGGCCAACAGCCCGTCATCTTTGTTATCGCCTGTGCGGGTTACGAGCCTGCTAAACGGTCGCTAACCACTTTCAATTGATCTTCCGTCGCTGCGACCAGATACGGCCGGTTTGCTACATTCCAGTCTTGTTTTGCAACCCTATCACAAATCGCGCCGTCAATGGATACTGCGCACCGTCAGCTTTACCACGCTGAAGTGATTAACTCCACCTCTTTCAGACTCGCTTGCTAACTGTCGTAATGGAACGTCCTTTATTAAATCCTTCGTATTCTTTAACTTATCCATTGTTTAATCAACATTCATTTCATCCTAACACAATATCCGTTTTGGTTTCCGTTGCGCCAATGACTTTGGGTTGTCATCTGTGCATCGTCTGCAAGCATATTTATTACCATCAATCCGCATCGTAGCTTCTTCATGCTACCTGATGTCACCTGCCAGCGGATCGGTCAGCTTCGTTTCATATATACGATACGGTCATCTTTGCCAACCATCATGCCGTCTACCAACCGCTTCTTCGTCGCGCTAATGAAGACCGTTTTTTTACCATCTTTACCGTTCGTCCGATGAATCTGCCGTCTTTACCATTGATCACAACTGCAGCGAGGCTTCGTCTTTACCGAACGCCGTCGTCCTGTGGAGCCTGGGTTTTTTTCATCTTTGCCGTTAAACACTGGTTTCGCCTTTTCTACCACGAATCCGGTGACTTCTGCATGCGCCGTCTTAGCACGCCAGTTCACCTTTGTTGTTTGATTTGATTATTAAATCTTTTTCTTCAACTTCGCGGTCCTGGCCTTTCACTTTTTCATCTTGTTCGATGGAAGTCAATACGTTTTTACCGTCATAGTTTTTTATCCTGCATCCGGCGGCTCTCCCGCGGAATTTTCCACCGTGCGGATTTTTCACGGTGGATAGGTTGTTGTTTTGCATCCCCGGTGCATCGAGACTAATCCTTTATCCACTAAACCCAGTATTCGCAGATTTCGTTCTTCTGTGGCTGCTGCCCGATAAATGTTAAGTTTATTTGCATCTGCGGTTTGTTATCTAAGTAGTGATGGAATACCTTCTGTTGGTGTCGCGCACCTCGCGACTCACCATTGTTTAACACCCTGGAGTCCGATTGTTTCTTTACCCATTAGATGCGATCCTTTGGCGCTGCACCGTCTGCTGCACGGTATTCGTACCTGCCGCCGCTTCTTACTGTGTTTCAGCGTCTGCAATATTCTTGTCACAGATGCCCGCTGTCGGTACCTGTGCACCATCCGTATCGCCATTTCGTGGCTGTCGTACCCCAATGTCCTTTGTCAGCTAAGCGAATGTCAGCCAGATGTATGACGTTATCGTTCCTGTTGTAACCGTTAAGGAAGATTTTTCACATCTTTGTCTTCACGTTTACGAAACGTTGTTTCAACCATTTGTCGTTGGTGTTGCGTTAGCGTCTGTATCATTTGCTTCGGCCAGTTCTGGTTTGTTGCCGCTGGTGTCAATATTGATGCGTAAGGATGGGTTTTATGCGCCATTTCGTGATCGGCGATACCAGATATGTTAACAGTTGTCGGCATCACCATCCATTGGGTTTCGCCGCCGCGGATGTTTGTCGTGCTGGTCTTACAGCGTACTGGTCTGGTCACAGATATTACCCGCAGTTTGATCCACCCTGCTGTCCTGTTGCCGCGGGAACTGCGCCGCAATCATCCACCACCTTCTGCTGTCGTTTTACATGGCGTTCGCGGGGCCCGGCGCGACGAGCACTGCTCAGCGGATGCTGTAATTTCCCTTCCTACACCGTAGAACCGTTAGCATTCACGCCGATATTTGCCAGATAATTTGTTTTATACGCGCAATGATATTGGCGATACCACCTTGTTTTATTCAAAACGTATCTGTTTTAGACGCATTGCTTCGCAAATTGGATTTTGTTTATTCCTTTCTGCTGCGCTTTCGCGCCATCAGATACGTTTTAGCTGATCTTCTGTCGCTGCACGGCTGAATCAAATTTCGGGTTTATTACGCTCAAATGCTATTTTCAAGACCTGTCCGTAGTTGCCTTCTACGCTTTGTCAATTGCGCCGGGTTTTGCCATCTGTACTTGGTAGCCGATTGTTTAATCTGCGCCACCACCAGTGACCGCTGGTGCATTTCCGCTACATTCACGGGCTACTGTCGGTACCCGCTTCAGTCGTATTCGTACCGTCTGCCGAAGTCGCCACCTGTGCTGCCCTGCACTGGTTCGTTCTTGGTCGCCTGCGGTTCGTACCGTTGTTCACCACAAGTTGCCTACGCTGCAGGGCAAAGTATTCGTTAGAACGATGTTTCAAGCGAAGTGTCAACGCATCTTTACCATCTGCTTCTGAATGTTACCCTCGGATACCGTCTTTGCTTATGCTTTAATACCTTCACCAGCGATGTTCACCAATGTATTTCAAGCGATGTTTATTCCACAGTGTCAGAGTTGTACGCAGTGAAACGTAAACCGTCGTCCTGGCGGCGCCCTTGACGTTCTACTACTTTTCAGTATTCGTCGCTGGGTCAATTTCTTTTCGTTGTGTATACGATACAGGTGATGCTGCGTCCTTTACCGTCGACACCTTTTCTGCACGAACGCCTGGAACACCATCAGCTCCGTCAGCACGCCTTCTCGTGGAGATATCGGTTTGATTTTCGCCAGCGCCTTTCCGGGCCCATTAAGCCGATTGTTGCCGTCTTTACGGGTGACGCCTTCTGATTTTACCGTCGCTACCGCTGGCTCCGATTTTACCATCTTTACCGGTGGTAATGCCCTATTACCATTTCACCTTTTGAACCGATCAATCCGATGGAGGCCGTCATGCGCCGTTGATCCGGCGCAACTGCAGACCATCTTTCCGTTACGCCGATAACGCCATCAGGCCTGGTTTGCATCTTTACCCGTTAGCGCCTGGTTACCTTTTCACCGTGGTGCTGCCCTGCTTTACCGTCTTGACCGTTAGCGCAGTTCCGCGCGCTGCAGTTACGCTCCAGCCCGTGCCAGAAGTTGAATGCATTAAATCTTTGTTCAACAATAGTCACTGTGCGCATGCCATCAACGCCACCAGTTGTCACTACATTTGTTGCCATCATCGTTGCTGTCTGCTGTTACATTTACCAGTACCAACATTCATTGAATGAAGCATTTTCAACAACTTTATTACCGCCAGCTGTGGCAGGAAGGGATCGCTGAAGGATATTTTGCCTGTACCAGTTCCAGGCGTGGATGACTTTCAATTGTTCTTCTGTGGCTGCGGCCTTTTTGTTGCAATCGGCTGCATCCATATTCGTTAAAACAGCCAGTGATATCACCTACAGCACCATGTTAACGAATTACGGTTCGCCGTTCGACAGCAGTGACTTTACCAACTTTGCATTGATTTACGGTTTATCGCCAGCTTCTGCTGCTGCTGAACGGTGCACACCATCTGCACCGCTCAACTTTGCGGTTTACGTGGTGATAAGTTGATATTTGTTAACTCCTTCTAGCTGTTCAACCACCATCCTCACCGCGGTGGCTGTTCGTCAATTGCTTTGTCAGCGCTGCAACGATTTCCCTAAACGTTCGTTTAGTTTTTGTGTCCTAAACACTGCTTCAGACTGTAACTGCCTGTATGATATCACCGCTATTTTTGACCGTATTCATATGCTTCGCCCGATGTTTTTGCAGTAGTTTCTGCACCTGTTTAGGATCTGTATGTTTCGTTTCGCTTATACGATACGGGTCAACACCATCTTTACCATTGGCACCATCACTGGCGCATACGCCGACTACACCTTTGTATCGCGCGCTGTGGAAGACCGTTCACCACCATCTTTACCGTTCAATCCGATGAGGCGTCTTTGCGTTGATGGCAGCTGCAGAGCCCGTCTTTACCGTTTACGCCAATAGAACCGAATGCAGAGCCATCACACACAGTTCACCTTTTGCGGCATTCTGCCATGCTGCCGTCGATACGTTGGCACCTGGTTCTGCGGTTTGGTGGTTGTTGGTTTGAAGTCGTAAATCTGTTCCATTTCATTCATATTACCAGCAGTAGTTGGATCTTGTTCGATAGATGTTAATACATTTTGCATCTGGTTTTATCTGCATCAATAGCACCTGCACAAATTTCTGCAGTACCTTGGTTGCTACAAATAGAATGCAAGTTTGTTGTTTCTCCAGTGTTAGCATCGAAGATTAAACCTTTGTCCTAAACCTGTTGTAGCAGATTTCAATTGATCTTCGGGTGCTGCGGCCAGATACAAATCATTGGTTGTTACATCAACTGTATCTAAATAATGATGAGATTGCCTTCTTCTGGTTACGATAACTTTACCTGGTCAAAGGAACAGTTTCTACTGGTGTCACCGTTGTTTACCGTCTTTCACGCCGGTTCGTCTGTTCTGCCGTCACGCCATTCGCACCGTTCACACGAACGCTACGTTGCCACGCTGGTTGTGTTTGCTGCATCGCTGACCTTTTCGCTTCATCACTTTGGATTCGTTAGCACCGTCTTTGACAACAGTGCCTGCGTCACTTTCGTTTCCTGGCGCGTCTTTGATTCGTCTCTTTGTTCTGGAATGGTTCAACGAATTCTTCTTACTACATCTTGCGCCGTTAGTCGTGCGGTTTTGTCTTATTTCTTTCGCAGCTGCTGATCAGTCAACTCCATCGCGCCAGGCTCAATGTATTCTGGTTGCAGGTCAATACCGTCAGCGCGGATATTTTCTGGTAGCAGACTCGTCTTTCGCGGCTTTTCATGATCCACACTTCACCGGCGATGTTCCGCCAATGTGACCGGCAGTGTTATTCTCAAATTCATTTACCAAGTGTAATTCTAAGCCGTCATCCGCTGGTAGCCGCCGGCGTTCTACTCTCTTTCGCGCAGATACCGAATTATTGCCAGTTCGCCGCCGGTACGGTGGTACCTGTCTGCACGCTCGCGCGCACCACGGGCTTTATCATCCGTCTGACCTTGCTAATACATCTCTTCGTATCTAAGGTTGCTGGTGCCGTCGGCAACGTCACGACGGTTTTGCCTTGCAGTTTTCTTTTCTTCTGGTGCTACTTCCAGACATTGGGTCGAATGGTGGACTGGCTTGATCGCTGCAGATCATCTTGTTTCACAGGTACGTTCCGTTCATCTTGCACCCTTCACGCACTTTCTGCCAGCCGTTCTACATCTGCCGATAGCGCCGTTCTGCCCCATTCGTGGTTATTGCAAATTTGAATGTTAATCTTCAACATTATTCTGTCATTTTCTGTATTTGCTCACTACATTATTTATGGTTAATGTCTGCTGCCGTACCGGCAATGTTCCGCAGATAAAACCTTTTGCCGACTGCTGGTGGTTTCCTTTGAACAATTCGGTGTGTTCGGCGGGTCAATTTCAACTGTTCACCGTATTGCCTGCGTGCTGGTGCCAATCCCAGCCTCAACATTAGCCGATATCTGCTGGTGGCGTTGGTTGCGGTGTTTCTGCCGCTTGCCGTCGATTGCTGCGGCGGGTTGCATGCCATGCCGCGCTGCGCTCTGAACACCAGTTCTGCCGTCTTGCCTCAACTCAGCTGGGTTTGCGCATTGGTAGTCGTTAATGTTTCCATTCGCTCCTTCAGCCAGACGGGCCACCTTCATCTTTCACCTTTCACCAAATCTGTCAAATCGAACAATTTCAAACATTGGTTTTGTGTCCTTCGCATTTTGACCATCATCCTTATTTCATCGGTTTTATCTTTCGTTCCGCGTGCATTCTCGTCTTTGGTGCCGGATCATCTTTAATCAGCCAACGCCCTTTTACGTGAAATCATTGCCATCATTTCAGGTGATCATCTTTCGTTGTGCCATCTTTGGTCATGGGTAGTGCCGTTAATCTTCACTTTTCGGTTCCAGCGCTTTTTCCAGTCACTTTCGCATCACGCGTCACTGACTATTCGGCTCACGGTTCTTTACCGTTTGGTTGCTGTCATTCATTGGAGACTTAGATGTGATGCGCATTTAACTTCCGATTACTGTTGCCAACTGCCGTCGTATCTTGCTCGTCGTCATCTGTGCTCATCTTGTCCGCCCAGCATTTCATTCATCATTTCCCAAATGTTCCGGTGAGATCAATTCGCTTTATCTCACCATTTCTGGAAAGTTCACACCCTCTTCTTGCCTTATATAACGCGCTCGTCCGCTGCTTTGCCATCGCATCAAACAGATGAATACGTTAACGTTCCATATTACAGGATCTTTCCGCAGCAACTATTTTCTGGTACGGTGCAAATTCTTGTTTCGGCTGGTTGTCGTATCTTTCACCACAGCTGCTGTCGATGGCGGAGCCTACAGTATTGTCGGCGTTTAGAATCTGGCGTGTTTACCGCATCGAACATCACCTGCATACTTAGTACCATCTGCATTTGAAAGTGCCATCTGGTTTGCATGAATACTTGTTACCAGCGTTATCTACGTAAATCAAAGGCTTGGTCCTTGCGCCACTTGCTCAGTGTTCAGGATACCGTTACATCATGCAGCATGAGTAGCTGCAAATTACGTAGTTGTATCACCCTTGATGTTGAATTTCAGTTACCATCTTTTGGTTGATTTAGCAGCTGTTGATCCAGTAGCCGTATCATCACCGAGAGCAATGGTGTTGTCTACCTTTGGTTTCAGTCTGACAAAATCACTAGATTTAGCAATGCCTGCATTAGTAACTGCAGTTTTATGTAGCATCCGCAGCATCTTCTACTGTTAATGCTAACAGTATTGTCATCGCCTACTGTATATTTACCTTCAGAACCAGCTGTTGGATTACCACTAAACGATAGTCGCTGCCAGATTTAGCATATGTAGCTTCGGATCAAACCTGATCTTCTGTCGCTGCGACCAGATAAAATGTTGGAGTTGCTACATTTCCACTCTTTATTTGCAAGACCCAGTTGCGAAGTTACTCTGTTGGTGTGCCACCAGTTGTCAGGAGCTACGCCGAGTTGCGCTTTGGGTGACAGATTGTTTACCTACTACTACACCACCCGCTGTTACGTTAGTCATTGCATTAACCGTACCATCTTTGCCGTTGATTGTAACGGTTTGTCACCAGTTGCTGCGCCATACTGAAAGTAGTAGCTCCGTCTGCCGAACTCAACTTTGCCATTACCTGCTGCATTTTGTAATGCTGCTGAGTATTAACGAGGTTTTTGTTCATTTTACAGTTAATGTAGAGTTGCCATCTCGCTTGTATCTAAGATGTTACTACCAGATTGGAATCCATCTGCTTGTTCTTTTGTAACACCTTCACCAGCGATGTTCACCAATGTGTTCAAGCGATGTTTGTTCACGGTATCAGAGTTGTACCAGTGGTGTGAACCATCATCCATCGTAGCTACCAGACGTTCTACCACTTTTTCAGTTTTCGTCACTGGGTCAATTTCTTTCGTAGTATATACGATACGAGTGATGCCAGTCTTTGCCGTCAACACCTTTTTCACCACGAACGCCTGGAACTCCATCAGCACCATCTTGGCCATTACAGCCATCTTTCATGCCGATATCTAGGATTTACCTGGTGCACCATCTGCTCCTTTGAGGACCAGATTAAGCCGATTGTACCGTCTTTACCGTTGATGACAACAGATTTTCCGTCTTCACCCTTTGGCGCCGATTTTTACTCATCTTTACCATTGTGACAGCTGCTATTGCCATCACCCTTTCGGTCCAGTCAATCCGATAGATCCGTCTTTACCGTTGATCACAACTGCAGAACCATCTTTACCGTTTACGCCGATAGTACCGATCGGAACCTGGTTTACCTGTGTTTGCCTTTCTGCACCTGGTTCACTGCTTTACTTTCACCGACAGTCACTACGCATCTGTGCCTGGTTTGCCATCTTTGCCGTCTTCTACCTTTTACAGATTACTGTGTTCGTAGTTAAAAGATTTAGATGTTAGAGTCTTTGTTCAACTTCACAGTGACAGTAGTAGTCGCCAATGCATCTTGGCCAACTGTTGTACATTACGTTGTTACCATCGTATTGTTTTGTCTGCATCGGTAGCATTTTCTAAATGAGCGGTACCCACAATCTTCACTGTAGAGCCAAGTTTGTTTGTTGCAACATCTTTTCCTCCATCTACTGCGGGAATATTAGCACCGTATTTCATGCCTGTATCTGTCACTTTTGTAGTCACTGCATCAGCTGTGTTTTTAAGGTCGAATACATTAACCGCTGCATTTGGATGGTTAGTCGCTTTCGCAGTTTTCTTCGAAACGTTCTAAGAATGTTGGATTTTTGTTTGATTCCTGCACCTTCTGGAACTTTTGTATTGGCAATCGCAGAGCTTCGTTGCTATGAAATTGTACATCGCCAGCTGTTGTATTTTTCGCGGCAGATTGAATACGAGTTTCTATATTTTTCTGGTTCTACTACGGTGTTATCTCGCTTTTGTAGTTACCATCTTTTTAACGTTAACTTATTGCCTTCTTTTATCTGTATATACAACAGGTAATTGAGCACCGTCTACGATACCCTTGTTTATTAATGGTTACATTCGTAAGCATGGTTTCCATCGCTCACCTTTATCATCTACTGTCAATACAGTTGTATCTGTAGATGTCACAGTAGTCACCTGTATTATTATCTGTACCAGCTACTGGTGCCCCAATAGTAATCTCCACCATTGTCTTGTGTGATAGTAACTCCGCCAGTACCTTTTAAAATAATGCGCTTATTATCTCCTGCTACTTCTTTTGAAGCAACCTTAGCACCATTCGGATCCTGGCTTGCAATCGCTAAGTCCCACAGCAGTTTTTATCTGCTTTGTTGTTAACTTCGCGTCGTTAACTGCTTTCGCAAATCTTCCGTTGCACGGCCAGATACATAGGTTGGGTTATTAACAGTCCATGCTGTATTAGCAAGGCCTGTTACATAGTTACCAGTTTCAGGTGTACCACCTGTTGTAGGAACTGCACCATTGGCGCCTGGAGTGACAGATTGTTTACCAACGACAACGCCTGCTGCTGTCACAGTACCAGCTGTGCCATCCATTGTCACTTGTTTAGCTGCTTCAGTGCCTAATGTCACTTTGTCCGCTAAGCGAACGTCATAGTTAGTATGTCCATCGGTTGCTGTAGTTTTAGTTAAGGAAAGGTTTTGTTAGCATCTTTGCCTTCATTATTAACCGTTACAGTTGTTTCGCTTTGCCAACTTCATCGTTCAATTGTTTTACGTTAACAGCATCAGAATCACCTACGCCTTTAGATACATTGGTAATTTTATTACCGCCATTATCTAAGCCATTTTTCGTTAAGGATACCGTAGTTGTTGTACCTGCGGATGGCTTAATCGTGATTCCCTCTGGACCTGCTACAGTCGTTGGCTACCATCCGTGGTTGTCACTTTACCAGGGTAATAGTTGATTGTACCTTCTCCGTCTTTCGTCACTTCTACTTTCGAGCAACAGTAATAGAATCGTTTAGAGCTGTATGTGAAGTTTCTACCATCTTGTTTGATTTTTAAGTTTTTACCAGCGATGAAAGCTACTTCATTATCGTTTGTGACATGTTCGGATGTTGGGTTAGAGCCTGTGGCTTGTGCACCACCATCTGCCACATCAGAAGTTGCGTGACCAACCTAAGTTAGTTTTCAAGTCATTGATAGACTTATTCAACTGAGATACGTTAACTGCATCTGTTCCATCTGTACCTTCCGCCACATTAGTGATTTTCGCATTTACCAACAGAGATTGTACCTGGTTTTGTTCCTTCGCCATTGTTAATCGTTAACGTTGTATTACCGTTAGAAATCGTTAATGGGCGTACCTTTACCAGCGATGGAATTAATGCCTGTTAAAAGATTCTGCAGTTTAACTTTCAACGCACCGCCATCTGCATTGACACCGATATTATTATCAGTCAATGTTCCTGTAGCACCGCCAAAAGAATTTTACAGTGTTCCCCTAATTTCTTAGTGATACCATTTTGCTCAGCTGTTGTACCTTCTGCTCGCTTTGTAGTTATCCCCGCGTATTTCATGCCTTTGTTTGTAGCATCAGTGACTGCTTTGGCGATACGCATCAGATGCTTGTTTCAGGTCAGATACATTAACACTGCATTTGGATGGTTACCCACTTTTGCAGCTTCTTTCAATCGTTCTAAGAATGATGGATTTTGTTTATTTCTGTACCTTCTGGAACGTTTGTTGGCAATGTGCAGAGCCTACGTTATTAAGGATTGTATCTCCAGCTGTTGTATGCTGCAGATTGAATACGAGTTTCTACATTGGCTTTATCAACTTTTTACACCATCATCAGTTTACAAAGTTGCCATCTTTATCGATAGTTACTTTTTACCATCTTTTGTTGTATATACAACAGGTAATTGAGCACCATCTACTACAGCCTGTTTGTTGATGGTTAATTCGTACGCATGGTTTCCATCCTTACCTTTGTCGCCTACTGTCAATACAGTTTCATCCGTAGATGTCACAGTAGTCACTGTATTGTTATCTGTGCCAGCTACTGGTGCCCCAATAGTAATCTCGCCATTATTTTGCGAGATAGTAACTCCACCAGTACCTTTTAAGATAATGCGCTTATTATCTCCTGCTACTTCTTTTGGTGCAACCTTAGCACCATTTGGATTATCACTTACAATCGCCAAGTCCCACAATGCAGTTTTATCTGCTTTGTTATTCACTTCATCGTTAACTGCTTTCAACTGATCTTCCGTTGCCGCACGACCAGATACATAGGTTGGGTTAGCCACGTCCATGTTGTGTTACCAAGGCCTGTTACATAGTTACCAGTTTCAGCTGCTGCCACCTGTTGTAGGAGCTACGCCGGTTGTGCCAGGTGACGAGTTGTTTTACCTGCACCACCACCTGCTGTTACGTTGGTCGTTGCATTAACAATGCCTTCTTTACCGTTGATTGTCACAACTTTGTCTGTACCATCAGTGCCGTTGTTGCCACTACGAAAGTAGTTGCTCCGTCTGCACCGAACTCAACTTTGCCATTACCTGCTACATTTGTAATGCTGCTGATATTAGCCAAGGTTTTTTGTTCATTTTTACAGTCAATGTTGTTTTACCATCAGCTGCGACTAAGATGTTGCCACTTGCAGATTGGAATCCATCTACTTGTTCTTTTCGCAACGCCTTCGCCAACGATGTTCACTATGTATTCAAGCGATGTTTTGTTTTCTGTATCAGAATTGTTACCAGTGAAACGTAAGCCATCATCCATTGTAGCTACTTGATGTTCTTTACCGCCTTCTGTATATACGATACGAGTGATGCCGTCTTTGCCGTCAACACCTTTTCGCACCACGAACGCCTGGAACACCATCAGCACCGTCTGCACCATCGTGCCATCTTTCATACCAATCTTAATGGATTTTGCCTGGTTGTCCGTCAGCACCTTTTCGGTCCAGTTAAGCATTGTGCCGTCTTTACCGTTGATCATCACTGCAGAGCCGTCTTTGCCATTCACGCCGATAGTACCATTGAGATCCTGGTTTACCATCTGCACCTTTTTCACGACGAGTGACTACTGCATCTTTGCCCGGTTTGCCGTCTTTGCGTCTTCACCTACAGTTACTGTGATTTGTTGTTACAGATTTAGATGTTAAATCTTTATTCAACTTCACGTTGCGAGTTGTATGTCGCCGTTAGCATCTTGTCCAACTGTTGTGATTACGTTGTTACCATCGTATTGTTTATCTGCATCAGTAGCATTTTCTAAATGAGCAGTACCCACAATCTTCACTGTAGAGCCAGGTTTGTTTGTTACAATATCTTTTCCTCCAGCTACTGCAGGAATGTAGCACTCGTATGTTCATGCCCGTGTCTGTCACTTTTGTAGTCCACTGCATCAGCTGTGTTTTTAAGGTCAGAAACGTTAACCGCTGCATTTGGATGTTTACCATCTTTCGACCTTTCTTCAATCGTTCTAAGAATGTCGGTTTGGTTGTTTCCTGTACCTTCTGGAACTTCTGTAGTGGCAATCTACAGAAACCTGCGTTGTTAAGAATTGTATCGCCAGCTGTTGTATTTTTCGCGCAGATTGAATACGAGTTTCTACATTTTCTGGTTCTACTACAGGTGTTATCTGCTTTGCCAAATTTACCATCTAATTAACGTTAACTTATTGCCTTCTTTATCTGTATATACAACAGGTAATTGAGCACCGTCTACTACAGCTTGCTTATTCACTGCCAAGTTATAAGCATGATCATCAGTGCGTACTTTTGTTACATCAACAGTTTTATCAGTAGATGTCACAGTTGTGATTGTATCGTTATCTACGCCTTTTTTAGCGCCGATTTTGATTACACCATTTTCTTGTTTAACAGTAACGCCTGATTCACCTTCTAATACGATACGTTTATTTTTTCCTCGCCACATTCGTAGCTTATGGTTCTCGCTTTATCTGTAGTTGTACCGCTTTCTAACAGCCAAGTCCCACAATGCAGTTTTATCTGCTTTGTTGTTGACTTCGTCGTTAACTGCTTTCAACTGATCTTCCGTTGCTGCACGGCCAGATACATAAGTTGGGTTAGTGACAGTCCATGTTGTGTTACCAAGACCTGTTAGCATAGTTGCCAGTTCAGTAGCACCTGTTGCAGGAGCTACGCCAGTTGTACTTGGAGTAACAGATTGTTTACCTACGACAACGCCTGCAGCTGTCACAGTACCTGCTGTACCATCCATTGTGACTTGTTTAGCTGCTTCAGTGCCTAATGTCACTTTGTCTGCTAAAACGAACGTCATAGTTAGTACTGTCCATCAGTTGCTGTAGTTGTAGTTAGGAAAAGATTTTTATTGGCATCTGTATTGTCGCCTTAATAACAGTTACCGTTGTTTTTGCTTTGCCAACTTCGTCAGTTAACTGTTTTACATTAACAGCGTCATTATCACCTTCGCCTTTTTGCCACATTCGTGATTTTTGCATTACCAACGGAAATTGTGCCAGGTTTTGTTCCTTCACCATTATTAATCGTTAATGTTGTATTACCATTGGAAATCGTTGTGGTGTTAAATACCTTTACCTGCAATGGAATTAATGCCTGTTAAAGATTCTGCCAATTTAACTTTCAACGCACCGCCATCTGCATTGACACCGATATTGTATCAGTCAATGTTCCTGTGGCACCGCCAGAATTTTGCATTGTTCTCCTAATTTCTTGAGTGATACCATTTTGCTCAACTTCGTAGTCGTCGCTGCTTTGTAAGTTATCCCCAGCGTATTTCACTGCCTGTCTGTGGAATTCCACTGCTTCTAGCGACTGCTGCGTCCGGATGCATTTAGCGTCAGAAACGTTAACCGCTGCTTTTCCTGTTACAGGTGTCTTTGCCGCAACTTCTGAACGTTTTTCTAAGTACGTTGCATTTGGTTTTTCTTGACCCGCCTCAGTAGTTACTTTTGCTCCGTCAATCGCAGAACCCTACATTGTCTACATTCGCTGAGGTTGTGCTGATTCGCCTCGTATGAACCGTACCTTCACACTTAGCACCATCTTTATCTTTGAAAGTTCCATCTGGGTTGTTTTAAACACTTGTTGCCATGTTCATCTACGAAGATTAACGCTTGCGATTCTCCTAGTTTTTCGCATTTACTCACATCGTAAAGCATGGGTATTTTCCACCCACATTGTCAACAGTACAGTGCCATCGGTAGATTCCACAGTTGTGATCGTATCACTATCTACGCTTTGCAGCACCGATGGTACTAACACCGTTTTCTTGTTTAACAGTAACGCCAGATTCACCTTTTCAATACAATACGTTTATTGTCTTGTCCAGTTACTTCTTTTTGGAGTCACTTTAGTGCCAGTAGTATTGTCACCAGTTGCAACCACAATCCCATTGATTTGCTTTTACAGTGTCTAATGCTTCTTTGGGATGCCACATCGTTAATGGTAATCGTTTCAGGAGTACTATTAGGCTGTGCATCTTTAACTTTAAAAGGCAATGGTTCCATCGACTGGTTTATATGCACCACCACTATTTGCATCTGATTCGCAATCAAGCGGAAGTCTCATGTGCGACGCTGCATCAGCAATGTTTTTACCGCTTGTAATTGTTCTTCCGTAGCTGCACGATTAGATGTTCCAAAACCGTCTACAGTTAGAGTTGTATTTGTAAGCCCGTGATTTGGCCTTTTTACCATCGATGGATACTGCTTTATCTCCATCCACTTTCACAACACCATCACCAGCAAAGCTTACTTTTGCACAGTACCTGCTGTATTTGTAATGGACGTGATTTTACCTAAGTCACCCATGCCACATTGACTTTGTAGGTTCAGTTTCTGTACCTTTACCTGCTACAGTTGTATTGGTACCAGCTGCTAATTTTGTTTTTAGCTACGGATACTTTGAGATTGTTTTTCCATCTGTAGTTGTATCTTTATCTACAGTAACATTATTTGCATTATCTCCAGCTTTTACTTCTACTGCATCTTTGTGATATTAGCCACTGCTTTTTAGATACGCCTACGCCGTAACGAGCATTAGCTGTTTTATCAACAGTTCCATCCATCATCGTTACAGTGGCGATGTTTTCATCGCCAGCTTCAGCATCCGCTTTAGTAACAGATTCTACTTGTTTACTTGCCGCAATCGTAAAGGATTGTTTACCTGTAGTAGCATCTGGTGTTCCAGCTGTAACTGTGTACCATCTCCTGCACTGATCGTTGGCCCTAAGCCAGTGATTATTTTTACCAGCATCCGTGATGTTGGATGTCATTTCGCTACGCCAGAGATCACTGCTTTTGTATCAGCTACAGCTGTTCCATCTCCATTGACGTAAAGTTAATGTTACATCACCGTTAGTATCTACAGTATATTTAGTCGTATCTGTTGTCGGTTTAGATAGAAGTTCTTTTGCCCGCTACTGCATTCAATTGGCTCACGTTAACAGCATCTGTATTTGCTTCACCATCTGCCACATGGTGATTCTTGCACCACCAACGGAGATTGTACCAGGTTTTGTTCCTTCACCATTAGTAATTGTTAACGTTGTATTTCCGTTGGAAATAGTTAATGTGTAGTACCACCTTTACCAGCAATGGAATTGATGCCTGTTAAAGATCTCTGCCAATTTAACTTTCAACGCACCGCCATCACGTATTGACTACCGAATATTATCAGTCAATGTTCCTGTGGCACCGCCAAGAATTTGCAATTGTTCTCCAATTCTTAGTGATACCATTTTGCTCAGCTTCTGTAGTAGTCGCTGCTTTGTAGTTATCCCCAGCGTATTTTGTACCTTTATTCGTAGCATCCTCTACTGCTTTAGCAATACTTGCATCAGATGTTTTCTTAAGATCAGATACGTTCACTGCTGGATTTTAGATTTTGTAGAATCTCTGCTGCTTCTCCCAATTTTTCTAGGAATTTATTATCTGGTATATTTCCATCTGGATCGATAGCAGAGCCTACGTTATCTGCACGTTATTGCATCAGCTGTATTCACTTTCTGTATGAACATCACCTTCTGTACTTAGTGCCATCTGCATTTTGAAGTTCCATCTGGTTGCTTTAAATACTTGGTTGCCATGTTCATCTACGAAGATTAACGCTTGCGCTTCTCCCAGTTTTTAGCATCTACTTTCACATCGTACGCATGAGTATCTCCATTCACTGTACCAACAGTGATGGTTCCATCTGTAGATGTCACTGTTGTGATGGTATCTGTATCTGTGCCTTTTTGGTGCACTGATTGTAATCACGCCATCGGCTTGAGCTACTTCAACCCCATTTTTACCTTCGATAGCAATTGTTTGTTATCTGTCGGTTGAGCGCCATCTTGTGGCGTTCACATTCGTAATAGTAGTACCAGATTTAACCGCCAAATCCCATTGATTTGCTTTTACTTCGTCTAATACTTGTTTAGAAGCCACATCGTTAATAGTAATCGTCTCAGGAGTACTATCAGCTTGTTTAGTATCTTTCACTTTTTAAAGCAATGGTTCCATTATTTGGTTTATATGCACCATTACTCATTCATCCGATTCGCAATCAAGCGGAAATCTGTAGTGATGCTTTATCTGCAAATGTCTTTTACCGCTTTTAATTGTTCTTCCATGAAGGTACGGTTAGCCTTAGCAAAATCTGCGGCAGTTAGGTTGTATTTTTGTAAGCCAGTAATTTGACCTTGTTTACCGTCGATGGATACTGCTTTATCTCCATCTACTTTTCACAACTCCGTCTCTCAGCAAAGCTTACTTTACCAGTACCTGCTGTATTTGTAATGGACGTAATATTACCTAGTCGTCTGGCTACATAACTTTGTATGGTTCAGTTTCTGTACCCTTTACGCTACATGTTGTATTTGTACCAGCTGCTAATTTTGTTTTAGCTACAGATACTTTTGTAGATTGTTTTTCCATCTGTAGTTGTATCTTTATCTACGTAGACATTATCTGCATTATCTCCAGCTTTTACTTCCTACTGCATCTTTAGCGATATTAGCCACTGCTTTTTAGATACGCTATACACCATAACGAGCATTGGCTGTTTTATCTGTTGTACCATCCATCATAGTTACAGTAGCAATGTTTTCATCGCCTCTGCAGCATCGGATTTCGTAACAGATTCTACTTGTTTACTTGCCGCAATTGTAAAGGATTGTTTGCCTCGTAGTAGCATCTGGTGTTCCAGCTGTAACTGTAATACCATCTCCTGTCATTGATCGTGCAGCCTAAACCAGTGATTACTTTTTACCACCATCATGATGCTGGACAGATATTTTCGCCATGAGATGACTGCTTTCTGCATCAGCTACAGCGTTTCCATCCCCATTTACGTAAGTTAATGTTACATCACCATTCCATCCACAGTATATTTTTCTGCATCTGTTGTTGGTTTGATGTGAAGTTCTTTGCCTGCTACTGCATTCAATTGGCTCACATTAACAGCATCTGTATTTGCTTTCACCATTTGCCACACCAGTAACTTTTGCACCACCAACTGAGATTGTACTTGGTTTTGTTCCGTCACCAGTATTAATCAGTTAACGTTGTATCGTCATTGAAATTGTTAATGGTGTAGTACCACCTTTACCAGTGATAGAATTAATGCCTGTTAAAAGATTCTGCTAAGCCAATTTAACTATCTCGCACCATTATTTGTAGTACGAATATTATTGGCTGCTGTACCGCAACAACCAGTTCCTTCACCTTAACTTCTAACGTTTGGCTCAGCTCTTTAGCTAATCGCATCCCCTGTATTACCTGCGAATTTCATTCCTTTTGTAGTAGCATCCTCACCGCTTTAGCAATACTTGCATCAGATGTTTTCTTAAGATCAGATACGTTCACTGCTGATTTAGATTTTTGTAGCATCCCTGCTGCTTTCTCCCAATTTTTCTAGGAATTTATTATCTGGTATATTTCCATCTGGATCGATAGCAGAGCCTACGTTATCTACACGTTTTGCATCAGCTGTATTCACTTTCGTGTGAACATCACCTTCGTACTTAGCACCATCTGCAGTTTTTGAAAGTACCATCTGGTTGTTTGAATACTTGGTTGCCAGTTGTCATCTACGAAGATTAACGCTTGCGCTTCTCCCAGTTTTAGCATCTACTTTCACATCGTACGCATGAGCATCTCCGTTCACTGTACTAACAGTGATAGTTCCATCTGTAGATGTCACCGTTGTGATGGTATCCAGCATTCATGCCTTTTGTGCACTGATTGCAATCACGCCATCATCTTGCTTAACAGTAACACCAGATTCACCTCAATACGATACGTTTATTTTCACCTTCTGTACCAGTTGCTTTTTGGTTCTACTTTCTCTGTATCTGTACCATTATTAACAGCTAAATCCCACAATGCAGTTTTATCTGCTTTACCATTGACTGCTGCATCTGCTCATATTTCACTGGTCTTCTGTCGCTGCGACCAGATACTGTGTCGATGTTGCTACATCCAAGCTTTTTATTTTTCTAAAACCTGTAAGATAGCCTTGTTTACCGTCGATAGATACTGCTTTATCTCCATCCACTTTCACAACATCATCACCAGCAAAGCTTACTTTTGCTCAGTACCTGCTGTATTTGTCAATGGACGTGATTTCCACCTAGTCGCCTGCACATTGACTTTGTATGGTTCAGTTTCTGCACCCTCTACCTGCTACAATCTGTATTGGCACCAGCTGCCAATTTTGTTTTAGCTACAGATACTTTGTAGATTGTTTCTCATCTGTAGTTGTATCTTATCTACAGTAACATTATCTGCATCATCTCCAGCTTTTACTTCACGCATCTTTAGCATGATATTAGCCACTGCTTTTTTAGATACCCTACACCATAACGAGCATTGGCTGTTTTATCTGTTGCACCATCCATCATAGTTACAGTGCAGATGTTTTCATCACCTTCTGCAGCATCGGATTTCGTCACAGATTCCACTTTTGTGTTTACTGCCGCAATTGTAAAGGATTGTTTTCTGCAGTAGCATCTGGTGTTCCAGCTGTAACTGTACTACCATCTCCGCATTAATCTGTTGGTCCTAAGCCGAGTGATTACTACCTGCATCCGTGACGTTGATAGGTCATTTTCGCTACGCCAGAGATCACTGCTTTTGTATACAGCTACAGCTGTTCCATCTCCATTGACGTGTAATGTTACATCACCGTTAGTATCTACAGTATATTTAGTCGTATCTGCTGTCGGTTTGATGTGAAGTCTTTGCCCGTTACTGTATCCAATTGGCTCACTTAACAGCATCTGTTTCGCTTCACCATTTGCTACACCAGTGACTTTTTGCACCACCAACGGAGATGGTACCTGGTTTTTGTTCCTTCTGATGCATTGATAGTCAATGTTGTACCACCATTGAAATTGTTAATGGTGTTGTACCTTTACCAGCAATGGAATTAATGCCTCGTTAAAGATTCTTGCTAAGCCAATTTCTAATACTCCACCATTATTTGTAGTAGAATATTGTAGCTGCTGTATTACCAGCAACAGTTCCTTCACCTTTAACTGCTAAGGTTTGGCCTAACTTTGCTAATTACATCCCCTAGTACTACCTTGGAACTTTCATTCCTTTTGTAGTAGCATCCTCTACTGCTTTTGGCAATACTTGCATCGGATGTCTTCTAAGGTCAGATACGTTCACCGCAGATTTTCCCTTTTGTTGATCTGCTGCTGCTCGGTTAATTTTACCCAGAGAATGTAGTATCTGCTGTTGCATCCATCCGGATCATAGCAGAACCCATCATCTGCATCGCTGGTGCATACAGCTGTATTCACTTCGTATGAACATCACCTTCAGTACTTAGTGCCATCTGCATTTTTGAAAAGCTACCATCTGGTTGTTTGAATACTTGTTGCCGTTGTCATCTACGAAGATTAACGCTTGCGCTTCTCCCAGTTTTTTAGCGATCTACTTTCACATCGCACGCATGAGCATCTCCGTTCACTGTACCAACATGTGATAGTTCCATCTGTAGATGTCACTGTTGTGATGGTATCTGTATCTCGTGCCTTTGTGGTGCACTGATTGTAATCACGCCATCGGCTTGAGTTACTTTCAACCCCATTTTTACCTTTCTGATAGCAATTCGTTTGTTATCTGTCGGTTGAGCGCCATCTTGTGGCGTTACATTCGTAATAGTAGTACCAGATTTAATCGCCAAATCCTATTGATTTGCTTTTACTTCATCTAATACTTGTTTGATAGCCACATCGTTAATAGTAATCGTCTCAGGAGTACTATCAGCTTGTTTAGTATTTTTAACTTTTAAAGAAATGGTTCCATTATCTACTTTATACGCACCATTGCTACCTTCTACTGGATTTTGCAATTAAACGATAATCCGTTGTAGACGCTGCATCAGCAATGTCTTTACCGCTTTTTAATTGTTCTTCCGTAGCTGCACGATTAGCCTTAGCAAAAATCTGGCGGCAGTTAGGGTTGTATTTTTGTAAGCCAGTCATTTGACCTTGTTTACCGTCGATGGATACCGCTTTAGCACCATCTACTTTCACAACGCCATCACCAGCAAAGCTTACTTTGCCAGTACCTGTAGTTTAGTGATAGACGTAATTTTAGTTATCTACCTTCTACATTAACGTTGTATGGCTTTAGCTTCTGACCTTCACCTTCTACAGTTGGTATTCGTACCAGCTGCTAATTTTGTTTTATCTACAGATATTTTGTAAGTCGTTTTACCAGCTGTTGTATCTGATTTGCTGTGAACATTATCTGCACTATCTCCAGCTTTTACTCTACTGCATCTTTAGCGATATTAGCCACTGCTTTTTAGATACACCAACACCATAACGAGCATTGGCTGTTTTATCTGTTGTACCATCCATCATCGTCACAGTAGCGATGTTTTCATCACCTCTGCAGCATCGGATTTTCGTCACAGATTCTACTTGTTTATTTGCCGCAATTGTAAAGGATTGTTTGCTCTGTAGTAGCATCTGGTGTTCCAGCTGTAACTGTACATACCATCTCCCCGCATTCGATCGTTGGTCCTAAGCCAGTGATAACTTTTTACCAGCATCTGTGATATTGGACAAATCTTCTTTTGCTAGACCTGTGGCTGCAATGGTTACTTTTGCCTTCTTCACTAGCTATCACTATATATTATTCCCCGCCACAAGATTTTCACTAATTTATCTTTAGGGCGCAACCTGGGCCCCTATCTGCCAGCTAGATTCCATTCATCGCTTCGCCAATATGTCGCCATTGAGATTAATGTTACATTATCTCCAGCAGCTGCTGTCGTGATGTAGTTACCATCACCTTTGATATTAAACTTCACGTTTCCATCTTTTTAAAGATCTCGCCATAGTAGACCCTGTTGCAGTTCCATCACCAAGAGCAATGGTATGAGCCACTGATCTTTCTAGAGTTGATACATCTGTCGCCTTTGCGATTCCTTCAATGGTTGGTACTTTCTTGTGTTTGCTGGAGTTAGAAGCATCCTTCACTGTTAAGGTAACCTTATTATCATCACCAACTGTATAGTTGCCCCCTGCAGGATTTGCCACTAAGCTATAGTCGCTACCAGTTTTTGCTTTAATCGCATCGCTAACAGCTTTCAACTGATCTTCTGTCGCTGCACGGCCAGATACTGGTGTCGATGTTGCTACATCCCAAGTTTTATTTTCTAAGCCTGTAATATAGCCTTGTTTACCATCGATGGATACTGCTTTATCGCCATCTACTTTTTACAACACCATCGCCAGCAAATGTCACTTTACCAGATCCTGTAGCATTTGTGATAGAAGTAATGCTAGTCAAATCACCTTTCACATTCACTGTATACGTAGTGGCATTTGTATCTGCTTCTGTACCAGTTTCTACAGACGTGTTCAGTACCATCAATCACTTTAACAGCTTTTTAGCTTCATTTCGGATAACCGTTTTTACCAGCATTGGTGATATTGGATAAATCCTCTTTGGCAATACCCGTAATAGTAGCTGTCCGATTTGGTATTTTATCTCCATTACCATCTACATAGGTTAACTCTACGTTACCGTCATCATCAACTTTATACGTTTTGCTAGCAATGGAAGTATCTTTGCAGTAGCAATTCCTTCCCTATTGTTTTTTAGATACACTAACACCATATTTTGCATCTGCCGTATCTTTTGTACCTTCTACAACAGTTACTTCTGCGATATTTTCATCACCAGAAGCCGCAGCAGCTTTCACAACAGATTCAACTTGGTCATTCGCCACAACTTCAGGTCTTTTTACCTGTTGAAGTATCTGTTGTTGGATTTACAGTAATATTTTTTTGCCCGCCTTAACCTCCAGTTAAACCAGTGATGATAGACTTACCTGCATCATTAATATTAGATAAATCTGTTTTTGCTAATCCTGTAGCACTTACTTTTCACGGAACCATCCGTTTGTTTCGCAATAGTGATATTATCGCCATTTACAAGGTTCACCAATTTATTCGTTGGATCAACTTTTGTGCCATTCACAGCAAGGTTCCACTCATCCGCTTTTTCGCCAATGCGCTGTCATTGAAAGTTAATGTTACATTATCTCCAGCAGCTGCTGTCGTGATGTAGTTACCATCACCTTTAATGTTGAACTTCACGTTTCCAGCTGTTAAAGATTTAGCAGTCGTAGTTCCCGTTGCAGTTCCATCCCCAAGGGCAATGGTATGTGCTACTTGGTCTTTCACGGTTGCTAAATCATCCGCTTTTGCCACATTGTTGATTGTCACCGTTTGTTTATGAGAATCATCACCATCGTTAGGGTCTTTCACAATCAGATTGATTTTATTATCCGTATCTGGTGTATATTCCCTCCAGAATTATCTGCTGGATTTGCAATTAAACGATAATCTCCAGTGGTTCTATTTTTAATCGCATCGCTAACAGCTTTCAACTGATCTTCGGTAGCAGCACGGCCAGATACATACGATGGGCTTGCTACATCTCCAAGTTGTATTCTCAAGTCCAGTGATGAATTTACTCGGTTGTTGCTGTTGTACCTGCTGGTGCTGCACCATTGGCACCTCGGAGTAACACTTTGTTTACCCACTACAGCAACACCGCCTGCTGTAACTCTGTCCTGCAGATCCATCTAACGCAACGGCATTAACACCAGTACCAGCGCTTACTTTTTCCTAATTTACCATTAACAGTAACAGGAATATCACCCGTCGATGCTCCACTTGTGAAAAGTAGTTTCACCATTGGCACCAAAGGCTACTTTACCATGACCAGCTTCATTTGTGATGGAGTAATTTTTATTTAAATCGCCTTGTACATTGACTTTATATGGATCAGCTACTGTACCCGTACCACTCCACCGTTGTATTCGTACCAGCTGATAATTTTGTTTTATCTACAGATACTTTTGTAAATCGTTTTTACCAGTTGTAGTTGTATCTGGTGTTACATGAACATTATCTGAGCCATCAGCAGGTTTTACTTCCACTGCACCTTGAGCGATTTCAGCTACTTTTTCTTTAGATACGCCTACACCATATTTTGTGTTAGCTGCATCTTGAGCTCCAGATCACTGGCCACTTCAGCAATGTTTTTCGTCAGCAGTATCTGCTAACGTTGCTTTTACAACAGATTCTACTTGTTTATCTGCAGAGATAGTATATGTTTTTCTTACCAGTAGTAGCATCTATGGTAGGGTTTCCTACTGTAACACGAGCACCTGCTGTAATTTCTGTTCCTAGCCAGTGATTACTTTTTACCTGCATCAGTAATATTAGATAAATCTGTATTAGCCAGTCCTGTGGCAGCAATAGTTACATTACCATTAGCATCTTTTTGAAATGCTGATATTATCACCATTTTTCAGGTTCACTTTGTTATTCTTAGGTGTTACGTCTTCACCATTAACAGATAAGTCTCAAAGGTCGGATTTTTAGCTACTCCTTTAATCTTTTGCGGTAGTATTAGATACAACACTTCCATTACCATCGGAATATGTTAATGTAACATCCCCATCTCCATTAGGAGTATATTCCATTGGTGTAATATGCAGTTCATTATTTTTCACAGTAGTGACTGCACTGTATAGTCTTTCACATTTACCGCTGCACTTGGGTTGGTGCCCTCTGCTGCATTCAAACGATCTCGTGAAAGTTGGTGCATCATTACCCGCAACAGGGTGTGTTTGAATCACAGACTTTCACATTATTTAACACCGTTGGAGCCGTAGTGCTACCATTTGCATTAACTAAACGAGATTGTACATTAGCTGCTGCAACTTTTTGACTCTCTGCTACAGGGTCTTTTGATTTATAGAAATATCCATCTTCACGTTTATATATCACTGATTCCCATTTGCATCAGTATAGACAACAATTGCATCTTGTGCTTCACCTTTTGATGGTGATGGTACTACCATCAGCTGTGACAGTCACGTTACCTTCACCTTTTTAGGTTGATACGTTTATTATCATTTGCCACTGTTGTAGGGACTACTTTCGCCGAATTGCCATTGGTCATAACTCCCTAAATCCCATGTTACGGCATCCAATTGCGATTTATTCACTGCATCATTAGGATTCGTTCCTGCTTGAAGGTTCGTAATCGGCTTGTTGTTCATATTGATGCCATCGTAGGAAATGGATGGACCGGCATCATTCGTTTGATGATTACCATCATATTCTAGGTAGTAAAGCTTTTTAGATTTTAAATCTGGTCGTAATCCAATGCCGATTGTATTCCGTAGTATAGGTACCCACGTTCCCCGTTTCGTAACGTACGTTTCCATCTGCCCAAATTGAATTAGGCTCTGATGCTTTATCTAGGTTTGAAAACTTTTTACCTGTCACGTTCACTGTGCTACTAGTTGCTGCTGGTGTTACCTTAGAACCCTTTGATCACCAGTAAAACTAGTAACAAAACAAAGATGCTTTTCGCTGTATCCGTTAAGCCAATAGTAATTTCATTGTTATCGGCATTCGTAGTGATGTATCCATCAGTACCTTTCACCGTCAATGATTGTTCAGACAAACGCTATCGGCGCCTGCTGTTGCAGTTTTATTGCCCTGCAAGTTTCAAGTTTATGGCTTTTCAACTGCGCTACGTTTACTGCATCTGTATCATTGGTACCACTGGCTAGATTCGTAATTTGTCGTGTTGCTGTATCACTGCCCACGGATACGGCACCAGCACCAGAAGTCGCCGCTACACCACTTCGGATGTCTGCATAATTATTCCTTCTTGCATTAGCTGGATCCCATGCATTGACTCCTGCTGCTATACTTGCTACGGAACCAGCACCTAAAGCAACGCCATTATCAACTGTCACAGAAGCACCTGTACCTAGGGCTGTACCTTGTGTATTAGCTACCTTAGCACCTTTACCCTAAGGCCGTGCCCTCAGTTGATTGCACTCAGCCCCTTGACCGATAGCTGTTGCATGCGTTGCATTTGGGTCAATTTGAGTTGCTTCACCAATAGCGATACCATGGGTAGCCCTGTATTAATCGTGGCTCCTTTACCAATAGCCGTACCGTACTCAGCATTTGCTTTATGGTAGCTTCTTTTCCTAAGGCAATACTATCAATCGCGCCCTCTTCAATTTTAGCTGTTTGCCCAATAGCAACGCTTTCTTTCGCCTTAACGCTAGAGTAAGTACCCATAGCAATCGTTTCTTTTTGATTCGTATAGGCATACCGACCAATCGCAATACTATTGGCTGGTGTCCGCTCATCCGCTGTTTTATGATTGGCGTCTTTCACAACTGCGGTTGTATCTTCTACCTGTGCATGGGAACCAATGGCAATGGAATTTTCTCCCAATGTATTAGAGCTAGAGCCAATCGCTACCGCATCTCCACCTTTGACTGTTGCACTTTTACCAATCGCCACATCTTGATCGCGTTTCGCCGTTGCATTGGCACCAATCGCCACCGCATTATTGCCTTTCCATGTACCAGTCCATGAACCAGCTGTATCCTTATCATCGGCGTTCACAGCGGCACTCTTATCAATGGCAATCGTGCTAGTTGCTCTAGCACTTGCTGAATCACCGATAGCTACAGAACTATCCTTCCATGTGGCAGCTTTTAAAACCTACTGCAACGGTACCAGCTCCGGCACTACGGGCATAGGGAACCTAAGGCAACTGATTGATTGCCCACAGCACCCTGTATTGTTATAGTTAGATTCCGTAGCGACACCGTTAACATCTAAATTTCCATCTGTAGCACTTCCACCCTTAGTGGATAAATAGTGCACTGGTGTTCCTGCTGCATTAATTTTATTAATCGCATTTTGTGTTAATCCCACAGTGATTGTATTATTATCCGCAGTTGTGGTTATATATGTACCGTCGCCTTTACTGTTAACGTTTGATCATGTAAACGTACATCAGCTTTCGCATCGCTAGTTTTGTCACCTGCAATTTTTAGATTTAACGCTTTACTTGCGCTACGTTTACTAGCATCGGTGTTTTCTGTACCTGCCGCAAAGATGATGAATTTGTCGTGTATTTCTTTCACTACCAATAGAAACACCCGCATTCGTAGATGTTAATGTGATGTCTGTTAGCTTATCATCGTAGTGGTTACGACGACCAGTGGCTGGATTCCAACCTGCTACTCCTTTGTCTATAGTAGCCACTGAATACAGGGCACCCAGAGCCACAGAATCTGCTACCTTAGTCTCGTGCATTAACGCCCAACGCAATAGAATGGTTTCTCTTGCTTTGGCTTGAGACCCAATGGCAACGGCATCTTCTCCACCTGTATAGGCTTTCGTGCCGATGCCTCACGCTATCTTTGCCGTAGGTACCAGCACCGTAACCGATTGCAGTTGCTCTTTCACCGGCGGATTTTGTATATACACCTAGTGCCATAGCGCCTGCACCCGTCGCTTCATCATTATTATAGTTAGAACGGCGAGTTTCAAATGCATCACCAGCTACATTATATCCCACGTTAGCTGTGCTATTTTCACCAACGGTGGCTGTGGACCCCGCCACTGTATGATTGACAGATAAGAAATGACCCGCTTTTTATCTCTCCAGTCACGAAGCTGTGCTATACTGTTACTACGTCATTATCCAACGCCCCTGGAGCTACGTTGGTAATACGACGAAGGCCCGGTACTCGCTCTTTCGTACCTGATTCATTAGTGATCTCAACGAGTCCACCACCAACGGATACGACACCTAACCCTTGTTTATCAAGTTGTTCTAAGGTATGTGCTAATTTAGAGTCACGCGGCAAATATGACGGAATTGTCATAGCATCCCGTTTTTCTATGATCACATCACCATTCGAGTCAAATTCATACTTTTTGCTTTTGGATCCAAATTAGCGTAGGCACTAACACCTGGCTTTAACTTCCACGTTAGTGCTTCATAAGTATCGTTAGAATTATGACCTAAAACAACAGAATTATTACGGAGCGCACTAGCCCCTTGACCGATAACAACAACACTATCTGCTCCTGATTGTTTCATTGGGTTTGTATTGTATACACCAGCACTCGCCTTATTACCAATCACGATAGATGTTGTGCCCACAGCACGTACACCTGTACCTAAGCCCACTGTATCAACGCCGTTAACTTTAGAGTCTTGACCTATTGCAATACCACGTGTAGCCCCCTGTTGCTACTGAAGAGGAACCGCCCAATGCCACAGCATTTTCTGCATTTGTAGTTGCAGTTACCGATAGTCACACTGTTTATAGAAGCTTTTACCAGATTCTGTATTGCTACCAAAGGACAGACTATTTCACCCAATGATTTCAGCTTGATGTACCAATTGCTACTGAATTTAGAGCATTGTCACCAACATTGGAGTCAAAACCAATAGCAATACCATTGGCTGCGCCTCCCCTACATTAGCCCTTTCACCCAAAGCAACTGACCGAATAGATCCACCATTAATACGGCTACTCTTACCGATAGCAGTACCGCTGTTGGATAATACCGCCGAATTAAAGCCAATACCAACAGAGCTATCTCCTAGTACTGTAGTTCTATTACCACTGCCACATCACCAGCACCATAGGTAGCTGTCCGCACACCCATTGCCACAGAGTTTTCATCATGGGCTTGTGCACCTGTACCAATGGCACAGATTGTGCCGCTTTATCTCCCACATGAGCTAAAGATCCTAAGGCGATACTAGCATCTGCTTTCGTATAGGCTCCAAACCCTTGAGCAATGCTTGCATTTCCTGTAGCTAACGTATAGTTACCAATAGCGATTGCATTATCACCTTTGCTTTTTCAGTGACCTCTCTAAACACACCATTGGTATCTCCCAAAAATCTTTTTCTTAACTGATAGGTTCAACGCATTCGAGGCAGCTGGAGAATTATAATCAAAGCCTTTTATTTAAATTGTCATCAATAAGTTTTGACACTCCGCCTACTTTATTCAATGCATTTTGTAAATCTGTATTATTACTTGTAGTTCCTGCATTGTCCACCAAAGCATTATAGTCAGGAAGCGCTTCTAACTCAGTTCTCTTCGCTTCAATTTCTCTGGATTGAGATGCTAACCATTCTCGTTCATCTTGCGCTTCTGACGTATTGCCCATAGCAACCAATTGATTCAATCTTGTTTCGTGAGTTGTATAATCAGACACTAAGTCCGCATATTCTTTCATTTTGGTTCTTGTAGTATCGCTCACTGCATTCGTCATTCCATCAACTTTACTAGCAAGATTGTTTGTGTCCGAAACAGCTACATTGGCATAGGTGTTGTAACCAATGGCTAACGATGATTTACCTGCTGCTTGGGTATTAAAACCGATGGTATTACTACCTGCTGCATCTGCATTAGCACGGGCCCCTAATGCCACTGTATAGTTGTCATGAGATTCCGACTTAAAGCCTCATGGCGATATTATCATGCAAGCTTGGCCCATATGTAATATTTCCATTATTCACAGCCGTTGGACTAGCTGATGCATCAGAATACAAACCGAGGGGCAATTGTGCCTTCTCCAGCCGCTTTAGAATTACCGCCCTAAAGGCAATTGCTCCTGTACCATTTGACATGTGTATTTTCACCACCAGTAATGGTAGCTCCTTGATAGGTTACATAACCTTGGTTTTACATTTAATGCAGTTCCTGTAGAAGGATCTTGCAATCCATAGAACTGAGTACTTTTTGTAGCTAATGGATTATGATACAGCAAAGCATATAATTGGCGAAGCGTTAAAAATTGCCCTAGATTACTTACTTTTTCATCTAAGATTGCTTCATTTTTCTCCGCTGTTGTCATTCCCGCAAACGTGACCTCTTTAGGTTTGATAATCAACTTCCCTTTGGGTCCATCAGCACCACCCTGAGATTCTACTACATCATATCGCTTATATCCAGTTATCCCTGCTTGGTCAAATGCCAACCCCAACAAATTCGTTGGAATCACCGCCTGTACTACGCTAGGCACGGCGATGCCAAGGCCACCTGTGATCAAGAAAGCTATAACCGCCCCTTTGCTATAGCGTCCTTTATCCTTCAAAGCTCGTTTTAGAAAACGTTCACATTCCAAAAACATTTGACTAGTTTTCATATAACCTCCATGCACATGACTATCCTACAACTCCAATACTTGTGTTCACAGTTTTGTAACCTCACTCGATCAGAGAATCGTATCCATTGTTTCATTCTATGCTACCCGTTACGAATCGTAGATATACGATACATCACTTCGTCGTTACGCTCCCCCGATGATCATTCACCATTTATAAGTAAATATATCATCACGCTTTCACGTAACGTTGCATAATTTAGTAAAAATATTTTAATTATTAATTTTTATTATACACTAAAATACTAGAGTTTTATAGTGCTTTCCTAAAAAATCGCATAAAACTTCAAGTTATTGAATTATAATTCCTTTATCTATCACTTTTTATGAAGAAAAAGATGAAGAAAATACAATTTCTTCATCTTCTTCATCTTTCTCATTACCCCCATTTATTAATAAAACTTATGACAATTATAAGAAAAACATTTGAATGCCTTGACACTACAACCACTTTTTATAATCACATTAATAACAAAAATTTCCTCAACCAGATCTTACATCTGCATTGGGTGAACGTCTTATACTCACTATTCTATTGTTCTTACACCTTGCAACTCATCGACAATTTCATCCACTAAATATAGGTCAGACCTACAATGCATATTTGCGACGCCTTCACGCATCAAAGCATAGGTATCCGAATGATAAAAATATATCCAAGGCACGCATAGTTGTAACAGATAACCTTTCCGCTAATAACGCTATAATTCTAGCATACTTTTTCTGTAACAATACCGGATGTGCTCTCATACTTCCACACTTCTTTCAAACACCAACTTCGACAAAGCCTTTTCAGTTCTAAACGTAATCTGCAAGTTGGTCTCTTCATAAGCTAACCCCTAGCTTTCAGCATGTCTATCAAATCATTGACAATATATTCCTTCCCCTGCGTATGTAACACGTCATAGCAAGGTATGATATAGTTTTGCAATATATCTGTTTGTACTGCCAACATGTCGTAGGCCGCAGTTCCATCCACCTCTAGTTTTTTTGCTACATTTTCTATGCAGAACACAGCAAACTCCAGTGCTTTAAACTCTTGCGCATTCATATCAACACCGGTGTCTATATATCGATTCATCTTTATATCCTTATAAAAATGGTCAGCCTGCTCTTGCGCACTGACCTCGTCCTATACTGCCATTATAGGGTTCCCCCTAGGGAGTGTCAAGATATAAAAAGTTCACCCAACCAGGCCTTACATCTGCATTGGGTGAACGTCTTTCACTGTATTATCTTGTCATTAGCTAAACCAAGGTGAGATATCAAAGTCCTCGTGAATGGTTGCTTTCACCATGCTACGACCTAGGTATAAACCTAGCAATGTTAGGTTCAAGCGGCACAATGGAAGTCGATTATAGGGTTTTTGCAGAAATCAAGCAAGACTGGAGAGATGTATTCAAGCACCTCATCGAAGGAGATATTTTCCCAATCGAAGGCTTTGCTACAAGCCAATTTTGTTAATTCCTGTTGTATCCCTTGGTCGGTAATCCCTGCCCGTTGATATAAGCCTAGCAGCATCTGCTCATCTACGGCACACAGTTTTTAATAATGGAGAGTTAAAAGCTTGGCACCGTGATGGATGTTCGCACTGGTGTATTTTGCATAACATACTCCAATTCTTCATAGGTAAAGCCACGATATTCAAACATAAGAGGATAGGAGCTTCTCAAGATTTGATCAAATCGCACTTCCCCTGATGTGGATGTGCAACGCAAGTATTCTAATTGTTGGTACATATCATCCTGCGTCGGCAAATCACTGATCAATGGCTCTATATATTTCGTTACATAATGTCGGAAATTGTCCAAGGAATAATTGTTAGAATTCTTGGAATATTGCACGATCAAGGCGATTGCCAAGGCTTGTAGATGTCCTTTTGCAAGCTTACCAAGCTTTTTCAATGCATCTAACGCTACCAAATATAGGGTGCTAGATTGTGGCTGTTTCAACACATCACAGAAGGCATCAGTTAATACGTCTCGCATCCACTCGGTAGGTGTTGTTACGTATGCTTTTTGCACTTGTAACAACGCTTCTTGTACGGAAATATATTCTAACATACCCGTTAATACTTCTTCAGAATCTATGGCTGCCCTGTGTGAATACGTATTCCGTAATATATCTAGCATCTTCTTCAGAGTTAGGGGTTCAAAATACCAAAGGCTGCTGTGTATTGAGCTACCGCTGTATCTACGATGGACATATAGGGTACCACCTCTTCGTTCGCTGCCTCTATCTCTGGCTCTTCTTGCACAAGGTCTTCTGTAATTTTTGGCATAATTCGTGTCGCATCATCTGCCTCTTCTAATGGTTGCTCGCTAACGGCACGCACCAACTCTTTGGATACAACCCCTGCGATTCGTTCCAATCTGTCACGTCTGCTGTTGCTAGCGGCAACGTGTGATCACTAGGATCTGACTCCGCCCATACTGCATCGGCCTCTCCTGGAACCGGTTTCTCTTCTAACTCACCTTCCTCACGTTGTGTGTACGGATTCTGAAAAGTTGCGTCTAATTTGATCATAGTATTCATCATACTCGCGATCATTTCTGTTTTCGAGGCTTCTGTTTACTTTTTACCATCTCGGAACAAAAAAATAACAACATAGTAAAAATAATACTATCATCCCTAAGATTACTATATAGGGCGTATATCGTAATGAAAGTTCTATTAATCCATCCATAGCGATTCCTCCGATTCATAAATCTATGTATATTGTTTTATTATAACACATTGTATTTGGAGAACACTAAAAAAGGAACTATCCGAAGATAGTTCCTAGTGTGGTGGACGATGACAGGATCGAACTGCCGACATCCTGCTTGTAAGGCAGGCGCTCTCCCAGCTGAGCTAATCGTCCATATGGTGACCCGTGGGGAATCGAACCCCGATACCGCCGTGAAAGGGCGGTGTCTCTAACCGCTTGACCAACGGGCCATGTTGTGTAGTGGTGACCCACCCGCGACTCGAACGCGGGACACCCTGATTAAAAGTCAGGTGCTCTGCCAACTGAGCTAGTGGGTCATGATAGTGTACTAACCGAAAGTAAGTTGGCTCCTCGAGTAGGACTCGAACCTACGACCGATCGGTTAACAGCCGATTGCTCTACCTGCTGAGCTATCGAGGAATGAACAAACTGGAGCGGAAAACGAGATTCGAACTCGCGACCCCCTGCCTTGGCAAGGCGGTGCTCTACCGCTGAGCTATTTCCGCATGTATGCAATCCTTGTTTCTTCTTTTGTTGCGACTGCTCTATTCATAATACCAAAAATTTTAAGCAGTTGTCAACACGTTTTTAAAAATATTTTTTTACCGTACAAAAAGTTGTAGCGACATATAGCCTGTATATTTCGCTACAACCTTTTCTATTTATAACTCACTATTCACACCATATTCCTCTTTCAATATGGATATCAATTGTTCTCTCTCAACTCCGGTAACTTTTTCTTTATATGTGCTCCAAATAAGTCTATAGTTATTTTTGCCCATAATTATGAGACAACTGATTTCGCATTCCTTTAATATTTTTCCAAGGAATTTCGGTATGGCTATCTTTTAAAGTCTTGAAACTTTTCCTAATGATTCCGCAATCGCCTGAATTTTTATAGGCTATACCATCTTGTTCTAATTCATCTCGAGATAAGAAGTCTGCTTTATCTCTTATTTTATACTTTTTACAGATGCATCTAGTCTATCTATTAACCCAATACATCAACTAATATATCTTTGTTCTTCATAGATATCACCATACACATGAATCATATCTCGCATTAAATTATCACGAAAGCGCTTAGTTAAGGTATTTCCATCAGTAATCAGGTCTACGTCCATTCCCAAAACATCTTTCAATGTTTCTAAGAGTCCGCCAACTTCAAATAAAGTAAGATTATCATTACGAAAACACCACAAACAAATCTAAATCGCTCGTTTCTTTAGCTTCACCACGAGCATAGGACCCAAATACATAAGCTGATTTTACATGATACTTTTCTAGTACTGGAGTAATCACATTACGAATCTCATTAAATGTTTTCATAACAATACCTCCTTTTTCTACATTATATCATATCTCGCTAACTTTTTACCTTCCATCTTGGCGTTCAGATCCTGGTCCATCGACGGCTACGTTTACGCTCGCTTCGCCGAATGTTTTCATATCGTTCAGCATATGCATGCCCGCATCAAGGACAGATAGTCCCATAGTGGAGCCCTAATGCCTCGTCCATTTCAAAGCCATAGAACAGATGTGGCTTGATTCCCCAAGTATTTCATTTGTGCTGCTTGCACTGGTTCCCCTCTGTGGACAGATGGGAACACGTAATCCATAACCGCTTCATTGATGCATTTTCCAGCTAATACGGCCGCCCCTGTTTCTGCGGTGTCGAAGACCACTGCCATACGATGGCTGGCAGCCCCCAGGATGAGTCCCTGTTAGCACCACCACGTCTGGAGATCCCTACGGTGGCTAATACATGCACACCATCTTGGCTAGGCAATTGGTGTTCTGCCAAACTCGCCGTCAACTGCTTTGCTTTCTCTTGAATGCTCAAAGTACAATTATTCTCTGCCAATAACTCTGCCATCGGATATCCTGTAATGGCTGCTGTGACCGCCAACGCTGAAAGTAAACTTCTTTCACCAACAGTACCGATACCGATAGTCTGGTAGCCTTTTTCACTCAATTCATCAGCTAAGGCAAAAACCTACTTCTAGACCTTGTTCTACAATGTCAGGTGTCAATGTCGCATGCATGCGGAAAAATTTAGACCCTCTAGCTAATTTATGTTGGCGCACACCTTCAATGTGATTGGTATCTAATTCTAATCCTGCATCCACTAAGAATACATCTGCCCCGATTTTCTTCGCAGCTCCGTGGGTAGCAGAGTGACCAGATGCCAATCGTTCCATAGCTTTCAAGCTTTCCACGCCATGTGTTTGGTTTTTGTGGTCCATCTACAGCGATGTCAGATCCTACGATAACAACAGCATGACGAAGGTTGTTAGGTTTTTCTTCTTTCAGAATCCCTGCGATACGTTCTGTAATGCCCTCTAAGCGCGCCAAGGAATACAATGGTTTTGTTAAGTTGTCGATGCGCAAACGGCATTCCTCCATGGACGGTTTGTGCAATGGTTCGATGACAAAATTACGCATGGTGCTCACCTCCTACAACTTCGTGGAACATGTCCACGGCTAAGTTCAACATTTGCATTTGCATAGATCCGCCAGTGGCCTCACCCAAGCAGAATCCAAGGTCTACATAGGCTTGAGTCCCAATGTTTTCAACGCATCTTTGTGAGCTTTTTCAGCAGACAAATGGGATGCCATCACGTAATCCATAGTATGCGGATTCATGGCATGAGCAATCAAAGCACAGGCGGTCGTATTGAATCCATCAATCACTACCAACGCATGATTCGCTGCCGCCCCTAGGATAACACCTACTAGGCAAGCGAACTCTAATCCCCCTACGGCAGACAAAATGCCCAATCCGTCTGTCGGTGGAATATCTTCATATTTCACTAACGCATCGTAAACGACCTTTTGTTTCACTTTCAATCGTTCGTCTGAAATATTCGTGCCCCGTCCCGTTGCTTGTTCCGCTGAAAGTCCAGAGAATTTTGCTGTAATAATCGCACTAGACGTAGTATTACCAATTCCCATTTCGCCTACTAGGAAGGTATTAAAGCCTTCTTTCACCTTCTCTTCGACAAAAGCAATGCCCACCTCAACGGCTTCGATGGCTTTCTCCATAGGCATAGCCGGCTCTTCTAGCATGTTATTCGTACCATTCGGCATTACCTTGTGATGGTGTAAACCTGGCACGCCGGACATATCCGCCGCAACTCCTACATCGATGACTTCGATTTGGGCGCCACAATAATTCGCCAACGCATTGGCTGCCGCTCCTTTAGGAATCAAATAGTTCATGGTCATATGCACCGTTACCTCTTGTGGGTAGGCGCTGACACCGATTTTTGCTACACCGTGGTCTCCACAGGCGATGATCATACAAGGCTTAGGAGCCGTTGGATTCGGTTGATTCGTCGCTGCCGCATAATGCTCTACCATCGTCGCTAACTTACCATACGAACCGTATGGAGTCCCCTTACTCCACTGTTTCCCAATTGCGCGTTCAATCTCTTTATTCCGTGGCACAATCCGTGCCAACGTACTTTCATATAAACTCATACGTCCTCCTATGTGAAACCATCATAAGAATACAAAAAAGCATAGCCCTAGACTATGCCAAGATGATTCCATTATAAAGTATTTTTCGGTCAGTTTCAATTTTTATATTCATTTTTGTTGTTAGAGTGGTAAAGCTCAACATGTATGCTGTAAAAACTGCCCTACGTGAAAGTTTTGACAGCATACATGTGGACTTCCTATACAGTAGCAAAAATGAAACTATAAAAATTGAAACCGATCGGGGGAAAATAGATGGAGGGGACACTAAACACCTAGCTCCTTCCACACTTCTTCATGATCGTATATCGGCTCTTCGTGTAATGCATGCCTTGCCTTAAGAATGCGTTCTTCATCTATCATTAACTCTTCTTCTAAAGGATATAGTATTTCGTTAAGTATGTCACACACAATTGATATCTTTAAACATAAAAAAACACCTCCATGCTGTCAACTTTACTTTAGGTATTATTCACTTATCTATAAAAATAAACCTATCAAAGAAATCTCATCCATAACTCTTTTTCACATCTACAGTATATCATACTTTTATACAACACCAATCTCCTTTAGCGACTCACATCACACTCTTCAACCCCCAGAGAGCCCTCACTCGGATCTGTTTAAATTCCTCTCATCTGATAAACGCCAAGGAGCCCCCGTGTGTTCTGTCAAAAACTTTCACACAGGGCAGTTTTCGGGGCCCTACACGGGGTTCAAAATCACTTTCTTTCCCTTAGGTCGCCCACCGGTCGGAGCGGTTTAAATTCCTCAAAGCAAAAAGCCAGCATATGTTGCATTAAAAACTTTCACGTAGGGCAGCCTTGGGTCGCTATAGTGCTCAGAACGGTTTAAATTCTATTAGCCAATTTATTATAAAGAAGTCCGCATGCATTCCGTAAAAAAACTTTCACGTAGGGCAGTTTTCTAGGAATGTGTGCGGACTTCGCTCACATACTTTTCACAATATGGAATTTAAAACCGATATGAGCGAACGACCTCTCCATTTGTTTGACTGCCACCGCCACACAAATATGAGCGCTCGTATAATCTCATCGATAGCCATAGCTACCCATACGCCAACTAATCCCCAACCAGGACGATGCCAAAGTAGTACGATAAAGGTTACCGCAAAGATCCACATACCAAAAGACGCCTACGAATACTGGGATACGAATATCTCCCGCTGCTTGCAAACACTGTACCAACACAATGTTAGCACTCACGGCCAATTTCCAAGAATATTTCAATAAATAATACATCTTTTGCCAACTGAATAATCTCTTGATTATCCGTCACAAGACGCATCACTGGTTCACAAGTGAAGTAAAAGAACGTACTCAATCCCCACACCAATAGAAACGCCTGCTGCCGTTGTGAGCCACACGGCGAGATACTTCTTCTTCTCGTTTTGGCACCCTATCAGGAATCCCACCACAATTTGCGCTGCATTAGCTAACGCAATGGTATACATGTAACAGAAGGTAGCAATGATATATACATACACCTTCGTAGTAATCACTACTAGCCCCATGAGGTTGATCATTTTCATAATCACAGTCTGTGACATTTGATAGGACAGGGTTTCTCCGCCAGATGGAACAGAAATAAAGAGCAATTGTTTCAAAGTATCCCATCGGAATAGCCGTATATACTCAACTTTCAGACGAGCCGTTAGTAACGATTGATGGCACCAAATAATAAGACCTAGTCCCTAATGCCTTGCTAATCACTGTCGACAAGGATACACCTAGGACGCCCATACTTGGTATTGGGCCCCATCCGTAAATAAGCGCATAGTTCAAAATGATATGAACTACGTTCATGACAAGGGCAATCCACATGGCGATGCGCGGCATGGAATGCCCACGGAATACAGCCACATAAGTTGTATAAATTCCAGTGATAGGAATACTGGCTGCTACAATATTCATATACAAGCTGGTTTCTTGCAGAATCTCTGGTGGCACACCCAACCACTGGCAGAGCGTCTCATGAAAGAGTATCACCACTGCACCAGCAACAACACTGAACAATGTATGAAACACAATACTTATGGTGTAGACTTCATCAATTTTGTCTGGTCGTTTCGCCCCTAAGTATTGGGCGATCAAAATGGTTGTGGCTGTACTCATTACGATAAGTAAAAAGAGTATCATATTGATAATCTGATTGGCATTTGCTACGGCTGCTACCGCTGTTTCTGCATAATGACTGAGCATAAATTGGTCTACATTACCCAGTAACATTTGCAAAAATAGTTCTATAAAGATAGGGACACTGAGTGCCCCTACCGACAAGGATATATCTTTTGTTACTTTCATAGTGATTCGTTCTTTTCTAAAGCTCCATTCAATACGAGAGATTCCCAACTAGCCACTAGGCGATATCTCGCTTCTGCTTCGGCTTCTTCCCAATGAGCCCCATCTGGGAACCATTCACTAGGAACCTTACCAGATTTAGTAAAGTTCAACGTATATCCCATAGAACGAACTTCTTTGGCTGCCCACCAGGCACCGATGCGATCACGACTATCTAAATATACTGTATCTAATCCAGCGGAAGAAATCCAGGACACAATTTCACTCCAATACTCACTAGGAATTACACTAGTAGCCAATGTTTCTTGTAACGCCCTGCTCAGCGACGCCCTAATGGATTCTCTACCCCTGGCCCTTCTGTAGTTTGTACTTCCTCTAGCACTTGATCCACAATGGTTTGCGCTGCTTCCATCATACTATTGCTCCTTTCTATCTATCCACTCTATATACTCTTTCCCCATAAAGCAAGGGCATCTAGAACCGTTCTAAAAGACTCCCCTATGAGCGTTAGATACTATGCTACCTTATACTACATCTCCTAATTGCATATACTTCTATTATATCACAGACTGTATATTGATTATATGAGACAATATGCATTCTCCACGCAACCATCTCTACACTATCTATCACTGTTTATCGATAGTCAAGCTTTGGTAAGCGATCCCGTATCTGTTTCGCCTCGCTCCAAGTACTGCCCCTAAACTATCTCCATTGTCATTAGCATGGAGCAACTGTTTTACAGTAGCTAATTCTTGCTCTACATTTTCAATGGCTTTCAACACATTCATGCGGTTTCCGTAGATAATTTCCTGCCACATACTAGGCAGGCCACTAGCCGTTCTCGTGCTGTCTCGCAAGCCACCAGCAGATAAACTCATCCGTTTGTCCCCCAGTTCATCTCCACCCGCTGTAGTAATCATAATAGACGCCAACATATGTGGCATATGACTCACCATTGCCAAATATTCATCATGGTACTCCATCTCCACATATTCAATACGAGACCCCACAGCGCGACCCATGTCAGCCAACTCCCGTGCCACTGTAGCATCATAGGCTGATTGTGCCTCATCCTCTAAGACAATCCACCCCATTTTCTGAAACAATTCTTGATGGGCTTCTTCATAGCCACCTTTTTTCAGATCCCGCCATAGGATGAATGGATACAAAAATGAACGCCTTCTGGAATATGCTCGTACACGGTACTGGCAAACTCATCTTTCGCACTGGATACATCTGTCACCACTTGCCCCGGACGAAATAGATGAGCTACTTCTTCAAATAGACGACCATTAGTTTCTGGAGGCAAGGCAAACACAACGATATCTGCACCCGTAATAACAGGTTCCACCATTGTGAAAGCCTGCGATACACAGCCGTCAGCCAAGGCGAGATCACAAACTTCCTGACGCCGTGCGTAACCGATGACATCATATGTTGTATATGCTCGTAATGCTTTTGCTAGAGATGCTCCTAGCAACCCTAACCCTATAATGCCCACTGTTCGTGTCATCGAATCCCTCCTACTCCTCACTTTGAGGATATATCATGCTCCTTAGCTACGACTAGTCTATTTGATGCGTATAAGCACCCGTCATAGATATAGTCTGTTATTCTATATTTACTAGTTCTACCATGATTTTTCTCACACGGTCAACCTTTCATTATATTGAAAGTAACTATCTTTAGTTAGAAAGTATTATCTCCGTTTAAAAACAAATAGCATGCCGTACGGTTAGAAACCACATAACATGCTATAAAAATATATTAGTTTTGTACAACTGTAAAGCAAATATATCCCTTTGCTACCAGCCCTATCCTGTCCGTAAGACTCATTTATGTTTCTGTAGCTCGACGCTTATCCCACGCCAACAGAAAAAAATAGTAATGATGATTAACGTCATCCCCATCATATCCCACTGAGAAAAATTCATTACCTAGTACTAGCCATGCTAACACAGCCGCTGAAATTGGTTCGATAGAAGAAAGTATCGATCCAGTAATCGCACTCTACACGGCGTACACCTTCTAAATAGGCGTTAAAGGAGACTACCGTACTAAAGATAATAATGCTCCAGAAACCACCATGGGCCAATAAATCCCAAACGATTCCCTCTGCACTCGGTTGGGTTACTATCCACGCAAACACTCCGCCAATCAGCATGCCGAAGCCAACGATAGGGGCTGTTCCATACTTCTTTAATAACGGAACTGGTTGCACTGTATAAATACCAACTGCCACAGCAGATGTAAGGCCCCAAAATAATAAGGTATCATCTAAGGCTGCTAGATTCCACTCTCCTTGCAAGGCAATGATCGCCGTTCCCACTGTAGCTAGTACTACACTGACTACTTCTGCCCCCTGGCAACGTTAGACGTGTAATAGAGATGTATAAAATAATCAATGCAGGACCTACATATTGTAGTACCGTGGCAATTCCTGCCCCTGCATAGGCAATGGCTTTGAAATAGGTGTATTGACACAGCCACATTCCCAATATGCCAAATATGATGAGCCGTATCGTATCTTTTTGTATGAGTAAATACTTTAAAAATAGATACTCGGCCTTGCCAAAATGCAGCGAGTACCGTAATGGCTCCAGCTAAGGTCAGTCGCATAGCTACTACCCATTCCGCAGGCATATTCCTTTCTTGCTGCACAAATTGTGAGCACATCCCAGAAAAGCCCCACAGCACGGCACCTACTACGATATATAACATACCTTTCAGTATATATGAATTCATAACACCTCTAATCGCTTTCAGTATGACGATTAGCGTCGAAAGCAAGCATAAAAATAGTAATAATAATAAGAATAAAACCTATAATATCATAACTTGTAAAATGATTATCTAATATAGTCCAACCCAAAAAGTGCTGCAGAAATTGGTTCTACAGAAGACAAGATAGAGCCCCGAACAGCGCCTATCCGCTGTACCCCTTCATGGTAGGCATTAAAAGAAACCACTGCGCCTAAAAAAACAAGGCTAAAAAAGGCTAACCATGTCCATAAATCCCATACACTTTCAGTGTTATTCAAGTCGAAGATGCCACAACCTACTAGACCACCAATGACCATAGCAAACCCCTACGATCGGCATAGTTCCATAGGTACGAAGAATCCGATTGGGCTGATAGCTATAAATCGCTACAGCCACGGCCGAAATAAGCCCCCAAAACACGATGGTACTTTTGCATCTGGCTAGCATCCCATTGCCCTTGCAAGGCAATACATACAATACCCAATGTTGCCAAGATGACGCTGAGCATTTCTATCCATCGAGGCCATTTTTACATATCGCAAACTCACATAGATAATAATAAAAGATGGCCCTAAATATTGAGTACCGTAGCAATACTGGCCCCCGCATAATAAATCGATTTAAAATAAGAATATTGACATAAGCCTATACCAAATACAGCAAAGATGACAAGATCCAATACATCTCTGTTTGCAACGCCATACATTGAAAATATCTTTACCTTTTTGTGAATAAGCCAAACCTAAAGTGATAACCCCTGCCAGCAAAAAGCCGAATGGGAACCAACCACTCTGCCCGTACATGTCGAAACTGTTGCAAAAACTGTGAGCACATACCGGAAAAATCCCTCATAGTATGCCCCCTAAAATTGTAAGCCCTACACCTTTCCATCATATAGCGGTTCATATATATTCTCCTTAGTCTCTAAGCAAGCTTTTTATGAATTTTGACTACCACTTTACGAATCTGTTGTACCTCATGAGGTGCAATCAAGGTTCGATGTAATTCTCCTGGATAAAAGATACAATAATCTCCTGGACGAACAGTAATCGTTACTGTCCCACCTTGGGTTGGATCATAGAAATAACAATCCTTATCATCATAGGCCTCCACTACATCTGGTGCCGTTTGACGAATGAGGACTTCCATCTGCTCTTCCCCTATGACAAGGAATTGCACATCCATGTAATCCTTATGTCCCTCAATCTTTGTTTCCTCATCACACGTGTATCCACAATATCTACATTGGCATACATCAAATCCCTTCAATGGGATAGCGTCCCCCTGTGAAAGTCGTAAAATCATGGGAATTTAAAAACTCCAAGGCCCGTTCCACCGCCTTAGGATAGTGGAACTGTTTGTAATCTATAGCTATACTTTGATATATCATGGCAGACTCCTTTATCATTACTCCATGTATCTCGTACATTTCTATGGCACTAACACATGAATCGTATCTATTTACTTTAACTATACTAGCATAGACATATAAGGTCAAACACAATTTCTGCCCCTCTTTATTCTGTTATAAACTATGCTATACTAAAAAGTAACAAAAGAAGAGCCAATAACGTGTCTGGGGCGTTAGGCTCATCTCAAAATCATTAAAATCGATGGCCTAACGTGTGTAAGTACTACCAATACTTACGTTTTACGTTAGGCTTTTCTCATTAATTATTTAAACAAATCAATGAGTTGTACTATTAACTTTAGAATTAAAATCAATCTATAGATTTTTCTAAACTTTTCATAGTACCACTCCTCCCTTATGAGGAAGAGATAAGCCCAACAACACGTCGTTGACTCTTCAACTACTATTATACTACAAAATTACTCGTATCGTTAATATTTTCTTCTGAGGAACGCCATTATGCGTAGAACGTTGGCGATGTCCTTATTTTTTTATTACATTACACTAATCGCAGAAAAGCGTGGCATACCCGGAGCAAACCTACCGTAGGATCAGTTTGTGGAGGAGTGTGCCACGCTTTCCACTTCTCTTACAACAAAAAAACGTCACCAATTTCATAGCATCACAAGTTACGACTCTTCGTGCCCCGCAAATCCCGCAATGATTGTTTCTGCCTGTTTATGCGGCACTTCTTCGTATCCACTAAATTCCATGTTAAACACACCTTGCCCCTTTGTGTCATGGAGCGCAAGACGGTTACATAATCCAACATTTCTACCAATGGAACTTTGGCTTTCACTACAGTGATACCTTCACGCACACCTTGGTCCATACCGAGCACGCGACCACGACGGCTATTCAAATCACCCATAATATCGCCCATAAATTCTTCTGGACCGATGACATTCACATTATACACTGGTTCTAGCAAAATTGGTTTTGCATCAGGCACACCTTTTTTCAAAGCTTGAGCGGCCGCCATTTTAAAAGCCAATTCCGAGGAATCCACTGTGTGATACGAACCATCTACTAATGTCACTTGCACCCCAATCATTGGGTACCCTGCCAGTAATCCTTTTTCCAAGGTTTCACGAACACCTTTTTCCACAGCTGGAATATATTGACGAGGCACTGCACCACCAAAGATTTTATCGACAAATCTCAAATTCCCCTTCATATAGAGGCGCAATACTCAATTTCACATGACCATATTGACCATGACCACCACTTTGCTTTTTATGTTTACCTTCTACTTCCACTGTACCACGAATCGTTTCACGATATGGAATGTACGGAGTTTCTAATTTTGCACGAACCCCATATTTACGTTCCATTTTTTTGTAAAATATGTTCTAAATGGACATCACCCATACAACGTACTTGCATTTGGCGCCCTTCTACATCTTTGACCACTTCACACGTAGGATCTTCTTTCGGAAATCCGTCCAAGTGCGTTAGCTAGCTTTTTCTTCTTCCCTTTTTTCTCAGGCACCATAGCGATGCGATATAACGGTTGTGGGAAGCGAATTGGTATATTGCACTTTAAATTCAGCGGTACCAAAAGTATCTCCTGTTTTCGTTTCTGCTAATTTAGGAATCACAACAATGTCACCGGCTTTTTGCCACTTCTACTGGCACTTGTTGTTTACCAATCAAAGTGACCATTTTGCCCCATTTTTCTTCTACATCACGAGTTACATTGTACAGCTTGTCGCCTACTTTCAATTCACCAGAGAAGACACGAACAAAACTTTGTTTGCCTGCAAATGGGTCTAAAATTGTTTTAAATACGAATCCTGTAAACGGTTTATCTGCCACCACGATATGTTCTTCCTTAGAATCTACACCGATAGCGGTCATCACTTTTTCGTTGCATCCGGCATGTAGCGAATCATACGATCTAATACTTGGTCCATACCGATACGACCCAAAGCCGTACCACACATCACAGGACACACACGACCTGTCAACATACCTTCCCGTAACCCTTTGTCGAATTTCTTCCAATGTTAATTCTTCGCCTTCTAAATATTTTTTTCTAATAAAGCATCGTTACCTTCTGCGGCCGCTTCTACCGTCATTTCACGAATTTCTTCTACTTTTTCCAGACAATTCAGCAGGTACGTCCACTTCTGTCATCTTCCCTGTTTTCATAGACATAGGCTGTCCGCTTCGCCACGTCTACTACACCTTTGAAAGTAGGCCCTTCACCAATTGGGATTTGCAATGGCATAATCGCCTTTTCCAAAAAGCTCGCGCATCTTTTTCTAAAAGTGCCAAAGAAATCTGCTTTTTCACTGTCCATTTTATTGATGAAAGCCATACGAGGCATTTGCAATTCTACACCATATTCCCAAGCACGGATGGTATCGATTTCTACGCCTGTACCAGCAGATAATACCATGAGCATACCGTCTGCTGCACGCAAAAGCAGACCGTACTTCCCCATGGAACTCAGAATAACCTGGAGTGTCGATAAAATTAATTTTATGGCCTTTCCATTCACAAGGTGCCATACCTAATTGGATCGTCACATTCCGTTTGATTTCTTCTGGTTCAGAGTCCATAATATGTTTATTATCTTGTCCTTTGCCTACAAAGTCTACAGCACCACAAGACAATAGCAATGCCTCTACTAATGCTGTTTTTACCCGCCCCGTCATGGGAGACCACCGCTACGTTTCTGATTAAATCACTAGTATATTCTTTTCATGAACATCGTCCTCCTTTACAGCCGAAAACAGTCTATTGTTTAAGTAATTCTACACAAACAAGAAAACTCCTTTTTAAAAATCGCAAGATATTCATGCAAATTACGCATGTATCTAATTGTATATGGTTGAAAAAAATTATTTTTCATGTATACTCCGTTACTTCTCTACTCAACTAAATTTTTTACTAGGTAAATTCTATAGTTTATGGTATTCTAATAGATATATGTCATTTCAGAACATATATGGGAAGGGAGTTATATAGTATGAAAGACAATGAATCAAAGACGTCATTGCATCGGGGACTGAAAAGTCGCCACATGCAAATGATTGCTTTAGGAGCCTCAGTGGGGACAGGCCTCTTCTACGGTTCCGCTCCGACAATACAATTAGTAGGACCAGGTGTTATTTTCTCCTATTTATTAACTGGTATCTTTATTTTCTTTTTAATGCGTATGCTAGGAGAAATGTCAGTTCGTGAACCTGTGTCTGGCTCTTTTACTTATTTTTGCTAGTAAATATTGGTCTTCGTTTGCAGGCTATTTATCTGGTTGGAATTATTGGATCGTGTACATGCTAGCCAGCATGGCAGAACCTCGCTGCGATTTCAGTGTACTTAGATTTCTGGTTGCCAGGCATTCCGCACTGGATTACTACACTGGCCTGTATTACATTGGTTACTGTGATTAACCTCATCAATGTTCGTGCCTATGGGGAAGTGGAGTTCTTTGCTTCTTTGATTAAAGTCGTAGCCATCATTGCCATGATTGCCTTTGGTGCCTACCTCATCTTCTTTTGGAGATATGGGGCCATTCCCACAAAACTTCTCCAATCTTTGGATTCATGGTGGCTTGTTCCCAAATGGAGCCTATGGCTTCATCGCCTCTATTGCTGTAGTTATGTTCTCCTTTGGTGGGGTCGAGTTGATTGGTATCACTGCGGGGGAAGCAGAACATCCTGAAAAAACATTGCCAAAAGCGATTAATGAGTTATTAGCTCGTATCCTGATCTTCTATGTAGGTACGATGACTGTCATCATGGCATTATCTCCATGGAATGAACTTTGGCACACAAGCTTTGTCCCATTTGTTCAAATCTTTACCAACATCGGTATTCCAGCAGCAGCTCATATCTTGAACTTCGTTGTTGTGGTAGCTCGCCTTATCTGTGTACAATAGCTTGCTATACAGTAACTCTCGTATTTTTACACAGCATGGCATTGTCTGGTGATGCTCCAAAAATCTTCAAGAACTTAACAGCTACAGGGGTACCATTAATTGCTACTTTGTTCTGTGCAGCCTTAGCCTTGATCGTTGTATTCTTAACATACATCTTCCCAAGCGCTAGTGACGTGTTCTTGCAATTGTTGGCTATCATCGTAGCAGGTCTTATCATTGCATGGTTCATCATTCCAGTGACACACCTTAAATTCGCAAACGTTTTTGCTCGTGAAGGTCGCCTTGATGAATTGAAGTTCAAGTCTATCTTGTATCCATTCACAAACTACTTCTGTTTTGCGTTCATCGCTATGGCAATAGGCGTAATGTTAACCATGGATTCCATGCGCACATCCATCTACATCATTCCAGTATGGATTGGCGCTCTATACATTGCGTATAAACTTAAGAAAAAAATAATATCTATCACAAAAAGGATAGCTAAGCATATGCTCAGCTATCCTTTTTATTATGTCATTTCAATGGAAATTTTTCGTGCTTTTTGCAAATAAAATTTTTCTTCAATAGAAAAATCGCTATTTTTGCAAAATGAAAGTAGCCCCTACACAATTTGGCTAAGCCCTTTCAGATGTGATACTATACTAGTAATTAATATATAACCACTTATGATTACGTTATGCGTATGTTATAGTTACACTATATGTATGTTATATTTACGAGGTACCACAATGGCATGGCTAGAAATTACACTCACCACGACGCATGAAGCGTCTGAACTCATTACAGATACATTACTCGCTTTTAGGCTCTGAAGGGTGTTTATACAGAGGACCCTTATGAGTTTGAGCAATTGACCGACGATGGATTCGGCATTATCAAACCGGATCGCGAGGAACTCTACGATTCCTCGGACGTCACTGTGAAAGCCTATATAGACCCAGACCTATATGAGGTTAATCAATTAGAGACTCTCATAAAAAGTGAGCTCCAGCAATTACAAAAGTACTTTCACCATGGAATTTGGTCCTCTCAATCTATCTATTACTATGGCTGATGAATCAGGTTGGGACGATTGGAAAACACAATATCCACCCATCCCTATGACGGACAATCTTACCATTATTCCAGATTGGGCGGAGTATAGTCCTCGTGAAGGGAGCACCTCATTCGCATCGAACCTGGTATTGCCTTTGGCACTGGCGATCATCCTACCACAAGATTGGCAATCCAAGCGATGGCACAACATCTCACGCCCTAACAGTACCGTCTTTGACGTAGGCACGGGATCTGGCATCATCGCCTTATCGGCAGGAGCCCTTGGCGCACATTCTGTGACAGCCTTTGACCTAGATGAAACCGCCACGGCCAACGCTCGTAACCATGTGGCAATGAATCACTTGGAATCCGTGGTGACTGTACAAACAAATAATTTATTAGAAGGTGTGACGGAAACTGCCTCCCTCATCGTGGCGAATATTATTACGCCTATTTTGCTACGTTTACTAGACGATGCCTACCGTTGCCTAGGAACCTAGGGCATATTCATTATGAGCGGCATCCAAGCAGGAGAAGAACAAACACTGATCGAATCAGCCTCAGCCGTTGGATTTATCAATCTGTCTACCACCACAGAAAATAACTGGGTTTGCATCACCTGTCATAAATAATAGTTAGTACCATGGTCATCTCATACAGTATAAAACTGACAAGTTCTTCTATCATGTATAGAAACTAAATGCGATATAAAAACTAAATATGGCAAAAAAGCACGATTCTAAAATTTCCGCACACAAAAAACGCGATTTCGGACACGATTTTTAGTTTTCGTGCTTTTTCGTGCTTTTTCGCGTTTTTATCGTTTCTATATTATAAGCTCCATATTAGCATAACCATAGATTATCCGCGTATTTCATACTGTACCGATCTATCTTAGCCTACTTGTTCAACATAACTCTTTTCAGCCATCCTCGGACATATTTGAATGCCCTTGATGTATTATCTGTTGTTGTATCATAGTATAGTTTCTATAATAATTATATTTAGAACAGTACCATGCTACTATACTTCTACTACGATTTGCTCTCCTGTTCGCATATGGTAGCACACTAAGCGATAGGCTCTAAGGGCAAACGTCTTGCCTATGTCTCCTACCCTGCCCTTTTGCCTCACTTATTATCTCTTGCTGTAAGCCTTTATAACATTGTGCATCATCATTTTCCACTGTACTCTGTCTGGATTCCAACACTCCCTCATCAGCATACAACGAGTCATGTACCAACGGATGTCCTATATGTGCCATGGTCACTCGAATTTGGTGGGTCTTGCCCGTCCATAGCCGAATGCGCACATCTGTTGTATCTTGCGTCGCATCATAGGATAACACTTCGTATTCCGTTTTGGTCATAACCCCCTCTGGATGTACCTCTTGATGGATTCCATCTGCACTTTTGCAGATGGGCAATTTAAGCATCTCATGCGGTTGTACCAATCGCCCTTTGTACCGTCGCTCGGTACCATTTTTTTCCAACCGATTATCATCCATCTGTATTTGGTAAAAGTGTTGTGCCAAAACCATGCTTTGCTACTACCACTAATCCAGACGTATCTCGATCCAACCGATTTAAAAAAACGTACTTTTCCATATATATTCTGCGCTTTAAAAATAGTGAGCTACCCCATTGGCCAAGGACACTTGCCCTTTGAGTTCATCGTCAATCCTGAAGATTTGTCCACTACGAGAATATCTTCATCTTCATAGGCTATTGTTAAGGGGCAATTCTATTGGATCGTGGTCGATACGCTCTTTTAGAGGAATCATTTCTAATATCAACCCTCTGAAAGTTCCGATTTTTGCCGTACACAGTTGTCCGTCTAATCGGACAGCCTTCGCCCCGAAGAGTTCCTTCATCGTTTTCCTAGGGAATTGATGGGCATCTAACCATTCTCCTAACGTCATCGCTGTTGTATTTTCAATTGTATATAGTAATGTCCGTTTATCTTTCATTAGTTTTTCCATTTCATCTTAGTAAAGTGTCTAAGTCATCTTCTAATACGTATCTTTTTGAATTCCACTCGCTATATATCTATGTTTTTCGTCAAAATATGGCAAGTTCTTTTTTTATTGTTTCTATACTATTTCTTTGCTGATTCTCTGCTGTTCTACCCATATTTTACCATATCTGACCTTATACAAAGACGATTCCATTTACCTTTTTATTGCAAAAATATACAATCCTATATATAAAGAAGAACAAAACATGTGGCGCGTTAGGCTCATCAAAATATGTTTGTTGTACCCTAACATGATGAGATACTTCTCTTTACATTAGGCACGGTTTCTTTTATAGGAATATTATTTACGCCGTAGCATTACATATAAGATGATAATCGCTACTATGAGCCTCAAGAAATTGATGTGTAATACATTCATTTAAATAAACAAAAAGCTGTAACGCAATTGTTCATTGTGTTACAGCTTTTTGTTATATTGCACAGATCTTTTGGGCAATATTATATACATAGGGTGTATTCACCCCTCTTTCACATTAATATATTATTATATATAATTATATTATCTATTATTTATCTATTATAATCCGTTGTATTACGAGGTAATTTATGAAGTTTAAAAACATCTATCATCTGTGCATTAGCCGCAACTTGTACTATACTCCCTTTCACAGGTGGTCAACAAGTAGTAGCCAATGCTCCTACCAATGTCACCGCATCAGCGCAAGAGGAGGTAAGTCACATGTATACATTAGATTTTAACAACTCTGCATATACACAAAAAAACCTACACATTGAACGGTCAATCTGTAGCTGTTCGTGCCTATCGCAATATTGTATATGTGCAAAAGCCAACTAGTGTGAAACAACAGTCCATGAATATATTTATTCCTGAAACCTATTTTTCTAACGGTACCATCAATGGCTACACCAAGGATACGGCACCCATTTTCATGCCGAATGGTGTTGGCGGGTATCTACCAGGAAATGCAGGTGAGCCTAGCGAAAACGACCCTATGACAAAGGGGCCTAATGCGATCTTGACAGCTCTTTCCAAAGGTTATGTAGTAGCAGCCCCTGCCATTCGTGGTCGTACCACTATTGGTGATGACGGTACTACCTATGTAGGTAAAGCACCTGCTTTCATCGTTGATTATAAAGCGGCTGTTCGCTACTTGCGTCACAATGCACGCCAGTTACCCTGCTGGTGATACAGAAAAAAATTATCTCCAATGGTACCAGTGCTGGTGGCGCTTTATCTGCCTTACTAGGTGCTACCGGTAATGCCAAGGAATACGAACCATATCTAAACGAAATCGGCGCTGCTCAAGAACGAGATGATATTTTTTGCTGCTAGTGTCTATTGTCCTATTACTAATTTAGAACATGCTGATATGGCTTATGAATGGATGTTCCATGGCGTCAATCATTATTATATGGCGATGTGGCAATTACAGGACTTAGCAGCTCGTGGTAAAAAGTAAACAAGCTCTCTCGGGAGAACCTCCACAAGCCATCGATGCTAATGCTGCCAACAATCCCATGCAAAGCAAACAAGAGCTCTTCATGACAGATGAGGAAATAGCTATCTCCAAAGTGCTGAAAGATGCCTTCCCAACTTATGTAAATAGCCTGTTCCTGAAAGATAGCACTGGCAAACGTTTATCCTTAGATGATAAGGGGAAGGTTCTTTCCAAGATTACATCAAAGGAAAAATATATGGAGTCTGCCCAAGATGCCCTTAACAGGAATCGATATCTCCTCTGCGACATGGGTGAAAGTGAAAGATGGCAAAGTCATGGATGTGGATCTTGCTGAATATGCTAAAAGTGGCGACTCGTATGAAAAGCAGCTCCTGCCTTCGACAAACTCGATATGAGTTCTGCTGAAAATGATGAGTTTGGCACAGAAAATAATGAACCAAAACACTTCTCTCAAATTTCAAAAAGAGCATAGCACAACACAAGGAGCTATAGCAGATGAGGCGACAATCCGTTTGTTAAATCCTATGAACTTCATAGGCACCGCAAAGACTGCACAACATTACCGCATCCGTCATGGAGCCATAGATCGTGATACAACATTAGCTATCCCTGCTATTCTTGCCTTGAAACTGGCTGAAAATGGCGTAGACGTAAACTTCTACTCTCCATGGAATCGTGGCCATGGTGGTGACTATGATCTACCAGAACTATTTGACTGGATCGATAGCATTGCCAAACCATAATGATTGTACATCTATTACTATGATAATAATTACCTATAATTATTAACACATATATAAAACTGTTTACTTTCATAAAAACTTACATAATACACAAATACACTGATACTAAGCATGCAAAAACCTATATCGTTCTATCTAAAATATGAATGATAATACAGTTGACATCTATTCTCATAGACTATAGAATGATAATATATATCATTAAAGTAAGGCTGCTTTTATATACAAGGTACTTTTTATACTCTCCCTTATATATAAGTAGTCTTTCTTTATGTGTAAGGTTTGATGTAAATTTTTACAGAAAGGTGTATTTGTAATGAATCAAATGTTATCTATTTTTTCCACCAAGGTGGACCTGTTATGTACTTATTCCTTTATTATTTCTGTGCTCACTATCGCTATCGGTATCGATCGTATATTGGTATACCGAAAAACAGCAGGTACCAATCTGTTTAGTAGAGGAAACTATGGCTACTAAATTTGCCCAAGGCAATGTAAAAAGAAGCTCTCGCTTTTGCCAAAAGAGCATCCTGACAATGTATTGGCTCAATTGGTAGTGGAAGGTGTAACTGCACAACAAGATGGATTTGCTGTAGAAGCTACTTTAGAAGCCCAAGCTATGCGTACTATCAACGTATTGCAAGACCGTTTGAGCTTACTAAGTACATTTGTTACATTGGCACCTATCTTAGGGTCTATTAGGTACCGTTGTAGGTATGATTGATTCTTTCAGCGTGTTAGATTTATCCAACGGCCAACCGATGGCGATTACCTCTGGCGTAGGGGAAGCGTTGGTAGCCACTGCTGCTGGTTTATGTGTAGCTACGGTAGCTCTTGTACTACACGCTATTTTCTCTCGTAAAGTTAACTTAATCGTATCTGATATGGAACAAAATGATGGCTTCCATCGTTCGTTTCCTTCATAAAAAGGAGAATGCTTAATGAAACTTCGAGTATGAAAGTACAAGAAGAACCGAAGTTAATGATCATCCCTATGATCGACATCATCTTTTTCCTTCTTGTATTCTTTATGATTAGTACCATGACTATGGTACAACAAAATACTTTCAAAGTGGGCTTACCACAAGCTAGCTCTGCTCAGCTAGATATGAACCAACATGTGAACATTACTGTTATGGCGGATGGCAATATTGCTTTCAACAAAGAAAGTCTCGACAAAGAGCAATTGATTCGCCGTGTACAGATTGAGTTGCAACGAAATCCTGATTTTACAAGTCATTCTAAACGGTGATAAAGACGTCAACTATGGATTTGTCATTGAAACATTCGATGCTTTGAAACAAGCAGGTGTGGAAAAACTATCCATTGCCGTAGAAAAGAGGTAATCCGTGAAGGAAGATAAATTTTGAAATACGCCCTCTACATCTCCTTAGCGGGTCATATTGCGCTCATCCCTGTGGCCTCTGCTATTTTTTAACAAGGTGACAGAACCCTTTCATGAGTCTACCACGACCTTCTACGAGGTGAGCATGGCTGAAAGTGCACCGGAACAAGCAGAGTCTCAGAAACCCGAGGAAGCACAACCTCCACAAGAGGAAAGTGTGCCCCCTGAACCGCAAGAAGCTGTGGCTATCCCTGAAATTCCAGATGCTATGAAGCCGGAGCCTCGTCCAGAGACACTAAAACAAGATACGTCAAAGCAAGAAGTACCAAAGCAAAAACCAAGTACCTTGCCAAAGCAATCTCCTTCAACAAACTCTAATACTTTCGTCACAAGCCGCGGAAGCTGCCGCTCGTGCCAAAGCAGAAGCAGATGCTGCCGCTCGTGCTGCCGAAGAAGAAGCTAGGACCACAGTCGTGAATCGTCCATCCCCATTGGGAAGCTTACAGCCAGCTAACCCGACACCTGGACAATCTGGTACTGTGTACGTAACCGCTGATATTTACGAAAGCGGCCAAGTCGCATCAGTTCAAGTCTCTGGCGATGCCAACGCAGCCCAACAAAATGCGGTCGCAGCCTATATACCAACCGTACCATTTGCACCTGGTACCAATAAATTTGGGGACCCATTACCTGCTAGAATACAATTCTCCATCGTATTCCAATAATACTTTGTATTTTATAAATAACTGTGCTATACTAAACATAACAAAAGAAGAGCCACCAACGTGTCCAAGGCGTTAGGCTCATCTCGAGAACTATTAAATCGAAAATTGCCTAACGTGCTAAGGTGTGTCAGACCTTATTCGTTAGGCTTTTTCATTACTTATTAAAGAAACGAAAAATTTCTAGGAGTAATTTTAAGAGTTGTAGCAATACAGCTCATTTATTAAAAATTTCTCATAGTATCACCTCCCCCTATGTAAGGAAGAGATGAGCCCAACTCACGTTGATGACTTTTCTGTATTTTTTATTATAGCACTTTTTTTGGCAAATCGTTAATTTTTATGGTGGTATTTTTGGTAGATTTTTAGTATCTATGCTATAATATAGCTAGAAAGTTAATGAGTTCCACATATGAACAACAAACCCCCACGGTTGCCGCCGTGGGGGTTTGTTTTTCTGAGGAACGCCATTTCGAGTAGTAGCCTTGTGGCGCTTCTTTATTACCTAAATTACATAAGTACAAGAAGAGCACGACATGTTCCGGAGCAAACCTACTGGTAGGGATCGGTTTGTGGAGGAATATGCCGTGTCTTCCCTTTATCCTATTCAGTTACGAACACCACAGGCTACATAGCGAAAACAAGAAACGACTCTATGGAGCTAACCAAGCTCGAAGCTCATCGATTGCCCGCTCTTTCGCTATAATCCCATGGGAACTCCACACCTGATTACTCACCATATGTACATGACCCTCTTGCACAGCTGGAATCGTATGCCAAATCTCCATAGACTGCATATCTTGAAGCTCTTTTTCCTACCTGATCTGATGTAGTTCGAGTACTTGCCCCAAAGGCTGTACTTACTAATAAATATTTCGCATCGATATCTGGCAACATCTCATAAGATACGGCATTATTACTTTTACCGTCCAATACCAAAGATTCCGTATCCGGCGTAATATTCAACAAATCAAATATAAATCGACTATTCACACTAGAGGAATACGGATACAACCGTATTTCTTTTTTTCATGACCCGAATATAGGCCAGAGGACTATCTCCAATACGAGATTTTATGGCCATACGAGCCTCTTTCACATGATCGTAATACTTGTGCAATCGTGCCTCTGCCTCTTTTTCACGATGTAATACTATGCCCAATGTGAGCAAAGCACGCTCCGCATCTTGTAGTTCAAACGCTGCAGTTGGTGCAATTTTGCTCAACGCATCAAAGGTACTACGAGTGAAGGAGTCACGCATAATAATCAAATCTGGTTTTAAGGCTTCAATTTGCTCTAAATTGATGGTCTTTGTTTCCTCATTGATACTAATGTGCTGCACACCTTGCGCCTCTAGATCATCATGCAAATAAAAGTTTTCCCGATTGTAAGCCCCCACCATAGGAGCCCCCAACGCATACATCGGGTCTTCCATGCGAATCACCACAATACGGTCCTGCTTGTCAGGAATCACCGTGGTGCCATATTTATGATGCAATATCATTTTCCCATCTTCATTGGTAATCAGCTTCTCTGCAGATTGCTTTACTTTCTTGAAGCGAGCATTCATCTCTTTCGTGATGGCCTCATCGGTGTCGAGCCGTTTTTCTTTCACCACGGAACCTTCACCCACACGAGGGGCTCCCCAAGTACTGAAAGTCCCACTCACAAGCCCATACACAAGGCCTGCAATTATCGCAATCGTTGCCACCCAACCGAGATAGGATCCTATACGACGTCCCCTCATAATGCACCTGCTTGTTTTGCCTTTTCCACCGATGCGTGCGTATAAGCAATGCAGTACGGACGATTGGTGCGTGGGTCATTCAAAATGATGGAGTCCACTCCAAAAATTGTGCTCAACATTTCTTCTGTTAAGACCTCATGTAGTGTGCCTTGAAAGTGTACATGACCGTCTTTCATGGCAATGATGTGATCCGCATAACGAGCGGCTTGGTTCAATTCGTGAATGACCATGATCACCGTTTTCTTATACTCTTGGTTCAATCGTTCCACCAGTTCCAGTACATCCATTTGATGAGAAATATCTAAATAGCTAGTAGGCTCATCCAAGAATAAAATGTCTGTGTCTTGGGCAATAGCCATGGCAATCCAAGCCCGTTGGCGTTGACCACCAGACAAATTCTGAATCGGTGTGTGCGCAAAGTTATGCAAATCTGTCACGTCAATGGCCCAATCGATTAAGTCACGGTCCTGCTGACTTTCACGTTGCAAAATACCAGATTTATGCGGAGCCCGACCATAGCTAATGAGGTCACGCACCGTCAAAGACCCTGGTGCCATTGGGTTCTGTGGCAAAATCGCCAATTGTTTCGCCAATTCTTTCGTATCTTTTTTATGAATATCCTCGCCGTTTAAAAATAACGGAGCCCCTTTAGGCGCAATGATTCGGCAAATCGTCTTCAACAGAGTGGATTTACTGCATCCATTGGATCCAATCAAAGCCGTTACCTTTTCCAAAGGAATCCTAATATCTACGTCCTTACTGATAATCTTATGTTCATATCCAGTAGAAACGTGTTGTAATTCAAATGCCATAGTTTATCCTCTCGTCCGTGCCAATACATATAGAAAATAGGGTGCACCCACCAATGCTACGATGATGCCTACTAGCATTTCATCAGGAGCAATGATGACTTGTCCTAGCCAGTCTGCTGAAAGTAACAATAAGGCCCCCAACAATAGGGTAACTGGTAAATAATAGTGATGGTTCACACCCACTAGACGCCGTGCAATATGTGGAGCCACTAGCCCAATAAAGCCAATACTACCACCCACCGCAATACAAAGAGGCCGCAATGGCTACGGCAATACAAAAGAAAGGTCACTCTTTCTTTCGTGATGCGTGCGCCTAAGCTGATAGCCGTTTCTTCATTCAGATTCAGCTACATTCAGTTTTTGTGGAGTAACAATATAGCGCGATGGCTCCAATAGCCACAATTGGCGCTAATACCATCACATGATTCCAACTGTTACAAAAAAATCGTACCGATGAGCCATGTGTTAATTTGATTGAACTTATCTGGGCTCAAGGTCACCATAGTCACCATTTGCACTGCATGGATCCCCTGCAGATAGAGCAATACCATTTAAAATTAATGTCATCGGGGATAAACTGCGTCCTTTACGGTAAGACATGCGGAAAATGATTAGTGCCGCTAATCCCCCGCCAATGATGGCAAAATAATGGAGCTTTCAAATCGTAGTGATCGCATTGGCTGGTTCAAAATAGACGTACAGCATTACCGCCACACCGGCCCCTGCATTGACACCGAGCACACTCGGGCTAGCTAGTTCATTGCGAGTAATAGTCTGAAAGATGGCCCCAGACAACGCTAAACCTGCACCGATACAAATAGCCAGCACAGATCGAACCATACGAAAGTCGAAGACAATGCGCTCTTGCCACTCCGTCCCATAGCCAGCGATAATACGCACTAAGTCCATGTAGGAAAACTCAGAAAATCCCGTTCCTAAATGGACCACAAACATCAATGCCAAAGCCACTAGTAAACCAATGGACCACATGGCAAATCGTTTACCTTGATGCATTAGTTAGCCTCCTTTCGATTCGCTAAATAGAGAAAGAAAGGAACCCCAACTATAGCTGTGACTGCCCCTAAAGGCACTTCAAATGGAGGCGACACCACACGCGCCACCGTATCGGCTACGATGACCACAATGGCCCCCAACACAGCGGAGAAAGGAATTACTTTTTCATAACTAAGACCTACCATATACCGAGCCATATGAGGGCACAATGAGGGCCTACAAAGCCAATAGGCCCTGCAATAGCTACGGCAGAACCGCTCAACAACAATACGGTAAGTCCCGCCAACAGACGAATTTGAGTCAACTTTCCACCTAAGCCAACAACTACTTCGTCACCTAAGCTAAGCAAAGTAATTTGCTTTAGAAATGGCTAAAGGCAACTAACACGCCGATGATTGTCCACGGAGCCACTAACAGCACTTGCTCCATGCGAACACCACCGATACCACCAGCCGTCCAGTAGCTCATATCTTGGGCTACGTCAAAAAGACAACTAGCGCTTGTGTCACCGCCATAAAGATGGCGCTTATGGCACTACCTGCTAAAGCTAAGTAGACCTTAGATCCCTTTGCCATACCTCGATTGGCTAAGTATAAAAATACAGGCTGTCGCCAACCCAGCTCCTAAAAAGCTGAATAGAATGGTCATATTCAAGCTCGCCTAGGAAAACGCAATCATAGCGATGGCTAGGCCAAAACTAGCCCCTGCATTCACTCCCCTAAAATAGAAGGGCTCGCCATAGGATTGTTCGTAATCCCTTGCATGAGCGCCCTGCGACGAGCAAAATGAATACCGCAGATGAAAGCCACTAATAACCGAGGTATACGAATTGTATTAATGATAATCCCATCTATATTCCCGGTTCCATTCCAAATACTAGCCCAGATCATCTCCAATGAAATAGATCTAGCCCCTACCGACAAGAACACGAAACTACCTAATCCTAGGATAAGTAAGGCCAATAGCATTTGACCTGCAAACTTTCCTAAGAAAGAAGTATTCGCATCCGATGTATAGGATGAAGATATATCTTTACGTACCATGTATCTCCTTTCTGGTATATACTGAAAACTACTATATTGCAGAAATAGCTGCTTTGTAGCTACCCCAATATATTCAACCCTTCCCACGTATATAATACGCCATTTAGGCATCCTTTCACATCGTAGGAAAAAGGCTGTAACAAAATACAGGCATCCCGTATTTCGTTACAGCTCTTATCATTTGGGAAATACTACTTTCACCAGTATTTTAAATTATAAACTTGCCGTTAAGGAGAACATGAATGTACGGCCATTTCCTAACATTACACCATTGCTATGTAATGCATTCCAATAGGATTTGTTAAGCACATTGTACACGTCAGCACGGAATGTCATTGGCGTATTACCTGCATTCCATGTATAACGAGTACCTAAATCCCAAGTGAAGTATCCGCTAGTTTTCACCGTATTAGTATTATTTGCATAGGCAGATCCTGTATAGTTCAAGCGAGTAGATACAGATAATCCTTTCACTCCTTTAATATCTTGATCTACGCCTAATGTTGCATTCACTGTTGGGGCGCCTTCAAATTTGTTACCTTTCAGTTTTGTGCTGCTAGTATCTTTTGTATATTTAGAATCTAACCACATTAAACCGCCTAATACTCGAGTACCTTTTACAGGTTCACCAAATACATTCAACTCTAACCCGCGAGCACGAACTTCGCTATTTAAACCATATTCATTAGTGGCAACATCTGTTGTATAGGATGGGTTACGCACCTCAAAAGCACTCAATGTAGCTGCATATTTTCCCATGTCTACTTTTGTACCCACTTCCATTTGTTTTACTTTAACAGGTGCCATCAATTCATTTTCATTTTTCGTACCAGCTGGAGCAGAAACCCCTGCTTTTAAGCCCTCCATGTAGTTCGCATACACAGATACTTTGTCATTGAATTTATGAACAATACCTACAGCTGGGCTTACAGCATGGCTATTATAGGTAGTTTCTTTTGCACCATAGTTTGTGCTTCTTACTTTCTGATATCTTGCACCAAGAATGAACTGCCATGCTTCATCTTTTGTCACAATACGATCTGTTAAGGAAACGCCTGTTAGAATTTGCTTACTAGATAGCGGAGATTCCCAAGACGTTTCTGTAGCAGTCCCCCAGTTTGTTGCTTGTTTCAAATAATTAAATCCAGATACCGTATTCAAGGTATTATTCTGCATATACACTTTTTGTTCTAAACGAGTCGCAGCCAAACCAATATGATGTGTTACATCACCTGTCACTACCTTACCACGAAGACCTGCTTCTGCAGAAATTCCTTTATTAATTTGGTAGTTGTGACGATAGCGAATATTTGCATCACCCTTAGCTAAATTAGTCACTGTGAACTCATTATATTTGTAGTCCATAGATGTATAACGAGCACCAATACCCGCATACGCAGTCCAATCTTTATTAAGATCATATTCACCACTAACTACACCATATTTTTCAGTAACACGGCGGAATGTGTCAGTAGCGCCATATTTCATATCATTATCAATATGAACTGGTGTGAAAGGATTTTCTTTTGTTGTATTTTTCAAAGAACCATTATTAAAGAGTACACGGTATTGAGGATTTACTGTCGCATGATATACATAACCCAAGTCAAGAGCCGCACGGAATTTGTCACCTCGTACATCGGCACCAATGACAACAGAGCTAGTTTGACGTTCTTCATCTTTAACCGATGTTCCACCATTTTCGATTTAATACATTGAGGCGAACACCATATTTGTTATTATCGCCAAAACGATGTCCTACATCTACGTGTTGTGTAAATTCACTGCCATTGCCATAGGAAAGTTTCACTTTATTAATTGCTTTATCCGTAGCACGTTTAGGTACAAAGTTAATCGTACCACCTACTGTACCATTTGGAGCCATACCACCTAATAATGCGCTTGGCCCTTTAATAACTTCTACACGATCATGCCCTTCAGTACCTGTATAGAAACGTGGGGCAATACTGTACAAACCATTAAATTGCATGTCTTGCTGTGTTGTACGGAAACCACGGATAGACCAAGAACTAGATGCACCAGATAAAGATACATCTTTCACAGACGCATCATACTACGTCCGTAATTTCTGTAGCTTGTTTATTTTCTAACAATTCGTTTGTATATCCAGTTACATTGAACGGTGTTTCAATAAAAACTTTGTCGACCTAATACACCCATCAAGTTGCTGTTCGCTACTTGACCACCTGCATAAGCACCTTCTACAGTAGCTGGTGTTACCGCTACCTCTGGTGTTTCAACCGTCAGCTACATTAACCGGTGCTTTCACCACAAACTCACCTAAATCAAATACTTTGTACAGCATGCGCAGTGCCGCCCAATTGAATAATACACCTGTTGCTGCTGCAAAATGATAACAATTGCTTTTCTTGTTTTGCTATTCATTCTATAACTCCTACACAAAAACCTTACCAAGATACACATATTATATCTTTTTATATAATAAATATTATCATTATGTTTTTGATTACGCAATATATTTCTTCACATTTTCTTCATAAACCATACCAATTTTTGAAATAATTATGCTTTTTAATTCATAGATAATGAACAGAAGATAATGAGATCAAAATACTTCCTCATACTTTTTCCAGTTATGCTCTAGTAAATAGTATAATATAAAGTATTATAAAGATAGCCAACCTTATAACAACCTCGTGTAAACTTATAATTTTTATAAGTATGTTTTCAATATATACTGATATATAACAGTATTTTTATTCACTACGTGTAATTTTCATTTTATATTTTAAATGATAACAACTATCTTACATAATTATTATATCTCTTTTTATAAATTATGAGAAAAGCTATTCAATGCCCCTTCCTGAGGAACACGGTTACAAGTAGCACCCTTGTGACACCCCCTAGCATCTAAATCAGACAAACACAAATGCCCCTTATCCAACCTCCCTGAGGAACGCAGTTACGTGTAGCAGCCTTTGTGGCATTCCTTTACTACGTAAATAATACAAATATAAGAAGAGCACGACATGTTCCGGAGCAAACCCTACCGTAGGATCGGTTTGTGGAGGAATATGTCGTGCTCTTCCTCATCATATTCAGCTACAAAACGCCACAAGCTGCATAGCAGAATAAGCGACGATCTACCGAAGGATCAGTTTGAGAAGGAGTATGTTGCGGTCTTTTCTTCATGCTATCAAATTACAAATGCCACTAGCTACATAGCCAAATAAATGACGACACAGAACCATCCATCCGGATGGTTCTTAACTATAGTGGACGATGACAGGATCGAACTGCCGACATCCTGCTTGCTAAGGCAGGCGCTCTCCCAGCTGAGCTAATCGTCCATATGGTGACCCGTGGGGGAATCAGAACCCCCGATACCGCCGTGAAAGGGCGGTGTCTTAACCGCTTGACCAACGGGCCTTGTATGGCTCCTCGAGTAGGACTCGAACCTACGACCGATCGGTTAACAGCCGATTGCTCTACCTGCTGAGCTATCGAGGAATAATACAAGAGTTATTATATAGCACTTTCACATAAAATGCAAGTCTTTTTATTGCTTTTTCTATTTTCACTTCGTGAAATTTTAAAAGATTCTCCAAAAACTCATCATCGGCAACATAACTAGACTGCATCGCATCTTCAATAGCTTCGCACATCAGATCTGCTGCTAAGGTACCTACTAAATTGACATCCGCTGCCATAGGACTTCTTTTCAGTACTTGTACCACCCTCAAGAACATTATCATTGGTATGACAATCTTTTATATGCGAAGAAAAAGGCATCGATTGTATCGCCATCAGACAGCGTGCCCTACAGGGCGAATGGATCGGGCATATCCATTGGTAGCCATCATAGCTATTTTAGTGAGTTCTGCCTTACTGAACGGTGCATTGGTTACGATGGCACCAATCGTTGTATTGCACCAATCATAGCGTGCGTCTTTTCTTGATTCACATATTGATGATACATAATCTGACTTTGTATCCATTATATGTGTCCGTGATGCATCCATAACGCCACCTAGAGGCTGCCCCTTGCGATCATATACATCACCGAAGGCATTCACCACGACTACGGCCCCCACTACGAGATCTCTAATCGAGCTGCCGCATACCCGATGCCACCTTTCATAGCCCGTTCCATACCACAAATTTTACCCACAGCAGCCCCTGTGCCAGCGCCTACATTACCAGATATAGGATCTGTCCCTATAAAAGTTGCTTCACAAGCATCATAGGCCATTTGTGGCGTCGGTCGGGCTTTCGGACTTCCGTAGGATAAATCATAAATATCACTTTGACAGACGATGGGCACTACACCGCAGGCTGTGGGACACCCATATTGCGTTCCTCTAAGGGATTGCATCACCCCATCACTAGCCCCTAACCCAAAGGCAGATCCACCACCTAGCACCAAAGCATTCACAGGAGTGGGCGCCGTTGTAGGATCTAGCACGCCACTTTCACGGGCTGCAGGGCCACCACCGCTGATGTGAATCCTCCTGTTGCACCATAAGAAAGCGCAACACGGTCAAGCCCGTTTTCCCTATGTTGTCCGTAGCATTTCCTACCTTTACAAAAATCTATGTCGTCCCATACTATTCGTTCCATAGCCGACCACCACTCCTGTCTTCTCATTGTTAGCACTTAGCATCCCAATCATCTACAAACTGTCTATCTCGTTCCATATATCTAACTATAGTAGTTGCCAATCCTATGAATGTAGACCATTCTACTAACAGATACCGCTTTCTACTAAAGATACCTGTTGATGACTGATATATGAGCTATGTCCATTCAGATTAGTTTATTACTGGATATTATGAAACCTAGAACCGTACAAATTAGTTATGCGCTTCTACTTTCAAAAATGGCCTCGGTCAACAATTCTTCTGTTACTACATACGGACAAATCACCACATCTCGCACAGAAGCTGCTTTTTCACAATCATCGGAATGTCATCTGTGGTCAGTCCCAATTCTGAAAGTTTCGTCAGCCAACCAATACTGCGGTACACAGGCAACCAACGTTCTAATTGATCCCATTGTTGATCTGCGGCAAAAGAGAATTAATAGTCCGTAGGCCACCATTTCACCATGTAAATGTTCTTCTTCCGTTTTTGGGTCTTCCGCACATCCATAGCAAACAGCATGAGCAATGGTACTGTTAAAATCTCCTGGCATACATCCAGATACAATGCCAGTCGTCAAGATAACAGCCATCACGATTTCATCAAATACACGATTGCGCTCACCTTGTTCATTGGCAGTCAGCGCTTCACGACCATGGGCAAAAATAGGGTCTGCACACATCTTAGACAAGGATAGGCCCTACTTGTACATTATAGGAAAGATCACGTCCACGTGTGGCCATATGTGTTTCATAATGTTTCGCAATCGTATCACCCATGCCAGCCCAGAAATAACGACTTGGGGCTTTCACTAATATATCTGCATCGATGAAAGTATGTACTGCAGGGCGTTTCATAAAGGCCACATCTGCAAAGGTATGATCCAAATGATAGACCGCAATAGCCTCAGATGTAGCAGCGCACGTAGCTGCTATTGTTGGTACTGTAACTACGGGAACATCTCCTAATTCAATACTGGTTAATTTTTGTCGTATCCAAGGCTTTACCGCCACCAACACCAATCAAGAAATCTGCTTGCTTAGCAGACTCTTTATTGGCAATCTCCTTCGCTACTTCAAAGGCGCATTCACCACCAAAATGAATGATCTCCAGAACTTCAATACCATCACGATCTAAGGCTGGCTGTAATATTGGTAGCGCCACAGACAACGCTGTATCTCCACCGATAATCACTGCTTTTGTACCAATTCGTTTTGTATGGGCTCCTATGGTATCAAAAATTTCATGACCGCCAAAGCTATAGCTTGGCAATGTATGTTCAGGTCTCATGACATTCAACTCCTTCATCATCGTCCACCTAATTCGCACTTATATACTAATTAAATACGATACAATGTATTATAGGACTAATGAGGAGAAAATGCAACGAAGTATTTCCTCAGTTTCTGCTTTACATGGTGATGTGATTATCTACCAATCAGGACAAGAAAATATTTCTACCAATGTTCTATTCAAAGACGAAACATTTTGGATGACACAAAAAGATATGGCAGCATTATTTGGAGTATCTTTTATCTTCTATAAGTCGTCATTTAAAAAAATATTTTTGAATCTCATGAATTAAATGAATCAGTGGTTATTGCAGAAATTGCAATAACCACTCAACATGGAGCTTTAGCTAACAAAACTCAAAAGTTCAACGGTAAAAACTATATAACCTAGACGCCATCATTGCTGTCGGCTATCGTGTAAACTCCAAAGAGGCTACACAATTCCGTATTTTTGGCTACATAGGACACATTTCAAAACTACAAGCTGATAAAAAGCTGTTACTGAGTATAAAGAATTTAATCGTACGCAAAAAAATAGTTTCTGATTTTGATAGATTATTACAAAAGTAAAAGAATAGCGGTATCTATTTACATATCTACCGCTATTCTTTACATCATTTACTTTTATTCTCAAAAAAATGTAGCAATATTATTTATTATATTTCCCTTTTTTTCTTCTGCAACTAATCGTACGTCATCCTCATAAGTAGCATAAGCAAAAAGCAACTGATTCAGTTTCAAAATCATAGTTGTCAGTCCACAATTCACACTGAGTCATAACAGTTTGTACCGCATCTTCCATGCCTTCAGGTGGATATCTATGTTTTTAACAACTTTTTAATCAGCATGCGCATTTTTGCTCTTGCCGATTCCCTTTTTGCCAATCTACTGTCTTATTTTTTTACGTAGTGAATCTGCTAGTTCTTTTGTCAATGCAATAAGAGCTTCATTTGTGTAAAAGTCTTTAATAGCTTGAGGTTTTATTAAGGCATCATGAAAAGCCGCTTCATCAGGAGTCAACCCTAATTGTTCCCCTTCTTCATGCGCTGCTGCAATCTGTTTAGCTAACTTTAACATCTCTTCAATCACTTCTTCATTAGTGAGCATCCCATTCAGGTATGCATTAAGTGATCGATGCATAATCTCACTAAACTTTTCTGATTTAACAACATTTGTTTTTCGATACACCGAAACTTGCTCCGAAATCAATTTTTAATAGTTCTACTGCAAGATCTTTCATATTGGCAACATCCTGCAAGAACTTTGGATCAAACAAAGAAAACTCTTCCTTAATATCTGAGAATAAATGAATCACGCCATCACTTTTTATACTTTGCTTTTAATAATTCATTAATCCTTGCATTCATTTCTGGCAAGGATATTTTTATCTCCACCAAGATTAGTTAATCTAAGAACTAATACCCTAACCGCTTCAAAAATGCAGCTTCAAATCTATCATGTTCATTGACTAAGGATGAACAAAGCGATAAAAGCTTGATGTAACATAAGTGCTTCTTTCACAAAAAGAATCTTTATCATCAATATTCTCTCTATCTATAATAAAGTTGACAGCACCACTAATGGTCTTAGCACGTTCCAAATCTGTGCCATTCATAAATTTACTATAGTCATATCTGTGAAATTTATCGCGACAAACAGACAGTTTTTCCAAAAAAATTTAGGGGATATGCTACTTTTTGCTACATCAGTATTGCCATAATTCTTTTTATCCCTAGAAGTATAATCGTTCATAGCCTTTTTTCAAAGCTGTAGCAATACCTACATAGTCAACAACAAGTCCACCCTCTTTATCTTGGAATACTCGATTGACACGAGCAATTGCCTGCATAAGATTATGCCCTGACATTGGTTTATACACATACATAGTAGCTAGAGAAGGGACATCAAATCCAGTCAACCACATATCTACTACAATAGCAATTTTCATAGAGCTATTGTTATCCTTAAACTTTTTCGCCAATTCATCCTTATATTGTTTATTCCCAATAATCTGACGCCATTCCTCCGGGTCATTATTTCCAGAAGTCATAACAACTCCTACTTTTTCAGTCCACTCTGGACGCAACTCTAGTATTCGTTTGTAAATTTTTCATAGCAATAGGCCTAGAATAAGCTACAATCATCGCCTTGCCTGTGAGCAAATGTCCCGATTGTTTTTCATAGTGATCTAAAAATATCATCTACAAGAGATTTGATGGTATTTTCATTCCTAAAATAGCTTCCATATGCCCCAAGTCGCGTTTACTCTTTTCAATCACTTCTTGGTCTGCATACTGACTCATCGTATCATATTCATCATCAATTGTTTTCAAAACTTCTTCATCAAGATTAAGCTTTATAACACGACTCTCATAATATACAGGACGAGTTGCACCATCCTCAACAGCTTGTGTCATATCATAGATATCAATATACTCTCCGAATACCTCTCTAGTGTCTTCTATCTTTTTACTGAAATGGGTGTTCCAGTAAATCCAATATACGTAGCATTAGGAAGTGAGTTACGAATAATTCTGGCTGTGCCAACAACTCGTTTAGCAACATCTTCACCTTCTTCATTGGTAGTTAGTTTAATCTTCTCAGCAAGTCCATATTGACCTCTATGCGCTTCATCTGCTATCACTATGATATTACGCCGTTCCGATAAAGGTTCATGAGATTCTTCAAACTTTTGCATGGTGGTAAAAATAATACCATTAGCAGTCCTACCTGCCAGCAATTTTTGCAAGTTTTCACGGCTTTCGGCTTGTATTGGTTCTTGTCGCAAAAATTGTTTACACTTAGCAAATTGTCCATACAATTGATCATCAAGGTCATTCCTATCTGTAAGCACCACAATAGTCGGACAATCCAACGCCTCCTGCAATAAATGTGCATAAAACACCATTGAAAGAGACTTGCTCACTTCCTTGCGTATGCCAGAATACACCACCTTTTCCATCTGTCGCAATCGCACGCTTCGTAGATTCGATTGCTTTTTACTGCAAAAATATTGATGATATCCGCCGAGAATTTTTGAAACTATGTAAGCCTTCATTAGAGAAACAAATAAAGTTCTTAATAATATCTAGCAATCTGTCTTTATGGAATATACCTTCGAAAAAGTGTCAAACTGGGCATATTGTGTATTCTCGTAACTGCCATCTTTTGTCTTCCACTCCATAAAACGGTCTTCGCCTGATGTTATAGTACCTGCTTTAGATATTAGATGATCACTCATAACACAAATAGCATTATAGATAAACATAGATGGGATTTCTTGCATATAATTACGAATTTGACGATATGCTTCCGATGCGTCAGTTTCTTCTCGTGATGGCGATTTTAACTCTATCAACGCTATAGGCAAGCCATTCAAAATACAATAACATCAGGTCTTTTATTACTATTTTTCAATAAAAGTCCATTGATTAGCTACAATTAAAGAGTTATTTTGAGGATTAGTATAGTCAACAATATATACGATAGTGGAAACTTCCTCACCATCAACAAAATATCTTACAGGAATACCATTTTGCAAGTAATCCATAAATATTGCATTCTTTTGAACTAGCTCACCATTGTCAAAATTTTTTAAAGCTTACATATAGCTTCTAGAATAGCATCATTAGGTAATCCTGGATTTAATCTATATAACGAGTCAATCAAAACACCTTCATATATGGGTGAGTAAAATCTCTTTCAATATCAGGACCATATACATATTCATAGCCTAAATGAGTTTGAAACAATTCAATAATTGAATTTTTCGTAATCAGCTTCATTATATAATGTTAACATTATCTCACATCCTCACACAAAGCATTTCTATTCTTCTCACAATGTTCTTTGACAATATTAAACCACGATTGATACCAATACCAAGTCCCCTGAAATACAAACTCCATAGTTATACTTTTGATTACGTGCACCTCTGCTTTTTCCATAGTTCTGTATGCTTATGAATAGAAAATTTTTGTATATCCCAAACTATTCATTTTCTGATACAATTTCACCTGGTCTATATTTTTCTTCTCAGTTTCGGTTAATACTGCATAGCTTTTTCAAGATTTTTCAGCTAGTGGAGAGTTACTGTCAACAAATTCAATTACTTTTATCAGCCTGACCCTTACGCTTTGCATTAACAGGTACAAACAATACCCTATATGCATATCGAGAATTTTGAAGAGAATCCGGTGAAAGATTATCCTCATATTCAGAAATAAAGTTCTTTACATTTGTTACTATATGATTATTCCCTGTAATTTCTTCTCTTTGTTGTGGCTTTAAGGGTGAAAACTGTATTGTCAACGCTAATTCATCACTTAAAAGCATACTTTTTCCCAAATAAAATGATATATAATAGTCAAAGTTTATAGCACATGCATGTATCTTGGCATAAATATTCATCAATTTTATTTGTCATCTGATGTTCTATTTCATGTCTAATACCAATTAAAAACAATAAATTGTCTTTTTGTACCCTTATCTAAGGGACTCTGATCATCATTTATACATTTTTCTAGTTCCCAATATTTGTAAGCGCCATGTTTTGTTTTATCATATCGTTTTACTTTTTCCTAACTTCTTATAATACCTATAGTCTATCCCTTCTTTCTATAATATGCATGAAATAAATAAGTCCACGAAATAATAGCAAGTGTAATGAAAGTTTCTGTCTTAAATACTATAGTAGGATTATTATAAGTTTGAACAGCCGCAATCATAGCTTCTCTAGATTTTCTTATAAGTTCATTTGTTATAGACCATCTATTTCTCTTCCCCATATTTTAATCCTTTCATACTTTTTATAAATAAAACAATAATTTAGAGCAACAAGCAATGGCAATATTTAAAAGCTTGGTTTATAGATTATGAACTATCTAATGGGACAATACCAGATGACTGGAAAGAATATAAAGCTTAGTAACTTTTTGCCTGTAATTACTGGTATGCAAATATAGCATCAAATAAGGGGAAGTATCCATTTTTAGTGTTCTAAAGAAGTAAGTTGGACAAATGAATATTCTTTCGAGGGGAATGCAATATTAGTTGCAGGTAATGGAGACTTCAATGTTAAGTTCTATAATGGCAAATTCAAGCTTATCAACGCACATATGTATTAATTCCAAACTCTTCTAGATATACTGCATGGCTATATTATGCAGTAAAAATATAACTTGAATAAAAATTACATCAGTAGCTCGTGGTTCAGTTATAAAATTTATTACAAAAATCCAATCTTGAAGATTTTTGTTTTTATGCTCCTGAACAATTAGATGACTTTTAAAATTATTGACTATTTTTGATGCAATTAATCACAGTATGCTACTAATACAATAGAAAATAGTGAGCTTTTACAACTTAGAGATGCCCTTTTACCAAAACTTCTATCTGGCGATCTAGATGTTTCTAACATTGATATTTAAGCCACTAAATTATTGTTTATCTTATAGTTATTTTTTCAATTCTATCATCAATAACAGACAAAATCTTTGCAATTTGTTTTTGAGTGTTAGCATCAGGAATATCAACATAAATATTAGAAAATGTTTCTCTAGTTATTGTATCAAAAACAGAACCATGAGTAATTGCCTTAAGCTTTCTAATGCTATTCTTTATTAGATAATACAAAAATATACTATCAACACTTTCTTTCGCCCTAATACCACAACATGACTGATTAAATGCCATAGGAAATGGTATCACAGCTAACTCCCCAACAGTCCCTCTAGCTGATATGATAATATCATTTTTGAAGCAATTTAGTAGAACTATTTTTAACCCTTCTTCTGTAATGGTCTTCTCAGTAGTATATACATATCTATTATCATCACTAAAAATCTTTCACCGACAGCCAGTTTATATCACCATTCCAATATTCTCGTCTTGAAGTTTTAGGTGTTCCTCCTCCAATAAGATCAATTATTTCAACTAAAGTTCTTTTTAGTCCATCCATCCATTTTTATATCACCCCTACCCTATATATTTTTCTATGCGCAATTTTTACATTGCTTTTGTTTTAACCATTGCATATTGAAGCGTCGTATCAATCCGCTTATGCCCTAATAATTGTTGCAATTGTTCTATGGGCATCCCTTTATCAATAGCCATTGTCGCTCAATGTACGGCGGAATTTATGAGGGTGTACTTTTGAAATTCCTAATACTTTCCCTAACTTTCGCAATCGCGACTCGATGCCACTAATAGTAACTCGATGGTTAGGCTTGTTAAAGAGAAACGAATAATGAAGGATTATCATCTTTCCTAGATGCTAAATATTTTTGCAAGTGAATCTTCGTTCGTGCATCAAAATAAACAATCCTTTCTTTATTTCCTTTTCCTAAAACGACACATTCTCGTTCATTAAAATCAATATCAGAACGATTTAATAAAACCATTTCGCCAATACGCATTCCAGTTGAAGCGAGTAACTCAATAATCGCTAAATCTCGTATAGTGTTGCAATGATCACGCATAGCTTCAATCTCTTCATCTGTATACGTTTCTTTAACACTACTTCCTGTTTTTATCTTACGAATCCTCCTAACAGGACTTTTTAATAATATAATCCTCATCTTCTAACCATGTAAAAAGCTTGATAAAAATACGACGTATATTATCTATCGTTACTTTACTAGAACCCTTCTTATGATGATATGCAGTCAAATATCCTCGTATATCATCAGTGGAAATATGTCTAACACATTTATCCAGTGAATCTAACATAGCTAAAATCGTAGATTCATAGTATTTTATAGTTTTCTCAGAACACCCTTCGATTCGTTTAGCCGAAATAAACATTTCTACATAATTAAGATTATCTTCAGTATCAGCACCTTCTGAGATTACCACATCATATGCTAGCAAAACCTTATCTAACACAATTTGTAATTGCTTACTTTGGCCTTGATTCAAATATGGCAACATAGATTGAAGTATATCAATTGTCAACTGTTCTTTCATGATTTGTTCTCCTTTTACTATCAAAAGAGAACTAGTGCAACGGTACCTCTTCTAAAAATCCTACCGTTGCCAGGATAAATCAGTCTACAACTCCTCTGCTTTATATAACGTATATCCTTCGTAATAATAGCTATGGTCTATCCCCTTCATATATACATTCCTATCGTTTACTTTATCAGTCAAAGCCTGCTTTTAATACATGCTTAATTTCTGTATCTCTAATCGGGCTTCGTTCCATAGCCAATAAGTAATCTTCTTTGTCCACAAGACTCCAATCAATGACAAGGCACAACTCTTGTTTTAACATTAAATCCAACCAAATTCGTGTACTCCTACCATTCCCTTCTCTAAAAGGATGTGCTACATTCATCTCAACATATTTTTCAATAATCTCATCAAATGTAGATTGTGGCATATTTTTCAATATTACTAGTGACGCATTTAAATACATAACTGGAGCAAATCTAAAATTACCTTTTGCTATATTTACAGTTCTAACTTCCCCGCAAATTCATAGATATCGCAAAATAAATATTCATGAATCGCTGCTAACTGTGCAAAGGAACCTACAGAGTAATTATCTAGTATCTTATTTTCAAATAGTTCTGCAGCCTTCTTTTTACTAATTTTTCTTCTTCTTTTAAAAGTTCTAATGAATCAACAATATTAAGTTTATTGGGTAAAACCATATAGCCCCTCCTTTTCTATAGTTTGATGTATTGATTGAGGTGAGATAAACAATAATTTAGCAGCTTAAATATCAATGTTGGAAATATCTAGCTCGCCTGATAGAAGCTTGATTGATAAAATTTCTTTTTATTGTGTTTAACTTAAATATTTGTTCTTCAAATTGTTCTTGTAATTTAAGTACTTTATCTGCATACTTTCTAAATTCACTCACTGTTTCAATATCTGGAATAAGTGCTGGAATATTTTTCATAGTTTTTGTAGATACTTCATTAAAAGTTGAGCCGGAAGATAATGAATCTATTAATTGCAAATTATCCTTTAAAAAGTAATATACTAATGCTGTACCAAAGTTTTCATATGGTATAATAGATTTAAATCCTTGATTAGTGCTTAATTTATTTTTAGTAATTGCTATATATCCTATTGGAGCTCTAGAGCTAAATAATACACTTCCTTTAGGCATTAAAACAGCACTGCTATTATTTAATCCTTCTTCACTTATATCTGTTACTCCACGGGCGATAAATTTAGATTGATTTTTAGAAAGATCTTTTGGAGTAATCCAAGGTATTCCATCACAAGAATAATATTGAGGTACTTTTTGATGGAGTCCCACCTCCAATAATTTTTCCTAAATCTTCTAAAGTTCCCCAACTTTCAATTATCCTTAGGATTTTCTTTAAATAACATTTTATAATATAAAATGAAGTTGATTCTCTAAATTATTGTTTATTGTGTTATTCAGTTCAATTTTATCTTCAAATGGTGCAATTAATCTTACTATGAATATCTAATGGGGAACTTTAAATTCCAACCTATTTAAAGTCTCTGTTCTTAAACTAGGTATAGTAGTACCTTCATTATAATGGTTAAAATCAATTTGCTTTTAGCAAATAATAAAAAAATATTTGGGATGAATTATTTTATCATTAATTACTGTATAAAAAGAGTGTCTACCGTCCAAAAAGGCTTATCATAATATCGAACTTTATCAATTGTGCCTTTTCGCCCAATCATTACTGTAGGCTTATCATATAAATGTTCAGTAGCATATCCCATTAATCCACCTGTTCCAAATATCGGAACACTTCCACTCTCTGACAGTACATTTTTGATTTTTACCATATTTAATCGTAGCAAGATCCTCAAAGCTATAAAACTTACACTTCATACCCAATAGCCCCCAGATTTTTCTAATTTCTTCTTCTAATTCTCGTGACTGTTTAAACATATCAGAAAGCTCTGATGTTAATCTAGCCATTTTTTCTTCAAATGGTTCTCCATCATCTTCTTGCTCTTCTATGCCTCACATATCGACCTGGGGTTAATATATAATCTTGCTTTGCCATATCTTCTATAGTGGCAATGGCAGAGAACCCTTTTTCTCCTCCAATACACCATTTTTGAAAGTCTTCAAAGGTTTTTGCTAATAAATCAATATCACCAAGTGTACCATCTTCTTGAACGCCTTCAGTAAAGTCTCTATGTTTCCGATCCACCATATAGCCCATTTTTCTAGCATCAATAAACAGAGTTTTTCCTTTCTGTTTCTTATTCTTAGTAATGAACCACAAAGTTACAGGTATTGTTACACTATAAAAATAACTGTGTTGGTAACGCAACGATGCCTTCCACTAGATCATCCTCAATAATCCGTTTCCCGTATTTCACCTTCTCCTAATGTCTGAGAGGATAGTGCCCCATTAGCAAGCACAAGACCTATTTTTCCCATTTGGTGCTAAATGATGAATCATATGTTGTATCCACGCATAGTTTGCATTGCCTGCTGGTGGCATACCATATTTCCATCTAACATCTTCTTTTAATTTATCTGCCCCCAATTAGATAGATTAAATGGAGGATTTGCCATAATAAAATCAGATTTTAATGATTGATGAAGATCATTAAAGAACGTATCGCTATGGTACGCCCCAAAATTGGCATCGATTCCGCGGATTGCCATATTCATTTTAGCCATTTTCCATGTATCTGCATTAGATTCTTTGTCCATACACAGAGATACTACCACGATTATCACTATGAGCTTGCTACAAACTTTTCACTTTGTACAAACATACCACCGCTACCACAGCAAGGGTCATATACTCGACAATTATTAAATGGTTTAAGTATGGAACGATCGTTTTTACAATACTTGGTGGAGTATAAAAATTCCCCACCTTTAGTTCCTTCCATACGCCGCAAATTGAGCAATGCAATATTCATACGTTCTCCTAATAAATCCTTACTCGCTTCGGTGCCATCCATTTTGACTTCATTCGTAAATAAATCTACTACTTCACCTAACACTCGTTTATCTAAATCCGGATTGCCGTAATTCTTAGGTAGTACATTTTTAAGCTCATATTTTTCTTTTTCAATTGCTCTCATTGCCTCATCAAGAACCGTTCCAATCTCTGGAGTATGTGCTGCAGAGGCAATCTTACTCCATCGAGCTTCTTCCGGTACAAAGAAGATGTTTTCTTCTGCATAAGCATCTCTATCGTCTTCGAATCCATCTCCTTCTGCTACTAACTCATCATATCTTTTTCAAAAGCGCTTGAGATATAACGAAGAAATATAAGACCAACTATCACCTTTCTATATTCAGCCGCTGGAATATACCCCCAAAGAATACAAGCTGCATCCCATATTTGTTTTTCAAAACCCTATATTCACATTTGTTTTTGCCATTACTATACTCCCTTCATTTAACCATACAGCTTCAATCTTATACAGATACATCTAGTCAGAAATTATATACACCATATACTTCGACTACTATTCAAGTTTTGCTTGTATTATATATACTTTCTAGCTAAATATCATATTACTTACTCTATATTATAATATGCTATCCAAGGATTTTCCAACTATTTCATCCCCTAAACACGCCTATGTAATTGTTTACATTAAAATATCATATACAACATTGTTTCTAATATATAAACCTAACTTATACCGATATTTTTATTGGTATAAGCCTTTCAATCAAATAATACTGATATCTCACACTATATCTAATACAAAGAGGTTATAGGACAAAAATGAGTTGGTAGACTAATCCCAATCTTTTGTCAAAGATATATCATATAATTATGTAAATCCTCCATACAATTGCATCTCCCCAGGTGAGGGATTTCTTCCTCTAGAGTTTGTCTTTCTAACATCTCTTTATATATCTTAGCTATACTTTTTATCCGTTGGCATCACCTTAAGAATCTCATCTATGGAAGTGGGTGTGGAGAATGCATATAACACCACCAAAAACAGCTTTTATTCTGCGCTCAATAGATAATCCTCTATGGTCTCGTAACATAGCCCTTAATTGTGCATTAATGCCCCCTTCTATCCTGTTATTCGTAGCCGGTAACGCTCTTTCATCAGCTAATGTATCTTTAAGGTAGGTAAACAATATATCCTTCTTCACTAACCGCCAAAGAGATCGTTCTGCTTTACCAATCTCATGCTTAAGGCGTAATGTACCATATTCATCTCGTGTCATTTCGCTTAAAAATATCTTATGCTTATTGAGACAGATCTGCAATCGTTCTTCCCATGCTTTAATTTCTTCATCTGTATGTATAGCCAATAAATCTTTTGCTAGCACATATAACTCTATTCCAGCCAATGTTTTTGGCCTAGACGTAGTATATCTCTTAACTTGGCAATACACATGATATAAGCACCTTTGAACTTTAGTCGTTTTTCCAGATTTTCTTACAAGCCGTCTTGAAACCAGTACCACCGTCAGTAACGACTATATTTGGTGAAAGCAATCCGTTGTAATAAAAGCCTCCCATGCCCCTGTATCTCGTATCTACATACATACCAACCCAATACATGTATCTCATCACAACATATTAATACACATGCTTTTCCGCCCTAAATAAATGCCGTCAACAAACACTATATCCTTATGTCCTCTACCTTTAGGAGGCATGAGCCATATCTCCCAAAAATTGTGCTGTATTTCGTCTAAATGTACGACTACTTACAGACATTTCATCTTAGGGTTTTTACCGCTTAACAACCATTGAATAAATTGATGAAAGTGCTTTGTGGTACGATCAATTACATTGTAAAAAAACCGTCTTACATTCAGGGGCGCTGCCATCTTTGAGTTCCTTTTCTTGTTTTTCCGTATTTATGGCAAGGAAATCCACAATTTATGCATTTTATTTGATTCATTATTCAATTCTCCTAACTATCTACTATTTAGGAAAATTAAATATCAACCAACACAGTAATTGCAAGGGGTGTCAGACTTTTTACCAACTCATTTTGTCCTACCTCAAAGTTTTTCAAACAACTTTAAAATTCAATGAGCCTAGTATTTAACTAGGCTCATCACTAATATAACCAACTCATTTTTGTCCTATAACTAATACAACACAAAAGCCAGCAGAACCTAAATTCTGCTGGCTTTCAATATATTTAGTTTATTCCCACTCTATCGTAGCTGGTGGTTTGACTTGTAATATCGTACACGATACGGTTAATGTGATTTACTTCGTTCACGATACGGCGGGAGATAGTATCCAATACATCGTAAAGGGATACGCGCCCAATCAGCTGTCATGAAGTCAGTTGTGGTCACCCCCACGCAAGGCCAATGTATAATCATAGGTACGGAAGTCACCCATAACACCTACTGTACGTGTGCTTGTTAACACAGCAAAGTATTGGTTAATGGAACGATCTAAGCCAGCTTTTGCGATTTCGTCACGGAAAATGTAGTCCGCATCACGCAATACATCTAGCTTATCTTTCGTTACTTCACCCATCACACGAATCGCAAGACCTGGACCTGGGAATGGTTGACGCCATACTAGGTAATCTGCCAAAGCCAAGTTCTGCACCTAATTGACGCACTTCATCTTTGAACAAGTTACGAAGTGGTTCGATTAAACCTTTGAAATCTACTACTGCAGGTAAACCACCTACATTGTGGTGAGATTTAATGACTTCTGCTTCACCAGTACCGGATTCAATTACGTCTGGATAAATCGTACCTTGTGCTAAGTAGTCAACGGAGCCAATTTTGCGACCTTCGTCTTCGAATACGCGGATAAATTCTTCGCCGATAGCTTTACGTTTTGCTTCTGGATCTTCAAGACCTGCTAATTTCGTTAAGAAACGTTCTTCTGCATCAACACGGATAAAGTGCATACCAGAATCTTTGAAAGCTTCTTCTACTTCGTCGCCTTCGTTTTTTACGCATCAAACCATGGTCAACGAAGATACAAGTCAATTGATCGCCTACAGCTTTGGAAATTAACGCTGCTGCTACAGAGCTATCTACACCGCCAGACAATGCCAATAACACTTTACCATTGCCTACGGTGTTGCGAATCTCTTCAATAGCAGTTTTTGCATAATTTGCCATTGTCCATTGGCCTGTGCATCCACACACTTCATACAAGAAGTTGTGAAGCATTTCTTTACCATGTTCTGTGTGCAACACTTCTGCATGGTATTGCATCGCATATAAACGACGCTCTTCGTTTTGCATCGCCGCTACCGGACAGTCTTTTGTATGAGCTACGATTTTGAAGCCTTCTGGTACTTTTGCCACATAATCTACATGGCTCATCCATACAACTTCTTCTTCAAAGCCCTTTAAACAATGGTGAGGACACATCTACACGAGTTGGAGTTTTACCAAATTCACGAGTTTCTGCAGATGTTACATGGCCGCCCAAAGTGTGTGCCATAAACTGCATACCATAGCACATACCCAATACTGGAATACCAAGTTCAAATACTTCCGCTTCCATTTTTGGAGCATTCTCTTCGTATACGCTAGCAGGTCCACCTGTGAAGATGATCCCTTTTGGTTGCAATTCTTTAATTTTTTCTAATGCTTTATTGTATGGATACACCTCACAATATACATTGTTTTTCACGTACACGACGCGCGATCAGTTGATTATATTGACCACCAAAGTCAACGACAACAACCATCTCTTTTTGTTCCATTCTGTCCTCCCCAAATGATTGATAACTTATATAGAAACATATCTCTATAGGCAATATTATACCTTATCAGTAGAACTTTTTCTATAGGTCCCTACTGATTTATCACGCCTCGCAGGTCCTACTATTACTGGTGAAAGTCCAAATATTCCCGAGGAATACATTGGATAAATCGACTTCCCATGAGGTCTCGTTGTTTACTGCGATGCACATGATACGTAATCGTTAAGTGCTGCTTGGCCCTTGTCAAAGCGACGTAAAAATACGCTGTTCCTCGCTGATACGACCTTCTTGAACCGCTCGATATGACGGATACGCACTATCGTTCACACCCGCTAAAAAGACATGATCAAACTCACTACCTTTGGCCTGATGCACCGTGATAATCGGAATCCGATCATCCCCTTTACGTCGGAACATACCTTCTCCAGCATTTAAGGCAGATAGTTCTAACATAACTTGTATCCCATCTCGCCCTACATACTCAGGATTTTCTTCTTCTAACTCTCTGAAAATCTTATAGAGTTCTCGGATACTCTGTAATTGACGACCCTGACTATCCCCGGTTACTTTACTGTCATAATATCCAGCTACACCCATATCTTTCATAATATAGGGTTAATAGCTCCGTAGAGCTTACTGGTGAGCATTTTTCGCCGCAATGTATCCATAGCAGATGCGATTTTACCGAAATATGCCCTATATTTATTGACAAAGCCCATCCGTTGCGCTTTTGTAGGGATAATATTTTTCTTCATAGCATGAGATCAATAACTTAGCCGTCGCTCAAAATATCATCCATAGCATTATGCGTAGGCTTATGATCAATAGGAAAATGTTCACTCAAATAGCCCTAATTTATGATTTCGTAAATTCGGATAAAAGCGACAATAGATATTCAATGTGTCATACACGGCTTGCACTGTGGGCATTGCTACGTGATGACATAGGCATTCTTGTTCTAAAAATACTCATATCATATGTCACATTATGGCCTACAATGACAGCCCCTTGTGCAAACGCAGAAAATTCTTGTAGCACAATCTCCGGTGAACGACCATGCTCAGCCAAGTAGGCATCACTAAATCCATGCACTTGCTCCGATTCCCCTACGGGTACACCTGGATTGATAAACTCTTCAAAGGTATCCACCACTTGTCCCGTTTCATCAATACGGATGGCCGCCATCTGAACAATGCGATCCTCCATGACATTCCGCCCGTACTCTCCACATCAAATACGACTACATCTCTGGCTAAAAGAGCCCTTTCTAATCGTTCATACGGTTCTTGTTCAAAAATATGCGTACTCATGAAGTCTGTAATTCGCAATCCCGTTTCACGCACATAGGAGCTTTCCAATTCTTTAATTCGTTTGTTCCCCTACGCCTGTGACAAATTTTCGTATCATCCGCTTAGCACTCATCACATCTCGAGGGTTGGCAAGTACTTTAAAGAAAGACAATATATCCTTTACTTCTTGACGTCGGAAAAATTTCAGCTCATCTACCAAGATAAATCGTAATCGTTCTGATTCTGGCAAAGATTTATTAAAGGTCTCAAAGAGCTGACTTAACTCTTTAGCTTGGTAATTGAAACGCACTAAAATACCGGCAGTAGGCATAGCCTGGCTAGTCCGCAATGCACGTAATGCATCGAAGATATAGGCCGCTTCTTTATAAGCAGTGGCCCCCTCATGAGACAACGATAGGAGATCCGACTCTTTTGTCTACCGCCCGTGGCAACCTCTCATACATATCGGCTACCAACTCAGGGAACACCTGTTGTAACATAGCAAAGGAGGCTTTGAATAAGGTTTGATTCGCCCGATAGTTCTCATCAAATACAATTCCTATAGGGCTCATAGTCCTTGCGAAAATCCTTGATCAATGCTAACGGATCTGACCCTCGCCATTCATAAATAGTTTGAAAAGTAATCTCCACATAGCAAAAACATGATTGCCTGGCCACATCACATTCATCACATCATATTCTAGGCGGCTCGTATCTTGCATTTCATCCACGGCGATATAGGAGTAACGATGGCGCCATCGCTTAGCCACATCAGGTCGTTGAAACAGCTGATGTACTCTTGTGATTAAATCTGTAAAATCCAATCCATTAAGAGCCCGTAATCGTTTCTCATAGTCCATCATCACATCAGATACCACTGTGGCGGAAAAACTCTTCCACTACAGAACTACCCATGGCTTGTCGCAACACAGATATATCTTTATCATATAGAGTTTCTATAGTTTGTATATAATCCATCTGTACATCATCAGAATAATATCCGTATACAGACCGATACTCTTTCACTACCCCAATCACTCGTTGTATCGTGTCTTTATGAATAATGAGTGGAGTGTTGCCCAAATTTCTCTCTTTTACTAACGCAGGTAAAAATTCACCGATCAATTCGACTGTATCTTCCTCATCCATGATGAGAAACTCGGAAAAATAAATCTTCTTGTAATTTTGCCTCTTCTTGCAAGATGGTATAACAAAAGCTGTGAAAAGTAGATACTTTCACAGCCTGTGCCTGCTGTCCCACGATAGAAAGCATCCGTTCTTTCATCTCACGACAAGCCTTATTGGTAAAGGTGAGACATAGTATTTCCTCTCCTGTTGCTCGTCCAGATTCGAGAATGTGTGCCACTCGATGGGACAATGTATTTGTTTTACCGGTTCCTGCAGAAGCTAGCAATAAAATGTTTCTATCTAATTCATTCACAACTTGTTGTTGTGCTGCATTCAATTGCATAGGTTCTCCTTATCCTATTAGTGAAAGTATGCCAAACCCAATACTGGCAAAGGCCCCAATATCATCGTTAAGGCCCACCACATAATATTCATATCCACAGGAATATGTAGAGCCTCTGTTACGAATGCATAGGAAATTATCCCTAAAAATACATTCATAGCTACTCGTTTAATCGTAAACCAAGCCACTTTGATAACCACCCAGGCTACGATGACCGCCACTGCAGCTGTCATAATATAATCCATAGTTACCTCATTTCTTGACGATGTAATACGGCGCCACTTAGCGTCACTTCGTCGGCATATTCAATATCCCCGCCCACTGGAATTCCTCGAGCAATGCGCGTTACCTTAATCCCTGTCGGTTTGCAATAATCGCGCAATATACAACGCTGTTGCTTCCCCTTCTACATCAGGGTCCGTAGCAATGATTACTTCTTGTACGGTATCATCTTGAAGGCGCATCATTAATTCTTTTCAATCGAATGTCTTCAACGCCAACTCCATCAATAGGAGATAAAGCCCCTTCTAATACATGGTACAACCCCTTATAATCCCCACTGCGCTCAATGGCAATCACATCACGAGATGTTTCCACCACGCAAATCATGGATTTATCTCGTTTAGAGCTTGCACAAAATTCGCAAGGGTCTTGGGCAGATAAATTAAAGCATTAGGGAACAACGATGGGTGGCTTCCTTGGCAGCTACAATGGTTTCCACCAACCGCTGTACATCTTCTTGCTCCGCTTCTATCAAATGGTACGCCAAACGCCGTGCAGATTTCGCACCTACTCCTGGCAATCGACGTAACTCTTCAACTAATCGTTCTAATGGATTTGTCATATTAGAACATGCCTGGCATTCCAGGAATTTTCAGATTTCCTGTTACAGCACCTAATTTTTGTTCTGCTACTTCTTTCGCTTTGCGATTTGCTTCGTTCACAGCTGCCACAATTAAATCTTCCAATGCTTCTACATCATCAGGATCTACCGCTGCTGGCGCAATTTTAATGGACAATACTTCTTGTTCTCCATTCATTGTCACAGAGACAGCACCGCCACCGATGGACGCTTCCACTACAGAGTTTTTTTAATCTCCTCTTGAGCCTTCGCCATATCCTTTTTGCATTTTTGCATTTTTCAACATACCTTGCATATTACCGCCATCAAACATAGTGAACCTCCTCTTAATTCTTAGACATTTCGTCTACTTCTTCTACATAAATATCATATCCATCTGCTTCCATACGCTGCAATGCAGGATATAACAGTGGATCTTGTTGTTCTTCATCACTGGCCTCTGCAGAACTCCACTTAGGTAAACTCCGTACATCTTGTACCTGCCCCTGTGAAAGTTCCTTGTTACCAGCTATGGTTTCCTCATAATACGGATTAAGCACTGCTTCTGGATTTTCATAGACTGTGAGGAAATCATCAATGATACCCTCTATATTCGTAGGGGACTGCCGGCTCCCACATGAGAATTTGCAGACGTTCCTGTATACACCGGTGCAGCTATCGTTTCTTCTGCTTCACCTTGCATCACATCCTGCGATGAACCTATTTCCTCTGTGGATTCTGATCGTGCGGCTGAGACTGTAGCCGTTTTTGCTACCTTCTCTTGTGACACCTCACCATATACCTTTGCAGAACTTACAGGAGAAGTACCGCTCTGTTCTGACTGGACAGTACTCTTAGCTCCTTCTGATGAACCACCTTGGGCTGCCTCTATATACGCCCGAAGCCGAGGATCATTCTTAGCCATTGCTTCCACCAGAATCGGTCTGCCTACAACTTGTTGGAATGCACGCTTCCCATCTTCCTGATGACGTGGTTGTGTCAAAATAGGCACAGCCACCGCGGTAGGGAATACAAGGATCGCTCGCTCTTGATCTAAATAGGCTAGCTTACCTTGCTGATAAATCGTGTTGAGCAAGCCAAATCCATGACCTCTCAACCATTTTATCACGTTTGCTAAAATCGCGCTATATTCATGCACATTCACAATGCCACGGCCTATAACGATATCTTGACTCACTTCCGCCCGTTTACTAGGTGCTGGTTTTGGAGTTGCACTTTTTCTTTGTCGTTGGTGGAGGCAATGTATTCTTAATCAGAGAGGTTCCTCGTGAGCTAGCGCTAACAGTCGGCGGAGGCAATGGAGCTGTTCGTACTGTTTTCGGTACTGGTTCCACAACTGTTTCGTCTGCCACCGGATGTGGTATATCCTCCATAGCACTTTCATAGAAATCATTTTTCTGGTATTGGCGGTACTTCTATAGTTCCTACAGGAGAAATTACAGCTTCCTCCTTAGATGCACCCACGGTCATTATAGGTCGTTGCTCTACTAGCTCGTTCACCTTTCGCAACAAGGTGTCTTCTTGACGATTCACAAACTGTTCCACCGTCGTCATGCGTCCCTCTAAGGTTTGATAGGTACCGCCCCCTAATTGCAAGAGTGAAAGCAATCCCATCTCCACAATGACTCTCGGATTGTCCACTTGTTTCGCATTGTTTTGTACCGTTTGTAGCACATTAATATAGCGGCTAATTTCTTCCATAGTCAACGCATTCGTCTGCTCTAGCAATCTTTCACGATGTGTATCATAAGCCAGTAATTCTTCTGCCTCCGGCAACACCTTGGCGATAATCATAGCCCGCAAATGTTCTACAATAGCCGTCACAATTTGTCGTGCATCACGCCCTTGTTGTAGTGCTTCGTCTACAGCTTGCAATGCTCCGGCTCCATTACCAGCTTTCAGAATATCCACCATATCTAAGACCCAAGTCTTGCTCACTAGGCCAATCATAGATTCTACTAATGGAGCCGTAATCAAATCTGATGTCATCCCGGGCATTGATCTAAAAATACTCAACGCATCCGCAAACCGCCATCCGCATGGACTGCAATGACCTGTGCTGCCGCTGAATCAAAGGGAAATATGACTCTCTTTTTGCCACATATAACAAGTGCGATGTAATATCCTTTGCCGTAATGCGTCGAAATGTATAACGCTGACAGCGAGATAGAATCGTCACCGGTAATTTCTCAGACTCTGTAGTAGCGAAAATAAACGATGACATGACTTGGAGGTTCCTCAATTGTTTTCAGCAATGCATTCCATGCTTCATTCGTCAACATATGCGCTTCATCGATGATGAATACTTTTTATGACCTACTACGGGCAAAAGTTGACCTGTTCTCGTAAGGCCCGTACTTCATCGATACCACGATTAGAAGCCGCATCGATTTCGATCACATCCAAAGCTTGTCCTTGCAACATTTGTTGACATGATTCACACTGACCACAAGGTGTGTCTGTAGGCCCATACTCACAATTGATCGCACGAGCAAATATTTTAGCCATACTCGTTTTGCCTGTCCCCCTAGGGCCAGCAAATAAATAAGCATGAGCTACTTTATCTTCCCGAATAGCTCGTTGCAATGTGTCCGATACATGATGTTGTCCTACTACATCTGTAAACTGCTTCGGTCTCCATCGTCTATATAAGGCTAAATAACTCATGGAACCTCCTTTTCCCTTAAGATATGAAAAAGCAGCTAAGCTAGCTGCTTTACTATAGCACTCGAATCTGACAGCCCTATAGGTTTCCTCGTGGCACAAGAGAGTTACCGCTTAATGCTGCTCCAATCAAGGCCTGACATGGTTCACAGGCTCTCCTTGCACAAGCCCCATAGAACTGTCATATTCCAATGCTATTACTTTACCATTATACATGTTTTTCTATTCCTATTCAAGGCTTTATGACCCTTTCTCTCATAAAATGTGCTATACTTTAGATATCCTCTTTGATAGAAAGGAGGATTGTTAATTTTTGACATATGCAATTCTGCAATATTACAAGAATAGAAAATAGAGGACGGTGGCAGCCGTCCTTTTTGAGTTCATGAAAGAAATGCTCTAACTTCTTATATCTTTCTACACCAAGTATACACCATTCCATCCAAAAATACAATGGTATTACCCTCTGCTCCCTTCGTAAGGATGCAAAATCAAATGTCCTTTGGAATATTCACCTACGTAAATTTCTCAATTGTATACCCTTGGTCTTCCACTTCTTCTTCCAACCAAGCCATATCTTTATCTGCTAGCTCTAAAAATATCTGGGTCTACTACACCATCAACGATGACAGGATAGCGAATCAAATCATCACCGTTCATAACTACTGTCAGTTGTCCATTCTGTTCTAATACAGCACGACGTACATCGCTCACAAGAGTAACCCCTGCACTACGAAGTTTTAATTGTAAATCACTGCCACGAAGACCTCGTTTCAAACATTCCCCAACTCGGATCTTTCCTCGATCAATCACAATGCTGGGCCGACCATCGATGAGAGTCTTAATCCATCGCACATGAGCACTAAGAAAACGCAATCCCATCACTACAATCGTCCAGGGCGATAAGCACTAGGAAAAATTGTAGAATGCCGATACTTTCACTGTAGATTACGGCACCAATAATACCACCAAGCACATAGTTTTGCACCTGATCCAAGGCAGAATTAGGGCGCCAAATTGCCTTTGCCCATCAAGTTCATTTTGTAAAATGAGCCAAGATACCAAGCGTTAGCTTAATAAATACTAATGTATAACCTGTTAACATATTATCGTTCGTCCTTCTTCCATCTACCACTTTTTGGGTTGCATTCATCATATGAATCGGATGCAGTACATAGCCATCCTTATTCATAGTGAAAGTAACTTCAAAAATTTATCGTCAATATTCACAATCATACGATCATGAACACGCAAGGAGTTCACACGAACTTTTTCTTTGCTAACATGCTCGTTTCACTGAAATTATTCAAAAACTGAACCATATAGTTGGATTCTTCAGCATTATCTACATCTCTCGTATAGTCATTGACTTGTAGGCCTAATAAAAAACTAGCCCCAGTACAATAATAATTCCCTAAATCACGAAACTTCGTATCGAAGCGATTGTACATCACTTTCACACCTACCACTAGTAAAAGCCATTAGCAAAATAGATGTCACAATGTATTGTAATAGAGATGTAAATTCTCCTCTTTGCACCACATAGGCATAGGTATAAAATTCCACAGATATCTCACAACTTTCTTACTTTAACGCCTCATTATAATGAGCTCTGTCACCCCTACAAATTTAGGTCGTACACGAGCTGCTGTCACATGGGCTGCTCCAATTTCTTTCACGGCTAATCGCACGGGAACAACCACATGTTTTAAATGCATGCCGATGAATGTATCTCCAATGTCGATACCTGCATCAGCTCGTACCCATTCTACCGCCACAGGGTCAGACCACTTCTCATAGGCCGTAGTCGCCATGGATCCCCCTGCATGTTGTACAGGCACTACATTCACTTCTTCATATCCTCTGGCTTCCGCTGCAGCACGTTCCATCAATAAGGCCCGATTTAAATGCTCACAACATTGGATAGCCACATCAAATCCATAGTCTCTTTGCACTTCTGAAAGAGCCTTGAATAATTCCGCTGCTACATCCAAAGAAGAATCCTTGCCAATATGACCACCTCGTACTTCACTAGTAGAACATCCAATCACAAGTAACTTACCTTGTCCTAACTTAGCTGCAACCGCTAATTCTTGCAACGCAGATTTCATTTGTTCGTATACAGATTCTTTCATAACAAGCACTCCTTTCTATCATCATAATGGTCAACGTATAACACCACACCCCTGTCATACTATCTTCATCTATTAGTATACACCATTTCAAGAGTCAATCAATAGTGCTTCATAACATACTTTAGGCTTTCTCTTATTTCCTAATACTCATTTTGTCTTATAATGAGCGACGCAAAAACGCGATTTGCAAAAAGCAAACCGCGTTTAATGAAATCAGCTTATTTTACCAAGATGAATGTTACATTGATCGGACCATGTACACCAACTACACGAACCAATTCAATATCAGCTGTATTGGATGGACCAGAAATGTGAACCACATTTGTTGGGAACTTAGCTGGATCATTACGATGAGATCTTTGCTAATTCTGCCATAGTCTGTGTCATACGTGGATGAATGTTTTCAGTACGTAACACAGAGATATGAGTCAATGGCAATAACCCTAGGGAACGACCAGATTCTTCTGTACTTGGTTGGATTACTGTTGCTGTTTCCGCAATACCCAAGATTGGGAAAGTAATACCAATGTTAGAATCCTTCGCCACATTGATATTCGCTTCACGACCTTTCGTAGCATCCCATTGATAGAATGTTGCTTGGTCTTCACCCAATTGTTTGTAAGCTGCTTCTAATCCATAGTTTTCTACTTCTGCAGATTTAGGGTACATAACGCTGCCGCCACCACGAGCCACGATTTCATCCACTAACGCTTGGCCTACTTGAGAAGCTTCCACTTCGATTAATTTTTGTACCTAAACGTTCTGCTTCAGTTTTGAACATCTCTACAACTTGTTCATGACTAAGATCAGAATACATCGTTTCTTGAGGTCCCTTTGAAAAATCAAAAGGAGTTACAGATGTGAGAATTGAGTCACGGCCTAACGCACGAGATAGGCGACCTAAAAAGGCTTGTTTTTTTGCTTGATCCATTTTATTTCTCCTTTCCTTTTTGTGCTACGTGTTTCGCATATTCATCACGGAATTTACTCATTTTGAGTACACCCATGTCTTTAGCTTTCACCCAGCCACCAACTACTGGTAATACTTTTGTCCAATCTGCCATATGACCATTTTTACTCATTAACTTCATGCCGATGGCACCCATTTTGGTACCCATATCGAACAAGAAGGAGTTTGCGAATACTGTTGCTACTGTATGGAAAATACTGCGCTCGATAGCTGGACGCATTTTTAATTTATCTGCAATCACTTGACGATGTTTCAGTAATAATTCATGCAATGGGAATCTTAACTGGACAATGTTCCCAACATTCGCCGCACAATGTGGATGCGTAAGGAAGATCGCCGGCTTCTTCATAACCAACCAATAGTGGAGTTAATACAGCGCCCATTGGACCTGGATAGATAGAGCCATAGCCATGACCTGTAATATGACGATATACAGGACAAATATTCATACATGCACCGCAACGGATACAACGTAACATTTCTTCAAAATCGCCACCTAAGATACCAGAACGGCGGTTATCAATGATGATGATGTGTAATTCTTCTGGACCATCTGCTTCCCTTCACGAGCAGGACCTGTAATCATGGAGAGTAGTTAGAAATTTTGGCCCCTACAGAGGAACGAATCAACATTTCCATCATCACATCCAAAGAAGCAAAGTCTGGCACCAAACGTTTCCATACCCATCAACGCGATTTGTGTTTTGGGCATGGAGCTTGCCATACGACCATTACCTTCGTTAGATACGATAGTAATAGTACCTGTTTCAGCAACACCAAAGTTACAACCAGTGAAACCTACATCAGCGCGCAAGAAACGATCACGGATGTATTTACGTACGAAGCGAGTCATTTCTTCTGGGTTTTCAGTACCTTGGTATCCTAATTTCTTAGCAAATGTATCGCGAATACGGTTACGCTCGAAGTGCAACGCTGGTACTACGATATGAGATGGAGGGTCAAAGTCTGCTGTTTGAAGAATAAATTCCGCCAAGTCAGTTTCGTTAACTTCGATACCTTCTTTAATCAACTCATGGTTTAATCCGATTTCTTCAGATACCATTGTTTTTAGATTTAACAACCATTTTTGCTTCTTTTTGCACGAAGTACTTCCATACAAATTGCTGTTGCTTCTTTATCATCAGCTGCAAAGTGCACATGTGCACCAGCTTTTTCAGCATTTTTCAGCAAATTGATTTAAATAGTAATCTAAGTTCGCCAATACATGGTCGCGCAAATCAGCAGATTCATTGCGGAAGTCTTCCCATTCTGCTACTTGATCGACTACAGCTTTACGTTTTTCATAGAATACATCCTGTGCTGTTTGAATGGCTTTTACTTTGAAGTCATTGTTAAGCACATCATTAACGCGGGTCTTAAACGGGCGTTTATCGTACACAATATTACTCATGGTGACTCCTCCTATCGACTATTCAATAATTCCGCAATATGCATTACACGGATATGACGATCAATTTCGCCTTCTTTGTAAAAGTCGATCTAGCATACCTTCAATATTCATCAAGCAAGCCATATCAGAGCCTGCTACAATGTTAGCGCCAGAATCAGCAATATTCAATGCTTTTTCTTTTGTCATAGCAGCTGAAATTTCAGGATTTTTCACTGTGAAAGTACCACCAAAGCCACAGCAACGCTCTGCACGATGCAATGGTAAGTATTCTAACCCTTGAATATTTTCCAATAATTTCATAGGTTGTTCTTTGATTCCCATCAAACGTGTTACGTGGCAAGATTTATGGTATGTCACTTTGTCATTAAAAGCGAGCCCCTACATCAGTTACCCCTAATACGTCAACGATGAATTGCGTGAACTCATAAATTTTAGAGCTCAATTTTTCAGCTCGTGCTAACCATTCTGGTTCATCTTTTTAAAATATGATGATATTCATCACGAATCGCAAATGCACAAGAACCAGACATGCTCACCACATAGTCAGCATTCTCGAATTGTTCAATTGTGTTCTTAATAGCGCCTTTGGCAGCATCATTATAACCAGAGTTAACAAACATCTGACCACAACATACTTGCTTCTTAGGAACTGTTAATTCGCAGCCAAGGTTTTCAAGCACCTTTACACCTGCCATGCCTACATGAGGGTAGAACATATCAATCAAACATTGTTGAAATAAATGAATTTTCATTTCTTCACATCCTCAACTTTAAAAAGTAAACTACTATCACTTGATTGGCAAAATGCAGCAATCGTTACATCTATGTCCTATATTAGAATCTTCCATCCTATATAGTCTCTGATGATATTATTATATAGTAATTTTTATGTAATTACAAAAGACTTGCAATATTAGCAAGAAGCCATTTTTATACCTTATTGCTAGTCATTATCAATCAGTCATTTTTGTAGCAAAAATCACACTCTATCCGCATTCTATCAAGCCTTATAAGAACAAGGCTTATATTATTTTTATGTATTTTTAATACATCAATTTCTACTTTAAAAGTACACCTGTCTTTTCTTCTTTTTAATTCCTACTCGCAAACAGGGTTTATAACCAAAACTCATGATAGAGATAACTATTCCTATATAATTCATCGCCTATGAACCCTATGCATTGACATTTGTCACTCTTTTCACATAGTGACATTCTTTCAAATATGGTATGATAAACATAAGAAATTCATAAGTAGATTCCACTAGTCAGGAGGTATTTGATGAAACGTATATATGCAACTGTATTATTCACATTAATTCCAACATTCCTATTGCAGGCTAAGGAAGTGTCTCCGGTATTCACGACAACTCCTTCTACGCAAGTATCTGTGAATGGGCCAACAACATTTACCTATTCGCAACCAAATAGCCTACAAACCTTTGAACGCATTCAAAAGTATCGCTTTACAGATGTACCCCCTCAATTTTTGGGCCTATAATTCCATTACAAAGATGACTAAAGAAGGATTTATGAGTGGATACAAAAATGGAACATTCAAACCGAATGATCCACTTTCTCGCGAAGAAGCCGCTTCTTTATTTAGTAAAATGATTGGTGAGCCACCATCTATTATGTTGGCTAGCTCTTTCACCGATATCACATCCGATCGATGGTCTTCTCTCGCTATTGAAAGTGTAGCCAGAGCAAATATCATCAGTGGCTATGGAGACAAAACATATCGCCCTGAACAATATATGTCCCGCCAAGAATTTGCTGTAGTGGCCGACAAATATCTACATTATCAAGGATATCGAACAGAAGACCCTACGGCCCTCGACAACATACATTTTAGCGACCAAAAGTTTATCGCTCCTTGGGCTCAATCGTCGGTCCGTGAATTAGCCTTATTTGGATTTATCAATTACAGTACCACAGGATTATTTAATCCAGAAAAATATGTCACTCGCAGTGAAGCTGCCGAAATTACATATCGTATGCTCTATTCAAAAAGCAGCGAAGACGTTACAAGCCACCATTTCCCAACAACAAATGGAAGAAACAGCTCGTAATCTCATTAAAACATTTGGTGAGTCCTATGATTTCCACAATCGTGGCGCTATGTTTTGGCGTGATGGCAAAGCTAGTCATTTCCTTTACATCCCCTAACGATGTGAAAGCCATTACTGCAGAAACAGCTTACATCCAAGATAAACACTTCTTGGATAACCATATCATCACTACTGGCTCCTATAGCTTAGGTGACTTTTGATACATTACAAACTGATGCTGCCTTTTTATATCGTCAACTAGAGGCCAAATGGTACGATCCTGGGCGTGACACCGACTCCAAATGTAGACGGCCTTATCATAACAGTAGATACCGTAAAAACCAACTACCATTACAGCTTTCACTAAAAAATTTGGCAAGAAAATTCAGCTAAAAACTAATTTATAGGCATGCATTAATCGTCAATGCGCTATGATAACTAACCTAATACAGCTAATCGCATCTAATGTAAAAACCATACTATTGGTTTTATCATTTTTATGACAGCTCATACAAAAAGAGGAAAGTTGACACAACTTGATCAACTTTCCTCTTTTGTATTTTAAGTTCATTGTATTGCTACCCCGCATCGAGATAGTAGAGCAGCTCACTTATTTATATAGTTTAGGTGCTTACACTTCTTTTATATGCGTATATGTTAGCATCCATCTAGCAAGTTACATCGTCCAACTCCAAGCTAAATACTTCTGTAGCAGGTCCCGTCATATAGACAGTGCCATCTGCTTCATAATCGATGCGCAATGTGCCCAAATATAGTTCTACATCTACAGACCGTCCAGTAAATCCCTTCTCATGGGCCATGACAGCACTGGCGCAGGACCCTGTACCGCAAGCCAGTGTAGCTCCTGCTCCACGTTCCCAAGTACGGACTTTTACTGTCGTATCATTCACAACTTGTACAAAGTTCACATTGGTACCTTTGGGGAATAATGGGTGCTTTTCAATCTTTGGTCCCAACACTGTAAGAGGTACTGCTGTCACATCGTCTACAAATACTTCCGTGTGCGGCACGCCTAATAACACAGAACTCACCTCATAAGACACACCCTCTACATCAATCGTATGCGACAATACTTTTTCAGATTCAATATTCATAGGAATGTGGCTAGCCTTAAAGGTAGGCTGGCCCATTTTTACTTTCACTAATTGTGCCACACCTTGCTCTGCAATAATCGTGGGCTCCATAATTCCCGCCAATGTTTCTACAGTAAACGTCTCTTTTTCGATAATTTTACGATCATAGGCATATTTTGCAAAGCAACGAATGCCATTCCCACACATTTCTGCTTCGCTACCATCAGAATTGATGATACGCATTCTTACATCGGCCACTTCGGATGGCATAACAATCACCAATCCATCAGCGCCGATGCCAGTATGACGATCACACAATCGTCGGGCCATCGTTGTCACATCTAATGTAGTAGCGCCATCATCAAAAAACACAATAAAATCATTACCTAAGCCGTGCATTTTTGTTAGTTTCATACGTATCTCCTTATCTGTACTATACAATCCCTATCCGCATAGGGGCGGATTATTAATTTATCGCAAAAATATAGCCTTTGCTTTTATACATTTTTGATGAAATCCACCATAGCCTACTATAATTTATTTGTCATTTATATTACCATGAATATAGGAAAATGAATAGACGCAATGCGTTATATTTCCCTATCGTAGTACTAGGTTAATCATACATTGGAGGTGATTTTACTATGCTTCCTGAAGAACGTTATGCCGCTATTCTACGTCGCATCAAGCAAAATCGAGTTGTTACAGTACATGAGTTAGTGCAAGCTTTATCTTCTTCTGCCCCTACTATTCGAAGAGATTTGGCTCACCTACACAACAAAGGGTTGCTGCAAAAGGTTCATGGTGGGGCTGCAGGTCTGACCCCGGATCATAGTAGTATGGAGTTAGATACACTTCCTAAATCCATTACCTATCGAGATGCCAAAGAATCGATTGCCTTAGCTGCTTCTGAATTGATTAGCTCCACAGGCTTTATCTTTATCGACGCAGGCAGCACTACAGAAATGGTATTGCATTACTTGCAGCATACTCATGCTACATTCGTTACAAATGGCATTCACCATGCTACACTATTAGCTTCACGCCATATGAAAGTTATTCTTTTAGGGGGTACGGTCAACCCCATTTCTTCTTCTATCGTAGGAAGTGTGGCCCTCAACCAACTAGAATCCTATAATTTTACACAAGGATTTTTTAGTACCCACGGCATCAGTTTCCGCTCTGGTTTCACAGCGGAAGATCCATTGGATGCAGCGGTGAAAGAAAAAGCTATCCAAAGTGTCGTACTGCCTATGTATTGGCAGACCCTTCTAAATTTGACCATATTTCTTCCGTTACATTTTGCTACGATCGATAAAGCCTCCATTATTACTACTAAGTTACCAAATGAGTTATATCGAAACTATGCCAATATACAAGAAGTAGATCATCATCGTTAATACAAAAGCTGTCATTCATTGGGCTTTCCCCATATGATATGACAGCTTTTTATAATCTATACATCATCGTTTATCTATCCATCTAAACTTTCACCATTATATCTATATTTTTTTCGATGTAATTGCGATATAATATAGATTATGTCTTTTATATATATGAATTTTTAAAATGGAGATTATGATGAGCTTTTTAAAGATTTTTAAAGACTTTGCCATGCGCGATAATGTAGTAGATTTAGCAGTCAGTGTTATCATTGGTGCTGCTTTTTGGTAAAAGTGTTACTTCTTTGGTAAACGACGTGGTGATGCCTCCCATCGGTTTATTATTAGGCGGAGTAGACTTTTCGAATTTATTTATCCCTTTAACGGCTGGTGCTGCTCCAAGTAGCTTTGCAGAAGCAAAAGCCGCTGGGATCCCTATGATAGCCTATGGTCTTTTCTTGAATACAGTATTTGAGTTCCTTATCATTGCGCTCTGTATTTTTCACTGTTATCAGCCAAATCAAGCGATTTACACCAGCAGAAGCACCGGTGGAAACTCGTAAATGTGACTATTGCCGTGAAGCTATCGCTGACGACGCAACACGTTGTCCTCATTGCACAGCCGAACTGGCTATCAAATAATGATAGATATAACAAACACTAACGTTCATCACTTGAATTTCAGCTTTATTTAATGCTAATAGGAAGGACTGCACAAGTGTCAGCCCTTTACCTATAATTAGTATTATGTGAAATGCATAATGCGCATGATCACAACAAGCTTACAATCTACCTTTATATGTACATTGCTTTTTCAAATATAGCATAACTAGATATTTAAAAATCAAGTTTTTAAAGTATTCAATTCGCAAAGGTCTACAACCCCCTTAAAATAAGGGTTTCTATAGTGTATTGCCATATAATTATATCGATAGATTCCCCTACAAAAACCTGCTCATGTATGCGACAATTATCATCTTGATTTTGCACATTTTACGGATACTCGCCCCTATACGGTCAATTTCTTTTACACGATATAGCAAAATGTTATGCAATCCACGATATAATATCCTTAAATTCTATAATAAAATAGCCTTATAAAAAGAGGAAGATTGCCTTCTAGCCAGCAACCTTCCTCTTTTTCGTATACAATTATGTTCTTATTATTTTCTTGCTTGTTGCATACTTGCCACAGCATTCATCAACATAGCATTTTTGATCTTGTTCTTGCAATTGAGCTTTTTAAAATATCAACTTTTTGAGACATAGCCTTTCTGGATTTAAAAATATCGTTATTAATAGGCCGAATCCTTACCAATCACTTTTACCAAACGAGGTCTCCAGTGAAATGCCGCTTGGTATGCTAAATACCCAAAGACAATTACGATGGCACCACCTTGCATTGGCATCGATCCACTAGCATATATAGCATAACTATCGTAGACGATCGCTATAAAGCTCATCACATAAATCAACCGACGCAACGACATAGGGGCCCCTTCACAGCGAGCATTTTGTTTACTGCAAAGCAGCATAGTATGTATGGGGATCCATTCGTCACTACCGCTAGGTTCACCAACTCTGCAAACTGTTCACTCAAAACTTTCATCGGTGGTCATCAACGCTAATACACCTTGTAATACCAGAGAATCACAATCCCACGTAGGGGGAATCAACTCGGTTTACACGAGCGAATACTTTAGGAAAGAATCCTGCCTCTGACAGCCTTTGAAGACACGGCTCAATGTAGTTGCCATCCCATGATAGCTCAAAGCAGGAAATCGCCATCAAGGCCATCACAAATTTACCTACTCACCATCAAACATGTAGGCAAAAACGAGACCAAATGGTGCCGTAGAGTTCACTAACTCTAGGGTTAGGAATAATCCCAGCCATAATATTTGTCGATACAATATACACCACAGCTACTGCCAAAGTGCCAAAAATGTCGCAATAGGAACGTTTTTCTTAGGGTTTTTCTACAGCATCTGCATTTGCCGCAGCAGTTCAAACCCTAAAAATCCCCATAATATCAATGAAATCGATTGACTTACCGCATCAAATGTTGGTAAGTGTTGCGGATTCCACGCCGATAGATACATATCTAAATCAAACCAATACCAGCCAAAGGCCCCAATAAATAAAACTGGTAGCATGGTGCCCCAAATGGTAATATTACTGATGCGCCCTGTGCTGGCATTACCTTGTACATTGACGAGTGCTGTAACTATGAGCAAAACTATGGTGGCTACACTGACTTCTAATGGCGTTGGTGTTAAGTCAAATAACACAGCTCCATAACCAATGATTGAAATCGCTATCGCTACATTGGCGATCACCAAAGATACGGCATAGGAATAGTTCGCCATAAAAGTGTCCTGTGCGCCCAAACCCATATTCTACATAGCCTCCTAGACCTCCATGCTTTTTCGTAAATAGCCCACATTGAGCAAAAATATATGCCAAAGTTAAAGACCCAAACACGGTCACTAACCACGATAAGATAGATATGGTACCTACCTGTGCTAACTGAGATGGTAGCATAATAATTCCAACACAACATATTAGCTGCCACAATGGACGTCAGTTGGAATACAGACATTTTTTAGCGGTGGTGTTCATGTATCAAGCCCCTTTCCAAACATCACTTGAATCTCTTTCAAGTTTCCGTATCATCAAAACCGCTAGCATAGCTAGTCCTTACGGAATGAGTTTGGATGTAGCTACGCAGTCCTATTAATATATCGATTCATTGTAACACCTTTTTCACCTCATGGATAGATATTTTTTTCATATTTTGTTGGTATCTCTATAAGTTTCTAGAATTTATAAACCTTCCTATGATATACTATAGAATATATGCTGTGTCCATGTGAAAAGAAAGGATGTCCTTATGCAAGAACAAATCTCACAACTCATTGGCGATGTCAATGGATTCCTATGGAATTACATTATCATCGTACTCCTCATCATTGCAGGGTTTTGGTTTACGTCTATCACAAAATTTGTGCAAGTACGTAAAATCCCTGAAATGTTCCGCATCTTAAAAATGGGAGCTATTGAAAAAAGTAAAGGTGATCATCACATCTCCCCATTCCAAGCGTTTTGTATTAGTGTAGCTTCTCACGTAGGTGTAGGCAACATCGCTGGTATTGCTATCGCTATCTCCTAGTTGGCCCAGGCGCTATCTTTTGGATGTGGTTCATCGCTATTTTAGGTGCCGCTACAAGTTTCATCGAGAATACATTAGGACAAATTTACAAAGAACGCCGCCCTGATGGTTCCTTCCGCGGTGGTCCTTCTTACTACATTCGTCATGGATTAAACAGTCCATTCTATCCATTCTATTTGCAATTCTTATCAGTGTAACCTATGGTTTTAATCTATAACTCTGTGCAAGCAAATACAATTGCTTTATCTTTTGCAACCATGGAATATTGATCCTTCCTTATCTGGTATTATCGTAGCAGTTTTATCCGCGCTTGTTATTTTTCGGTGGTGCAAAACGTATTGCCCAAACAGCTGAGTTTCTAGTGCCATTCATGGCTGGTCTATATGTGTTAATTTCTATCTACATTGTCCTTGCTAATATCTCTGTGTTCCCATCCGTTATCGCAGCTATCTTCACAAATGCTTTCACATTTGATTCCGCCGCAGGTGGATTTGTGGGTGCTGCTGTTATGCAAGGTATCAAACGTGGTCTATTCTCCAACGAAGCCCGGCGAAGGTTCTGTGCCAAACGCATCTGCTTCTGCTGATGTAAACCACCCCTGTAAAACAAGGTTTAATCATGTCCCTTGGAGTATTCGTAGATACAATTCTTGTATGTAGCGCTTCTGCATTCATTGTCTTAGTATCTGGTGATTATGCTCACACAGATTTAACAGGCATCGCCCTTGTACAACATAGTATTGGTCAACAATTAGGGTTCCTGGGCACCTGCTCTGATTGCTTTATTTGTATTCATGTTTGCCTACAGTTCCATTATCGGCAACTATTTCTATGGTGAAGTAAACATTGCGCACATGACAAAAAACAACAAGTTTGCCATCAATCTATTCCGTGCTCTTGTAATTATCATGGTATATATCGGTTGTGTATCCGAATTAAACTTTGTTTGGAATTTAGCTGACTTATTCATGGCCTTTCTAGTATTATGCAATATAACTACTATCTTACGTCTTGGAAAATTAGCTACCATTGCATTGAAAGACTACTTTGCACAAAAAGCAGAAGGCATCGAAGATCCAATCTTCGTCCGCGATATCTTACCAACGCAAAAAGGTATTACTTGGTGGCATAAAGGTCACGAAAACGAATAATGACATACTGAAAGGGTCCTTCGGGGCCCTTTTTTCATAACCATCATATAGTCTATTTTCTCTACCTATACGAGGTTCTAAGCTATATCTTACAACAAGTACCTTCCCTTAAAGGTACATTATTTAGATACAAAATAAAGGAACGTTGCTACTATTTCAACAACGTTCCTTTATGTTTTTTCCTCTGTGTTGGAATCCCTTACACAGGTATAGCTCGTTCTAATCGGAAGGGTAAATATATACTTCTTTCACAGGGTATGGTGTCAATCGTTCCAATGCCTCTTTATAGAGCATCAACTGAATGCGATACCGTTCTATTAATTCAGCTTCTTCTAAACGGTCCGTTTTGTAATCTACCAAGACCCATGCATCCTCTTCTAAGAACGCCGTATCGATAATCCCTTGTAGGAACAATTCTTCTCCGTCTACCATCTCTGGATACACACGATTGGCTGGAAACAGCATACTAAATGGCAACTCTCGTTTCCACTCGCTTGGATCTGAGCAATCGCTGTCCTAGATTCACTATGAAAGAAATCATACCACGCTTTTTCACTGATGACCTTTCGTTTCTTCTTCGGATAGATAACCTTGTAAGGTTAACGTATCTAAGGCTTTACGTAATGCAGGCCGTGTATAGGGATTGTAATGGCAACCACTGCATCACAGTATGCATCAATGTGCCCCAACGAGCCCCACTTTGCATAGGTACATCTTCTTCCATCGATTGTAATGTCACTGCAAAAGGCCCTAAGTCCTCTTCAAAATCCTCCATTCCTAAGGTATCTAGCGCCATAGGAATATCCTGCATAGGGGATTCTATACTTTCATCCTCTATCACCACATCATGTGCGTCATGTTGAGCATCACTTGGTACCGTGGCCTGCAGCCTTTCTGCCCCATATATTGGCTCTATCATCTGTTTTGCTAATTCTTCTAGCTCTACAAAGCGCCGTTTAATTTCCGATACAGAAATCTTTGCCGCTCGTTGTGTAGAAGTTTCATACGGATAGGTATAAGTAAATCGTGCTTCCAGTGTTGGTTCTAATGGAGGTGCCTCGACGGGCTCTTGGCGTTCCACGAGTTGCAGCTTACCATCTGCTGCAGGCCGTTCCGCCTCTATCACGCATGAGTCATTCCCATCATGCACGTGTGGTACAAACGGACACTCTTTATAGGGAATATCTGGGAACTGTGGACTTTCTACTTCTGCAAAGCGACGTAAGTCTGTTCCCCCTTGCACATGACGAGCCATACTCCGCAATATCCAGTCTAAATAGGAATTGCAGTCCAAAATATGCTCCTTCGTTAATGCCGCTTCTCCCCACTGCAAAATAGGCGCCACTAGTTCCCCCATCTTTTTCGTAGCAGGACGGTCGGTAGAGCCATTGATGGAACCTTTCATGAATCCTGTTATAAACAGTTTATCTTTCGGCCGAGTCAAGGCGACATAGAGGATACGTTCCTCTTCTGCTTTTTAAAGTCTTCCTCTAACACTTGCCGTACAAATAGCCATGGCAAGGAACTATAGAGGACCCGTAAGTCTGGGAAGTATCCCTTTAAGCCTAATCCATATTCCTTATGCAACAGCAAGGAACGGTTTAAATCCATTTTGTTAAACTTCTTTTGTGTTCCCATGAGAAATACCACAGGAAACTCAAGCCCTTACTTTTTATGAATCGTCATAATGCACGAACTTCATTGTCTGCTTCACTGACAGTTTTCGCCACGCTCAAAGTCTTGTCCCTGAAGCCTGTAAACTTTCAATAAAGCGCAAGAAGCGGAATAGACCACGGTAATTGCCACTTTCATATTGTTTCGCCCGATCATAAAGAGCCAGCACATTACCACGGCGCACGAGACCATTGGGCATAGCGCTCACGTATTCTACGACGTGCAATGTTTCATAGATGTGCCAAATTAAATCGGTAATCCCTTGACGGCGAGACATGGTGCGCCACGTATCCATAGAATCCACAAAGCGAGATCCATGCAGGATTTCCCTCGGTCTCTACAAAGTGACGAAAGCCACTCCATAAACTGTCGTCACCTACGGCGATACGAAGTCTCCCTAGATCGTTTGCATCCATACCAATCAATGGAGATTGCAACACGATAGCCATTGAGTAAGTCTTGCTCTGGATTGTCGATAATTTGCTAACAAAGACAAGACAAATTGCACTTCCATAGCGCTAAAATAACCTGTTTTTCCTCTGCATAGGCAGGAATCCCTGCATGGCGAAGCAATTCTATCATACGATTGGCAGAGCCTGAGATGGATCGTTTTAAAAATGACAATATCTCGCCATTCCATCGGTCGGAAGGAACCATCCTTATCTTGTACAAAGGGTCCCTTGTTCACGAAGTTCTTGAATTTTTGATGACAAAGAGCATTTCTTTTTCATCATTTTCTAACTCTTCCGCTTCCTCATCCTCTTGGGCTTTATCTGTATCACAGCACAATACATGTACTTCTACATCGCCACCAACCCAATTCGAGGCGGATCCTCTACCACACGTCCTGCATGGAGCGCTTCCGCCTCTCCATAGGTAAGACCTACACCGTCTTTCGTCGCGATTTGCGAAAAAAATAAAATTCGTCACCGCCAATATAGCATCATGAGACCGGAAGTTCTGCGATAAATCGATACGTCGTGTCATACTATTTTCGTCATGACTAAAAATGGTGATACTTGTCCATAAATAGCTGTGGATCTGCCATACGGAACCCATAAATAGATTGCTTCACATCGCCCACATAAAATCGATTATCTTCCTTGGATACAAGGTTCACAATCGCCTCTTGCACTCCATTGTATCCTGGTATTCATCGACCATCACCTCTTTAAACGTATCTTGCAACTCCAAGGCGACTTCAGAGGGCATCAATGTCTCCTGCGAATCAGGGTCTACTAACAAGGCTAAACAAAGATGTTCCAAATCGGAAAAATCAATCATCCCCGCCTCTTGTTTGACCTCTTGAAAGCGCCCATGAAAGTCTTTTACAAGGCCCATAATTCCTTCCACTAAAGGTAGCAGCGTTTGGATTTGTTCTTGCCAATCGGCTTCGGTGATACCAAAGCACCTACCGCCATGCCTTGCAATAGAGTTTTCCCCTCTGTAAGTATGGCTTTAATTTCGCTGAGGATAGCTGGGTCACCTTCATTCATCGCTTTTGTAGCTCGCAACACAGGAAAGCTAAACCCACTAATCCCTTTGTACCGCCACTTGCATGGCATCCCATTCTGTGGCCTGTGCCATGGCTTGCAACAGCGTTTGCAATTCGCTGACCTTCTCCATCCACTTGTCAAAGCCTTGTCCCATAGCTGCTAATTGTTGGGCGCGTTCAAATCGTCCTAATAGATATTCAATTTGACGTTGCTGTTCCTTCCAAAAGGCACTGCCCCACAGGGTCTCGACCATAGGCATTGTTAAGGCTTGACGATATCGATCACAAGCGGTTTCTAACCATCGCATAGGCTGACTTTGGGCTAGGGGCAAAGAAATAAATCTGCAGTAACATCTCTCGCAACTGCCCATCAGATCGGTCTGTACTGAACATATCACTCACATCATAGATGTTGTGGTCCCCCTGTTTCATAGGGCCTCTAGCAATACCGCATCCAATACGTCTTCTCGCATGAGTGCTAATTCGCCTTCATTGCCTACTGTGAAAGAGGGATCAATATCTAATTTATAAAAAGTAACTGCGAATGACCCATTGGCAAAAGGAATGCAATGTAGAAATATGGGCAGATGGCAACATATTCAATTGTTCTTCTAAATACGGATCTCTTGTTTTCTGAAACTCTTCGGCTAATTTCACGCCAATACGAGCTTTCATTTCTGCTGCTGCCGCCTTTGTAAAGGTCACCACCATCAACTCTTGAATGGTCAACTCTCGTCGTTTCAATCGCTGTATCATACGCTCTACTAAGACTGCTGTTTTTACCAGATCCTGCAGCGGCAGATACTAGCACCGTTTGTGATGGCAACGCTCCAGGTTTGGGAGCATCAATCGCACTTTGTTGTGCCTTAGTCCATTTCATAGGGTCGCTCCTCCTGTACGAACTTCTTCCATTTTTCTAACGCTTCTTCCTCTGTCATAGTCCGAATATATCGATATTGCTTCTGTCCCGATTCAAATCGGCACAGCGCCTGATATTCACAATATTGACAAGGCCGTAATTTGTCTTTTTGATATGGGCTGACTGGGAAGTGCCCTGCCATCATCTGTGTACCACTAGTGGAGATAATCTGCTTGGTATATTCTTTCATAAGACTAAACTGTTCCATTGTTTTCAGGTGCTTGGAAGACCGACTATCTGGCGTTCCATCTTTTTTTACAACGATTGGTACATAAGGAGAATTGCTTTGATAGCCTCGTGTTGTATCCATAGGTTGTAATACATCACCATCTACGAAATAACCACCGTTCTTCAATACCTGAGCCCCTTCTTTTTCCAGTTCTGCCTGTCTGTGATTCACCACTTCTGCTAACTTGATTTGTGGATTTTGTACATATGTATAGACCACAGCCGCTGTACCTATAGAATCTTCTGTATTCTTTTCTAGTGCTAGTAAATAGGTCATCAACTGCAGTTTCAATCCATAATAAATTTCATCGGCCCGCACAGTGGTGCCTCCCGATTTGTAATCGATGACCGCCGCATAATGCCCCAATGGCCCGCAGTATTCATCCACTCTGTCGATTTGTCCACAGTAAGATGCTTTCCCCTACACCTTCCCTAAAGGAATGCCGAACAGAATGCCAATCGGATTGGCCCATGCCAAAGCTCTTTTCCACTTCTGTCGTAGTAAATTCACTCTTTTTCGACCAATCTACTAATCTCGACACCGTTGCAGATAGTGTAGACGTTAATCGACTATAGAGCTGTGATTCATAAGCATTTCGCTCGTTTGTCCCCCATCACAGCATCAGCCGATTCATGACACAGTTGTTCTTGTTCCTCTTCTGTCAAATCACGCCACTGTCGTTTGGTGCTCAATAAAAGTTTCCC